>Ga0268262_10007293_pt1 | contig 10368 bp, 7 predicted proteins | sample TergutNc150P3_FD_190354 | JGI IMG/M metagenome (GOLD analysis project Ga0268262, IMG submission 190354) | Nasutitermes corniger P3 segment gut microbial community from laboratory colony in Florida, USA - Nc150 P3 (SPAdes) (version 2) | ecosystem: Host-associated > Arthropoda: Insects > Digestive...
TCCTTGTTAAAAGTTTGATCAAAGAACCTTTCCAGAGTTTCGAATATTTCGGGCTGTTTGTAAAAAACAAAAGAAATATTAAAACCTACCGGCTTTGCCACGGTAAACGAAGATAACGATTCTATTGGCTTTTTCGCTATGTAAATCTTCGCCTGGTTCCTTGCCGTGTGCAGCTCAAGCTCGTTGAATCGCAGGGGAATCTGGTCCGATTTGTCCCTAAGGTAAGGTTCTATCGCCTTATGCGGATAGGAAGGCGGCTCTACAAGTATGTGCATTTTCTTGCCGGAAGACTGAAAGGTAAGCCCGCCCCCATCCGGGTATATTGCTTTTACCGCCGAATAACAGATTACTTCATAGATAGTATAACCGTTAGCGGTGTTTACAAAAGACGAAACGATATATGCCTGATCTTTGGGCAATTGATCCTGATTATAGGCATCAAATAAATCCATAGCTTTTGGTGTCATAATTTCCCCCTGTTATTCATCTATGATAAATTATACCAAAAAAATTAAAATCGGCAACCATTTTTTGGCTAAATTCATAAAAAAGTATTATTTTGGGTCTTTCGATGATGTAAACGCAATGGAAAAACGCTATTTAGCGCTGTTTTTCCGTTTTCTGGCCTCGTTTTCATAGTGGCCGCTTTCTTCCCCGTTCTTTCGCGCTATGGCGGCCATCCATTCATACGGCCTGGGATCCTTTGTGTTAATCACTGCGGCTTCCCGAAGGCAATCAAAGGCTTTTTCAGCTTTTTTTTGCCTGTAGTAAAGGACGCCCAGGGCAAGGGAAATATCCGCAGATTCCCGCTTTTTGACTGCGCTTTGAAACAGTTCCCTGGCTTTTTCCAGCAATCCGATCGCGTATTTGCCTGCTCCGACCCTTTCCAGACAGCCGGTATACTCAATCAGGATAGCTGTGTCCCTTGGCTTCTCCTTGAGCAGGGCTTTAAGAAACACAGCCGCTTCCCTGTAACGCCCGGTTTTGCGGTAGGCGTAAGCCAAAACCCTGCGGAGACTGGGATTTGAGGGCTCCCAAATAAGAAGCTTCTCCAGTTCCGAGGCGGCGTCGGCGTACTCAAAGGTTTTCAATAAAAATAAAGCCCTGTCCCTGCGAATGTTTAAATTGCCCGGCCAGCGCTTAAGATATGACACGTAAAGCGAAGCCAGGCTTTCCGTAACGGACGCTTCTATCGAAGCGGACGCTTCTTTCGAAGCGTAGGGTGCCTCTCCCGAATCATCGGCTTCTCCCGAAGCAGAAATGGCTTCAAGGGCGGCGATCTGGCCAAGCCATGCGCTCTGGTGATCCGGTTTTAGGGCGGCGGTCTTTTTAAACCAGTTTAAGGCTTCTTCAAGCAGGCCCACTTTCAGATACGCTTCCGCCAAAGCGTACATCAGCTCCGGTTCGGGGCCCAATGAGCGTATAGCGTTCTGCAGCAATGTAATGATACTTTGCGTGTCGTTTGAAGTTCTGGCCTTGCAGAGTATGTCAAAGCGCGCTAAAAGATCGCTGTCTCCGCCGAGGGATTTTGCCCTTTTAAGCGCTTTCTTTACGGCTTTGTAGTCTTTCCCTTCCCACGAAACGAGGATGTCGGCATACCAAAATTCCAGCTCATCAGGATCGTTTTTCAGGGCCCTTTGCAGATGGTTGTGGGCTTTTTTATAATTGCCCAGGTTTCGGAGGGCTTCCGCGTAAAGGGCGCGGATAATCGGCTTATCCTCGCGCAGTTTAAGCCATGCCCGACAGGACTCGGAGGCCCTCAGCCATTCGCCGTTTTCAAGAAAGGCTTTAATCATAAAAAGATCGACCAGTTCGCTGTTCCAGGGAAGGTCGGGCACTGCCGTATCGTTGGAGCGGATTATTTCGATTTCCTTTATTGCTTCTTTGTTTTTTCCCAGGGCCATTAAAATCGAAGCCCTTGACCAGCGTATCCTTCGGTCGCCGATTCCTTTGCCGCCCGCGATTTTCAGGGCCGCCGTAAAATGCTCCAGGGCTTCCTGCAGATTTCCGGTTTCTCTGGCGGCCCTGCCGAGTTCCAGCCTTAAAAGCGGGCTTTCGCCCATTCCCGCTTCGCCGCGGTTTTCCTGGACGAAACGCAGCATTTTTAGGCCGCTTTCGTACTCGCCCATTCTGCAAAGGCGTATTCCCCTGACCATCAGGGAATTGAGATAGGCGCGGTAGATCCGCTTGTCTTCAGGGGCTTCTTCGACAGCCTCCTGTAAAATGAATACTGCCGCCTGGGAGTGTTTGGATTTTAAGTAAGCGGTTCCAAGCAGGGCCTTGGTTTTTGATTTGAACTCCGCTGCTTGCAGATCCGAGGATTTCCCGGGCAGGTTTTCCAGGGCCTTGCGCAGTAAAGGAACGGCCTTGTAGGGCATTCCGACCGCCAGATAAGTACGTCCGGCGAAAAAGTAGCCTTCCCCCGAGTGCGGCCTTTGCCGGATGTAATCGTTGAAGGCGGCCAGGGCGCGGGAATAATCCCTGATGGCATGAAAAGAACGCCCCAAAAGAAGCCAGGCTTCCGTTGGGGCGTCTGTCTCTGAGATGAGTTCTCCCAGTATCTTTGCAGACAGGCGGTAATTGCCCATTTTTCCCGCTTCGGCGGCAGTCTTAAACTTTTTTAGGGCAGGGGAATCCGCTTTTACAACGGTTTTAGCGACCGCTGATTTAATTTACTCAACCCTACTTGACCTGGGCAAGGGTAAACGCGCAAGTATTTACTATTTCTTCAACCGACGTACCCCTGGAAAGATCGCTTATTGGTTTTGCAAAACCCTGCAGGAAAGGTCCGAATCCGTCGATCTTGCCGATGCGCTGTATCAGCTTTATGCCGATGTTCCCTGCCTGCAGATCAGGAAATATCAGGGTATTTACCCTGCCCCTGACGGGACTGCCGGGGGCTTTTTTATCCGTAACAGAAGGAACCAGCGCGGCGTCAAGCTGCATTTCGCCGTCTATAAGAAGGCCCGGTTCTTTTGACTTTACAATTGCCAGCGCCTCTCTGACTTTAAGCACGTTAGGGTGGTCTCCCCCCGATCCCTTGGTCGAAAACGAAAGCAAAGCTACGACAGGTTCCACGTTAAGGAAGTCCCGGCAGGACTGGGCAGAGGACATGGCTATATCGGCCAGTTGTTCCGCTGTGGGATCCGGTACCACGGCGCAGTCGGAAAAAATAAGGTTTCCTTTAACGCCCATTGACGGGTTGTTGGTAATAACGACAAATTGAGAAGAAGCGGTTTTTATGCCGGGCTTTGTCCCGACGATGGCAAGGCCTGCCCTCAGCACGTCCCCCGTGGTATTCTCCGCTCCCGCTACCATTGCGTCCACATCGCCCAGGTGCAGCATCATGGCGCCCCAGCGCAGGGGGGCAATAATGTCCTTTCTGGCCTGCTCCATTGTCATGCCCTTGTGCTTTCTCAATTCGTAAAATTCTTTGGCGTATCTTTCAATGTCCGCCGAGCCTGCCTGGTCAAAAATGTTGACCCCGGAAAGATTTACCCCTTCGGTTGCCGCCAGTTTCTGCACTTCAGATTCCTTGCCCAGAACGGTAACCGAAGCTGCAAGCCTGGCATCGGCTATTAATTTTGAGGCTTTTAGCGTTCGAATGTCGGTTCCCTCAGGCAGAACCAGTTTTTTCTGTCTGGATTTGGCTTTTTCCCATAGTTCTGTAACAAAATCCATTTTGGCACACCCTTCGATTAAACCTAAACCGTAAACCGCTTTATTTTTTTGGTAGAAGACATCTCCATAGGCTTGTCCAGTATAACATTTCTGCCAATTTTCTGGTAAAGGTGCAGGCCCTGGTTCACCTCCGCGATTATTCCGTCCATCATTGCTTGAAGCTCTTCCCTGGAATAAGGCTGACCGTCTTCCTTTTTCAGTTCCGGATTGGGGTAAATAAGGGCTTCAATGCCTTCCTTCTTCATTTTTTGATCCATGAGGTAGCCGCGGACCAAAATTTGATCGATTTGCCCGTATAGCTGGAATTTGTTTTCAATTTCCTCGGGGAATACGTTTTTCCCGCCCTCGGTAACGATCACGTTTTTTGCCCTGCCGGTGAGGTAAAGGTAGTTCTCGCTGTCCAGGTAGCCCAAGTCGCCGGTCTTGAAGTAACCGTCTTCCGTAAAGGATTCGGCGGTCAAATCGGGCCTTTCAAAATAACCCTGCGTTACCATTGGGCCCTTGACAACAATTTCGCCAATGCCCCTTTCTCCCTTATTCCGGATCTGCATATCAACTTGTGGAACAATCTTGCCCACGCTTTCTTCCTTGTAATGCTCTATCGGATTCAGGTTGATGATGGGGCTTGTTTCGGTAAGTCCGTAGCCCTGGACAAAATCAATGCCCATTTGGTTGAATTTGCGGAAAACCGACGACGCCAGTGGGCCCCCGCCGGCGATACAGACCCTTATTGTGCTTAAAGAGGCTTTTTCAAGAACCGAATGAAAGATTTTTTTACCGGGATTTACCTTAAAGGTTTTTTTTATGAGGCCGGAAATTACCATCAAGAAGCTTAAAATCCCGTAAACTATGGGGCCTTTGGCTTTTATGCCGCGGAGTATGCCGTCAAGGAGTTTGTTGAAAAGCATGGGCACCCCTAAAAGCATGGTTATCTTGCCTTCTTTGAGCTCTTTGAGCATGACCGCGCTTACCATTTTTTTGCCAAAAACTACTTCCGCTCCCGTACCGATGGTTTCGATGAAAACCGCCAACATAGCGTAAACGTGGTGAATGGGAAGAATGGCGTAGAAAATATCGGTGTGATAAACATTTAGCGGGGTTCCCTGTGCGAGGAAGCAGTCGGATACAAAATTCTGATGGGTCAGCATAACTCCCTTTGGATCCCCTGTGGTTCCGGACGTAAAAAGTATGGCCGCCAGGTCCATCTCCGAAGCTTCCTCAATTTGAGCTTCCGGGCCGTTCAGATCGTAAATATACTGCCCAACACCCTTTTTAAGGGACACAATTTCTGTCAGTTCTTTGGGATTTTCCTTGAAATGGGCGTGCTTTTCCTCGTCAACAAAGAGGATTTTTGCCCGCGCCGTTTTCATCAGGAGCTCGGTTTCTTCGCTTTTCATCTGGTAGTCAATGGGAACAACAACCGCCCCCGCGAAAACAATGCCCAGGTAGGCAACTGCCCATTCGGGCGAGTTTTTCCCCGTTAAGGCTACCTTGTCGCCCTTGCGGATACCTTTGCTGTAAAGCCACCTTGCCACGGCCTGGATAAGCGCCAGCGATTCAACATAGTTAAGGCTTACGCGATCCGGTTCAAACACGGTAAAACACTGCCGCTGCCCATGCCGGGAAACGGTGATCCTGAACAGTTCAGGCAGGGTAGGCCAAAGGCCGTTGAAAAGCTTTCCCCGGTATTCATCCATAAAAGCCCATGGTGTTAAAGTCTCTTTCATTTTACTCCTCGCTGTCGATCAAAAATTAAAATAGTCTTTCGTTGGTCCAAAAATACCCATAATTTCGATGCCTTTCGTTAAAAAAGGCTGCAATATTAGTAGTGGGCAAAGTGTTACCATATAGTATATTATATTGTTAATCTGGTATGTATTCTATGAAAAGCCGTTTCTTTTTATTATTTTTTCCTGTTTTGGCGGTATTTCTGTCCTGTTCGGCCAGGATCGATGGCGTTGTAATGGCAGGGGGCTCCGCCGAGATAAACGTCAGGGCATCGCTGGGCTCCAGAACCGTAGGCCTTGTACAGTCTATCAGGAGCTTTATGGGCGATACCAGGAATACGCCGACCCTGGACGCGGGGGCCATAAATCGCTCATTGGCCGCCGCCTCGGGGGTAAAATCCTCATCGCTTAAGAATACAAGCGCCGAAGCCCTGGAAGGGACTATAGTTATATCCAATGTAGGGGATTTGTTGCTGTCCGAAAAGGATATGTTTATCACCTATAGCGAAAGTACGGCTTTGTCTTCCATTACTGTGGTTCTGGACAGAAATTCTGCGCCCCTTCTTATTTCTCGCCTCTCTCCTGAGGTTGAAGAGTACCTTTCCGCCCTGATGGCTCCTGTTGTGCTGGGCGAATACATGAGTTCCGGGGACTACCTCAGCCTTATATCCATGGTCTACGGCCGTCCTCTGGCTGATGAAATCGCCGAAGCCAGAATCAAAGCGTCTCTTGAGTTTCCCCGCCAGGTTACGTCGGTGAGCGGGGGAAGTTCCAGCGGGAGGCGGGCGGAATTCGACATTCCGCTTTTGGATATTCTGGTTCTGGAGAAGCCCCTTCGGTACGAGATTAAGTGGTAAAATATTTAGATTTCAATCGAAAGTATATCGTAGGGGTCGTCTCCAAATCTGCGGTGTTGAATTGCTTCCAGAATGTGGACGGCATCAATAGCGTCTTTTTTTTCTAGGTCGGCTATAGTCCGGGATATTTTTAGGATGCCGTGGCAGGCACGTCCGGATAAACCCAGCTTAGCCGCAGCAAGGACAAAGGCGTCTTCGGCCCTTTTTGTCATTTGGCAGTATTTGTCTATTTGGCCGGGGAGCATCCTCGAATTTCTGCGTATATTAGAGCCCTTAAACCGTTCCCTCTGCATTTCAACCGCCTCGATAACCCTCCGCCTTATTTCTTCGCTTCTTTCCCCGCCTTCCCCGGCCGGTTTTAACACCCCTGGGGCGCGGACGGGAATTCTAAGATCAATACGGTCAAGAAGAGCACCGCCCAGTTTTTTCCAATAGCGGCGAATCTCGTCGGGGGAGCAGAGGCAGCCGTTGTCAACCTGGCAGGCGTTCTCCGCTTCACCGCCGTCGGGATAAATCCCGGAGGGTAGAACCGCGCCCAGCCGTCCGCAAGGACAGCTGTTTGCCGTCAGGATAAGCTGAAAATCCGCAGGCAGTTTATGGTTGCTTTCGGCGCGGACTATGGTTATGACCTTGTCCTCCAAAGGTTCCCTCAGGGATTGAAGCACGGGAGAGCGGAATTCCGGCGCTTCATCCAGAAAAAGCGTTCCAAAGTGAGCCATGGTTATTTCACCGGGCCTGATGTTTCTTCCTCCCCCAAGCACGCCTTCGGTACTTGCCGAGTGGTGGGGCGAGCGGAAAGGCGGCTGTCTGATGAGGCTGTTTTCTCCGCACGAAATCTGTCTGGCAAGGCTGTGGAGTCTGGTTACCTCGACGGCTTCTTCCGGCAGCAAAGGCGGCATGATCGACGGGAAACGCCGGGCGAGCATTGTTTTCCCCGAGCCTGGCGGGCCGAAAACAAGCAGGTTGTGTCCTCCTGCTGCGGCGATTTCCAGGGCTTTTTTGTAACGCATTTGGCCCTGCACTTCCGAAAAATCGCCGGCCCAAATTTCGCCCTGCAAGTCGCCCGCCGGTGCGTTTACCGGGCTGCTTGACGGAAGCTCTCCGGTTTCCGCCCTCACAAGGAGGGCATGGAAAACTTCGGCCAAAGTGGCGGCGGCAAAAAAACGAATGTCCGACAGGACCGCCGCCTCGCTTGAATTTTCCAGGGGAACAATAAACTCGCTGATCCCGTTGGCGAGGGCGGAACTCAGGGCGGCCAGGGCCCCCCGAACAGGCCTTACCCTGCCTGAAAGTTCCAGCTCTCCCAGAACCATCAGCTTATCGGGAACCGCGACCATGCCCGCCGCCGCCATCACCGAGATCGCGATGGGAAGATCCAGCGAGGCTTCTTCCTTGCGCAAACCTGCCGGGGCAAGGTTAATCAGAATGCGGTCTTGCGGAAAGGAAAACCCCGAATTGCGAAAGCTCGCCCTGACCCTTTCCTTCGCCTCCCGTACCGCCCCTTCCGCAAGGCCCGTGATATCGATCCCCGGTATGCCCCGGCGAATATCCGCCTCAACGCGGATTATGATGCCCTCCGACCCCTGCGGCGTAAAGGCCAATACATGCATGGCTGCCTCCACAGCTATTACTGCGCCGGGATGGAGTATGCTTCGATTTTTTTTGCGAATTTCGCGTAAAATCATCAGAAAATGCAAGCAAAAACGCATTTCCATGCAGTATATAGCTGAGCGCTTTTGTGCTATTATATTCAATAAGGGAGCAGAAAATGGGAATGACAAGGGCAGAAATTACATTGAAAAATGTACGCGATGATGCTTATGCTCAGTGTGGGCATATCAAAGAGGAGGAGATCAGGACAGCTACTGTAACAGCGGTAGTAGATACCGGCGCAATGTCGCTGGTTATTACCGAGGAACTGCGCGAAAAACTTGGGCTTGCTGTTAAGAGGGAAAAGATTGCGAAGACCGCCAACGGCCAGAGGATAACTTGTCAGGTGACTGAGAGTGTTGAGATTCTATGGAAAAATCGCTATATGGCGATGCCAGCGCTTGTTGTTCCCGGCGCTGAAGACATACTTCTGGGTGCCATTGCGCTTGAAGGAATGGATCTGATGGTTAACCCGGTAACGCAGGAACTTGTAGGCATACACGGCGATAATGAGGAATTTATTATTTATTCTTTTTCCCACAGATAATTCACCGGCACTGCCCAGATTTTTCTGGCGAGTTGCACAATGTCGGTACCAGTATAAACAATGATTCCCTTTTTGAACTTGTTTCCGACCGTGTTTTCCAGAACACTCATGTTCGACCAGTCTCTCTCGTCAATGGTTCCGCCCAGCTTTACCTCTATCCCGATAGCTTCCCCTTTCTGGTTTTCGATGACAAAGTCAACTTCCCGGCCCTGATTTTGCACAGGGTTAAAATGCGACACGCTGAAAGAGCCCAGCGATTTTGACGCTTTCATTATTTCGCCTGCTATGAAGTTCTCGAAAATGTGGCCCATGGTTGTCGTGTCATTCTTAAAAATTTCTTCCATGTCCCTTTGCATCAGATGGCAGAGCAAGGCAGTGTCCGTAAAATAAAGTTTTTTTTGTTTTACAAACCGCTTGTTCAGCTTGTTTGGCTTGGCCCATGACGGCAGCTCGTAAATCAAAAATGTGCTGCTGCAGAGCGCTTTGTATTTCTCGTAAGTCTTTGCGTCCAGTCCCGTTTCCTTCATTACATTTGCGTTGTTTAAAAGGCCCCCGGCCCTTTGGCAAAACGAGGTGAGCAGATGATACACATTCTCGGGGTTTTTTATGTCCGCAAGAACACGCACGTCCCTTTGGAGTATGGTGGTTATGTAATCATTGAACCACAAACTACGGTTCTTTTTTTTGTTTATGGCAATTTCAGGAAAAGTGGAAGAGGCAATTATGTCCACTAAGTTGGCTCGTATATATTTCCGGGGAGTAAGCGGATCATTCCAAAGCTTCTCAATAAAATTCACACATGTTCCCTTTATCTCGGACGCGGAGAATGGGTACAGGGTCAGGATTGACATCCTGCCGACAAGCGCGTCGGTCAGGCGCGGCAGGGCAAAAATATTCGCCGATCCTGTCAACAAGTACAGGGCGCGGTCCTTGCCGCCGGAGCGCTTTTTGTCAACGGCCATTTTAAAATAGCGGAACAACTCCGGGGCGAGCTGTACTTCGTCTATTATGTTGAGCTTGTTTTGCGGAAGTTGCTCAATAAAGCCTGCGGGGTCGTTTCCGGCGAAAAACAGGCTGGCAGGCTCGTCAAAAGAAACGTAATTCAACTCGTGCGCTATGGATAAATTTTGAACAAGCGTCGATTTTCCGCACTGCCTCATTCCGTTCAGGTAAACCAGAGGCCTGGTATCGACAGTCTCTGCCAGGAATGTTTCCAGTATTCTTTGCAAGTAAGCCATTTAAGCCCCACCATATTTTATGGTATTATGATACCATATTTTATTGGATTGGCATCCATATGTCAATAAGAAAATTAAATCGGCAAACTCCTGATTTCTACCCCCAATCTGGATGCGGCTTTTTCGGCTTCAGAGTTTCCTGTAATTATTACCGGATGGGAAAAGCCGGTTTCTTCTGCAAGGCGTTTGGGGACGGCGTCAATTTCGCTTTCGCTTAGGGCGATTATGCCCTTTAGCCGTTCTGAGCGGTGACTGTCTTCTATGCCGCTTAAAAAGCGAAGGAAATCAGCCAGGCCTTTTTCGGCGGGTGTGTGCGGGTGGGTTTCCCGCGCATAGGTTCCAATAACCGCTTTATCAACATTCTGGCGCCCAATGGACCGAAGGCAGTCGCTATTCCGGGCCTTAATTATGGAATTAAAAGCGTCCAGGGATCTTAACGGGTTTGGGTCGCGGTATGTTAAAAAAGAGAAAAAGCCTTCCAGGTGATCAACGCGTGCAAAAGCTCCGTAAGCGCCGCCTTTCATGCGTATGTCCTCCCAGAGCGCGCCTGTGGAAAGCAGGTGGGAGAACACAAGTTCCGCGGCTTGAAACTGCGATCCAAAGGGCGATGCTTTTAGCGACATTGCGGCAAAACCTACCTGAAGGGAAGGGGAGGCGAAAACATTGGC
>Ga0268262_10007294_pt1 | contig 10368 bp, 6 predicted proteins | sample TergutNc150P3_FD_190354 | JGI IMG/M metagenome (GOLD analysis project Ga0268262, IMG submission 190354) | Nasutitermes corniger P3 segment gut microbial community from laboratory colony in Florida, USA - Nc150 P3 (SPAdes) (version 2) | ecosystem: Host-associated > Arthropoda: Insects > Digestive...
CGGCATGTACCTGTCACTGCTTAACCCTGGACACGGCAATGCGAAAGATTAAAAGAAACAACGGCAAAAAAACGTTCGCGCTCATATTTGAGGCTTTAAACGTGCACCTGACCAAAGACGTGGGCTCCATCCCCTACATCTTGGCGAGAGATTACGGTTACGACTCATACTTGGTCTGCCACGATATAGGGCAGGAATTCACCAACGAATACGTCTTGCGATTCTTGGACATAATAAAACTCAAACAGATAAAACCGTTGCAGTCCGACGCCCATAGGCGCTACTACTTTCTCAGCTACTGGCTGTTTTTGTTTAGAAACGCCCGCGCCATAGACGTCCTTCAACTTTACCACTATACAAAGGCAAGCAAGATCACTGCTTTAATGTATAAATTCCTAAATCCTAAGGGCAAAGTCTATCTAAAATTGGACGCAAGACCAGATATTGTGGAAAGGATGACTTACGATTACTTCGTGAAAAACGTCTTTGACGTTGTCTCTGCGGAGATAAAAAGCGTTTTTGACGGGCTCTCGGCCGCCATTTTTAAACAAAACCTGACAAAACTGTTCCACATTCCAAACGGCATAGACGATCTTTGGCTCCGACAAAACGGGTTTTCATGTACCACGAAAGAGGATAAGGAAAATATAATTATCACCGTGGGGCGCATAGGCTCCGCCGAAAAGAACAACGCTATGGCGCTTGAAGCATTAAACACGATGAACATCGGCGATTGGAAGTTCGTGTTTATCGGGCCTGTCGAAAAACACTTTTCAGACGCGGCAGAAGCTTTTTACGAGACAAACCCAGATTTGAAGTCAAACGTTGTTTTTACCGGCGAAATCACCGATAGACACGAGTTATTCTCCTGGTACAAACGAGCAAAGTGTTTTTGCCTAACTTCGCCAAAGGAGGGATTCCCATTATGCCTTTGCGAAGCGCTCTATTTCGGTTGCGAGATAATCTCCACGCCCATAGACGCGCTGCCGGACATCACAAACAACGGAGAGTTCGGCCACTGCGTCCAAAATTCCGCCGAACTACGCTGTTTGTTACAAAAAATCACGGACGGCAGAATTGACCCTACAGATAATATTGAAAATATAACCACGCATAGTAAACGGTTTTATTGGAGTGAGATTTGCGGCAAATTGGACAATATTATGTAAAAAAAATCAAATCGATAAATTAATTTATCGTGAGGAATTTTATGACTCTATTTCGTCTTAATTATTTGGTCAAAACCATTAACGAATATCCCCCGAATGTTCTTACCGTCAAATCAGGGGCTATCCTGAAACCTATTCTGCGAAGTATATTAACAGGCGACATTCCTGACAACTCTACAGAGCCGGCAGTATAAAAATAATCGATAATCTCGTACCCTACGTCTTTTAATATCGCCAGCGCCGTATCTTTACAAAAATAATGGATATGCCCCACTTTTTTTCGCGCAAATAACATCCTAGAGGGCCTTAAAACACCATGTATATTCATTTCCAGCGGAATGTGAAATATTTTATAGATACCCTTACCTTTAAGCGACCTCAAAAAACCAAAACAATCTTCCACATGCTCAAACACATCTATCGCCATAACAATATCAAAGAAGGCGGATGTGTCTTCAAGCAGATTCGCCAATTTGTATGACAGCCTATCGGCTTCCCTTTGTTTGCATAATTCAAACGCATTCGAAGAAATCTCGTACCCGGCGAATGATATATCGTTACTCATTTGCAGAAACATCTGACGAAGTATTTCTCCGGCACCGCAACCGATTTCACATATTGATTTCGGCTGTAGTTCGTTTTTTCCTATAATTTTAAGTATCTGCTTTGCCTTCCATGGCGAATCCTCCGTATGCCATGTCGGATTTTCTTTAAGATACTCGTCTGACGTATACATTGCTTCCGCAGTCATAACAGCCTCCTATTCCTCATTGATTTTTATACCCTACAACACGCACATATATAAAATACATTAAAGACATATGACCTGTCAATATTTTTATTTAAAAAAAACGATCGAATTCTTTGGATTTAACAGTGGCGTAATATATATTTTAATGGGGTACTGTTTTTAACGGAGATAATGCTATGAAAAACAAACTACGCGTATCGTTCATCATCCCGTTCACCGGCATGACCGGCGGGATAGCCGTAGTCCTCGAATACCACCGTCAACTGACGGCTTTGGGGCACGAGGTCAATATCTACTATCCGCTCCTCCCGTATGGCGGTTTTCTTCACGATAGGCCGCGTTGGAAGAAATTTCCGGCGCGAATGAGGCAGTTCCTACGCAATCTGGCTAATATAAGTCACACCATCCCCTTGTTTTCCGAGAATATACCTGTAAAACCCGTCTTATGTATCAACAATTTTCGCGTCCCCGACGCCGACGCGGTGATTGCCACGGCGTGGCCAACGGCCTACGACGTCGCCAAGCTGTCCTCAAAGAAAGGGAGAAAATTCTATCTCGTGCAACACTATGAAATTTGGAGCGGCGACGTGTTAAAGGTCGATAACTCATACCGTCTGCCGCTCAATATCGTCACGATAGCCCCGTGGCTTACCGATTTAATGAAAAGCAGATTCAGCCGTAGCGACGTGGCGGAGATACACAACGGCATCAGGCTCGACAAATTTTATCCACCGCCCGCAAAGGATTTCGGGCGTCAGTCAATCCTTATAATGGCGCACGATTTGGAGTGGAAGGGCACGAAAGACGCGATAGAGGCGCTGACCGCCGTCAAGGAACGTTATCCGCGCTTAGAAATAAAGATGTTCGGTATGTGCGGCAAGCCGTCCGCGCCGTTTGACTTTGAATACCATCAGGATCCGTCATACGAAAAACTATTATCGCTTTACCAAGAGGCCGCGATATTCATATCGCCAAGCCATAAGGAGGGCTGGCACCTGCCACCCATGGAAGCGATGGCGTGTAAATGCGCGGTCGTCGCCACCAATGTAGGATGTATTCCGACCCTCAACAACGGTCAAAACCTGATTTTGGCGGAGATAAAAAACCCGGCGTCAATCGCCGACGCCGTCGTCAAATTGCTTGAGGACAAGGATCTGACCGAAAAGATCGCCGTTGAGGGATTAAAGCGCGTACGGGAACAAGATTGGGCAAAGTCGGCGAGGACGTTATCAGATTTATTGACTTGCGCGGCCGTTACCCGACGACCCACTCCTTAATCCGCCTCGCCCCATCGTCAATCGCAATGCCGATCTTCTTTGCCGTTACGAATTGGTCGGCGTACCGCCTGCCGTTAATCTGCTCCAGCGCTTGGACCGCCAATGCCTTTCCGTCATTGTTATAAGCTACTTTTATCTCAATTATCCAAGCCACACCTTTATGGCTGACCAGCAAATCGGAGCGTCCTTTGCTGCTGTGCATTTCGCCGAACACGAGTACGCCGCATCCGCGCAGAAACGCCAGGATTGTGGAGCGGTATAGCCACTCACGGGCGGGTATTTTAGACAACTCTATCTCTTGCCGCGCCGACGCGGCGTAATCGTCGTATGGAATGCTCGCCAAAAGGCTGTTGATTGTTTTAACAAAAAGATCGCCGTCGCCGCCGTCAATCGCCTTTAGGAGCGGGGTGCGCAGATCCATAAATTGACCGCCGCCGTTGCCGCGCGTCATATTTTTGCAGACTAATTCCGACATAGAATTGAGAACTTCCGTGTTGGGATAGTCAAGCGAATAGTCGTCGTAGATTCCCTCGCGAAGCGTGAGGTATCCGGATTGGTATAAAAAGCTCTCCGGCGACGCGGTCTCTATTTCACCGGGATTATCGGCAAAGTCCTCGGAAACCTGTAAGCCTCTGAACTGTTCGACCGTAAGGGTTCTCTCTTTCATGTAGTCGGCTATTAGTTTGGGGGTCGCGCTTTTCATCCAATAATTGGAAAATTTGCCGGATTCTAAGAAACTAAGCGTTGAAAACGGGCAGTACACCCTGCTGACTCCGTCAAAGCAGAACCCGTTGTAATAGTCCCTCATTTTTTCGATAAGCTCTCCTTTGGAAATGTTCAACTTTTCAGCCGTCGATTTAAGGTGTTCGTCAAAACACTCAACCAATTCGTTTTCGGTATATCCCAAAAGCGTTCCATATTTCTCGCTGAGCGAAATATCCGTCATATGGTTCAGAGACGAGAAGACGCCCATCTTGGAGAATTTTGATATCCCGGTCATAAACAAAAATCTCATGTATTGCTCGCCGGATTTTAGCGTGATATAGTAATCTCTCATGATCTCTCGGACTTTCAACGCTTCTTGCGGTTTGTTGAAGAAATCCAAAAACGGCTTATCGTATTCGTCCACAATCACAACAACCGGTTTGTTATGCTTTTGGTAGACATCGGCAATTACTTCTTTCAACATAATTCCCGGCAACGTAATCTCTTTAAGCTTTACTCCGTGTATACTCGCGACATTTTTAACTTGCGACACCAACGATTTATCAACCCCATCGACGCCTGAAGAGGTCTTTATATCGCTCATATCCAAATGAATAACCGGATAACTCTCCCAATTCCAATCGGACAATGAAATCGAGAGTCCCTCAAACAGTTCCCTTTTGCCGCTGAAAAGCGCGTCGAGCGTCCAGCATAATAGCGTCTTTCCGAACCTTCGCGGACGGGAAAGAAATATCTGCTCGCTGTCGCCGGTAACCAAATTATATATTTGCCGCGTCTTATCGACATATAGATAATTCTCGGTTCTTAATTTTTCAAAAATCTGCTTTCCGATAGGCAATCTCATTTTCACCCTCTTTTTTCAGAACAAAGCGTTCCTCGTCTTGAAAGTTAAAAATCATCAGGTAAAAAAACATGTAGTGAAACCAAAACCTTCCAAACGCACCGTTAAACCAAAATGTCTCTTGGGTTAAACCGCTAAACAATAGAATTAACGTGCATAAGATAAAGCATTTCGCCGCGTTATTTTGATATCTGCTTTTTAAAAGCAATTTTCGTATTATACTGATAAAAATAGCCGCAAAAATAATGATACCGACTATACCGGCCTCCACAAACACGTGAAGGAAGTTATTATGCGCACCAGTGGTGAACGTTCCGGCTTCCAAATAATAGCTAAATTTCAGCGTTGTAAAAGAACCTACGCCTATCCCTATAATCTTTTGCGCCCACGGCCCGTACATGGCGTGCTCATAAACCCGTTCCCATATCAGAAATCTACCGTAAGCGCTCATATCTACGGAACTTGCGCTATTCATCGCCGGTCTCAACAACACGCGAGTCGCGACATTCGTAATTTTGGAAATATTCTGGGGGGAAAAGTCAACCAAGACAAATACGGTAACGGCCGTCAAAACGGCCGCCGATATAATCCACCTCGCACGAACAAACAACACAATAAAAACCGGAATCGCCAGTAATATGCCCAATATAACACCACGGGAGCCGGATAACAATAGCGCCCCGACGCTCAAAAACGCCACAAACAACGAAAACAGCCTCTCCGTTTTACCACGCAACTCAAAAAAAGCGCAGGACGCGACGCCGAACGAAAGCACAAGGAAGATTCCCATCAGGCCATGATTCACCCCAAGCGTTCCGGTAAACTTGTGAAAATCCGAAAAAGTTCTAGCGCCGTGTAAAACTTCTATCATTAGGGCAACCACAATCTCGCAAAACGAGCATATCACATAAAAACGAATGAATTTGTCACGGTGTTCTTTCCATTGCGACAAAGAAAACAGAATCACCATAACCGTCATCACAAAGAAATTATAAATATAAAGCAATGACGCCATATTCTCAAAACCCGAACGAGTGTAAAAATTTACAAAAAAACCGAATATCGCCCACAGTACGAATACAATCAATGAAGTCGCCAAAAAACGCTGCTTTTCGAAAGCGGCTTTAAGGTCTATGTTTTTCCTATTGGAAAAGAAAGCGATAATTATCAACAGAAACATCACGTCCGTCACAAACACGCTAAACGCCAGTCCGTTCACATAAACCGGCAACACTGTAAAAAAGCTCAAAATAAAGAAGTACGGTATCAAGTTCGGTTTGGGAATAATCAATATCATAGGCGCAAAAAACGCCACATATTTCAGTATGCGGTAATTATTGCCGCCCGCCGCGTAGACTACGACCGCCAACGCAGCCAAACCGAATATTTGGCATATAACGAGCATACGCATTTTGATTTTCCGCGAAGCGCCGTCTAAAGCGCGTTCGGGAACAAAATCGGGAGAACCAAGCTCCGGAGCGATTGATTTCATGACGGCATATATTCCCTATTTTAGCGGTTAACACACAATAATATACTATATTGTACGCGTCTTTACAGCCAAATTCTTTAAATTCATATAAATCCCAACCCAAAAAACAGTTGCGGCTCTCCAAGCCGCGTCGTATATTTATAGTGTGGAGAGAGGGGTAGCTATGAAAAATACGCCGTGTAACCGATAAGGACAGCCGCAATATGCCCGCGCCGCGCCGCGTAAACACCGTCATAGCCGTAAACGCCGGCGTGGCGATAATCACCGCCTTTTGGATACTGACGGCCGGGCGCGGCTTCGCGCTCTGCGCCCCGCCGGCGGCCGCGGCCTTCGTCAGAGCCTCCCACCCCGCCATACGCTACGTCGGCCGCTTTGACACGCGGCACCCACGATACGTCCGCTTCGACTGGCCCGGCTCTACCGTTGAAACGCGCTTTGAGGGCGCCTCCTGCCGCGTCCTGCTCCGCGGCGACGGCGGGCTCTACGACGTGACCGTCGACGGCGTCTCGTCGGTGCGGCGCTTCGACACGCTGACCGCCCCGCGCACGCTCGCCTCCGGGCTCGCCGACTCCGTACACAGCCTGCGGATTGTCAAGCGCAACGAGGGGTCGCTCGGGCAAGCCGTCACGCTGAAAGGCTTTTACTTGGACGCCGGCAAATCGCTCCTGCCCCCCCTCGGCGACGCGCCCGCTCGGCGGATCGAGTTCATCGGCGGGTCGCACCTGCTCGGCTTCGGCGTGGAGGCCGATACCGTATGGTGCGACACGCCGCCCAATTACTCCAACATCTCCCTCTCCTTCGGGCCCGTGACCGCCGCCATAGTCGACGCGGACTACCGCGTAACGGCGGCCATCGGCAAGGGGATCGCGCGGAACTGGATGTCGCCGGGAATCGCCGACACTCGCTCGTTCGGGCCGCTCTACTTGCGCTCGGTTAAGAGCGACCCAACCGCCGCGCACGACTTCAAATCATGGATTCCGCACGTGGCGGTCACATGCTTCGGGACGAACGACTTCTCAACGACGCCGCACCCTACCAAGGAGCTGTTCGTTCAATACTATAGAAACTTCCTGCACGGCGTTTGGGAACGATACCCGAACGCGCAGGTAGTCTGCGTGACATCGACGAGAGAGCCGGCGCGGGCGTATGTGCGAGAAATGGTTGAAAGGGAGCGGGAGTCGGGGAACATGAAGATACATTTTTACTCATTCAAAGAGGTGCCGAAAAGGATGTGCGGTTGCGATTGGCACCCTAACGCGAAAGCCCAAGAACAGATTGGGAGGGAGTTGGCGGAGGTCGTGGAGGCTTTGTTCTTTTGACGTTGACTGAAAATCGGGGGGTTTAGCCCCCCGATTTATCTATGAAAGGCGCGTAGCGCCTTTCGTCTAAATATGAACTTGATTTTAATGATTTTGATTTTAATGATTTTGACTTACCCTATTTTATCAGTCAACAACCTCAAAATCCGCATCCACCGCCCCGCTCTTTTTATCCCCGGCGCTACTGCCCTGTTTCGGCGGCTCTGACGACGGGGGCGGGCCGGGTTGGGGGCCTGTCTGCGGGCCGGCGGCTTCTGGGTTGGCTTTTTTGTACATGGCTTCGGCCATCGCGTGGCTCGCTTTCATCAGGGCCTCTATGGCCACCTTTATCGCGCCGTAGTCCGCGCCGTTGGCCTTCTCTTTCAGGTTGTCCAAGGCTTTTTGGACGGCGGCCTTGTCGTCGGCGGGGATCTTGTCGCCGAGCTCCGACAGGGTTTTTTCCGTTTGGTATATGGCTTGGTCGGCCTGGTTCTTTATCTCTATGCGCTCCTTCTCCTCTTTGTCGGCGTTCGCGTTGGCCTCCGCCTCTTTGACCATGCGCTGGATGTCGCCCTCGGAGAGGCCGCTGGAGGACTCTATCCTTATCTGCTGCTGCTTGCCGGTGCCGAGGTCTTTGGCGCTCACGTTCAGGATGCCGTTGGCGTCTATGTCGAAGGAGACCTCCACCTGCGGTATGCCGCGCGGCGCGGGCGGGATGCCCACGAGGTCGAACTTGCCCAGAAGCCTGTTGTGGGCGGCCATCTCGCGCTCGCCCTGGTAGACCATGATCGTCACGGCGTCCTGGTTGTCCGCGGCCGTGGAGAAGACGTTGCTCTTCTTCGTGGGGATGGTCGTGTTGCGCTCTATGAGCTTGGTCATCACGCCGCCCAGCGTCTCTAAGCCGAGCGACAGCGGGGTGACGTCAAGCAGCAGCACGTCTTTGACGCTCTGGTCGCCGCCCAATATCGCGCCCTGGATGGCGGCGCCTATGGCCACCACCTCGTCGGGGTTGACGCCCTTGTTGGGCACCTTACCGAAGATGGCCTCCACTTTGGCCTGAACCGCCGGCATCCTCGTCGCGCCGCCGACCAATATCACCTCGTCTATCTCGGCGGCGGTAAGCTTCGCGTCGACGAGCGCCTTCTTGCACGGATCCACCGTCCGCTCTATCAGCTTGGAGGCGAGCTGCTCGAGCTTCGCGCGGGTGATGGTGAGGTCTAAGTGCTTCGGCCCGCTGGCGTCGGCGGTGATGAACGGCAGATTGACGTTCGCCTGCATCGCGGACGAGAGCTCCACCTTCGCCTTCTCCGCCGCCTCTTTGAGCCGCTGGAGCGCCATCCTGTCGTTGCGCAAATCAATACCGTTTGACGCCTTGAACTCGTCGGCGATGTGGTCAATGAGCACCTCGTCGAAGTCGTCGCCGCCCAAGTGGGTGTCGCCGTTGGTGGACTTGACCTCGAAGACGCTGTCGCCGATCTCGAGGATGGATATGTCGAATGTGCCGCCGCCGAGGTCGAAGACGGCGATCTTCTCGTTCTTCTTCTTGTCAAGCCCGTAGGCGAGCGAGGCCGCGGTAGGCTCGTTTATGATGCGCTTGACGTCGAGTCCGGCGATCCTGCCGGCGTCTTTGGTCGCCTGGCGCTGGGCGTCGTTGAAGTAGGCCGGCACGGTGATCACCGCCTCGGTGACCGACTCGCCCAAGTAGTCCTCGGCGGCCTTCTTGAGGTACTGCAGCACCATGGCCGACACCTCCGGGGGCGAGTAGTCGTGATCCAGTATCTTGACCTTTACCGGATCCTCCGCGCCGCCGACCACGCTGTAGGGCACGCGCTTCTCCTCGGACTGCACCTCGCTGTGCCGCCGCCCCATGAACCGCTTTATGGAATAGACGGTGTTCTCCGGGTTGGTTACGGCTTGCCGCTTGGCTATGGCCCCGACGAGCCGCTCGCCGGCCTTGGTGAAGCCCACGATGGAGGGCGTGGTGCGCCCGCCCTCGGAGTTGGGGATGACCACCGGCTTGCCGGCCTCCATAACCGACACGCACGAATTGGTCGTTCCCAGGTCGATACCGATGATCTTGCCCATAATGCCCCTCCCTATAGTATGGTTTTTCCTTGAATTAGTTTTCTGTTTTCCGGCTTTTTACGACAAATCAAAGTATATCTATATCAAATCCCGTGCCATTGTGAAAAACGGCGAAATTCGCGGTTTAAAGGGGGGTACGCCGGGCGGCGGTATGCTATATTGGTACAAATCGGCGGAAGGTGTTTCATTTTGAAACAACGCTTTGTAAAAAAGCGGCCGGCACCGGGAAGGAAGTGGTTGGTTCCGGTGCCGACTTAGCGGCGGATACGTTAGGCCATGGAACGGCGTTGGGCTTGCGCGCTTGAATTTATGACCGTTTCTTCTTAACCGGCTTTTCTTTCGACAGCATCTTTTTTATATCGCCCAAAGAAACCCCCTGCTCAATGAGAGTGACGATCTCCACCCGACCCTCCGCACGACCCTCAACGACACCCGCCGCCCGGCCCTCTGCCACGCCTTTTTTCCGGCCCTCCCTCAGACCCTTCCTCACACCCTTCTCAACCGCCAACCGCATCTCAACCCGACGATCCATCTCGAACAACTCCTGACTCGCCAAACGGGCACGCACCCGCATGTCCTTAGACACCGACACCAAGCGGTCAGCCGCCTTCTTCAACGATGCACTCTTTTTCGCCACCATCGCCAACTCCTCCTTAGACTCTACAGTTAAAAACTTAGCCCACCACCACAACTCGCTGCCGTCGTCGCCCTTCGGCAGTTTGGGCAACT
>Ga0268262_10007295_pt1 | contig 10368 bp, 10 predicted proteins | sample TergutNc150P3_FD_190354 | JGI IMG/M metagenome (GOLD analysis project Ga0268262, IMG submission 190354) | Nasutitermes corniger P3 segment gut microbial community from laboratory colony in Florida, USA - Nc150 P3 (SPAdes) (version 2) | ecosystem: Host-associated > Arthropoda: Insects >...
TGGCTTGCTGGACACGAAGGCGGGGGTTTGTCCAACCCCCATTCCCTCGCCTGTCGCAAAAGGTCATGCCCAACCCTGCCCACGCCTACCCAAAAGCAGTTTTATTCCGTCAATTTTTACGGTGGACGCATGACAAATCGGGTTTTGTATAATATGGGAAATGTAAATTCTGCATCTCACCCTGCAAAAGCAGGCAAAGTCAACCTGTATGGTGATATGCAGAATTCCTCTCCAAAAAAACCTGATTTGCCGTTTAGCAGCCTTAAGTGGTACATAGAGTTATAAGTGTGGGGGGGTTACCACTGCGAACAGCCTTTTGGTGTGTAAGAATAAAGGCCCTGACCATTAGAGCGAATAAAGACTGTCAGGCAACCAAAATGGCCACACCAACAGCTGTTTGCAGGGGTACACCCACACACTTATCTTTTTATTTGTAACTATTTGAGAGATGCTTAGCGACAAATCAGGGTTTCGCTTAACAGCCCAAAACAGCCAGCATTATCGCCTTGATGGTGTGCTTGCGGTTTTCCGCCTCGTCCCAGGCGCGGCTCTGGGGGCCGTCGATCACGTCCGCTGTGACTTCCTCGCCTTTTACGGCGGGAAGGCAGTGGAGGAATATCGTGTCTTTTTGTCCGGTTTTGTCCATAAGGGCCTGATTTACCTGATAGGGCCGCAAGAGCTTTTCCCGCTCTGCCTTTTTGTCCTCTTCGCCCATCGAAGTCCATACGTCGGTATAGAGAGCGTCCGCCCCCGCGACATCTTCAAGCTTATCGGACATTTTGATCTTTGCTCCGGAAGCCGTGGATAACGGGATACATTTGTTGAGGAGGTCCCAGTCGGGTCTCAGTTCAGCCGGGGTGATAATCGTAAAATTAATGCCTAATTTTGAACAAATTGTCAGAAGGGAACGGGCTACGTTATTTCTGCCGTCCCCGATAAAGCAGATTTTTTTCCCCTTTGACGGCCCGAAATTTTCTTCAAGGGTCATTATATCCGCAAGAACCTGGGTGGGGTGATAATCATCGGTAAGTCCGTTAATGACCGGGACTCCGGAATATTTTGCCAGGGTTTCTACCGAAGCCTGCTTAAAGCCCCTGAACTCGATGATAGTGAACATCCTTCCAAGTACGCGGGCGGTATCTTCAATGGATTCTTTGGCCCCAAGTTGTATGTCCTGGGAGGAAAGAAACACGGGGTGCCCGCCTTCTTCGCCAAAGGCGGTTTCAAAAGCGCATCTTGTGCGGGTGGAACGTTTCTCGAAAAGCATTGCAAGGGTTTTGCCGGTAAAGCGCTGCTTGACTTCTCCACTCCGGCTCTCGGCCTTTACGGTTTTGGAAAGTTCAAGAAGATAGCGGATGTCATCGCTGTCAAAGTCCAGCCAGGTAAGAAGCGATCTGCCCTTTAGTTGTTTGCCGCCCATAAAATCTCCTTTGAATAATAACCAAAAAAGGGTTTACTACCCGCGGCTTGCCATGCGGTAAATACCCTTTATTCAAAGTATATTTTTTTACAATAATAAGCGCAAGTGAAGATTTCATTCTTTGATATAAAGAGGGGTGTCGTTTTGGAAGAAGGTATTATCCTTAACGGCATAAGAAATAGTGTCGTTAATGAAAATTTGATCTCCTTGTATTTTGTAGGTTTGAAGTTTAACCTTGTTTGGAAAAGAATAAATACAATATGATTTATCAACAAACTCAATGGTATTTATATCGTCTGTGGCGGCATCGACAGCAACCCATTTAGTACCCATGAGGTTTTCCGGTGTTATGTCTTTCGATCTGGAAAATTTCATTTTTTACCTCCTGATGTTTTGCCTATATAAAATATACAAAAATCCTGGAGGGGAGACCACAAAAGATATTATCGTTATTGCAAAAAACAAATGATAAGACAAAAAAAGCCCCCAGACGGTTAAACCGCCCCGGAGGCTCCAAGTTTTTTTCTGACGGATATATTCCTAAAAATTAACCCCAAACTCGGCGGCTTTTTGTTTTGCCTCGTTTGTCCAGCCCTTTAACTGCTTGATCCTTGTGGCGTCAGATGGGTGGGTGCTTAGGAATTCCGGTGTGCCTGCACCGCCCAGGGAAGCCATTCGTTCCCAGAAGGGGACTGCTTCATCCGGGTTGTAGCCGGCGATAGACATGAGGATAAGGCCGTAGTGATCCGCCTCGCTTTCGTTGCTTCGGCTGAATGGTAGAGTGGCGCCAAGTTGGGTACCGATGCCGTACGCCGACATCAAGCCGGATTGCATTTCGGCGGACAGGCCTGCTACCGATGCTCCCATTTGAACTCCGATTGCGCCTATCTGCTCAAGTAAATCGACACTCATCCGCTGTTGGCCGTGATTGAGCAAGGCGTGGGAAATCTCGTGGCCCAGCACAACCGCAAGCCCCGCTTCCGTCTTGGTTACAGGCAGAATCCCCGTGTAAACCACGATTTTGCCGCCTGGCATGCACCACGCGTTTATTGTATCGTCCTGAACCAGCTTGTATTCCCACCTGTAATCGTCCAGGTAATGGGCATTGCCCTCGGAAGTGAGCCATTTTTGGGCGGCGTCGGCAAGCTTCTTGCCCACCCGTTCTACCAGCGCCGCATCGGAAGTACCCGTAACTACGGTGTTTTCGTTAAGGAATTGATCGTATTGGGCAAAAGATGACGGAAAAAGCTGGCTGTTGCCAACGAAGGCCATTGTGCTTTTTCCTGTAAGGGGGTTGGTAGCGCAGGCTGATAAATAAAGGACAACTGTAAAAACAGCAAATATTTTTTTCATAGATTAAGTATGAGTAATTTAAGGGAAAAAAACAAGTAAAAAAATTGGAATAATTTTCGGTTCTATGAAGATTTGCTAAATCCACCCTATATCCTCTATCTGTTTTTTTTCTTTTTCTATGATTAATCCTTCCCGGCGGAAACTGAACAAGTCGGTCGCCGAAAAAATCAAATGGTCAAGAAAATTAAGGCCCAGAATTTCCGCCGCGTCTTTGAGCCTTTGGGTTATTCTTCTGTCCTCCATGGAAGGCTGAAGGTTACCGGAAGGGTGGTTGTGGGCAACCGCAATTGAGCTGGCCCTGTCCTGAATGGGATCCGCCAAAACCTCCCTTGGGTGAATAATGGTTCGATTCACCAGGCCGATTGTAACGATCCGGATAGCAAGTACCTCGTGCGCCCCGTTAAGTGAAATACTGATGAATTTTTCCTGCCTGCGATCCGCATGGTGTCTTATTAGTTCGTAAATATCCTCAGGATGCCTGATTCGCTGGCCTGACGCCCATTTTCTCCTGCCGAATTCAAGTATTGCCGACACGGTACATGCCTTTGATATACCAAGCCCCGAAAGCCGGCAAAGTTCTCTAACTGAGGGCATCCCTTTTTCTGATTCCAGCTTGGATAGCAGCTCCCGGGCAAGAAGCGACACATTTTTCCCATGTATGCCTGAGACAAGAATAATTGAAAGAAGCTCCTCATCCGATAAAGACTCCGGCCCTAAACGTATAAGCCGTTCCCTGGGCCTGTCTTCTTTCAGTTGGGAAAGCGGGCTTGGACAGGTTTCTTCTCTGATATTGCTTTCAACGGCCTTTTTTGGCAAAATTCTCTCGTAACAGTATTCCATAACCATATACGGCATAGAGATGAGAAATGCTTTGCTAATTTACGAAAAACCTGAAAAACTGTCAAAAATAAACCGATAAACTCGATAATGACAAGAAAAATTCATTCTTTTGCCTGGCTTTGCCTTGTCTTTGCCGCCATCTTTTTTTCCTGCGCCGGAACGCCAAAGGTAAGTGAACCAGCGCCAAATCCGCTGGTTGTTGAAGTCCCTTCCTTACAAACTCCACGTATTGAAGAAACTTTACCGGTAGAGGAAACTTTGCCAGCGCAGGAGACGCAAATAGTAGAAGCCCCCCCGGCGCAGGAAGCGCCTCATGCGGCTGTGGCTGCAAGTTCCACGGAAGGTGTAACTCTCGCGGCGATTCTTTCCAGCCTGGATCCGCGGCACTTCGTCTGGAAAGAACAATTACCGCCAGAGCAGGCTCCTGAAATGCCGAAAAAGCCTGCGGTTCCCGAATTAATCCTGGGGAACGGTGTAATTTCAGCGGAAGCCATGAGCGCTTTTCTCCTGGCCTCCAATCCTGAGGCGGAAAAGGAATTTGTTGAAGATTTGGCTTCTATCTATGTAGAAGAGTCCGCTGTCGAAGGGATAAATCACGATACCGCCTTTGCCCAAATGTGCCTGGAAACAGGTTTTCTCAGTTTCACGGGCCTGGTATCGCCGGAACAGAACAATTTTTGCGGCCTGGGCGCAACCGGGCCGGGGCAGCCGGGCGAAAGGTTTCCTGACCCGCGCACGGGAGTCCGGGCGCACATCCAGCACCTAAAGGCCTACGCCACCGATATTCCCCTGAAACAGGATCTGGTGGATCCCCGCTACTACTTTGTCCGTTTCGGTTCTTCCCCGGCAATCAGGGGGCTTTCGGGAACCTGGGCGACGGATCAATTATATGCCGATAAAATCGCCAATATACTGGAAAGGCTTTATAATTTCGCATATGGGATTTAGAAAACCGCTGATAAAGACTACTGGGTCTTCCCGGTGTAGACGCGCGGTGTTATTTCTCCGCTCTGCACCCTGGCCGCGTAAGACGCCATAGCTTCCTCTTCAAATTCACCGGGATAAACAAGCGTCTTTGCGAAACTGCCCACATAGCCCTTTATTTCATCAATAAAACAAGCTTCGCGCGCCATGCCGCCTGTAAAAATAATCGCGTCTACTTTCCCGCGCAGCACCGCTACCTCCGCGCCAATCTCCTTGGCGATCTGGTAAACCAAGGCGTTGTATACCGTAATGGCAGTGGGATCTTTTTCATTGTAGAGGCGCATAACGTCAAAAAAATCACGGGTATTCATGTAGGCGACTACTCCGCCGCTGTCGTTAAGCCGACTCAGCATTTCTTCCTCGGTGTACTTCCCGCTGTAGCAGAGTTTGGCAAGCTCATAGCCGTGAACACTGCCCGGGCGATCCATACAGAAGGGCCCTTCCCCGCGTGGATCGTTTGAGTCGACGATGAGCCCGCCCCTGTGCGCCCCTATGGAGATGCCGCCGCCAAGGTGGATCACCACAAAGTTGGCGGATTCCAGCGGTATGCCAAGCTCTTTTGCCGCATGCCTTGCAACCGCCTTTTGGTTAAGGGTATGCACCCTGCCGGTGCGGACTATGTCAGGAAGGCCCGAAAGGCGGGCAACTTCCTGCATTTCGTCTGTAGAAATGGGATCGGCGACGTAAGCTTTTACATGAATGCCAGCCGCGATTTCCGCAGCGATAACCCCGCCCAGATTTGACGCATGCGAGCCATATTTGCTTGTCATAAAATCATGAACCATTATGTCGTTTACTTCATAAACGCCGCCTGGTAACGGAGCGAGAAATCCGCCAATGGCGATTGTCATGGTTATTTCCTCAATGGGGACGCCCTGCTCCCGGCAAGTATCAATAACCTCCTTTGAACGATACTGTTTTTGATCCATTATGCCGTGGAATTTTTCAAGCTCCTTTTGTGGATGAATATATTTTTTGGAAAAAATTTTGGTAAGCCCGTCGTACACCGCAATTTTGGTTGAAGTGGAACCGGGGTTCAGAATTAAATTCTTCACTGTCCTCTCCTCCGCTTATTTCTATTATTCATGAGAGTAGGAATTTTCACAAGGGGAGCATATAAAAACCTGTCCGCTGTCTTGACCAGCATCCTTCCCGTCATTAGGCTCTAATCCATGGAAACAGGTTTTATTCAAATGTTCCCCATGGAGATGCAATCAATACCGGGTATATATCTCTGGGGAATCGGAATAATAAAGGCAATTCAAACGATAAAAAGCCCTGCCCTGACGGCGATGCTGATTTTCATTACCAAATTTGGAACCGAAAAATTTTACCTTCCGGCAGTTTTATTTTTTTTCTGGTGGGTTGATGAAAAAAAAGGATTCCGTCTTGGAGTTCTTATCCTTTTATCCGCGTGGATAAATGCCTTTACAAAAGACATTTTCAAACAGCCCAGGCCTTTCAATCTGGATCCGTCTTTGGGCCTGGCTTACGAGCCAACTTATGGCATCCCTTCCGGGCACGCCCAATTTTCGCTCTGTTTTTGGGTTCCAGTAGCAGCGTGGGTTGCCGAAAAAAAAAGCGGCAAGGAGCGGTTTTTTGTCTGGGCAGCGGCAATATTCTTCATCCTCTTAATTGGCTTTACACGGCTTTATTTGGGCTTACACTTTCCAACCGATCTTTTTGCCGGCTGGATTTTGGGCGCTTTAATCGTCTTTTTAATGTATGCCACAACCCCGCTATTTAACAAATACATGGCCGGTCAAACCCGTGTACAAAACATCTGCGCGGCCCTTGCGGCGCTTGCCATGATCAGCATTTATCCCACAGACAGATCCCTTCCCGCCCTTTTTCTGGGCTTTTTCCTTGGCTACAACATTATGAAAAAAGATTTCCCCTTTAGTACTCATAGTGAACTAAAAGGAAAAGGGCTTTTTACAATGTTTTTTCGCTGTCTTATAGGCTTTGCGGGCCTTGTTGTCGTTTACGTTGTGCTCAGGCTTTTGCTTCCGGGCGAAGGGAGTCTTTTTAGTTACGTTCACCTGTGGGGCCAGGCCTCTCCATTTTATGAGCTTGGGCGTTTTATCCGCTACGGCCTGGTCGGGCTTTGGGCATCCGCCGGGGCCCCGATGGTTTTTAAGCGTATGGGGCTTTCTTCCGCGGCAAAAGGCGAAGATTCCGTAAGATGAAGAGCCCCGACTACGGCGATAAAGACCCGATTGCCGCTCTGGCGACTTCGTTAGGCGAAAGCGCCCTTGCCCTTGTCAGAACATCAGGCGCAAGCGGCGGCGGTCACAGTTCTATTGATATTCTAGCAGGAGTTTTTTCAAGGCCGCAGGCCCTTCTTGCCGCTCCAGGAAATACAACCGTACACGGCTGGATAATTGAACCCGCTTCGGAAGAGGTTTTATCCAGCAGTGTAACATCCAAAGATGTTAGAAAGAAGCTGGACGAGGTAGTCGTCTCCGTTTACCGCGCGCCGCACAGTTATACCGGCGAGGACAGCGCGGACATTTGCTGCCATGGGGGAATTGCGGTGGTAAAAGCCGTTATGGCGGCTTTAAAAAAAGCCGGGTTTCGTGAGGCCCTTGAAGGGGAGTTTACTTTCCGCGCCTTCATGAACGGCAAGCTTGATCTTACCCAGGCGGAATCGGTGATGGAGCTTGTAGCGGCAAAAACCGGCCGCGGCCGCGAGCAGGCGGTAAGGCGGCTCAGCGGGGTTTTGGAAAAGGACATTTCGGCAATTAAAGCGATGCTGGTGGATGTTCTTGCGGCAACGGAAATTTATCTGGATTACAGCGAGGATGAGTTTTTATCGCCTGACGAAGAAAGCGAAGGGGCGCTCCCGAATAAAGCCCTGGCGGAAAAGGCTGCGAAAAGACTCAGGCTTCTTTCGGAACTCTGGAGCCGTGAACGGATCTACGCCGAAGGGGCCCTGGCGGTTTTGGCGGGCATGCCAAACGCGGGGAAATCCAGCCTCTTTAATTATTTAATCCGCGAGGATCGTTCCATCGTTACCGATGTCCCCGGCACTACGAGGGACTGGATCGAAGCCGTCATTTCCCTGGATGACATTCCGCTCCGTTTGGCGGACACGGCGGGTTTAAGGAAGATGGATCGCAACACGCCGGGTTTGAAAGAAATTGACGAGGCGGAAAGAATCGGCGTGGAGCGGAGCATGGAGCTTCTGGAAAAGGCTGATCTTGTCCTTTACGTGGTTGATGGCGTAAAAGGCTTTACCGAAGAGGACAGGGAGTTTTTTGTAAAGTACAGTGAAACGCAAAAGGAGAAGCCGCTTGTAGCCCTCTGGAACAAAGCGGATATTGCAAACCCTTCAGGTTTTCCCGATGAGAAAATAAAAGAAAAAACAAAAGCGCAATTTATTCCGGTCAGCGCCAAAACCGGCGAAGGCATTCCTGAGCTGTTGCACTTAATGGCCGGCCTTTTGGAGAAGGCCCCTCAACCATCGTTACCATCTTCTGTTTCAGATGATCAATTACTTCAAGCCGCGGGGCCTGGCAGCTTAAGGCAAAAAGAGCTTATTGATTCGGCTTTGAGTGAAATAGAGGAAGCCTTGTCCATGGCTGGCCGGGGGGAAAGTCTGGATCTTATTGCCCCTCTCATTCGTTCCGCCGTTAATGACCTGGGAGAAATAACGGGCGAGGTTTCAAACGCGGATATTTTGAAAGTTATGTTCAGCCGTTTCTGCGTGGGGAAATAAAAATCATATGGTTTAGGACGGCTCTCAATGGCCCGCCAGCACGACAGATGTTCCCATCTTTTCCAGAATGGGTTTTACCTTTTCAAAGGCGGCCTTGTCGCCGCTGGCTGTGATGGACAAAGTCCCTTCAATGGCTTTGGGTTCTCCCCCTGAAACCGGCGCGTCCAAAAAAGCGGTTTTCTTCGCTTCCAGAGCAGCGCCCACTTTACGGCAGGTGTCGGGATCGATGGAACTCATGTCCACCACGATGGCCCCTTTTTTAAGCCCTTCGATAACGCCGCCCGGGCCGATGATTGCTTCCTTCACCTGCGGCGAGTTGGGCAGCATGGTAATAATAATTTCACTTTTGGAAGCTACTTCTTTGTTGGAAACTGCCCCTTCAGCGCCCAAGGATACCAGGTCGTCAAATTTCGCATACTTGTCGTACACAACGAGCTTATGTCCGGCTTTGATTAAATTCCTTGCCATTGGTCGGCCCATTGTGCCCAGGCCGATAAAACCAATAATTGCCATGCTGTTATTCCTGTTAACCGCCGGCGCATAGAGGGAAAAAGCTGACCGTGTCCCCCGAGGACAAAGCGGTTTTATATCGCTTTAGCAAAAGAATATTTTCCCCGTTCAAGGCGATAATCATGGTTCGCGCGGCTTTTTCCGCCTCGCGGTTGTGGCGCTTGCCAATTTCCTTAAGCACATCTTCCACATTGCGGGCGTCAAAGGTTTCTTCCGCAGTGCCTGTCAGGGCGACAAGGCCGGAGCGGTACTTTACATGGACTTCGTTCATTTTGATACCTCCCAAACGCTGCCTGTTAAATCAATACCCAGGCTTCTTTGTTTTCTCCTGGAGGGCTTTCCGTTTTTGTCCCAACCCCGAACCTTGTAGTAAAGCGGTATCATCTTTCCAAGGGGAACAACGGTATCTGGCCTTTCAGGTTTTTGGGGAGTTTTTGTAAGCCTTTCCGGCAGGGAATCGTCTTTGGAACCCAGGCCTTCCCGAAGGTTAAAGAGCCGCTCCAGGTTGTAGCTCCTTTCGCCAAACTTTAAAAACGAGCCCGTGTACATGGGCAGCCCGGTTGCCAACCTGATTGCTTCGGCATGGGGCAAAAGAAAAAACGAATTAAAGCGCAAAAGGGGTTTTGCCGCCAGCATCAGCCTTACCGCCATGCCGGCAATGGTAAGAACCTTCCCGACAATGCGGGTAACGAAATGGTTGGGACCCAGATGGAAAAATATCGACGGGATAAAAGTCTGGGCGGAAAAAAGGCAGAAACCCGCGGCGGACACGGCTTCAAGGGCGTCCTGCATAAAAACGGTAAGCTCCGCCTTGCCATGCGGGTTTTGGGCGGGCGCGGAGATAACCCCCACCGATTCCAGAAGGGCCAGGTAGCCCCCGTTGAGATGGCAGCCGCCCCTGTTACTTACGGCGTAACCCAGGCCCATTCCAACGGAACGGCGCGGTTCGTACGAAGCCATTTCAAGGCCCTTGGCGTTCATGGCGAATTCAGCGCCGCCGTATTTTTCGCTCAGACGCTTGCTGCCTTCCGCCAAATCAGAGGGAGAATTTTTTCCATCCGCTCCGCCTTCGCGCAGGGCAATTTTATGCAAAAGCTCATCCAGGTTTTTTAAGTTTCCGAATTCAACGCCGAAGTCGGCCAGGCCCTTTTCCTTTAATTCCATGGCAAAAGCTATGGTAGAAGCGGCGCTGATTGTATCCATCCCCAAAAGGTCACAGGTGTAATTAAGATCGATTACATCTTCCATGTTTGAGGCGTCCATATTGGGGCCAAAGAAACCGGCAGTTTCGTATTCCGGCCCTTTTATTTCACGGCCCTCTTTCATCACCCGGCGTTCGCAGCGTATCGGGCAGCTCACGCAGCCGGAGTTACGCACCAACAGGCCCTCCGCCAGGGTCTCGCCTGAAACCTTGTCGGCGGTTTCGGAGTAGCCGTATTTGAAATTGTGGGTCGGCAACGCGGATGACGCGTTGGCCTTGTTCATAAGTCCCATTGAGCCGTAATGGGGAAGCGCGTCTCCTGTCATGGGGTGGTTCCGC
>Ga0268262_10007296_pt1 | contig 10365 bp, 9 predicted proteins | sample TergutNc150P3_FD_190354 | JGI IMG/M metagenome (GOLD analysis project Ga0268262, IMG submission 190354) | Nasutitermes corniger P3 segment gut microbial community from laboratory colony in Florida, USA - Nc150 P3 (SPAdes) (version 2) | ecosystem: Host-associated > Arthropoda: Insects > Digestive...
CGCTTAACCCAATAATAGATAATCCCGGGCTTTTGCTTAGACGAAGGGCAAAGACGTAGCAGAGTTCTATTAGCTGCTCAATGGGGAATATTATAAATGTGTACAAAATATTAGTCATCTTTTTTATTAAAATGATGTAAACGACATATTCGATGACACCTACCTATAATTTGTGTCTTTTTCCCCATATTATTTTTTCCCATATTATTTTTCTTATACTTTTAGGCGTGATTGCTCTATATATATTTTTTATGATTTTTCTGTCAATGCACCTAAATATTCGGGGATTTTTATCTTTTATATATATAATCACATTACTTAACTCAGGCTCAAATATGTCAAGATTACTGCCATATATTTTTTCTAAAAACGCAGTTATATATTTATAATTATCTTTTAATCCTCTATATCTGTGCATTTCCATTTTCATACTGGTATCTCTTATTTGCGAGTTAGGATTTTCATAAACATGATAAAAGGCTGAATTCATATACGCGCTTTTTTTTACCTTATGCAAAACCTGTAGTGTTATATATCTATCTTCCGCATATCCTTCATTTGGAAAGATTACATCATCATATATACTTCTCCTTGTTAATCTAAAGGGTAACCCTACCCCCATACTATTACAAAATACGAATTGTTTTATATTCTTGATAATATCGTCTTCAAATGGTGTTTTATCATAAACTGAAACGCCTAACTCATCAATATAAGCATCACAAAAAACAACATCATAATTTCCCGAAACCGCTTTTTCATAAACTTTTTCAATCATATCGTTCTCAATCCAATCGTCACTGTCAATAAATTGTATGTATTCCCCCCTTGAAACATCAAGACCAATTTTTCTCGAAAGCGAAGATCCCATATTATCTTTATTATGGATACATTTTACGCGGTTGTCTTTTACGGAATATTCATCGCATATTGCCGGGCTGTTATCATTGGAACAATCATCGACTAAAATACACTCAAAATCGGTAAAAGTTTGCGCCAAAATACTGTTTATACATTTGCGAAGATATTTTTCAGTGTTATATACAGGTACAATTATTGAGACTTTTGGGTTTTCCATTATTCGCCTATGACCTTGTAAATTTTTATCAGTCTGTTAACCTGGTTTTCATTTTTATGAACCAGCATCATTATGGCAATTTTCGACAAAATAAACCCTTCCTAAGAAGATTCTCCGCTTATCATTTCGTGTACAATCCGATCAATGTCATTGCGAAACTCCTGCCAGTTTGGTTTTTTTGTCCATGCAATTGTTTCAAATTCGTTTTGGGGTATACTTGTTAAAATTTCAGAAACATAAACAAGTTCAAGTCCGGCTTCTTTATTCCGCGCTTCATTAATTACTGTTGGCCAATCTACATTTTCATGCAGGGCAATTTCTCTTATATCCGCAATATCTTTAGCCGCATACCTGAAAATAGCAGATAATTTATTTGAAAGTATGTTACGGACTGAATCTGTGCGGTAAAACAAATCTGTTTCAATAATCTCACCATAATGAGAAACAAGATCATTTACAAAATCCAGCTTTAATAATACATCTGTATCTTTTCTAACTTTTAATGTTGTAAAATTTTTAGCTCTGGTATATTCATTATTGGTATCCCAATTATATCCATTTTCCTGAAGCAGAGCTAGAACTTTATTTAATTGATCATCATACGTCTGAGATTGATTTACAAAAAAATCAAGATCATCAGAATAACGATGATTGTAATAAGCCCGGCTAAGCGCCGTTCCCCCGGTTAGAAAAAAATTCGTATCGCTGTGACTTAAAATATTCATCACCCCATCTTGCAAGGGGTAAAGGTTCTCTTCGTAATACCGCGAGGGCAAAATCAAAATGATACCTCCTCTCTTTTGGCCAAATGCGTTTCGCTATCTCCGGTGTGTACATTTTTTTTATTGTTTCAATACCCCAAAGAGCTGTCACATAATGCCATGGAATCCGTTCCAAAGAACGGACAAATAATTTCTCGCGGTTAAACGCTCCTGAGCTTTCACGCTTTCCTTCAATTACCGCAAGCATATCTTCGGATTTGTCAAGATAATCCCAATTCAGGGAACGCATAAGAGCGATTTTTTCTTCATGGGATAAATTCAGCATATATAGTTTTCCTTATTATTTTTCAGTGTTATATACAGGTACAATTATTGAGACTTTTGGGTTTTCCATATATCATATTCCCCCGTTATAAGTTCCGTTTATCAATAAAAATGTCCCAAGATAAAATATATTTCACGATTTTCACCTTCGGGGAATTGCCGTGTGGTAAAAGCTTCTTTCAGGTTGAATACATAACCCAACCGTACATACAGGCTTCGCATAAACGCGGGAAATATGAACATTTCAAGACCGCCCGTGGCAACGATGTTTTTTATGTCAAAAGATATTTCCGCTTCCGGATCAGGTTTGTGGAACAGGGCCATATCAATTACGGGTGAGAGCTGCATCTCAAAATCTATGACGCCGGATCTGCGCCTGTTGGAGCGTCCGGGAGGGGCAAATACCAGCACACGCACGGGAAAATCCATGTTAAGCGACAGCATATAGTCGGCGCATATCGAATCGTTCCGAATACCGCGCAGGGCGTCGCCGGCGCTCTCGTTATAATCCGGATCGTGGTAGAACCAGCGCCGGAACATAAGCCGTGAAGAAATCGCGAAGAACTTGCTTACGATAAGATGTCCGGTTCCCTTAAATTCAAGAGAGACAGACAGCGGATCCAGATCATTCCTTAAGCGGTAAAAGCTATAGTTATATGAGTTACTGGCAGAAAGGGAAAGTCCCTGACGATAATTGGCATGCCAGTCAATTTTCCCAAAACCCAATGAGTGGCCAAACTTCATGAATGGTCCCCGGCGAATTTCCTGCAGCGGCCATTGAGGCAGTTCATGGTTTATTGTTCCTGAAACGCGCGGAGTATAGGTTAGTTCTCCGAACTTGTATACCTGAAGACCGGTAGGTATTTTCCATGAGGTGAACAACTCGCTGGACATGTATAAACCCTTTTGAAATTCACCGTATTCATCCTCGTACCGGCTGCTATTCTCCTCATTCACATTAGAGGTTTCTTCAAAGCCAAAAGTAAAGGTTGTAAAATAAAAAGGTACCTCCACTGAAAGACCGACAACATTCTGATAATAATAAGGTTCATCAACATCAGGCCGGTAAGTAAAAGTATTATCAAACGTGAATTCCCAGATGTAACCCAGGGCCTTGAACGGCGTGGTGGAAAACACTCCCAGTGTGAATGAACTGTTATTATTTTCATCCATGGAATATCCCAGATCTATCCTCAAGGGGTTCATTGTTCCCATAAAATTGTAATCTCTGGCTTTGAGGGTTATCCCAAATCCGGTATGGCTGCTGTATTTGGGATAGGGCAAGGCAATGATATTCCATGAATCCTCAACCTTAATGGTAATGGTTACCGGATAAGCGCCGTCTTCCGACGGCTCTCCGACGGAATAACTTATTGCCGCGTTATCTTTCAGAACCCGCTGGTTAATGAGAGTCTGGGTTTTATCGCTGACATATTTTTCAAGGTTTGCCTGACCATGCAGTTTTTCACCTTCCTTGAATTCTCCCACATAGAGAAGGGCATACGGGCGGGTACGTCCCTTTATGTCAAACTCAAAGGCGGTGATGACGTATAACCGATCTTCACCGGAAACCGGGGGCTGATTCGAACCGGCGTCAGAAGGAGAACTTTCCGGGTTCGGGACGGCTTCCTGGGAAAACAGGGGAAATGCCGTCAATATCAACATTACCGGTAACAGAAATAATAATTTTTTCAACATAATGGTCCTTTACTGAATTTCCATGCCTATAATTTGACTTATGGTATCCATACTTAAATCTGAAACGGACTGGGCGCTTTTTTCACCGGGGACTATAAAACTTAAATTGCCGCCGCGTTTTTTTTTGTCGCTGCCCAGGGCTTGTATAAAGGCGGCGGATGAACCCATCCGCGGATGGGGGACGGCGGTTTCATAACCGTAGGCGGCGAGCAGCGCCCGTACGCGTTCTGTCCGCTGCGGGGGGCAGACGCCCAATGTCAAAGCCAAATCGCAGGAACGCGCGATACCCCAGGCAACCGCTTCACCGTGGGAAATTGTTCCCAGCCCGGCGGTAGACTCCAGGGCATGGCCGAAGGTATGCCCCAGATTGAGGAGGACGCGCCGGTTTCCCGTTTCCAGCGGATCTTCTTCAACAATAGCGCCTTTGAACCGTACCGCTCGGCTGACGCAGCGGCTTAATTCCGCGCCGGCGGCCAAAGTCCGTGACGCGAAATCCGGCGGGAAGCTGTCGCTGAAACTCCCGTGGGGAAAAGCCGCCGCCAAAGCGGCAAGCTCGCCAAGAAAATCATCGCTGTCCAGTATGGCGGTTTTGATAAGTTCCGCCATGCCGGATTTCCATTCAGGCAGGGGCAGGCTTGCCAGGCTTTCCAGCGGCATATACACATGGCGGGCGGGGAAAAAAGTCCCGACGATGTTTTTGACGCCGAAAAGGTCAAACCCGGTTTTTCCGCCCAAGCTGGCGTCAACCATGCCCAGCAGGGTGGTTGATACCAGGGCGCTGGAACAGCCCCGCATATAGATTGAAGCGGCAAAGGCGCTGAGATCGCTGATAACTCCGCCGCCGACGCCGATAAAAGTTCCGTCCCTGCCCAGTCCGGCGTCACGGGCGCCGCGAAGGATGGTCTCAACCGCCTGCCAGTCTTTGTGCGCCTCGCCCGCTTCAAGGGTGCAAATGGGAATATTGGCGTTGCCGCGGATTTTTACCGCCAGATATTCGGTATTGGTGTCGCAAATTAGCAGGGGTTTAAAGAAATTTCCGCCGAAATCGCCGGCAATTTCCGCCATGCCGGGCAAATTTGGCATAATATGGGCGGAAGTCTTGAAGATTCCAAAGTTAAAATGCAGGTGTTCGATGGTTATACTCGCAAAAAAAAGGGCAAAATTCACCCACCGGAAGGTGTTCCGGATAAAAAAAGACATTAAAAAATATACGATAAGAACATGGGCGGCCGAAACACGCTCCAGGGAACCGTATATAACCTTCAAAATAGCACAATAAGGGACTTATTTCAATCTAACACCGTGTTAATTAAGGACATTATTTGATAAATAACACCAAACTTTCTATGTGGGCGGTTTGCGGATAAAAATCGTACCAGCGGAGTTCTGCCAGTTCATAGCCGCCTTCCAGGAGTAAGGCGCTGTCCCGCGCCAGGGTTGCCGGATCGCAGGAAATATAGGCCAGCAGGGGCGGGCCGTCCGCGGCGAGCCGCTGCGCCAGAACCGGGTCGAGGCCTTGCCGCGGCGGGTCGGCGCAGATAAAGCCGTAGCGGCGGGAAAGGCCGTTGCGCGCCCACTGTTCACTGCGCTGGGCACAAAAATCAACGGATGTAAGATGGGTAAGATTTTCACGGGCCAAAGCCAGGGCGGTGGTATGCTCCTCAACCAGATCGACATGAGGGAACATATCCCCCAGAAAAGCGGCAAAGGTTCCTACCCCGCAATAAAGGTCAGCCATAGGCTGGGTTTGGTCGGCCCTATCACCGGCGATTTTTCGCAAGTCAATAATCAGTTTTTCCAGCATCGCGCCATTGCTCTGAAAAAACGCCCCGGCGTCCAGGGTCAGTTCCCGATCCAGTATCCGCGTTTTTCCCCGGCTGGTTCCGCCTTCGCTGATCAATAGCCCGTGACGGGCATACACGGTAAAACGGTCCTGCCCCGGCGGCAGGAGTTGGGCCGGGGTTTTTTCACTTTCACCCCGCAGTATCGCCCGAATCCCCGGATCGGCGATGGGGCAATCGGAAACGGGAATAATATCGCCTTTTTTGCGCGCCTTTAATCCCCACAAGGCGTCTGATTCCTTTTTGGCGCGTTGTCTGATCGCGTGAAATTGCATCCGGTTCCGGTATTCCCAGGGTTCCGAAGGAAGGGCTATTGGCTGAGGCGGGCAGAAACCGCCGATGCGGGTAAATGTTTCCTCCAAAATGGCTGTTTTCGCGGCAAGCTGGGCTGAATAACTGAGATGCTGTAGATTACAGCCGCCGCATTTTCCCCACAAAGAACAGGCGGGCTGGACACGATCCTGAGAGGGTTCAATAATTTCCAGTAATTCCGCTTGCAGCCATGAACGGTGTTCCGCTGTTACCCGGCAAAGAACGGTCTCGCCCGGGGCGCTCCCCTCGATAAAGGCGCTTTTACCCTCTATCCGGGCAAGCCCGGCCCCGCCCGCGGCAATTTTTTCGATGTGGACTTTGCATAACGCGCCGGTCATTGCGTCACTATAGCATAAATATTGTTGCTTTTTTGCCGAAATAATAGTATATATATGATAGTTTGGGAGGATATGGTATGGCAGGCAGAGTTTTAGTTTTATTGTTGCTCGTTGCGGTGCTGGCGGCGGGGGGCATCCTCTGGTTTGATTATTTAAATATCATTGACGCAAAGGCTGTTTTGTCTCCCTTGTCACGTTATATCGGCCTCCAGGGACGAAGCCAGCCGAAAACCATGCCGGATGAAGACCTTAACCTTGACGCGGAACGGCTAGCGGTACGGCTTGAAGCGTTAAATTTGCGGAATATGGAAGTAGATACCCGTCAGAAAGACCTTGATTCCCGCTACGGCGAAATTGAACAGATGGCTCAGGAACTGGAGGAACGGCAAAAAACGCTCGATGAACGGGAGAATTCTCTCAGAGCGCAGGCCGCGGATGCCGAAAATAAGGACAAGAACATCGAAACGGTAGCTCGTAATCTTATGAACATGCAACCGGAGCGAGCGGTTGGCATTTTGTTTGCAATGAACGATCAGAACGTTCTTGATGTTCTCCGGAAGACTGATGAGCTTGCACAGGCAGCGGGAGCCGCGTCTGTAGTGTCCTTCTGGCTGCAACTAATGGCGGGAACGCCGGAAGGAGCCGCCAGGGTAGCGGAACTGAACCGCAAGATGGCTGGGAGGCCGCAGAGCCTTTAGCATAGCTCCACCTCAGCTTCCGGAAAATACCAGCCAAACCATTGGCAAGGAGGTCCGGGTGGAGATTCAATTAACACCCCCTACGGAGCTCATACAGACATCGCCGGGCGTTCCCGGCGCGGAAGAACCGCAAAAGTCCAAACCTGACAAAAACAGTCTTGGCGCGTTTGCGAAAATTCTTGCCGGTCTGACGGATCGAAGTCTTATCGACCGAGGTCTGCTCCGCAAATCCGGGACAGGGGAAAGCGCCCATGGCGTCGCTTTGGGCGATGCCCTGAGTGAAGTTTCCGATACTGTCTCGCTCGCTGAAACAACCGAAACGGGTGAAACAGGCCCTGTTTCCGGTAAAAAAGCAAAAAGCGGCCGCGTAGGAAAAACAGCGGCAACTGAAAAAACCGATACCAAAAAACTTTCCAAAAACGGCAAAACCGAGCCGGAATCCCTGCAACTTGAACCTGCGGAACAGGAAAAATCCCTGTTTGCGCTGGGCCGGCTGACCGGTCAGGCTGAAAATCAGCGTGCTTTAGGGAAAACTGATGAGGGTTTGGAGAGTTTAACGGCTGATTTACGGCGTTTGAGCCGGGAATCAGTGAAAGCCGAAACCACTTCCGCTGAGTTAATCCACGATGAAGGGCAAAAACAACCCCTTACCGCTAATTCCGCGGCATTGGCAGCCGAAGAATCGGCTGAAAACATCCAGAATCCCGCTGAAAAGGCGAAAAATCGCCTGAATTCTGCCGCGGCTAACGCCAAAAACAGGTCGAGCGCCGCGGAAGCCTCCGTGGGAGCAGCCGGTGAATACCAGCAAGCCGGGGCGCAGAAAGCCGTTTCCGGTGAAAAAGACGGGCGGAGCAAACTGGAAGAGGCGCGGAACAAACGGCGGGGCGTCAACGTAGAAGTGCGTGACTTCCGCAGTGATGGAACCGTAACCGAAGGCGCTGCCAGAGACGGTCATGTTCCGTTAAGGGTAAGCGCCGAGACCCGCTTAGCCGGCGACAGCGGCAGTAAAGACATTGTTCTTGAACTGCGTTTGCCCGACCAGGGCCGGGAAGCCGCTTCGGCGACAACCACCTGGGAAGCCAAAGCGGGACAGGCGTTTGAAGATTTGCTGGCGCGGGAACTGCACCAGAATCTCAACAACGACATTGTACGCCATGCCTCTATCGCCCTGCGCGACGGCAACGAGGGAACCATAAAGCTGGCCCTCAAACCGGAAAGTCTGGGTAATGTAAAGATACGCCTTGAAATGGCCGAAAACAAGATTACGGGGCATATCGTTGTCGAGAGCAAAGAAGCCCTGCGGGCTTTTGAACGGGAGATTTCCTCCCTGGAAAAGGCTTTCCGGGATTCGGGCTTTGACGGCGCGAATTTGGAAATGTCCCTTGCGGCCGATGGCCGGGGCGCGGAACAGCAATGGCAGGAAACGGAAGCGAGCCAATTCCTGACAGGGCAGATTGCCGCTTCCCGTTATGACGCGGCGCTTGAACGGATGGATATACCCTTAACCCTTGACGTGTATCAGCAGGGGGCAAGGGCAGTCAACATGTTCGCTTAGTTGGGAGGAACAGGAGTAACCATGAATGTAACCGATGCGTTTAGGATGGATGCGGAAGAACAAGCGAAAATAAATCAGTTTGTTCATGACTTTAACCACAAGCTCAATCCGGTGCGCAAACCTCAACAAAGCCTGGGCAAAGATGATTTTCTCAAATTATTGATAACCCAGCTTTCCTACCAGGACCCGACTTCTCCCATGGAAGACAAGGAATTCATCGCGCAGATGGCCCAGTTTTCCTCCCTGGAACAGATGACCAGTATGGCGGCTGACTTTGCCAAACTTTCGGCAATGATAACCGAAACCGGCGCTTCTACCGCGCTGGGCAAGGGCGTGGAACTGACTGACGGGGAACGGGTTGTACAGGGCACGATTAAAGCGGTAACCAGAGGAGAAATTCCCCAGGTACTGGTAAACGGCGCCTATTACAACTGGGACCAGGTTAAGAAAGTTTTTGATAACGAATAAATAAGGAGAACAAATACTATGATGCGATCATTATTTTCCGGTGTTTCCGGACTGCAGAATCATCAGACCAGAATGGATGTAATTGGTAATAACATTTCCAATATCAACACCACCGGCTTTAAACGGAACCGGGTGAATTTTCAGGATATACTGTACCAACAGCTGCAAGGCGCGGCCCGCCCCACCGATGAGATCGGCGGCGTAAACCCCAAAGAAGTAGGCCTGGGCATGAGCGTTGCCTCGATTGACACCGTTCACATTCAGGGCGCTTTTCAGACCACTGGTATTCAAACAGACCTCGCCTTAAAGGGCCAGGGCTTTTTCGTGATGGACAACGCGGGCAAGCAGTTGTTTACCCGCGCCGGCGCCTTCACCATTGACGAAGCGGGCATTATGGTCAACCCCGCCAACGGCATGAGGGTGCAGGGCTGGATGGCCCGTGAGCTGGAGGGAACCACCGTAATCGACGTGTCCCGGCCCGTGGGGGATTTGTACATTCCCGTCGGCAGCAAAGACCCGGCCAAGGCAACCACCATGGTTAATTTTGCCTGTAACCTGGACAAGCGCATCCCTGAAATTCCGGAAAATCCCACCGGCAGACAGGTGCTGGACGGCACCTGGGCTACCCAGATTGATGTTTATGACAGTTTCGGCGACAAGCACATACTCCAGGTTGAATTTACCCGGGTGCGCGGAACTTCCAACAGTTGGAACGCCGCGGTCATCGTTGACCCCCAAAACCAGAACCCCACCAATACCACCATCGGTTTGGGCGCGGAGGCTCCGGCGGCGGGCGGACCGACCACCTTTGTCGTAAACTTCTCGAATAACGGAACCCTGCTCTCCGCGGAAGACGGGGCGGGCAACGCTTCCAACTCCGGCCAGGTACAGATGAACGTCGCCTACGACGTGCAGACCGCCACCGCCAACGCGGACGGAACCCCCGTCAGGCAGGAATTTGTCCTGGATTTGGGACAGGTTGGCGGCTTTACCCGTTCCATCACCCAGTACGCCGAACAAAGCTCCTCCAAAGCGGTTGAGCAGGACGGCAGAACAATGGGCTATCTTGAAAACTTCAAAATCGATTCATCGGGCGTGATTACCGGCGTTTTTTCCAATGGTACCACCAGGGCGCTGGCCCAGGTAGCCGTGGCGACTTTCGCCAACCAGGGAGGGTTGGAAAAAGCGGGCGATAACACTTTCCGTATGTCCAACAACTCCGGCCTTGCCAATATCGGGCCGTCAGGCGCCGCCGGCAAAGCTGAAATTGTCGCCGGCGTTTTGGAAATGTCCAACGTTGACATGGCGGATCAGTTTACCGACATGATCGT
>Ga0268262_10007297_pt1 | contig 10363 bp, 6 predicted proteins | sample TergutNc150P3_FD_190354 | JGI IMG/M metagenome (GOLD analysis project Ga0268262, IMG submission 190354) | Nasutitermes corniger P3 segment gut microbial community from laboratory colony in Florida, USA - Nc150 P3 (SPAdes) (version 2) | ecosystem: Host-associated > Arthropoda: Insects > Digestive...
TCAGGGAAAACCATATACAGATTACAAAAATGTCTTTTGTGATTTTGAGTTTACCCGCTCCGACAATGGTACTGCCGGCGGTCATTCATATCTGGGAATTTACGGCTGGTCAAAAAACCCGATGATCGAATGGTACATTGTAGATGACTGGTATGGAATCGGAATAATACAACCTGATAATATCGGAGGCGGAGCGGCCAAAAAAGGCGAATTTTTTGCGGACGGCGCAGTTTATTTCATTTATCTGGCAACAAGACCCGCCGGTTCCGGTAATATAGAAGGCAGTAAAGCCCCTTTCCGCCAATATTTCAGCATACGCCAGGAACGCCGCCAGAAAGGAACAATATCCATAACGGAACATTTTAAGGCATGGGAAGAAACAGGCTTAAAATTGGGAACAAACATGTATGAGGCAAAATTCCTTGTAGAGGCCGGCGGCGGTACCGGCTGGCTGGACGCTTCATATATATCGATTTATCAAAGAGACTAAATTGTGATGTAAAGTTTTTCTTAAAATGATGAAAAATATTCATTCTAACTATCTCGTTTTTCTATAAAATAAAACCGTGTTTTTCATCTTTCCCGCCCTTGCCTATTGACTAAGGAAACACAGAGGTAAAATAATGAATAAGAGAAGAAAAATGCGTAACCCAAATGACGTACTGGAAGGCGTTTTGGATGAAATTGAAAACAACCTCAAAGACGGTATTAATGCCGATGCCCTCGCGGATGAATTTTCCCTGTCCTCAATACATTTACAGAGACTGTTTAAGCAGACGTTTAAAAAACCGATTGGAACATATATACGCTCCAGAAAATTATCGTCGAGCATAGGGGATTTGCTGTACAGCGGTTTAAATGTTCAGGACATTGCTTTGGAATACGGTTTTAGTTATGAACAGGCGTATATATTAAGTTTCAGGCGGGAATTCGGGTTTACCCCCGGTGATTTACGCAGGAACAGGCATCTGGTAAAAACCACGCCGCCCCTTCAACCCTTTGTAAAAAAATCCATATATAAAAATGATTTTCTTGTCGGCAATATCATTAACGATAAATATATGGACGGCGCTTATTTTGACATGATAAAAAATAACTTCAATGTTATCACTCCCCAAAACAGCCTGAAGCCTGTTTCGCTGACATCAAACCGCGGCGGCGCATATAATTGGTCTTCCGCGGATCAAATGGTGTATCGGATGCTGGAAAACGGAATACCTGTTCATGGCCATGTTCTGGTATGGCATGACTGGACTCCCGAATGGATGGCCAAAGGAACAAAAACAGAAGCGGAAGACAACCTAAAAAATCATATTACCGATGTATTAAAGCATTATCACGGCAGGATTAATTCATGGGACGTGGTGAACGAGGCGATGAGGGACGGCCTTTCCCCTGCCGAAACCGCAGGAGACTGGAAGAAATGCCTGCGTACTGACGCTCCCTGGTATCGAAAGTTAGGCGCGGACTATATTGAAACCGCCTTTCGTACCGCGCGGGAAACCGACCCTGACATTACCCTCTATTATAATGATTACGGCCTGGAATACCCTCAAAAAGCCGAAGCGGTATGGAAAATGATCAATGACATAAACAGCCGGTATAAAAGAGAAACAGAACAGGATCGGAACCTTATAGAAGGCTTGGGCTTACAAGCCCATTACCAAATCAAAAGGTTCGATGAAAATAAAATACGCTCGTCATTGGAAAGATTTAAAACCCTGAACATTGAACTGTCAATAAGCGAATTGGACGTAACCACCGCCGGTTATGATGAGGGCGAGGGAAAGGACATCGTAATGTCCGAATATGACGCCGCGATACAAGCCGGAATATACGCCCGGGTTTTCAGGATATTCCGGGAATATTCCTCTTACTTATCACGGGTAACCATGTGGGGCATTGATGACCACAACAGTTGGCTGTCAGCCGGAAACCCATGCCTTTTTGACCGTTACTTAAACCCCAAAAAGGCCTTTACCGCGGTATTTACCCCTGAGGCGAACCTATAGTATAGTCAAAAAAGAGGCGATATTCTCTCTTTTTTCTCTTCATTCTTCTCTTGTAATATTGTATACTAAGAATTCAATAAATCCGCAAAAGGAGCGCCTTATGGCAAAATTTCGGGTAAAACTGGCTGTTTTGGAGAAAAAAAATACGTGGGAGGGCGGATTTCGCAAGGCGCATCGCAAGAGCCCAACAATGGAATTCCACATAGACCGGGATGTCCGCCGCGAATATGGGCTTAAAGACAGCCTGTTCGCCATTACAGGGAATGTAATCCTGGCGGATATGCGGCAAACGCGGGAGCTTGCGGCAAAATTCAACGCGAAACAGGACCCAAAGACAGGGCGTTTTATCCGGGCCGGGCAATTATACGCCATGGGGCTGATAGATGAAATCCTGCACTATGTTGTTTCCCTGTACCGCAAGCAGGTACAGCCGGACGCTTTTGATCTTTGTCTGCAAAGACTGGGAACCAGGCTGGGAGAGGACAAGACTGACGGGCTGCTCGTCGCTTTTTCCGAACAATTTCCCCCAAAACCGGTGTATACCGGGGAAAAGGTAGTCCCCGAATATCTGCAAAGCAAGGAAGAAGGAACAAGCTGCCGTTCCCTTTCCATCGAAGAAACCATGATGCTCTCACTCGCCAACTTAAATCCCGCCTTTGTGCCTTTTAAATTCCTTTTTGATGACAAGGATTTGGTTCATAACACAGTGTATCCCGACGCCATTGAGGAAATAAAAGCCCACTTTAAAACCTTGCCCCCGTTCGGACCCTTTGGGCAGAACCTTTGGGATATGCTCCGCTCTCCCGCCCTCGCTTCAGATACCCTCAGCGGGCAGTTGGAATATATACGCAAAAATTGGGGAGCGATACTGGGGAAATTCGCGTCAAGGCTGCTTTTCGGGCTGGATATTATCAGCGAGGAAGAAAAGCCGAGTTTCATGGGCCCGGGTCCCAGCGAGGTGATGAGTTTTGCCGGGCTTGACGAATACGAGCGTTTCAGTCCGGATCAGGAATGGATGCCCAATACGGTGCTAATAGCAAAAAGCACCCTGGTCTGGCTGTTCCAGATTTCGCAAAAATACGGCAGGGAAATTACACAACTGGATCAAATTCCCGATGAGGAACTGGACGAGCTTGCCCGCCGCGGTTTTACCGGGCTTTGGCTTATCGGCTTGTGGGAACGGAGCAAGGCAAGCAGGACGATCAAACAGTGGATGGGCAACCCCGAAGCCGCGGCTTCCGCCTACAGCCTGCACGACTATGACATTGCCGGAGAGCTTGGCGGCTGGGGCTCTCTTGCCAACCTCAGGGAACGCTGCATGAAACGCGGAATAAGGCTTGGCTCCGACATGGTTCCAAACCATACCGGCATAGACAGCCGCTGGATGATAGAACACCCGGAACGATTCCTGCAGCTTCCGTATCCGCCCTTCCCCACCTACAACTACAACTGCGGAAACCTGTCGGGCAGGGACGATATAACCGTTCAAATAGAAGAGCATTATTTTAACCACAGCGACGCGGCGGTTGTTTTTAAAAGGATTGACAACAATACCGGCCACACCCGCTTCATCTACCACGGCAACGACGGCACATCTATGCCCTGGAACGATACAGCGCAGATAGACTTCCTTAACCCCGAAGCGCGCGAAGCCGTGATCCGCACGATTATCGGCGTGTGCCAGCAATTTTCTATTGTTCGCTTTGACGCGGCGATGACGCTCGCCAAGCGGCACATTCAGCGCCTGTGGTTCCCTGTGCCGGGAACCGGCGGAGCCATAGCAAGCCGCGCCGAACATTCAATTTCCAATGATGAATTTAACCGCCGCATTCCAAATGAATTCTGGCGCGAGGTAGTGGATCGCTGCGCCGCCGAGGCCCCCCACACCTTGTTGCTCGCCGAGGCTTTCTGGATGATGGAAGGCTACTTTGTCCGCACGCTTGGCATGCACCGCGTGTACAACTCGGCGTTTATGAACATGCTGAAAAACGAGGACAACGCGAAGTACAGGGCGACAATTAAAAATACCATGGAATTCGATCCTGAAATCCTTAAACGCTTTGTCAATTTTATGAACAATCCCGACGAGGAAACCGCCGTGGCGCAGTTCGGAAAAGGCGACAAATACTTCGGGATTTGTACCCTGCTTGTAACCATGCCGGGGCTGCCCATGTTCGGACACGGCCAGATTGAGGGCTTTGAGGAAAAATACGGTATGGAATACCGCCGCGCCTACCGCGACGAGAAACCCGACGGTTATCTTGTGGACAGGCACGAGCGTGAAATTTTCCCGCTGATGAAGCGGCGCGCGTTGTTTTCCGGCAGCAGCGAGTTCAGGCTGTACGATTTATATACCGAGGGCGGATCAGTTAACGAAAATGTTTTCGCCTATTCCAACCGCGCGTGGATCCACGGCCATGAGGAAAGAGCGCTTGTCTTCTATAATAACTCATATTACGAGACGGCCGGCTGGATAAAGATGAGCGATCCGGCTATTCCCTGCGACAACGGAAAACAGCGGGACAGCCTGCATCAGGCCCTTGCCCTGCACAACGGGCATAACTGGTTTACGCTGTTCAGGGATCAGCGCACGAACCTGTGGTACATAAGATCGTCAAAGGCGATAAGCGAGAACGGGTTCTTTGTCGCGCTTAAAGGGTATGAGGCGCAGGTCTTCATTGACATATACGAAGTTGAGGATGACGTAAAAGGCCGCTGGGCGCGTCTGCATCACGACCTGCAGGGCAGGGGTGTTACCGATCCGCAATCGGCCATTATGGATATTTATCTTGGCGATCTGTATTACCGTTTCACAAAACCCCTTAAACCGGAATTTGTCAACCAACTGCACAGCTTCTTTGTTTCCGACACTCCAGGAAAACAAAAGGCGCAGGCCTATGTTGAATCGCTGAAAGAGACGGCGGAGAAGTATTTTGAAACAGCGGCCTACTTTATCAAGGGAGCGGACGGAAAGTATGAAGCATGGACAATGAGCAATGAGCAGGTAATAAAGAGCAAAGGAAAGAAAGCAGGAGGCAAGGAGCAGTCGTCAACAAAGTCGGCGCAGTACGAGCCATGGGATGAATTTAAGGGATATGTTGAAAGGCTGATTGGGCTCAGCGGCTATCTTAACGCTTCGGGGAAAACTCCAAACGAGCGTTTGTTAAAAGAGCTTGCTTTACGGATAAAAGAAAGACAGCTTGTCGCCGCCGCGGCTCTGGGTTACGGGCTGTTATCGGTATTGCGTTCAATAATCGGAAAAGCCGACGGTGTTCTTGCGGCTAACCTTGCTTTTGATCATTGGGATTTGGATCGCAAACTTAAGGAACAGTTCAGGGCTTTCGGCGCGAACGACGATGAGGTCTGGCGGCTTGGAGAAATCTGCAAGGCAGTTTTGCGCCGTACCGGCGCGGACAATCCCGCGGCAATCAGCGACACAACTGTAAACAAAAAATCCGCCGCGTTTGACGCAGAGCGCTTTGCCGCCTCAATAATGGTTGAGAACCATCAGCGCGAGGATTTCCGCAGACTCATCGGCGTTAATGTTTTTAACGATGTAACATGGTTCAACAAAGAAGCCTTTGAAAGCGCCCTGTTCTACGGGAAATTGTTCTTTGTCCTGGAAACAGATTCGGCATATCCGCATCCGTGTGCTGACAGGACGGCGCGTATAGCTGAAGTTTCTCAGCTGATGAAGAAGGCGGAAATTGACTGCGGTTACAGGCTGGACAAATTTATACAACTGCTTTCCGGAGACGAGGCGCCCCCCCTGATGTCGAAGCCAAAGAAGCCTGCCACAGTAAAAACACCGGCAAAAAAAGCGACAGTAACGAAAGCGCCAACAGCGAAAAAACCAACAGTAACAAAGAAACCGGCGCCCGCAAAAAAAGCAGCCAAAGTGTCACAGCCAAAGAAGCCGGCGCCCATAAAAAAAACACCCGTAAAAAAAGCAGCGAAAACAAAAACACCGGTAAAGAAAGCAGCAGTAACAAAGAAGCCGGTACCCGCGAAAAAGCCGGCTTCAACAAAAACAGGGAAAGGGAAAAAAAGGAATGAAACTTAATGCTAAATTACTGGTTTTTGGGGCTTGCCTGCTGATGACGCGGCCGTTATTCGCGCAGAATATTTTTCTGGAGCTTAACCTTAACAGCCGGAGGCAAAACATCTCGCGCTCAATGCGTTCAAAGTCTTCTCTGGAATTATTGAGAGTGATAGAACAGGCCGGCAATGACAGGAAAATCGCCGGAATTATCCTCAATATTTCAGCGTGCCAGGAAGGGAAAGAAACCCTTTGGGAACTGCGGAATGCCCTGGAGAAATTCAAGGCTAAAGGAAAAAAAGTATGCGCCTTTATCAGCGGAGCCGATCTTGACCTTTATTGTCTTGCGGCCATAGGTGATAAAATCGTTATGGACGATCAGGGCGTTCTGACGCTGATGGGTTACGTCTGGGGACGCGGTTATGTGAAACACAGCCTTGAAAAACTTGGGATTGGGGCGCGCGAGATGCGTTACCTGAAATTCAAGTCCGCCGCCGAAACGTACACGCGGGATTCGATGTCGGAAGCCGACCGCGCGCAATACGGCGAAATACTGGACGACATGATGCAGCTTGCCCGCGACACATTGTACGCGGCGCGCCCGTGGAAGACAGGCGAATTTGACAGAATCATTAACAATGAATTTATGTTCTCCGCTAAAAACGCGCTGGCGCGCGGCCTTGTTGACAGTACAGGCAGAAAAGAGGCCGTGCTTGAGGCTGTCAGGGAAATTTCTGACGGTAACGCGGCGGAAATATTTTTACTGTACGGGGACGCGGAATCAAGCTTAACAGGGAGTAAATTTCCCTATAAACCGGGCAACGCCGGCGGTCTGTTCTCCAAGCCTCCTGTAATAGCCGTAGTAAACGCCAACGGCGTAACCGATATGGAACGGGGCATAGCCGCGTGGACCTTATCCAAAACAATCAGGGAACTGTCCGAAAAAAGGCGGGTCAAGGCGATTGTGGTGCGGATTAACTCATCCGGCGGAAGCGCCGAAGCCGCCGACTATGTAGCCGAGGCGATAAAAGAGGCCAAAGAGCGGGTTCCGGTTGTGGTGTCCATGGGCGCCGTCGCCGCTTCCGGCGGCTACTGGGCAAGCATGACTGCAAGCCGCATTGTCGCCACTCCCGTGACGCTTACCGGTTCCATCGGCGTTATCGCAAGCTGGTTCTACGACAATGGCCTTAATAGCAAGCTGGGCCTGTCAGTTGACACCATGCAGAGGGGAGCACACGCCGATATGACCAGCGGTATGATCCTGCCGCGACGGGATCTTAAACCTGAAGAAGAAGCCCGTTACAAAGAATACATTCTTGATCTATACGGTGATTTTACTTCCAGAGTAGCGGCGAACCGGAATATGGACATTGAACGTGTGGAAGAGCTTGCCCAGGGCCGGGTCTATTCGGGGCTTGGCGCGTTAAACGCCGGCCTTATCGACAGTATAGGCGGCATTGACGACGCCATCCGCATAGCGAGGGAACTGGCAAACATACCTGAAAACCGCAGAATAGCCGTCATGGAATATCCCAAACCCAAATTCTTTGACAAGATGCTGGATTTTCTGTTCTCATCAAGCGGTAACAGTTTGGCAAAAACGTCCGCCATTGATTCGGCGGCGGATCTGTTTTTCCCCGCCGCGTTATTGGAAGACCTGCGTTTCAGGGTGGCGCATAACGGCAGGGTAATGCCGATCCTGCCTCTGGATTGACTTTACTCCTAATTCCTAATTTCTCGGCTTGTCTTCCTGGGTTAATTTAAGGTAGGAAAATTCCAGCCATCCTGTGCCGCCGCCCGCTTCGACAAGAAATTTTGCCTCGTACATATTGCCCAGCTTTAAACCCATACTTTCCCATTGCTTGAAATGCTCGGTGATGGAAATTGTCCCTTTCTGGCGCGGTGTTTGGCGTATGCTGAAGTATTGGGTGAATGTTCTTGTTCCGTCAATTGAAGGTTTTTGGGTTCTTACATTTTTAATAACATTGTAAACCGCACCGTCCATGGTAAAGCTGCCCAATACGGAGCCTCCGGTTGTGTTAGTGCCAATGGGAGCGGCGTCAGATTGCCATGAATTGCCGAACCAGTCTTCTACTATATAATACTCTATCAATCTTTCCGCCGCATTTGCCGCACTCGGGTTTCTTGACCAGCCGTAAATCCCTATATATGAATAACTGCCGCCGGTGCCGCGCTCTGACCTTGTGAACTCGAAATCCGTATATAAATTTTTGTATTCAGGATATTGTCCGCCATTACCCCAGAAAAAACCTATGCGGCCCAAAAAATCATTGGGGTTATTCCATTCGGCCCTGAAAGCCGCCCCGCCCCTCTGATCCGGTCCGAACCATATAAGCTTGTTATTATTCCCGCCCTGAGTCCACATTTCATAACTATAATAGCGCGAACCGATCAGGGGTTTATTTCCGTTACTGTTAGCCGTAAACACTGCCTGCTGTGTCGGTTTTGTATTTTGGGTGTTTGAATTCGCGTTTTTTCCTTCTTTCTTTTCAGTAGACATACAAGTCGTCGAAAGACAGCCTATTAATAATAATCCAATTCCGGGCCAGTTTTTCATGTTTTATCTCCTTATTTATACTATATCATTTTTAAACGAACAACAAGCAATACAAGAGAACAGTGGATGAGTTCGGGGTATGGTTATTTTTGGAAGGTTTGTATTTGGTTACAGTATCTCCCAGCCTACGGAAGAAACATGTTTCTCTTCGCGTATTTTCTCGATCAGGGTTTCCGCGATTTCTTCCCGATGTCTGCCGTAAACGTGCATTTTTGCTATGATTTTAACCTTGTCTTCGGCGACATTCTTGCACTCCAAATCAGTAAGAACCAGTTTTGACGAGGAAATATATTCCGTAATTATGGAACGGATAAGCTTTTTTTTATCATCCGCGCAGACAGCCGTTATCTGATAACATTTACCGGTTTCATCAAACAGGGGATTGATTTTGTTTGAAATGGGCCTGAGAATAACATTGGCGGCAACCAGTAATAAAGTTGCCACAAACGCGTACAGGATAAAACCTGAGCTTGCCAAAACGCCTATAGCCGCCGTACACCATATAGTAGCAGCCGTATTTAAACCGCGGACATTCACGCCGTCTTTAAAAATTATACCGCTGCACAAAAAACCCAGGCCGGTTACGATTTGCCCCGCTATTCTTGTCCGGTCTGGCGTGTCCATGATAAAGGATAATATGACAAATATACACGAACCTAAACTGACAAGCACGTTAGTGCGGATTCCGGCGGGATGGCCTGTCAATTGTCTTTCAAACCCGATTAAAAAACCGAATAATGCCGATGCCCCGATTCTGATTACAAAATCCAATAATGTCATATGAACCTTCCTTATAAATATTATAGTCTTATATGGGTCTATTTTCCAATGTTCACAGGAAAAACCTTAATTTACCGGCTTTGTTCCCCTTGTCATTTCTCTTTTTGGGGGGTATACTATAGAAAAAGTTGGAGGTGCGGAGAATGGCTGACGATGTAGTTTATATTGATTTTGCTGACGGTGTAAAACGTGTGGTGAACAACACAAAATTATACGTTAAACTCCTTGCCAAATTCAGAAGTGAAAACAAACTTGACAACCTTGAAGCGGCTATCGCGGCGGGAGATATGGAAAAAGCAAGAAACGAAGCCCATACGATAAAGGGTGTCGCCGCGAACCTGTCGCTTACGGAACTGTATAAACAAAGCCTCGCGCTGGAAACCCAGATAAAAGGAGGGGCGGCGGATCCTGCCCAACTCGATACGGTAAAAACCGCTTTCGCGAAAACATTACAGGAAATTGACAAGGTTATAGCTGAAAATGGCTAACACTACCCCCACCGTCATGATCGTCGATGACGTTGATATCAACGTCATGATGCTTCAGGAAATATTAAAAGATGATTATGAAATAATCACGGCGAGCAACGGTAAAGAGGCGCTTGATATCCTCCGTACCGCGGTTATTCTGCCGAAACTCATCCTTCTTGACGTTATGATGCCTGTAATGGACGGACGCCAAATGTTCGAAATCATGAAGGAAGACAGCGCGTTTAAGAGGATTCCGGTTATCTTCATCACGGCGGAAAACGATTCAGAAAGCGAGCTTCTGGCGGCCGGAGCCGTGGATTTTATCAACAAACCTTTTCTGCCGGAGATTGTCCGGCTTAGGGTTCGCAACCAAATCGAACTGAAGAACTACAGCGACAGCCTTGAGGAAATGGTAGCCGAAAAAACAGCCGAAGCGACAAAAACCCTTGATAGCGCGCTTCAGGGCCTTGCCAACATCATTGAG
>Ga0268262_10007298_pt1 | contig 10363 bp, 7 predicted proteins | sample TergutNc150P3_FD_190354 | JGI IMG/M metagenome (GOLD analysis project Ga0268262, IMG submission 190354) | Nasutitermes corniger P3 segment gut microbial community from laboratory colony in Florida, USA - Nc150 P3 (SPAdes) (version 2) | ecosystem: Host-associated > Arthropoda: Insects > Digestive...
TACCCGATTATTTCCATAGAGGATCCTCTGGATCAGGACGACTGGGACGGCTATGTAAAACTGACCAAATCCCTGGGCGGAAAGATTCAGATTGTCGGCGACGACTTCTTCGTTACCAACACCAAGCGGCTTGAGAAAGGAATAGCCATGGGCGCCTGCAATTCCATTCTGATAAAGGTAAACCAGATCGGTACCGTTACCGAAACTTACGAGGCTGTGGAAATGGCCAAACGGGCAGGCTACACCGCCATCGTTTCCCACCGCTCAGGCGAAACCGAAGACACATTTATCGCCGACCTCGTAGTGGCCCTTGAAACCGGCCAGATAAAAACCGGCTCCATGAGCCGCACCGACCGGATCTGCAAGTACAATCAGCTTATGCGCATCGAAGACGAACTTGAAGAAGCGGCAGAGTACGCGGGTAAAAAAGCGTTCTACAATATCAAGAAGTAGGGAATAAGAACCGGGGAGTAGGGAATGGGGAATAAAATCCCTGTTCCCTATTTTTTTGAGGGAGGAAATCCGCTATGGGTAAAAAGATTTACACTGTTGACGGGCATTTATACATTGTTGACGACGAAACCGGGAAAGTTAAGGAAGTCATCATCAAAGAAACCAATATTCCTGTTGAGACTCTTGAGAAACTTATTAAGATTCTGGCAACTGAAGCAAATAAGTAGTATTACTTCCGGCTTATCATTTTAATAATTCCAAAAAACTGTTTGTCCCTTGTAATTGCTAAAAGAATCAAGCCTGTCCCAGCGTAAGCAAGCGCGTTTATAAAAAGCGGCGCGCCATAAGAAATAATGCGCCCCCTTCCAGAAAAGAGTTCCGAAAGCCAGGGTGAAAGCAAAAGGACGGGAATAAGTGCAAGGGCGGAGAATAGAATTAATTTCGCGGCATAGCCAAGGGCGGATTTTAGGGTACGGCCTAGCGTTATCTCCCGATTCCTCCTTAAAAAAAACAGAAGCGCCGCCGTATTGACCGCGCTGGCAAATGACAAGGCAAAGGCAATACCTGAGCCCTTAAACGGAAAAGCCAGAACGGCGGCGAGCGCCATGTTAACGACAAAAGAAAAAATCCCGGCGATGGTAGGCGACTTCGCGTCGCTTTGGGCGTAGAAAGCCGGGGCCAAAACGCGGTTAAGGGCAATAAAGTAAAGCCCCGGCATATGAAAGTGAAAAGCCGCAAGGGTCAGCCGCGCCGATTCCTCGTTAAAGCTCCTGGTCTGGAAAAGGAGGGCTATCAGGTTCCGTCCCTGGGACAGCGAAAAAAAACTAATGGGTATCGTAATAAAGGCGATGATATTCATACCCGATGAAAGCCGCCTGTTAAAAATGTCCCAGCGCCCGGATTTCGCGTACTCCGCGAAGTCCGGCAGAAGCACCGTCCCGATGGAAACCGCGAAAACCCCCAGAATAAGTTCCTGCAGCCTGAGCGAATACTGGAGGCTTGAAACTATGCCTTCCCCGGCATTGCCCGCAAGAGCGGTGGATACCATGTCGTTCAACTGGTAGGCCGCCATACCCATTACAGTAGGCCCCACAAGCCGCAGAACCTTTCTTGTACCAGGATTGTTTATCGCCCTTATCAAGCCGGTAAAGAAAAAGCGCATCCTGCTTTTGTGCGACAAAACAAAGGGAAGCTGTATCGCGGCTTCCATAAACCCGCCGATAAGGATTCCTACCGCCATCGCCCTGGCGGGGTTCCGCGTGTAGGGGCTTAGAGCGTAAGCGCAGAGTATGGTTATCGCGTTGAGGAGTATCGGGGCAAAACCGGAAGGGGCAAAAATCCTGAGGCTGTTGAGTATTCCCTGAAAGAAAGCCGCGATGGAAATAAAGGCAAGAAACGGGAACATCAGCCGGGTGAGAAAGACAGTTTCTGAAAAATCCTCCATGCCGAAAAACCGGATCGCGAGGGGGCAAAGGGCAATCCCAGCCATCACCGTGAGTGTAACAAAAAAACTGAGGAAGGTAAGAAAACAGGAAAGGAATTCTTTAATGCTGTCCTCAGAACCCTGCCCTGTTTCATTCTTTAAAAGGTATTCCTTGAAGGTAGGGACAAACGCCACCGCGACTGACCCCTCCGCGAAAAGGCGGCGGAAAAGGTTCGGGATCATAAAAGCCACCGAAAAGGCGTCAGACAGGGCGCTGGTACCCAAAAGAGCGGCTTTTGTCATTTCCCTGGCAAGCCCCAAAACACGCGATCCCAGGGTTAAGAGGGACAGGACAGAGCCGTGGCGGATCAGCGCCCTTCCGCTATTTTCCGCAGCAGATGGTTTTTCTTCGCTCAATTGGCAGGGTTCCCCTTTAACTTTTCTTTCGATAATTTGTCTTTCAAGGCTTGCAGGGCGGAATCAGCCTCAGCTTCATTCACCAGTTTTTTAAAAGCCCTCTCCGTCTCAGCTTCTTCTTCCGTTTGCCCCAGGGCAATCAGCAATTCCTGTTCCAGAAGATCCGCGTCTATGCTGCGTTCCCGGGCGGCAAGGCCGGGCAGCTGCCGCCGTATTTCCTCAATTTGGTTTTTCAGGGATTTTTCTTCCTCGCAAAGGCCGGCAATTTTCTTTTCAACTCTTTCCGCTTCTTTTTCGGCTTCAAAGGCAAGATCGTTTTTTCCGCTTGATCGGGCAAGTTCCACACGGCTCTTCCATTTCGCCGCGTCTTTTTCCAGAGAGTGAATTTCTTTCTCTGTCAGTTTTAGCGTCGTTATTAAACCGAGGATATAATCTTTTGCCGCCGCCGCGCTCATCCCATCGAGCTTTATTAAATCATTTCCCATAATGCTATTACTTTATGTACGCAAATATATTGTTTCAAGTAGCGGGATCAAAAATCCGTACATAAAAGCCAAAAATGCTTTATTGAAATTTTCATTTAGGGTGTATTTTGTCCATTTTGTTTCAATAAATTTTACATTGAACGAGGAGGAAAAATGAACAGCAAATATGTACAGGCTACAAAACTCCAGGCATTTCCGCAACCTCCTGCGAGTAATTCAACGGATATTCCCGGTAGCGGTGAAACGGAGCCTTTGCTTGTCAAAGCCCTAAACGTGCTTGACGTTTACGATGAAGCGATGAATATCTCTTCAATGGTGTTGGACAAAACCGGAAACGTATTGAAAACAGCCCAATACAAAAGGCAAATGCGGTTTTGCGAGCTATGCAAGAAGTATTTCCATAATCCCGCGCCCGGCCTTGTCAGAACAGGAATTTGGGAAGGAAGCGTATACCCCTGCGAAAAATTGCATGAAGAAGCTTGTGTTAAATCCCGAACCTCAGGCGAAACCCAGATTTACGCCTGCGCGGCAGGCTTCGCTTACTGGAACAGTCCCCTTTTCCGCACAGGGCATTACGCCGGGGCTTTCAGCGCCGGCCAGGTGCTGATGTGCGCTCATGATGAAGCTATGGAAAAATTCCACTCACTGTGCAATGACAGAATCGCCGCGGAAAAATTCGGCGTTATGCTAAAGGAGGTAGCCGAAAAGAAACATCATGAAATCCAGGCAATGGCCCGCCTGCTTGGGCTTTGCGCCGCGGAAATATCCGAAAAGGAAAAAGACCTGGATAAAACTATCCGCCGCCTGGCCTGGCTTAAAGAACTTCCAAGGGGAATGAAAGAACAAAACAAGGCCAAAACAACAATCACTTCCTCAGTGCAGGAAAAAGCCGGAACGGAAGAAATTTTGGAGAAGGAACGGCTGCTTCTGGCGGCGTTTCAAAGAGGCGACAGCGAAACAGGAACCAAAACAATAAACGAGCTTATGTACTGCACTCAGTCAAGATACCCGTATGATTTTGAGCTTGTCCGTTTCAGAGCCATAGAACTTTTGGTACTTCTTTCAAGGGCGTCTAACGACAATGCTGCCCCATTGGAAATTAACAACCGCATTTTAACACAGATTCTTGAATCCAAAACGACCGAAGAGCTGATAAAAAACCTTACCCGGGCAGCCAGCCACATGGCGGATAAAATATTTTCTTTCCGGGGTATGCGCCACTCCTCTGTCCTCCGCAAAGCGCAGAGATTCATATGGGATAATTACAGCAGAAAAATTAACCTCGAAGAAATATCAAAAGCCGCGGGACTATCCGCGCCGTATTTCAGCACGATTTTTAACGAAGAGATGGGGGAAAAGCTCTCGCGTTACCTTAACCGCCTCAGGGTGGAGAAGGCCGCTACATTACTTACAGAAACCAATAAACCAATGAACCTGATTGCCGAACTCTGCGGATTTGAAGATCAAAGCTGGTTTTCAAAAGTATTCAAAAGTTTCACCGGAGTAAATCCCGGAAGGTACAGGGAAGCCGGAAGAATGGGGAATGAGTTAAAAAATGGAAAAAACCTTAAAACAAAACAATGACAAAACAAATCCCGTACTGCTAAACGCGCGTTCCATTGTTAAAGAATACGCTGAAGCGACAGGAGCGAAGATCAGCATCGTAGATCATAATTACGAACACAATTACGAACCCATCAAAGAGGATCAGGATGAATTTTTCAATGGTGAAAGCTTTTGCTTTCTTTGCACAAAAAACGAAAACCCTTCCGGCCCGCCCGCGAGTTTGTGCAGGGAAATGCACATTAACGCGATTAAAGAGGGGCAGCGGCTGGGCACCGCATATACCTATGCCTGCCCGATGGGATTTGTTTTCTGGACCAGCCCGATATTTCTTAACGGGCGTTTTGCCGGCGCTCTGTTGGGAGGCGGACTCGCCAGGGAGGAGTCGCATAAAATAAAAGCGCTGACTGAACTTATGTTTATATGCGCCCAATCCATCTCGACAGGAAACGACAATTTTAACAAAACCGCCAAACACCGGGGTTTGCATTATTCCATGCTTTCTGAAAAAATCGAGGAATTAAAAACCCGGCAATCCAAAGACAGCCCCAGGATGGAATACCCTCTGGACAAGGAACAAAAATTTCTCGAAGCCCTTTGCCTCGGTGATAACGATTCGGCAAAGCAGCTGTTAAACGAAATTCTGGCTATCCTTTTTTATTCAAACCCCAACCAGTTTAAGCATATCCAGTACAGGGCTCTTGAACTGGCAGTCCTTATTTCCCGCATAGGCGTGAATTTCAGTTTTACCTCGAACGCGATGCTGGAAAACGGAAACCTTTACTCGAAACTAATCCAGGAAACAAAAAACGCGGAAGAACTTGCCGACGCCATGTACCGCATTGTGGACGATCTGGCCGAACAGATACACGGTTTGCAGGGAATACAGCACGTGTCGGTGTTTAAAAAGGCGGAAGATTATATCCTGGAAAATTTATCAAGAAAAATCAGCTTAAAAGAAATTTCCAAAGCGGCGGGTTTTTCATCCCCTTACTTCAGCACATTGTTCAAGGAAGAGATGGGAGAGAATTTTTCAAGCTACCTGAACCGGCTTAGGGTAAAAAAAGCGTCCGCGCTGTTGACCGATACAAACCTTAGCTTAAGCAGAATAGCGGCGTCATGCGGCTTTAAAGATCAAAGCTGGTTCTCAAAAATATTCAAGCACTATGCCGGAATATGCCCGGGAAAATACCGAAGCCAGGGCGGCAAACTGACGCCCAAGATTCCCGAAATAAAGTTTTCGGAAGATTTCCCGGTAGAGATAGCATAAACTGTCCCAATATGATATTAATCTTATAAGGAGTTAAGATTGATATCACTAAATACAGTTAAAAGTAAGTTAGGCTTAAACGCGACAACGTTAAAAATTCTCGCTATTATTTTAATGGTATTTGATCACGTTCATCAAATGTGGGCCCACGCTGGCGCGCCTATGTGGCTGACATGCCTTGGACGGCCTGTTTTTCCGATGTTCCTGTTCGCTATGTCAGAAAGTTTTCATTACACGCACAGCCGCAAAAGCTTTCTGATAAGGCTTTTGATTGCGTCATGGATTATGACAGTTTGCAATATGGTTCTGCAATACCTACTGCCTAACGACGATATAGTGCTGATGAACAGCGCGTTCAGCACTTTCTTTATCGCGGGGCTTTATATGCTGTTTTACGATATGCTGATTGACGGTATAAAAACGAAAAAAGCCGGGAAGATAGCCGCCGCGATTCTATTGTGTCTTGTTCCGATTTTAACGTCGCTGCCCTTAATTTTTGTGGGAGGATTGGTTGATAATGAAGCTCTTTCTCCGCTGGTTAAAAACATTATGCTAAAGGCGTGCTTATTACTGCCAAATATCCTTTTGGTCGAGGGCGGTTATATACTGGTCGCGCTTGGCGTTTTTTTCTACGCGCTAAGGAAATGGCGCTGGGCGCAAATCGCGGTTTTAACGGCGCTTTCCGCGTTGGTCTTTATTGATGGCAGCGGCGCCGATGTTCAATGGTTAATGGTATTTGCGGCAATCCCGATGCTTCTTTATAACGGCGAAAAAGGCCGGGGCATGAAAAACTTTTTCTATGTTTTCTATCCCGCGCACATTTACCTGCTTTACATAATCGCGACGTTATGGAGATGATTGAGAATGATCATAAAAATAAATTCCCTGTTTGGGTTATATCTCCCGCTGATTTTTTTGCAATCGCCAATTAATAGATTGACACCTTAAAGGAATACCCTGCCCTTCGGGTTCTTAGCACACAAAGGCGCAAAGCTCACAGAGGAAAATCGAATTTGATTTTCCTCCGTGAGCTCTACACCTACCTTCAGTTCAGTAAACCGCCATATGTGAACCGCAGACAGAAAGTCTGCAGTAGTCACTTACCTTTTCGCTTATAACTTCGTCCATTCCGATCCTCCGTATGGTCTCGTATATGTTCCTATGCCTCCGGCAAGGTACTTGTCACGCAAATCGCCAGGGAAAGAATTAGTTGAGCTAAAATTGCTTGAATTAATCGTGCCTTGAAACGTTACGCTGGCAAGGCTGTGGCAACTGCCAAAAGCATCACCCCCAATGCTGGTAACGCTGTTCGGTATGGTTACGCTGGCAAGGCTGGTGCAACCAACAAAAGCCGAATCCCCTATGCTGGTAACGCTGTTGGGGATGGTTACGCTGGCAAGGCTGGTGCAGAAAATAAAAGCACCCCCAATGCTGGTAACGCTGTTGGGGATGGTTACGCTGACAAGACTGGTGCAACCAGTAAAAGCATTCACAATGCTGGTAACGCTGTTGGGGATGGTTACGCTGGCAAGGCTGGTGCATTCGTAAAAAGCACCCCCAATGCTGGTAACGCTGTCCGGTATGGTTACGCTGACAAGGCTGGTGCAACCAACAAAAGCCGAATCTATGCTGGTAACGCTGTTTCCTATGGTTACGCTGACAAGACTGGTGCAACCAGTAAAAGCATTCACAATGCTGGTAACGCTGTTTCCTATGGTTACGCTGGTAAGGCTGGTGCAGAAAGAAAAAGCATAACCCCCAATGCTGGTAACGCTGTCCGGTATGGTTACGCTGGCAAGACTGGTGCATGTACTAAAAGCATAACCCCCAATGCTGGTAACGCTGTTGGGTATGGTTATGCTGGTTAGGCTGGTGCAGAAAATAAAAGCATCACCCCTAATGCTGGTAACGCTGTTTGGTATGATTACGTTGGTTAGACCGGTGCATTCGGCGAAAGCCATATCCCCAATGCTGGTAAAAGTACTACCGGAGAAGTCCAGGTTGACGTATTTAGAATACGCATCTATTAATACTGTATTTAGACCTTCTAGACTATTTAGGTTCAGAGCAACAGCATAGGAATCTTCTTTGGTGTTGGCTGGTTGAGCGTCTAACCAAGCTTTAAAAGCTGTAACAGTAGTGAAGGTTGGTATTGTAACAGTTACATTGCAACTTGCTTTTTTACCACCGTCCTCGGTGGTAACGGTGATAGTTGCATTTCCCAGAGCGACAGCGGTAACTGTGCCGCTTGCTGACACCGTGGCTACGCTTGTGTTAGTACTGCTCCATGTAATGTTCTGGTTTGTCGCGTTGGAAGGCTCTAATGTGGCGACGAGGGTTTCAGTATCGCCTACATAAAGGCTGACGCTTGATTGGTCCAGGGAGACTCCGGTTACATCAACGGCGCTGGCACTGACAGTAACATTACAGGTGGCGGTTTTATTGCTGCCGTCTACGGTCGTAACGGTGATATTTGCGGTTCCGGCCTTTTTTGCGGTAATTAATCCGTTTGCCGATACTGTTGCTACATCGGGATCGCTGCTGCTCCATGTTACGCTCTTGTTTGTTGCGTAGGACGGCTCTATTTCCGCGTAAAGCATTTCAGTGCCGCCCACAACAAGGCTGGTAGAAGGCTTCACGGTTACGTTAAGAACAGCAATGGGGGCAATCAGATCATTGTCATTAAAGTTTTTTGTATACACGGTAGACAGTGAGGAAGTTATATGTACCGCTTCGCTTATTCCCGCGGAAGACCCATTTTTATTAACAAGAACAGCCAGCAAATATGAACCGGTATCCAATTGAAGTGTTTGGGTTTTCCCGTTCGCGATGTTGCCGGGATTTAATGCGATATTATTTAACCCGGGCCATTTTTGCAGTGTAATTTCCGCTGTAGCACCCGCCGGATAGGTAATCGTGTAACTGAATTTCCCTTTCCCGCCTGCGTTAACTTCGGAAAGGAAAACTACTACGGCGGCATTACTGCCGGAACTGACGGTGAATTGTGAGGATACCCCGCTTGCAACCAGGGTGTAAGGCTCCGCGACGCCGATGTAAGCTTTTACTTCCACTGTGTAATTACCAAGTTCCAGGGTAAATAGGCCGTTCTTGTCCGGGGTTTTTTCCACTGCCGCCCCGCCTGATTTGGTAAAGATATACACATACTTATCAAAAGCAGTTGAAGGCAATATGGTTCTCGTCGTCTGCGACGCAGCTCCTCCCTCAAAACTTATGCTTATTTTTCCATACCCATTTTCATCCGACGAATTCAGGGTATTATCACAAGCGGCAAGCAACATCATGCAAACAAGCACAATCCCCAACGCTATGCCATATATCTTGTTTCTTATTAGTGTTTGTTCTTTCTTCATTTTCTTATTCTCCTTACTTTACCGTAATGGTGATGTTGGTGTTATAAAGCTTGCCGTCCTTTTCAACAAACAAGCCTAATATATGCTTTCCTGTTTGCATGCTTGAGAAATTATAAGTGCTTCCGCTCTGTCCGGTATTTACACCGTTCAAATTCCATTGTTTGACAACATAGCCTGCACTCTGTGCGGTAATGGTCAATGTTGTACCGGCATTTATAGTAATCGCGCCGCCGCTTGTTGTAACAAGGCTGCCGTGTTCGTTCACCCAGTAGTATTCAAATTTGTTTATAGTAGGTGATGTCACCGTTACAGTACAGGTTGCCTTCTTGTTCCCATCCGCTGTGGTTACGGTAATTGTAGCCGTCCCTGAGGATTTTGCTGTAACAGTCCCGTTCTGCACAGTCGCGACAGCGGAATTGCTTGTTGCCCAGCTTACGGTTTTATTCGTTGCGTTGTTTGGGCTTACTGTTGCTGTTAGCGTTTCAGTTCCGCCAACATTCAAAGAAAGGCTGGATTTATTAAGGCTTACGCTGCTAACAGCGGTCGTTGTTGACCAGGTTTTTTTCCAGATGAGCCATTCTTGAGTATAAAAAGTTTTGTGCAATCCTAAAATCTTTATGCCAATTATTTTCAGATCTGCATCTGCTCCAAACTTCAAACCACAGGACAAAGAAAGCTCCGCATTCGCATTAGCGATGGAAATGCCGCTCTTTCCGGCAAGCCTGGCGTAAAAACCCCCGGACATGCCGATGCCGGCATAAAACACATCCTTAATCTTATAGCTGCTATACAGGCCAAACATAATACATACGTTAGGTTCTACTTTCACTTCGCCGTTCAAATTAAGCTGAAGGTCTTTCAGATATTCTGCCGGTTTCGACGTGTTCTCCTGGAAGGCATCCAGCTTACTGCCGTTTGTAGACCGGACGCCAAAGACAAATGAATAATCCCAGGAGGCAAGCTTAGACGACAATACTACCTCGCCTTCCGCTGTAATAATACACTCTATGAAAATCTCCGGCACAAAAACAACAGGTACCGGCCCTACCGGAATGGTTATAGGAGCAAATGTATGATTATAAATTGGAATTTTTATCTCTTTTTCTATCTTCTTGCCAATGGATGCTGTAAGGTCAGCCTTGAACCGCGGCTTTGTAGAAAGTTCGAAATATTTCAATGTAAACCAATCAATTTTTATGTCGCAGTCAACTGCTACGCTTAGCTCCAGAGAACCTTCAAGAGTTACCCCATTTATTGTTTTCTTAATATTTAATCCTATGGCAGTAAATGGCGAATAAATGGCTCGTTGCATTGAATTTGTATTGCGTACAACTTCAACTCCTTCTATTTCCTCTTCCTCATTCTCTGCAAATACCAGATC
>Ga0268262_10007299_pt1 | contig 10362 bp, 8 predicted proteins | sample TergutNc150P3_FD_190354 | JGI IMG/M metagenome (GOLD analysis project Ga0268262, IMG submission 190354) | Nasutitermes corniger P3 segment gut microbial community from laboratory colony in Florida, USA - Nc150 P3 (SPAdes) (version 2) | ecosystem: Host-associated > Arthropoda: Insects > Digestive...
CATTGTTACCTTATGCCAATACAGGCCAGCCGGAGGGAGCGCCGCGGGGCTAGCGGAAACATTTGGAATTCCCCGCCGGAGGAGACCAGCGAGTAATAGCAACGAGGGTGGACAATAAAAGCCCAGCATCTCAATACCGCAATATATCGTACTATCACGATCCGCATGATAATTGAGGTGCTGGGAGGCTCCGCAGGCGGACTCTACAAGGGTTCGCTATATTATAGGAAACTACTATGGCATATCAAAATCACCTCTGTTAATTCTTTATAGCATAAGGAATTAGCGTTGCTAATTGGGTTTGCCTGAATTGAGGGAATTGAGGCTGTAATCAGTATTGTTATCAATTTCCTAAAAATTGAGGGTTGGCGGTATGCACAACGATTTTACACTGTTTTTAAGGGGTATCCCGGGTGGGAAAAAGGTGGTTTATTACTATGCCTATGACGAGACGGGGGAACGGCGGGGTCCGTGGACTACGAAATGTTTGAATAAGACGGCGGCTAGGAATTATTGCCATGCGCTGATGAAAAAGGGCGGTCTTATACCGGATAGGACCAAAAATGTTACTTTTGGGGAATTTGCGGCTGGATTTTGGGAGCGTGATTCTGAATATATAAAAAGACGGGAATGTCGAAGGGATATTACCGATGACTATATTTGCGGTTGCCGAAAAATGATGAAAAACCAGATTATGCCGTTTTTTGCTGGTACGCCGTTGGATAAAATTACCGAAGGGGTTATTAACGATTGGTTGGTGGGGTTCAAAAACCGGAAAATCGAAAAAGACGGAAAAACGGAAATAATCAGTTACCAAAACACCTACGCCAATACGGTATTAAAGACATTCAGCCTGATGTTAGCGGAGGCGGTACGGCGGGGGCTGCTGGCGGTAAACCCCTGTGAAAAAGTACAGAAATTGAAAAATGACCGAAGAAAACTGGAAATACTGACGGTTGATGAAGTACGGAAATTGTACCCGAAAAACTATACGGCGGTTTGGGGAGAAAGAAAAATTGCCTATGCCGCTAACCGTTTGGCTTCCCTGACGGGTATGCGGATAGGGGAGATTTTAGGTTTACGGGGTGAATATGTGTTTGATGATTATATTTATGTTTGCGGACAGTACGGAGAGAAAGGCTATAAGCCATTCACGAAAACCAAAGAAAACCGCAATATACCCCTTATGCCGGAAATGATTGGACTATTGAAGGGGCTGATGAAAAACAACGGACAGGGTTATGTTTTTTCTGATAACGGCGGGGCTAAACCGTTGAGTGATGATTGTATTAGCCGTGCTTTCCATTCCGCACTCATCAAAATAGGGATAAATGAAGCGGAGATTAAACGGCGGGGGCTGTCGCTGCATGGTTGGCGGCATTTCCTGAATACGGAACTGCAAAGACAGGGATTGACTATACAACAGGTGCAGAGCGTAACCGGACATAAAACCGACCGTATGAGCGAATGGTACAGCCACCTTGACGCTCGGAATATAACCGATGTGGTGAAAGCACAGGAAGCGATTGCCGGAACCATGCAACCGGAAACAAAAAAAATGCCGCAAGAAAACGGCGATGGTTTGAAGATTGTAAAAATGCCTGCCGGAAAAACCGCATAAAAAAGTTGTACGACTACCCGCCTGACCGTAGACGGCAACAGGCGGGCTCCTACTCTTTGCTCCTACTCTTTGCTCCTACTCTTGGTTCCTACTCTTGGCTCCTACTGACGGGTTTTTTTTATTAAGAAAAAATGTACGGATTGCGCTTTTTTCCGGTTCAAAAAGTTTGACGCTATTCAATAAAATTCATAGCCGAACATACCGCATAAAGGCGGCACATGACAAAAAAATTCGGCGGGCTTCTTACACGATACCAGACCGCGCGGCTCTGGTGGGGGGCGAAAAGCCAACTAATCCTCACTACGTTTACTTTCCCCTTCACCGACTATGACTGATTATGTGAATGAGTTAATCATTCCTGGAAATAAAATGGAACTTGTAAACAAAAGTAGTGCTCCCCATATCCTGATTAACCTTGATATTATATAAAAATATTTTGGTCTATATTACTTACTAACCGCTTCATTTACAAATCGGCTTTAAGTATTTACACAAGAATAAATTATAGGCTATACTACTAATTATCTTATGGAAGATAGCGGCATACTAAAATTAACCGGGATTATTACTGATTTTTCAATATGGGACGATACTATTCATATATTTGCCGTTAAGTTCCATGACCAATATAATGTATACCCCAATATTTTACTTGCTTCTGATTCCACCTACCGTAAAATTGAATTATACGCGCAAATGCACCCTGACAGGATTAGGACATTTGATGATGACGGTAGTTTTGAAACTATAGAAACAAGCAATGAACCGTATAATGGGTTAAGCCACTTCGCAACAGAAGAATACGAACTTGAGTGTTGTTTGGACTACGATTTACAGGAAGGTTATTTTACCCTTTTTTTTGATGAAGCGCCTGATTTTGACGGAGAACCTATTGAAAAACCGGATAAACAGGAAAACGTATATATTTTCAAGAAAACTGCATGATATACCTAAAATATGAATCAGAAAGATAGGAAGGAAGGCTAATATGAAAACTTGCTATTATTGCGGTGCTGAAGCAAATAATAAAGAGCATTTACCACCGAAACAATTATTTAAAGGATTTCATGTTGACAGCTTAACAGCTTATTCTTGTGAAAATCATAATAATATGAAAAGTTTTGATGATGAAGCGATAGTAAAGTCAATGTTATTTGCTCTAGAAAAGGATAACATTATTAAAAATGATGATATAAAACTTGCTATAGATATAATAAGACAAAGCCATCACCAAGTAAAAAACAAAGTATCAGAAAATACTCTCTATAAACAAAACTGTATAGATTATAATTTTATTGTTTTAAATCCTGATGTAGATTTAAGTAACTGGATAAAGAAATTATCTGCTGGCTTAATATGGTATAAAACTAAGTTCTTTGACCATGACAATAAGTTTGATGATTCTTTCGTATTTGAAAGAAATTCATATCCTAAACATGATACTACAAGTGATTTAACGTTTTTTGAAAAAGAATATAATAATAAAATAGAATTAACTAGTATAATAGAGGCTAATGATTGGATAAATGGATGGAATGATAAAAAAAATATTTATCCTGCGACTATTTATGCTTTTTACTATAAGTTCATTAATAAATATATCATGATTAAACATATTTTTTATCAACAATTTACTTTTTATAATTTTATTAATTTATCAGAAAAAACATTGTTGAAAATAAAATCAAATAGCTCAAAAATAGTTAGATAACCCGGCAAATATGGGGATTATCGATGGATTAAAGTCAAGGAGAAGCTTATAATTAATCTTCGTTTTTGTCTTCTATTTGATTTTTATTGCCTTTCAATAAAATAAGTTCATTTGTTAAAACTCCAATTTTATCTAAATAATTTTTATTGGCTGTATTGAGTTCAATAATTGTATTATTTAATTGTTCAATATTTGAATTCATTTTTTCTATATGTATATTTGACTTTTGAGAAAAAAATATTTGAAACCCACCGACAAGACCAGCAATAATTATTGCGGTGATAGAGAGCCAAAAAGCTATTTTACTGGTCTTTGCATTTTTATCAATTTGTAATTCAAGACTATCTTTTATATTGTTGATAATTGTATTTGCACCTTCAAGCATACTTTTAATGTATTCTTTAAAGTAATCAAAATCTGTTTTGAATGAATTAAATAAATCTTTTATATCACAAAGAACTTCTAATTCATAATTATGAGGAATAATGGGAGCAGGTAATGATTGAGAAATGTCTATATTTAACGCCTTTTGTAATTGTTCTTCCTTTTTATTATTTTCCATTATTTTATCTAATGGAAAAACATTTGTTGCGGCTTTTGCCGTTTCGCTTAACCTTTCTAATTCACTTGGTGTAATACTAGAAAAAGCTTTAGCCGCTTTGGTTATACTTTCTAATTCTCCTGATGAAAATTTGGGGAAATTTATTTTTGCCGCTTCGCTTAACTTTTTTAATTCACTTGGCGGAATACCAGAAAAAACTTTAGCAGCTTCTGTAATTTTTTTTATTTCTTCTGATGATATTTTAGGGAAAGTTATTTTTGTCAGCTCTGATATTTTTTTTACTTGGTCAAATAATTTATTATCAAAAATTAATTTAGTAAATTTTGTTGTTTTTTCTACAAGTTTAACAAACTCTTCGTTAATATTAAAGAAATACATTTTTATAATTTTATGATTATCTAACTCATCATTGCCGTCTATATCTATGTAATTTGATATATCAGATTTATATATTAAAACAAATTCTTTTGAAAAATTATCCAATTCTTCTTTTTCAAGAATTAATTTTATGTTATTATATGATTTTATTTTTTTATAATATTCTTCGTCATAAACTATATTTTCTTTTTTAAAAATTAAGTATTTTGCAACAATTAAGCAGAAATCCGAAGTTTCAATGTCCTTAATATTTTTTGTATTCTCAATGATAAGCGTCATACGCCAAACAGAAAGATAGGAAAATTCTACTATACCATGCTTTTTTGTATTAATAGAAAAAATATTTGGTTTATAATTTTTATATAAATTCATAATTATCTAATTTTTTTACCTTTTCCTGTCTTTTTCTTATCGGTAAAATCTAATTCGCCTGTCATTTTTTGATATAATTCAAATAAATATGCAACACGCTGGCTGTCATCATCGAAAGAACGACCATAGGCGACTTCGACTGCTTTATCAAGTTTTTGATGGGCTTTTACAAGTTCGGGTAGCATTGTTGTTGTATCATATAATTCAGCCAATGATAATTCTGGGAACTTCTTACGTGCGTCTAAAACTTCTTGGGCTCCATTTATTATTGTTTGTTTTTGTTTTTCTGTTGGATTAGGAAAAGGGAAATTATTGTAAACAATGGTATTTGAATAGCGATAACGCATTTCAAGTCTTCCACAAACATACCGCATCCATGCCATGTGCATTGTAGAAGTAATTATTCCGAATTCATAAAGCGTTGCATTAGGTATAAATGTAGTAGCATCTCCAGCAATAATATTTTTATCCATAAACCCAATGGGTATATATTGGCGGTTTTCAGATGAATGGCGTGGAATAATAATATAATCGGTGTTTGGTTGTCGTATTTCAACAAATAAACTAGGAAAGTTCGCATATTTAAGAGTTGCCGCCCTATCGCTCTTTTGTCTGAATTCTTTTATTTTTTCCAACCGAGCCATTATATCTTTTGAATGATTATACTTTGAAGGAGAAACATCTTTTAGCCAAATGCAATAACGAGGTATATTATGCAGAAATTCTTTTGCTCCAGTAAAAGGACGTATTATTTCCGCAAGTTTGGGGTCGCTCGCCAAAAGCCTATCTTTTTCTTCTTGTGTAAGCAAGAAATTACCGTCATCAGTAGGCGAACTGCCTTTTGTCATAGAAGGTACATTACAAATCGGCTGATTTCTTTTTTCAATAAATATTACTGGAGCGTCAACTAAATACGCATTTATTTGTTTTACTATTGTTTCCGTTGGTTCACCGGCAACATTTGCATATTGATAAATCATTTTTTTATCCCTGTCCGAAATTGAAAAGCCGATTATAACGCAATAAACAGCAGCCATGCCTTTTGCTTCATTGTTCCACTTAAAAGTTTGATGAGCGAAATTGATTTTTATATTATGTCTGTTCATCAATTCCGACCATAGAACAGGAACTTGCTCACCTTGACAAATACTGTTAGTTGAAACAAAAGCAACTTCAATATCAGTTCCTTGAATATATTGTGCTGCTTTTTTATACCAACAAGTAACATAATCAAGAACACCATAATTATCCATTTTGTCAAAAGTATTTTCGGTTTCCTGTTTTTTTTCTTTGCTCATAACGCTTGCGCCCAAAAACGGCGGATTGCCTAATATATAAGACAGCTCATCTTTAGGCACTACTTTTTCCCAATCAGTTGATAACGCATTATCTATTATTATTGTAGGGGAAGCAGTCAATGGTATTCTAGGTTCGTATCCGCCAAACCTCTGTGATACTTTAGTATTCATTAAATGATCCATAAGCCATAATGCAGTTTGGGCTATACGGGCGGGAAATTCCTCTATTTCTATTCCGTAGAATTGGTCAACATTTACTCTTATAAGCAGTTCAATATCAAAAACTTGCTGTGTTTGTGTATATTCAGCAATTACTTCTATTTCAAGTAATCGTAATTCACGATAACTTACAACCAAGAAATTGCCGCAACCGCAAGCGGGGTCAAAGAATTTTAATTTACAAAGTTTTGTATGAAATTCTAAAAGCCTATGCGTGCGAGTAACAGATTTTGATTTTCTTATTTTTTCAAATTCTTCCCATAATTCATCAATAAAAAGAGGCTTTATGATTTTTAATATATTAGTTTCGCTGGTGTAATGTTCGCCCAATTCTCGGCGGCTTTCTTTATCCTTTACGCTTTGAAACATTGCGCCGAAAATTTCTGGTTTTATCTTTGACCAGTCAAGTGTACAACATTTAAGTAATGTATTTCGCATTGACGAATTAAATGCGGCGGTTTCAAGTCTTTCTTCAAATAAACCGCCATTTACATAGGGGAATTTTTTTAAGGTTTCATCAATATTATCTAATCGTTTATCCTCAGGTTTATTTAGAATGTCAAATATTTGACCCAAATGAATGGCTAAATCGCTGCCGTCTTTATGAGTTTTTTCTTTGATATAGGAGAAAAACAATTTCTTTACATCAAAAATACCTGAATCATCGGCAAATAAACAGAAAAGAAGACGGACAAGATACATTTCAAGTTGATGACCTGTATATTTGCTTTCTTTAAGAGCGTCGTGTAATTCGCCCATGTGTTCGGCGGCTTCTATATCAACGGGGCTGACCGCTTGATATTTTATGTCTTTATGACCTGCAAGATAACCAAATAATTCTACTTTGTCAGGCAATTCAGCCAAAGTAAAATGTTCAACATCTTTGTTTTCTTCAAGGTTATAATAATCAAAATTACAAAAATCTGAGATAAGTATTCCTATGGGTAGTTCGTCAGGGGGAAGATTAACAGCATACTCTTTTGCCTGTTGATAGGCTTTTACCATGTCCTTTCCGGGGGTTTTCATTTCTATCATAAAATGACCTTTCCAAAAAAGGTCTATATATCCCCTGCGACCACCTGTAATATTGCCGAGTGAATCCTGCTGACCGCCTATATTTACCCTATGTTCAAATGTGGCGACTTGCCTTCTTGAAACATTGAAAATATATAGAAAGTCCGTTTGAAAATCCTGTGCGTCCGCTTCTTCTCTTGCTTTTTGGGCTTTGTCTTTCCATTCGTTTACGAAGTTTGAGGCTCTTAACCTGATTTCTTGCCATTGCAGGGACATATTGGGAAATTATAGCATATTTTGAAAAATTGGGGTATATAGCTTTTCGTTTTTTTATGCTTGTAACTGTTTCATTACTTGTTTTTAGGGCATTGTTTACCTTTCTGCTTTGTCTTTGTCTTTGTCTGTGCTTTTGCCTTAGTTTTCGGCCTTGTTGTTTTTGTTATGGTTTTTTCACACAATACCTTCTCCTAATAAATAATCATTCATTACTACAGGATAATAATTCTCTATTTGACATAATAGTATTATAAACCAATTAACTTATATTAACATTTTCTCCTTAATTAATAAATAGACAATAATGATATTATTCAACAATAATCATCAAAAGTATTGCCGCCAGTCCATTCAAGTCCTTGAGCAAGAGTGAATTGTTTTTCTGCTCCATCTTTTGTAAAAAAACTATGAAGACTTGTGTGTATATATAAGCTGTCTTCATAAGTAATTTTAGCAAGTGCCCACGGCTTTATAGGGTCTTCTTCCTTACAGTTTTCTGTCATTACATAAATAGCCTTATGATCATTCGTCATTACAAATTTTAATACCTTTGCTTCATATATATTATTTCTAGTGAATATAACTCCTTCTTTTAACTGTTCTGCATATAATGCAATAGGGTCTGTATCAGCTTCTTGTGGACAGCAAGGAAATTCAGAAGGTATACGCCAATCACGTTGTGCAGCTCCCTGTGTTTTAGCCATAACTAATTTAGGAAGTTCTGGCGTAATATCTTCTATTTGTCTTGGAATAAAAGGTTTATATACCCACTCACCTAAAGAACCGCCAGATGGTTTTCTCTTGCTTTTAGCCCATTTTTGCATATTTTGAAGACAGTTTTTTGCTTCTTGAGGACTTACTGTTCTCATCCATTTGAAGTTTGGAGTAAGATCAATTTCTCGTAATATTGTTGGGTCTTCTAAAAAAGCTTCTATACTCCCACAAATAATTTCTATTTTACGTACAGTTATAGGATTTTTTAGTGTGTTTTCAAGTCTTGTAAGCCATTGTAGATTTTCAGGTCGATTATTACACCGATTAGTGTCTATGTGATCAACAACATATTCTTTATTTGGCGGTTCTCCATGAAAAGCAAATGCTACTATTCTATGTACACGCTCCGTTGAAATTTCCATATATCCAGTTTTTTCATTTTGTTTTCCATAAGTCCATATATTATCGGATTTACGTTGGCGTTTCCCCTCACGGGAATGTCGTAATACCGCTCCGTTATCACGCACAGAATACCGCTCTCCTTTGTAATTACATTCTTTTTCTTTGTTAAAATCGTTAATATCTACATTCATATTCCAAACTCCGATTCTTTTATTATATCTTAAAATATATTTTTTTACAATAAGAGATGTTACTACTTAATATTTAGGCTGGTATTTCGTATAATTACTTTTATACACTATAATTCCATTAGAATAGTTTTTTTATACTATTAATATTCCACTTTATATACTTTTTTCTATCTTTTTTCAATGATATAATATCTTCATTAAATTTATCCGAATTAATTCTGCTCATAAATAATTTCATTATACCTTTTTTTTGTAATACTGTAAGATTATTAAACCATGAAATCTTAAATGCATGGTTTTCAGTAGTTATAAATACTAATTTTAAAATAGTATTTGGAATATCTTCGCTTTCTAAAATGCTTTCTATAAATAGTTTACATGAATAAAAATTATCATACCAGCAAAATTGAATTATACCATGATCACCATTTGAAAATATTTCAAATGTCATAATTTCTAAAAATTCTGATTTTATTAAATCTTGTAATAAATTATTATTTAGATCAAATAAAGGGGAAAAACAAGCACTACACATAATTTCTGGATATTCATCAATTTTAATGATAAGTCTATTAATTCTAGAATATTCTTTATTAAAGTAAATTTGTAAAAAATTACTATAATACTCGCCTAAATCTTCCAATCCTATTTTTGTCCCTTCCTGTTGTAATTTCATATTTTCATGTATTTTAGCCTGCCATTCAATTGAAGATCCATTTAATACTTCTTTATAAATATCGTCCATTTGTGAAATTATATCTTTTGTATATATTTCGTGAGCAATAGATCTAATTGATAATAATATTGATTGTTCTATTGTAGGTTCAATAGTATACATATCAATAACTTTAAATAATTCTCTATCATGAAAAGCGCAAAACCCTTTAAATGTTGAAGTTTCTGCTATACCTTTAATTTTTGGCATTAATGTTTGATATTTATCCCAATCATCAAATGAAGTAATATCAAATTCAAAACGATATACTTTTCCATTTTCGCTAATAACATCTAAACTTTTAGATTTTTGAATTGAATGTGCATTAATTATTTTTCCAGAACATTTTTTATTATCTGGATATAAACACATTTTCTTTTTCCGTAATAATGTAAATAAATGGTATACTTTGCCAATTGGGGTAGGTTTATTTTTAGATATATTTTTATGGCAATCTTTATATTTAATATTTGATCCACACCAACATAAATCATTATCTGAACAATTTATTATTTTTTCAAGATATTTTGATGCAACTTCTTCAGAGAGTGCTTTTTTTAATCTTTCAACTTTTTTCATTGTAATCTACTAATTTTTGGTTTTTCTGTTCAATCCACAATATTTCATATGAATTAAAATTATTAATTCTTATTGTTTGAATCATACTTCCTTGTCTTATATTAATATTATCCCAATACATTTTTTTGTTTCTCTACATACCCACCTTGTCCGGCGGATAGGTTTACAAGCCGCTGTTTGAGGAGAGCTTTTTCTATGGGATCTAATCCGGGTGTTTTGAGTATATTTTGCAGTCTTGTTCTATGTCCTTTACAGGCGATATGAAAAGCGTCCATAGGGAAACCATTAAAACGGTGTTTGCCGCTATGGG
>Ga0268262_10007300_pt1 | contig 10362 bp, 10 predicted proteins | sample TergutNc150P3_FD_190354 | JGI IMG/M metagenome (GOLD analysis project Ga0268262, IMG submission 190354) | Nasutitermes corniger P3 segment gut microbial community from laboratory colony in Florida, USA - Nc150 P3 (SPAdes) (version 2) | ecosystem: Host-associated > Arthropoda: Insects >...
GTCAGCGACACCGTGAACGTCAGCGAGATGACGGCTACGAAAGCCATAAAGAGGATCAGCGGTAATTTGTGCTTGAGTTTCAACGCAAAAGTCTCCGTTTCATTATATTAAATATAATACTCGCCGGCACACAAAGTCAAATATATCGTGAACGCGCACGCGGCGCCGGGATTTGGAAATTTTCTTGTACTGTTTGACCCACGATATCACCATAAATTATATTTAGTAAAAAGGTAGGTTTTTGGGGGGAATTATATAGTTCCCATAAATAACGATCAATCATCGTTTTCATTTAACTAATGGAGGAGTTGCGTTATGAATTTCTTTACCTTTGGAAAGTTGGGACGGACGCTGTTGTCGTTGACGGCGGTTGTGGCAATAGGGGCGGTCTGTTGGTTGGGGTGCGGCGGTGGGGACGATAATAATCCCGCTGACAACAACGGGAATAACAGCGGTAACGGCAACAATACCGGCGGGAATAACAACAACGGCGGCGGTACGTATGACTTTGTTGAGATAGGCGGCTTGAAGTGGATGACGAAGAACATGAACATCGCTATCGGTAACTCTTGGTGCTATGGCAATGATAATTCCAATTGCGACAAATACGGCAGATTGTACGACTGGAATACGGCAAGAGGCGTTTGCCCGTCGGGCTGGCATCTGCCGAATCTCGACGATGTGATTAACGGTGAAGCGTTTTGCCGTGAGAATGACTGCTTTAATTCTGATTTTTTTCAGAGTCAGAAAGGCAGCGGCTACCGTGGATATGACGGCGGTTTCGTTAATATTGGCATCGAAACCGTTGTTTGGGCGGACTATAGGGGTATAGGGACCGGTCTTGCAACTAATTATAGCCAAGAAAGGCGTTTCACTATCAGAGATGTAGACGATGACGGCAACCGCTTGGGTTACGGTTTTTCGGTGCGTTGCGTCTCCAACCTTTGATTTGCGGCTCTCCCGCGTCCCAGCCGTGTCGGACGGCGCGGGGGCTCCGCGTAAAAAAAAAGTTATCGCCCCGCCCGCCGATTAATTATATTCTATCCATACGGGTATCGGGCTGTTTGCCCTGCCCACGGCCCCACAGACTACGAAACGGAGCGGCCCTGTGAAGGGAAGCCATGTCGCCATCACCGGCGTAGAAAAGTACTTCGGCGATTTCCACGCGCTGAAGAGCGTCTCCATTGACATCAAAAAGGGCGAGTTTTACTCGCTTCTGGGCCCCTCCGGTTGCGGAAAGACCACGCTTTTGCGCATTATCGCCGGTTTCGAGGAGCCGTCTAAGGGGTCGGTGCTCTTAGACGACCGCGACGTGGTGCCGGTGCCCGCCAACAAGCGCCCGGTCAACACGGTTTTCCAATCCTACGCCCTCTTCCCGCACCTGACCGTCTTCGAGAACGTGGCCTTCCCGCTGCGCCTCCGGAAGATGGAGAACGCCGCGGTCAAGGCCAAGGTGGAGGAGTTTTTGGAACTGGTCAAACTGCCCAAGGAGGGCAAGAAGCTCCCGGCGCAGCTCTCCGGCGGGCAGAAGCAGAGGGTGGCCATAGCCCGCGCCCTCATAAACGAGCCCAGCGTGCTCCTCTTGGACGAGCCGCTCTCGGCGCTCGACGCCAAATTGCGCCAGCATATGCTAATAGAGCTCGACGCCATCCACGACAAGATAGGCATTACCTTTATATATGTGACCCACGACCAGCAGGAGGCGCTCAGCGTCTCCGACCGCGTGGCGGTGATGAACGAGGGGCAGGTTGTGCAGGTCGGAACGCCTTTCGAGATTTACGAGAGTCCGAGCGACCCCTTCGTGGCGCACTTCATCGGCGAGACGAACTACCTCGGCGGCACCGTGGCGGAGGTCATAGGCGACAAGCACGCCAAGGTCGATTTCCCGGACATCGGCACCCTCTTCGTTTACCAAGACAAACCGCTCGCCGTGGGCGACAAGGTCAAGGTGACGATACGCCCGGAGAAGATACGCATCTCCTCCGACAAACCCTCCGCCCTCGGCGACCAGATGAATCTGCTTGAGGGCGGCGTGGACGAACTTATCTACTCCGGTTTCCAAAGCAAGTTCTTCGTGCGGGTGAGCGAGCGGGCGACGTTTCGGGTATTTAGGCAGCACGTCAAGTTCTTCATGGACGAGAAGGCCATCAACTGGAAGGACAAAGTCTTCATTTGGTGGAACGACAACGACGGCTATGTGGTGGAGGTGGAGAAACCGTGAAGAAGAACTACGGCCCCGTCTACGTCGCGCCCCTGACTGTTTGGCTCGGGGTGTTCTTTGTCGTCCCCGTCAGTATTATCATATATTACAGTTTTTTGAAGAAGGGCTTCAACGGCGGGGTGATGCACGAGTTTTCGCTCGACGCGTTCAGGGCGCTCTACAACCCGACCATCTTCAAGATCGCGTTCAACACATTCTGGGTCGCCTGCGCCTCAACCGCCGTGATGGTGGCGTTAGCAATTCCGGCGTCCTACTTCATGGCGCGCAGCCGGCGCAAGAATCTGTATATGCTATTGGTGATAGTCCCGTTTTGGACAAACTTTTTGATACGGGTGTACGCGTGGATGGCGATTCTCGGCAACAACGGCATTTTGAACAGCACGTTAATATCGATGGGCTTGATACACGAGCATATACAGTTTTTGTACAATACCAACGCGGTGATATTGGTGACGGTCTATACATATTTGCCGTTCGCGATACTGCCGCTTTACTCCACGATAGAGAAATTCGACTTTTCGCTGGTTGAGGCGGCCCGCGACCTTGGGGCTACGAAATGGATCGCGACGGTGCGCGTCCTGTTGCCCAACATCCGCGGCGGGATAACGACCGCGGTGCTCTTCACCTTCATTCCGGCCTTCGGCAACTACGCCGTCCCGCAGATCATAGGCGGGAGCGATTCATATATGCTCGGCAACGTCATAGCGAGAGAGTTGACGGTAACGCGGAATTGGCCGTTAGCCTCGTCCATATCAATGGCGCTCACCGCCCTTACGACGCTCGGCGTGCTGCTCTTTATGCGCCTCAACCGCTCGTCTATGGAGTCGGCGAGGGAAAAGGTTGGAAAGGGGGCCGCGGCATGAGAAGCGCGAAGCCCACCGGAAAATTTTCGCTCGGTATGTTCACACTGACCGTCATATTCCTATATATGCCGCTTGTCATACTTGTCGCCTACTCGTTCAACAACAGCAAGATGATGGCATGGGGCGGTTTTTCGTTACGCTGGTACAACGAACTGTTCTTCAGTTCGGAGAATCTGTGGCACTCTTTCTGGAACAGCGCCGTCATAGCCGTAACCTCCGCGACGGTAAGCACCGCGATAGGCACGCTAGGCGCGATAGGCCTCTATTGGTACAATTTCAAGTTCAAGAAAGCGATAAGCGTCGCCGCGTTTATCCCGATGTTAATCCCGGAGATAATAATCGGCGTGTCTTTGTTGATATTCTTCGCGGGAATCCATTTAAAACTAAGCCTCTTCACAATCTTTTTAGCGCATACGACTTTCAACATTCCCTTTGTATTGATGGTAGTGATGGCGCGTTTGGAAGAGTTCGACTTCACGATAATAGAGGCCGCCTACGACTTAGGCGCGGGGGAGTTGCAAACGCTATCAAAAGTAATCCTACCCGCGGCCTTTCCGGGTATAATATCGGGTTTTCTGATAGCGGTCACGTTATCCCTTGAAGACTTTGTGATAACATTTTTCGTCTCCGGCCCCGGTTCGTCAACATTGCCGTTGCACATCTATTCGATGATCCGCTTCGGCGTGTCGCCGGTGATAAACGCCTTGTCGGTCGTGGTGATAGCGGGCACGGTGGTATTGGCGGCGTTGTCGAGGAATGTGGTGAAGTATATGTTTCAGAAATAAAGAACGTTGTCTGAATTAAGATAAAAACAATTTAACAAGGAGAATGTATGAGAAAGTTCATCCGTACCATTTGTACCGCAACAATAGCCGTTGTCGCCCTATTAACCATTTTAGGTTGCGGCCCGGAAAAACCAAAACTCTTCATCTACAACTGGACTTACTATATCCCCGACGAGGTGATAAATGATTTCCAGAAGCGTTACGGCGTGAAAGTCGTATACGATATGTACGCCTCCAACGAGGAGATGTACGCTAAGTTGAAGATCAGCGGCGGCAAGTACGACCTCGTCTTCCCCTCCGGCGACCACGTCTCCATCATGATAAGCGAGGGGATGCTGGAGGAGATCGACAAGAGCCGTTTGACGAATTTCGCCAACTTGGACACGAATGTTCTGCCGCTTATAAAGTTCGATCCCGGCCTAAAGTACAGCGTCCCGTACGCGATGGGCACGGCCGGCATATCCGTCAGCAAAAAGAACTATCCGGAGTACAAGAAAAGCTGGCATATACTCGAAGACCCCGCCCTCAAGGGCCGCATAACGATGTTGGACGATATGCGCGAGGTGATGGGCGCCGCGCTCAAGACGCTGGGCTACTCGGTCAACTCCACCGACACGGCGGAGCTGCTGAAGGCCAAAGACTTGGTCATGGAGTGGAAAAAGGGCGTGGTGAAGTTCGATTCCGAGGCTTTCGGAAAGGGTTTCGCGGCCGGAGAATTTTGGGTTGTGCAAGGCTACGCCGAGAATGTATTTTCTGAGTTGGACGAGAACGCCGCCAAGGACGCCGAGTTCTTCATACCGGAAGAGGGCGGCCCGATGTACATGGACAATATGGTGATACTCAAAGGGGCGAAGAACATAGACTTGGCCTACCAGTTCATCAACTACATCCACGAACCGGCGGTCTACGCTAAGATAATGGACTTCTTCATGCTGCCGTCTATAAACGTCCCGGCCAGAACCCATATGACGGTGAAGCCGCATTACCAGATAGGGGATATGCTGAAGAACTCGGAGTTTAAGGAGGATTTGGGCGGGTATCTGGAACTGTACAATAATTTATGGCAGGAGATACGCGTTGGGAAGTAACGTCGGTCGGTTATTAATTAAATATGTGATTAGTATGATCCGGAGACGCAATGTTTTGCGTCTCCCGAAATAAAAAAATAGGAGTCGGAAGCGCCGGACATCGGCGAATCCGTTTCTATGTAACGAAAGATTGGAGCGTGTCAATATGGGTATAATATCCGAACTCTTCGCCCCCATACCGATGATCGCCTTGGCCATAGCCGTTTTCGTATTGGCCTTGGTGTGGGTACTTTCCCGCTATTTCTGTTTGCCTCCCGAATATAAGTTAAAGGAAGAGTTTCGCGACGAGGTGCGCTATATGCTCATCAACGAGGAGCTGAGCAAGATAGCGCAAGCGAAAGCGGAAGCGGAGAGATTGGAGAAGGAGGCCGCGGAGAAGGAGAGAGAGAAGAGGATTGCGGAGAAGAAGGCGGCGAAGGAAGCGGCGAAGGCCGGCAATAACTGAGAATAATGTATAAAAATTTTCACAAAATACTTGACTCCGCCCATGTTTATACATTATTTTTGTATGGTATGCAAAGTCAGCTTGTAATGATTGCTTGACAGGCGGCGCGGCGGCGCGAGGCTAAGTTGCCGCCGGATAGGTGTTTTTCGGCGGATTCGGCTCGGTTATGGGGGGCGCTTGGTTGTCGTTTGGGGTCGGCTAATATTTTAAACGGTACTATGGAGGGTTGCGTGAAGAGGGTCTATAAGATATTGATTCCTGTCGTCGTCTCGGTCGCGGTGGCTGCCGGGGGGTATTTTTATTACAAAGGCAGTGTCGCGTATGCCGCGTTATCCATACATTCCGCGGTGAAGAATCGTGATTGGGGCAAGTTCTCGGAATTTGTCGATGTTGACGCGGTGTACGAATCGGTGACGGCTCGCTTTGTAGGCGAAAGCGACTTCGCGAGAGACATTTCCGCCGCCATGAAAGACGTTGCCGTGGACGGATTAAAAAAAGCGATTGTCGAGGAAAGACCTTCCCGTAGCGACAGCGGCGGGATTTCCGTCGGGAATATATACGGTTTGCTGAAAATAATAAAAAAATCCTCAAAAGGGGGATTGGTTATAGTAAACGTCCCGCTGGAAACGAAAGACCTTAACATCAAAACGTCCGACGCCGAGGAACCGGATGTTAAGATAAATATTACCTTTACTTTCAAAAAAAGCAGCGGGCATTTGGTGTTATGCGGTATCGGCACGGATTTAAATAATGAGGGTATCATGACCTTGGGAGAGGCGCTGGTAGGCGGCTCTTTGAAAGGTATTCTTTAAACAGGGGTTTATATGAACAAAAAGACGGGTATTATACTGTTGTTGGCGTTATTTGCGCTCTTCGCCGCTTGTACGCGGAAGCACACGGCGTCTCCGCACTCTCAGGATACCGTGTTTCCGAGAGTAGGGCAGTGGAAGATAGAGGGGGAGGACAGCAAGCGTTGGACGGGTAATTTGGTAATTAACGGCGTGGGCGATAAAGAATTCGTAGGTTACATTGACTGGTATTACAGCCCAAGCGGAGAGTATGTTGGGAAAGAGGAATTCAGAGGGGTTTATGACGCCAAATCCAGAAAAGCGGTAATGACGGGTTATAATGTTACCGCTCCTAATAAATTAGCGTTGGGCGTATACCAGGCTTACTTAGCCGAAAACGGCAATGATTTCGTCTCCGGCATTTGGGGCGGCGAGGGGACGCCGCCCGACTTCGGCGGTTGGTCGGCTAAATTCCAAACGGCGGAGCTTACGCCGGACGTGCGGGAGTATATTGATAGGGCGTCCTCGAGTTTTCAAGATGATAAATTTGATGATGCCGTTAAAGACGCTTCCGAGGCGATTAAGTTAACCGACGGCGCCGGAGAAGAAGCGGCGGAGGCTTTCGCCATACGCGCCTTGGCATATCTTGGGAAAAGGGACTATGGCCGGGCCATTGAGGATTTTACCGCGACGATTCGAATAATACCCGACGCCAAGTTATATGCCGTGCGCGGCGCGATTTACATTGAGAATGAGAATTATGATAAGGCCATTGAGGATTTTAACACGGCCATTAAAATGGAGCTTGACGCGGGTATGTATCTTGAGCGAGCCAAGGCGTACCTTTTTAAAAAGGACAATGACCGGGCCGTTGAGGACGCCGCTAACGAGATTCGATTGTATCCTGACGGTAACAATGTGTGGGAAGCGTATTTGGTGCGTTCCGACGCGCATAGGGAAAAAGGAAACAATGATCAGGCCGAGGAGGATTTTTCAGCCGCGCTTAATGAGGAATCGGATCACGCGAAAGTGTATAACAGCCGCGCTTGGACTTACGCGCATTACTTGAAAAAAGACTTTGACCGCGCTATTGCGGACGCGTCTAACGCGATCAAAATCGAGCCTGATGCGGCGGCCTACTACGACACCCGCGGCTGGGCGTATTTGGGTAAAGGCGATTATAACAGCGCGATGGAAGATTTTTCCAAGGCGCTGGAGCTTGATCCGGATTTGCCGGAATCCAAAGACGGTTTGGAGAAAACCAAGGCGGCGCGCGCGGCGGCGGCGAAGTGAGCGTACGGTCTGTTCACACCTCTTGAACGTAAGTCTCAGCCTTTTCCCATTCGTTTACTATAGTGTCGAAGAGTCTTTCCAGGTTTAAGTCGTCCAATTTGAGCGTATCCCAGGCTATGTCGTCGACCATGGGGATTTTTTTGTCGCCGCCGTTTCCGTAGCCCAGCGCTCTGGCGAAGATGTCGGCGCAGTGGACTATGGCGGTCAGTTTGGGGTCGTCGTTCTCCGAGGGGGCGGACGGGTTGTGGTGCGATGAGACGGCGCTCAGGATTTTCGCGGGGAGGCGCCACTGCTCTATGAGCATTCCGCCGATCTCCTGGTGGTTTACGCCGAGGAGTTTGCACTCCGAGTCGTAGAAGAGGGTCTTGGTTTTTTCGGCGCGTTCGACCACGCGGGAGAAGTCGTCGGGCGCAAGCTGGAAGAGCACCACTTTGCCGATGTCGTGGAGGAGTCCGGCGACGAAGCACTCCTCTTGGAAATCGTACCCTACGGCGCGGGCGAGGCACTGGGCGGAGACGCCGCAGGCTAGGGAGTGTTTCCAAACATCCCGCGCGTTGAATAAACCGCCGCTGTTCGTCTTGAAGAGGTCGAGCACGGAGGCGGTGAGGACGATGTTTTTTACGGTGGAGAAGCCCAATAGCACCACGGCGTGGCTGATGCTCCCGATTTTGCCGGGGAAGCCGTAGAAGGCCGAGTTGACGAGTTTCAGCACCCTGGAGGCCAGCCCTTGGTCTGTCCTTATGGCCAAGCCGAGCTCTTCGGCGTTTGTGGCCGGGTTTTGGAGCATCTGCGTGATCCGCGCTATGACGGCCGGTTGGGTTTGCAGACTCTTGATGGAGTGCAGCCCGCCCAAGGACTTCAGGCGCTCGGAGATATCGCCGCGTATCAGAGTAGGCATACCTATTCCCCGCCTTGCTGCCGGATTTTGTAGTTGCAGACGGCGTCGAAGATTTTCCTCATTTTGGCGCTGTCCAGCGTGCCGAAGAATATGTCGTACAGCTCGCTCTTCGTTTCGACGGCCGACCGTCCCCTCGACCCGGCGGAACCGTCGCGGCCCTCCTCGCCCTCTATATAGACGTAGGCGATGCCCCAATTGCGCAACCGTCTGCCCATGGCCGGGGTTATGGCGGTGCCCTTATTCATCAGGACGTTCCCGGACGGGCTTGTCACGTCGACGGCGATCACGTCGCCCAAGGTTATTCGGTCGGTGGCGGTTTTGCGCATGGCGGAGGCTTTGATAAAGTTATTAAGGGTAAAGGTCAACAGATTAAAAAGAGGCGGCATCCAGATTTGAACTGGAGATAAAGGTTTTGCAGACCTCTGCCTTACCACTTGGCTATGCCGCCTAATAAAAAAGGCTCCTTCCCGACGAAAGAAGCCCCCGCAGTTGAAAGATGCGGGGGCACGCAGGCCGCCGCTGACGGAAAACGCGTAAAATTGGAGCGAGAGACGGGATTTGAACCCGCGACAGCTACCTTGGCAAGGTAGAGCTCTACCACTGAGCTACTCTCGCGTTGAAATAATAAAATAATACATTGGCGGCCGCGTGTCAAGATTTTTTTTATTTTTTTTAAAGGGCCGGGCCCCGACCCCCTCCGCGGCCGCCGTAAAGGTCGCCTATGGGGGGCGGTTTTACCGTTATCCGTCTACCAAATACCCGGCGCCGGCGGCGCCTCGTCGCTTTTAGCCTTCTCTAAATCGCCGCGGTATTGGCTGTTTTCCGGGTCAAGCTGCGTTGCCGCGGTAAAATCCTTTACGGCGCGGGTAAAGTCCTTTTTGAGGTTGTACGCGCCGCCGCGGTTGTGGTAGTACCTAGCGTTATCCGGTGATAGCCGGATAGCCTCCGTATAGTTGACGATGGCGTTGTCGTACTCTTTTTTCAGAAGGTACGAGACGCCCCGATTGTTGTAATACCGCGGTTCGCTCGGATTAAGCCGTATCGCGTCCGTATAGTCCACAATGGCGTTGTCGTAGTTTTCTAAGAGACGGTACATATTGCCCCTGTGGTTGCGGTAGCGTGAGTCGTTCGGATCAAGCCGTATGGCCGCCGCAAAGTCGTTTATGGCGCGGGGGTAATCTTTTTGGGCGTTGTACACATTGCCCCTGTCGAAATAGTAAGACGCCTCGTTCGGGTTGAGCCGTATCGCCTCCGAGTAATCCTCTAGCGCCCCGTTATAATCCCCGCTGAGATCGAGCGCGCCGCCCCTGGCGTAGAAATACTCCGCTATGGGCTTTGACTTTATCGCTTTGGAGAAGTACTTGACGGCTTCGACGTAATTTTCCGCCTCAAGATATGTCTGACCGGTTTTAAAGTGATCCGCGTGGGTAGGCATATTGGTGTAGGTGATAAACGCGGCGGCGGCGCAGAGCGCCGCGACGGCAAACGCGATTACGAACAGGATATTTCTGCCGGAACCGCGTTTCGGCGCGTCCTCGCGTTTGCCGGATGCCGCCGCGGTTTGCGGTTGTTCGTAGCTCGCCGCAGTTTCGTTTTGCGGGGGCGGGTTGTTAAGAACCGGCGGCGGTACGGTTTTCTTTTCCATTACCGGCGGCGGCGAGGCGGTTTGCGCCGGTGCCGCCGCCGGGCTATCGGAAAAGAGCGTCTTGATATGCGCCAAAACATCTTTCAGGGCCTCCGCCTGATTCTTCGCCTCCGCCGTTTCATCGCTTGACGAACCTACCTCTTGCGTTATCGATATGGTGATATCTTGCAGGGCGGCGCAGCAGTCTACCGCTCTGCGTCCCAATTTACATACGCGAGAGTCGTTTGGGTATTGATCTTTTAACTCCAGCAATCGCTCTATATTTATATTCTCGTTTTTTCCGGTCAGCCAGCCGATCAATTCATTACCCTTAGCCGTCTTTGCCGCCGGATCGGC
>Ga0268262_10007303_pt1 | contig 10361 bp, 8 predicted proteins | sample TergutNc150P3_FD_190354 | JGI IMG/M metagenome (GOLD analysis project Ga0268262, IMG submission 190354) | Nasutitermes corniger P3 segment gut microbial community from laboratory colony in Florida, USA - Nc150 P3 (SPAdes) (version 2) | ecosystem: Host-associated > Arthropoda: Insects > Digestive...
CCGCTTCAATCGGTTCTATCAAAACTCGGTCTGCAAGTGGTTTTATGGACATATTCTACCTCTTGGTTAAGTGAAAAATCTGTTTTGCCTCTATTAAAGCAAAAGCTATGCCACCTGCAAAAACGGCTTTTTTGAGCGAAAAACGGCGTTTGCCGGCAAGCCACGTTTCATTTTGAAACGCTGTGGGTAATTTAAAAGTTCCATTTTGAAACTAGACCGAAGTCGGGCTAAAATAAATTTTTTTGTTAATAAATAGAGGATTTATTATACAATAACTATATTATTAGTTGTTTATATCGTGTTAATAAATCCTTAGTATTTTTATAAAAAGTGAAAAAAGTCAAGAGTTATTGGCCTTTATGGGCAGGTCCCATTTTAAGCCTGTTACGAAACATATAAAATTTTTAGATATTTAGGGTGTGTTTGTGAATGTCAACTTAAACACTGCCGAGCCTGTTCCCTGTTCGATATGGGAACAGTGCCTCTCGGCATTTTTGCTTTCAAGACCCAAAGAATCGCGTGAACTTCAATGGCTTTCCGCTATAAAATACATATCTGCGGAAAACGGCGTTTTGATTATCGAAGCCCCTAGCAAATTCGCCAAAGAATGGTTTTTGCTTCACTTTTGCCAGCATTTCTTGGAAATAGCCAAGAGCATAGACCCAAGCATAGAGCAAATTTCCGTGTTAAGCCAGCAAGCAAAAGAGGAAAGCGAGGTTGTAGCGGAGCCACCGGAGCTTAAAAATCCGGAAAAACTCAAGCTCTTCAATTCCTGCAAAAGATACAGGCTGGATAACTTCATCGCCGAAAACTCCAACGAGTTAGCTTTGGAAAGCGCAAAATTCATATCCGCAATGCCGCGAGCGCAAGAAAATTTTTTAGTTATAAAAGGGGCTTCGGGGCTTGGCAAAACGCACCTGCTCTACGCCATTGGGCGAGAGGCTTCGGCTAATTGGGCTAAGAAAGCCATCCTGTGGGATTCAGACCGTTTTTTCAAAGAGAAACGCAAAGGCAATTTGGCGGTTCTCCATCAAGCGGATATTTTGCTTTTTGATAATTTGCAAAATCTCTACGGCAACGAAAATTTGCAGAATGAGCTTTTGAGCGTATTGAAAAACTTGAAAAACAAAGGGCGTTCCATAGTTGTAGCTATTAACCCAAAAAGCAAAATGCAACCTATGACGGAGTTTTCCGACTTCTTGAAAATGGGCATAAAATGCGAGCTTAAAGTACCCGATTTGCGAACCCGCATAGCTATTTTGCGCCAAAAAGCGCTAGAAAAAGGTTTGCCAGCCAGTTCCCTAGAAGGTTGCTGGAAGGCCATAGCGGAAAAGCTCGGCGAAAGCGTTTGCTCATTAGAAGGCGCGATAAACGACCTAGCAGCGAGGCAAGCTCTTTTGAGGTGCGAAATAACCCCTCAAATAATCCGCTCCATCTACGAAGAAAAAAACACAAACGGGAAGGTTCCAACTATAAAAGCCATTGCAGCTGCCGCAGCCCGTGCCTACAACATCCCTATTGAAACCCTTTGCGGAAAAAGCCGCATGGCGGCGGTGAACAAGCCCCGCCAAATAGCCATTTACCTGTGCAAGCAAACAGGGCTTTCTTTAAGCGAAATAGGCAAATTCTTCAACAGAGACGCTTCTTCCGTTGCAAATGCGGTTCAGTCGGTCAAAAACAAGATTTCCGGAAAAAACGGATATTCTTACGAATTTGAAGTGAACGACATTTTTAATGCGGCAAAGAATTAAAAAATTCAGGCGAAAATTTCTATATTGCATTTCACAAACGGAGAAAACAATGGGAAATAAACTATTATTGGCAACTATCTTTGGGTTTGCCCTGGGCTTTGCGCAAGAAGCCCCCGAAAAGATAGCTGTCTATGTGTCTGGTGCGAGCGAAGCTAGCGTAAACAAGTCGCTCGGCAATAAACTGCTCTTTGCAATGTCGCAAAGCGGCAAGTATGCCGAGATAGCAGACCCTGGATCTTTTCAAGACGAACTGGCAAAGGGTGGCAAGAGCGACATTACCAATATTACCCAAACCGCCAAGCGGCACGGTGCGGGTTATGTTTGCGTTGTAAGCATGATAGAAGCCTTCGGTGCCTATACCATCTCCGCCCGCGTAATCAGAATTTCCGATTCTCAAGTGCTTAAAACAGGTGCTATGGATCACGCCCTTAAATCCCTGGAAGACCTGACGGCTGTTTCCAACGGGCTTGCCCAGCAGCTCCTTGCGCCCAAGAACGCCGTTGCCCCAACAAAGCAATGCGCAAAGAAGTACAACGTCAACGAGCTTGTTTTCAAGATAAAAGAAAGTTTCCCAAATAAGCTCAAGGATTGCTACTCCGAGTTTGCCAAGGATACTGTGGCTGCCTCGTTTATGACGCAGTGCACGGTGGAAGAGATAAAAAAAGAATTGCCAGAGGGCTTTCCCAATACGGATAAAATTGTTGGCAGTTTGGCAGACTATGTGCAAGGATTTATGAACTCTACCTTAGAAGGCGGGCTTGACTCAAACAAACTTGTAAGCGCAATTGCCAATGTGAACATGGGGGAATTTTTAAGCCATATAAAGAAACTAGCAGCAGACGAATGTGTGGTGGATAAGCCTTATGAGCCTAACGTTGCGCTTGCAGACAAAGGAAGCCCTCAAATAACAGAGAGGAGGGATGTGAAAAGCCCACGGTCTTTCGGAGTCAGGACTGGTATCAATTTTTCGCGCGCTTACGCGAAATACAACCTATCTGATAATAATGGCAACGGCAAAGGCAATTACGGCAGCATTGCTGGCATACAGGCAGGTTTTATAACGGATTTTGCGATAAACAATTGGTTCCATATCCAGCCAGGCTTGATGTATATCCAAAAGGGAATGGATGATAGCAGCGGTACCATCGCCACTCATTATCTCACATCCCACTACCTTGAACTTCCATTGCTGCTTTCCGCCAAGTTAGCTGCGTTTAGGTTGAATGTTGGCCCATATTTGGGTTTTTGTTTGGACAGTTATAAAGAAGTTTTTAATGATGTCAGCTTTGATGTTGGCTTGAGCACGGGCATAGGCTTTGATATAAAGAAGTTTTTCTACATAGGCTCGTTCTACGACTACGGCTTTATAAACGTGAGCAACAAACCTGGTTATAAATTTTACAATCGTACACTCGGATTCAACGTGGGGATAAATCTATGAGAAAAATTTTGTTTCTGCTCTTTTCAACATTAGCGGCTCTGCTTGTTCTGAGCTGCAGCAGCGATAGCGGTATGCCCTGCGTTACCTGCCCTATCCAACCTCCTGAATATAAAGGTGGTTCTTGCAATGCGAGTGATTACGGGAAAGCTGAAATTGGCAACCAAGTTTGGATGGCAAAGAACTGGGGCTGCTATGTCCCAGGCAGCAAATGCTATGGAAATGATTCTATCAACTGCAAAGAATACGGTAGGTTGTATGATTGGGTTACAGCTAAAGTTGTTAAGGTTTGCCCCACGGGTTGGCATTTGCCGAGCAAAGATGAATGGAAAGTGCTGATAGACTACGTTGAAAACAAAAGCGGATGCTCTGATTGCGCTGGCAAACTCCTAAAGGCGAAAGATGGCTGGGACAACAACCCATGGGACAACAACTCACAAGGGCAGCCCAATGGCACGGATGAATATAAATTCACGGCTCTGCCAGGAGGTGGAGATTATTTCTTAAAAGGCATCTATGGCATTTGGTGGAGCGCTGACGAAGATAATATCAATGCCGACAACGCTTACAGCCTGAACATAAGCAGCTTATATGACAAGAGCTTAGATGAATCCAACAATAAGAATTCTTCGTTGAGTGTTCGTTGCTTAAAAGATTCGCAGAATTAGAACCTGTACGGACAGCTCGCTGATGGGCGGGCTTGGCAATTTTCTACATTCCCCCTCATGGTTTCTAAAAACGTTAAAGTTGAACAAAAAATTCTTGTTATAGCGGAAAAACCAAGCGTAGCAAACGATTTGGCAAAGGCGTTAGGCGGAAAGTTCCAAAAAGACAAATCCTATTTGGAAAACGAAGGCACAGTGATATCATGGGCACTTGGGCATCTAGTTGGCATAGCAGACCCAAAAGACATAAGCGAGCAGTATAAAACCTGGAATATGGCTACCCTGCCCATAATCCCAAAGGAATTCAAATTAACCGCCCTGCCGGATACCAAAGCTCATCTTGCGGTTTTGGGTAGGCTCATTCGCCGCAAAGATATAAGCACAATAATAAACGCATGTGATGCCGGGCGCGAGGGTGAGTTGATATTCCATTACATATTGGAACACGAGCAGGGAAAAACAGGGCTTGCTGGCAAAGACATAAAAAGGCTTTGGATGCAGAGCATGACTCAGACGGCAATAAAAGAGGCCTTTGAACATCTGCGCACAAATGAGGAGATGAAGAACCTGCAAGCGGCGGCTCTTTCCCGCTCCGAAGCGGACTGGCTTGTTGGCATAAACGGCTCGCGCGGGCTAACCGCGTATAACAGCCGCTTTGGGGGCTTTCAGCTAACCCCGTGCGGAAGGGTTCAAACTCCAACGCTTGCCCTTATTGTAAAACGCGAAGAAAGCCGAATAGCTTTTGTTCCCCAAACCTTTTGGACCTTAGTCGCAGACTTTGATGATTCTTCCGCGCACTACACTGGCAAATGGCTAAACCAAAAAGAGAACAGCCAAAAAATTTGGAAAAAAGAGGAAGCGGAAAATATTCTTAAAAAATGCCAGGGCAAGCACGGAGAGGTAAGCGAAGAGTCAAAGCAGGTAACTCAGAAATGCCCGCCTCTTTACGATTTGACTTTTTTGCAAAGGGATGCTAATAATAGGTTTGGATTTTCTGCAAAGACAACTCTGCAAATAGCCCAGAGCCTATATGAAAGGCACAAACTCACAACTTATCCAAGAACGGACAGCAAATTTTTGCCCGATGACTATGTGGCAACGGTAAAAAACACTATGGGCGCTTTGACCGGGAAAATAGCCAAGCACGCCGAGCTTGCCCTTAAAAACAACTACATCTATAAAACCCCAAGAATTTTCAACACCGCAAAGGTGAGCGACCATCACGCCATTATACCAACCGGCAATGTTCCAGAAACTCTGAGCGAGGCGGAGCAAAAGATTTTCAATTTGATATGCCAAAGGTTTGTGGCCGTTTTTTACCCGGCTGCGGAGTTTTTGCACACCACTAGGATTACAACCGTTGAAGGGGAAACATTCATCTCCGAGGGCAAGGTTTTAAAGGAACCGGGCTGGAAAGCCGTTTACGGCAAGGAGAGCGAAGACGAAGATATTATGCAGCAGCTGTCTTCGCCGGATGCAAAGCCGCTCGCAAAGTCTATAGAGATGACAGAGGATGCCACAAAACCGCCAGCGCGCTACACAGAAAGCACGTTGCTATCCGCGATGGAAAGCGCGGGCAAGCTGGTGGAAGACGAAGATTTGCGAGATGCCATGAAAGAACGGGGGCTTGGAACCCCAGCCACGCGAGCCGCGACAATAGAAAAACTTATTTCCGATAAATACCTCACAAGAGACGGCAAAGAGCTTTTGCCAACGGGCAAGGCTTTTGATTTGATAAACACTGCTATATCCATGCAGATAGAAAACCTTACAAGCCCCGAACTTACCGGAGAATGGGAATACAAACTGGGTTTGATGGAAAAAGGCCAGGTTTCCAGAAATGATTTTATGCACGATATTGAGAATTTAACCTCTCAGATGGTGGATAAAATAAAGAATTTCAAAGAGAGCGATACCAAAAAAGAAGGGGTCGCGGAAGTTGCGGGCATTAAGATAAGCGAAACCGTTTCTAATTACGAAACCAGCAACGGAATACGCATAAGAAAAATTTTAGGCGGCAGGCATATTTCCATAGAAGAGGTTAAGGAACTCTTGGAAAAGAGAAAAATTGGTCCTTTAAATGGGTTCCGTTCCAAAAAAGGCAAGGAATTCAGTGCCGTTATAATTCTCAACGATAAAGACAAGGTTGAATTTGTTTTTGAAGACTTGGGCGAAGGCAAGGAAGGTTTGGATTTTAGCGGGCAAACCCCAATAGGTATCTCGCCTGTGGACGGTTCGCCTGTTTATGAAACTTTAACGGCTTTTGTTTCTCAGAGCTTTGTGGAGGGCAAAAGCACGGGATTCCGTTTGACAAAGAGCATTTTGGGGAAAACCTTGGATAAAGAACATGTTGAAGCGATGCTTTCCGGCAATAAAACCTCCTTGATAAAAGGTTTCCGCTCTGTAAAGACACGCCGCCTTTTTGACGCCTTTTTGAAAATAGATAAAAAAGGGAAAATAGGATTTGAATTCCCTCCCAAGGCAGCAAAGCCAAAATCAAAATAGGTAAATCAAAATAGGTCAAACATCAGACACTATGAACAGCGCAAATCTGTTGTACTTTTCGGCTCTCCAAGTTAGAAGCCCAATAGAAACCTCTCCAGTTAATCTGAACATGGTGAATCCGAGTTCCAGTTTAGGCAAAATATCCAACATAGCATCATCTTTAAAACGCCCTACGCTAAATGAACCGATTGTCCCGATGGAAAGCCTGAAAGATTCCCCTATTTGAAAATACGGGACAAAAGCTGCTGCTGGCTTTACACGGCTATTTTCTTCGCCCGCTGCCCCGCCAAAACCCAGCCTTCCCTCAAATAAAAAAGACACATTTTTTGTATAGCCATCCCACTGCGAAATGGAAATCACTCCGCCCCAATCCATATCTTCGTTAAAAGCAATGGGAACATCCGCTTGAAAAGACAAATGCGGTGAAATGGCATATTTGGTTCCAACATCCAATAAATAATAGGTGTGGTCTCTATACCATCTAGTTGTTTTGTCATTTTTGTCATGCGGGAATTCCTTTCTGATTACCCATCTTTGGTCTGTTCCCGGTATAAATTTTGCGCCTATTTCAATTTTATTCGTTAAACCGAGCTGAACATTCGTAGAAAAAGTCAAATCTTCATTGAGGCGGGTCCAGCCACCAAATCCAACATAAAAAGCATCCGGTACCAAAATCTCAGGGCCAAGCGTATAGCGGTAGTCGTACATAGGGTCAAGGGCGTAAACCGCCTGAGCTATAACCAAGATTAACGAGATTCTTAAAACTTTCATAAAAACACCTTTACCTTTTCTTTAAATTCTTCTGGAATAATTTTATTCACAGTATTTAAAATATGTTTTTTTGAATATTTCATGGAAAAATGCGTTAGAATTATGCTTTGGCAAGAGATGGAACTGCCCACTTTAGCGAGTGCCTGGGCTATATGCTCTATATGCGTATGCCCCTTTTTTCGCGCCATGCTAACTTCGTCCGGGTCTAAAAAAGTACATTCGCAAACCACCACGGGAGATTTCCAAATATGCTGCTCTTCCCACAGAGATTCACCAAGGCAGTCGCCCATAAAAGATACTATGGGTTCGCGAACATCGTTTGTCACCTCGGTGCCGGATTTTTTCAAAGATATGATTTGCTCCCTTGAATAGTCAATGTATTCTTTTTTCAATTTTTTCTTTTTGCAAAAAACGGTATAGCCATAAGCCGGTATGGAATGTTTTACGTTAAACGGGAAGGCTTCCAAATCTTTGCGATATGCGAGGTCAAAATTTTCACCTGCTTTAACGCATTCAAGGCGCGGCAAATCAAAACGCTCCTCAGAAACGCCTTCAAACAGGGTCTCGGCTTTTATCAAGTCTATTGCCAGCGAATAAACCGGTTCGGGTATGTAGTAAACGGCTTGGGTTGGGTTTTGCATCATGCGGCGGAGCGAATTGTGGCGCATAAGGCAGCGGCTGTGGTCGCCGTGCGAGTGGGTTAAAAGAACGTGGTTTAAACTGAGCGCGCTCATTGGGCATTCGCCCATATCCACGCACAAATCCAACTCTGGAATTTGAAAATAAGTGGAAAGCCCGGAAATGGAAAACCCATGCAAAGACCATCTCTTTTGCTCAATATGTATTTGCCTTAAAGCGTTATGGGTATAAGTATAATCGGAAACGTCATCGCCGGAACTTTGTTTGCGATTGACGGACTCAGATTCTGTGGTTTTCATAACACTCACGAAATTTGCTAACCGTTACGGGAACTTCATCTCTATTTTTTGAAAATACTTCATAAGGAACCGGATTTGAAACTTCCCATGCCCCATCTAAAATTTCGTCTTCTAACTGCCCTGCTGCCCAACCGCTGTAGCCAAAGAAAATTCGCGCGGTTTGGTTTTGCGGAGTTATCAGCTTAGAAACCGGAAGCTCCATCTCCAAAGGTATCCTCGATACAAAAACCTTATCCGAAACCTCATAAGCCCCGCTAAAAACGGAAGAATCCGCTTCTAAAATGCAGACGGAGAGCTTTTGGAAAGGGTCTGTGTTCTGAACAGGCCCGCCAAAAAAGAATGTATAAAGCGGCCGTATAGCTCTTATCATTTCCAGAGGGACAAACTTGCTCATCTCTATGGGACTTTTTTTAAAAACTTCGTCTAGCGGCATGTGCGCTCTATGGTTTATCACCAAACCCCAGCAGCCGTTTTTTGGCGAACATTCCACCATAAAAATTATGCAATCTTGAAAATAGCTGCCGCTGAGAGCTGGTGTTGCCAGCAAGAAATCTCCAGAGCGAACTATTTCTTCTTGCATATTTCTTAATTCCTCATTTTTAAGTACCCTCGCAAGGGTCTCCTGGTTGCCCTCTGAGCCTAATTTCAATTCTGCGATTTTCGGCTTTGCCCTTTTCGGTATCATTGGATGCTCTTGGGCGCGAATAAAAGTAGCCTACGGCAGTGACTCTTTCGTCTGCAATGCCTTTTTTAACCAAATAATTGCGAACCGCATCCGCTCTTGCTTGGGACAGTTTCTCGTTGTACTCACGGCCGCCAACATTATCGGTATGTCCTTCAATTTCAACATTTGCGGCGCAGAATTTACGCAAACCTTTTACGGTTGTCTCCAAAATTTTGAACGAAGAGCTTAAAAGCTCCGCTTTCCCGGTCGCAAAATTCACGCCTTTTAACTCAAAATGGTCGTCATCATAGTAAAGGCTCCAGTTTCCGGAACCCGCATCATAAGGAACGGTCAGGGTATTGCCAAAGCCGCAGTCAAATTCGCCTGTTATGCCATCGCACCAAAAAGTATATGTATCACCATCTGCTACTTTAACGCGAGCGATGCCGTTGGAATTTGTAGTGGTCTCAAAGGCTGTGCCTTTTTTGCCCCTTAGAATTATCGTTTTATTGCGCTGCGGATATTCCTGCTTAAAATCCGTGACTGTGATGGTCATGTCTGCGGAAAAAGCGACAGAAGCGCAAAGAGCCAAAGAAAGAAGAAGTTTGTTCATAGAAATTAAATTAGAAAATTACCCCCTTTAAATTAATTTTTAAAAACCTATTCTCATGGACATATTCAGTAGGCCGTCCATGGGCTGCATACCATGCAAAAGAGCGTAATAAATAGCTATGCTGGCGTTAGAAATGCCCTGTTCCCAGCCCAAGCCATAGGTTAGCATACGCTCCCAGCCGGTAAAAGGCGGCTTATTCCTATAAATACCGTTTTGCCCAAATATGTGCAGAACCGTGTTTTTCAATCCATGCCACTGAAAATCCATTTCAGAAACCCCATAAGCCCTTGTTTTTATGCTGCGGGGCACAAGCCCTATAAAATCGTTTTTGCCCCCTATAAAGAATAAATCTTCCCTTGCATAATTCCTTGACGGCAACATTCCATAGCCCTTTGAAGCCAAGAGCATGGTCCAGCTTTCCGAAAATGGCTGGTAATATTCCCCGCTTATGCCCAACGCGGCAAATTTTGAAAACTCGGCGGATGCCTCTGTGAATAAACCCTTGAACGCAAGCGGGACTTTATCTCTGCTGTCGTAGCCGAGCGAGAGCGAGGAGAAAATATTATCGTTTTTATAGCCGCCTCCAACGGAATACTGCCATTCCCAGCCCAGTTTTTGAAAATACTTCAAGTCCGCATTTCTCTGCTTTGTGGAGTCGTATTCCAAAAATTCCCCGTGAAGTTTTAAGGAACCGCTTAAACCTAGGATAAAGGGTTCTTTGTAGGATATTTCCGCCAAACGATAGTTTTTTGAATTTTCCCCGCCAAAGGAAAAATCCCTAGCGGTACCTGAGATATTCAAAAGCTGCACCCTCAAAAGCCCGTTATAATCGCTTTTTTCCGCATCGTAGGTAATTGAGGCTTCTGCGAAATTCGCGGTTGCATCCGCTAAATCAAAGACCGGAACAATGATGTTTCTGTTTGCTATGCGATACATTTTTGCATCGCTGTTTTTTGAAAAATATCCGAGCCTTAGCAGCGAGCTTTGCGCCCTTGGTATTTGAGAGAGAACAACGG
>Ga0268262_10007304_pt1 | contig 10360 bp, 11 predicted proteins | sample TergutNc150P3_FD_190354 | JGI IMG/M metagenome (GOLD analysis project Ga0268262, IMG submission 190354) | Nasutitermes corniger P3 segment gut microbial community from laboratory colony in Florida, USA - Nc150 P3 (SPAdes) (version 2) | ecosystem: Host-associated > Arthropoda: Insects >...
CTTCAAATTTAACTCCATACGTACTCCGGTAAGTGTTCTTGCCGGTATTATTTCATTTTCCGTATGGTTAGATTTTTATTATGAGGCATCAGCCTTGTTACGGTTTGATTTTACGTGAGGCATTGCGCACTGTTGACAGGTTCATTATTTTGGGGTATATTTATATAGGTATAAAAATATGGTCAAATTCATATGGGACGAGAAAAAAAACCAAGCTAACTTAAAAAAACATGGCGTTGATTTTAATGATGCTGTACGCGCGTGGTATGATCCTGACAGGCTTGATTTTTTTTAAGGTATATTATGCCAATCGTAGTAAGAACCATTGATGATCTACCCGCTCTTGATGAGGAACGCATTAATAAGCTTAAAAAAATGCGGGATAAAGATATTGATTTTTCTGATATGCCAGCCATGACACAAGAACAACTTGCCAAATTTGTACCTGCAAAATTGTTGAATCGTTCCCTTTACAGACCTGTTAAAATACCGGTAAAAATAAATTATGATGCCGATGTACTGGAATGGTTTCGTTCTTTTGGAAAAGGTTATCAAACAAGAATAAATTCAGCGTTACGTGAATATATGCTTGAGCATTGCGGGAATTAGGTTAAATTGCTGTTTAACCCGCAACCTATCTGACTTCATTTAATTTTCCCGCAATCTCCAAAAGTTTTTCCTGTGTGTTCTGTGCGGGGTCGTCAAGTACGGTTTCAAGAAGTTCGTTTAAAATTATCCCTATTCTTTTCCCGCTTGGAATACCGAATGAAATCAGATCATTTCCCGAAATGGCAAGGTCCTTCACTGTAAACGCGCGCCCGCTTGCGAGAACCTTTTTCACCCTGTCCGCAAGCTGTAAAAGTGAACTTGAATCCGCCTCTTTGCCTGAAAACGCGTATGCGTCCGCGCTACGCAGGCAATAGATATCTTCAAGGTTTACCTCTCCTACACGGGCGATAAAACGGCGGACAGCGGCATCGCTCCATTCGTCCGTATAGTGAAACATGTGTTCCTTTATCAAATGGCAGACACTGTCTGTTGTCGTATTGGGATAACGCAGACGGCCAAGTATTTTTTGCGCTATTTTGCATGAAACTTCTTCATGACGGTAAAAAGTCCAAACGCCGCTTTTTTCGTCAAGTTTACGGACGGAAGGTTTTCCTACATCGTGTAACAAAGCGGCAAGGCGCAGTATTTGCGAATAGCTATTTTGAGCGGCATAATCGCAGGCTAAAAGCGAATGATCCAGTACGTCAAACTGATGAAAACCTTTCTGCTCAATTCCACGGCAGACGGCAAGCTCCTCAAGAAAAAGGTGAAGAAGTCCCGTTTTTTCCATTAACCTGAAAGCTCGGGAGGGAAGGGGAGAGGCAAGTATTTTGTCAAGTTCATCCCGAACCCGTTCGTGTGAAACTTTCGCGCTTACAGACAGAGCGTTCGGGATAGCGGTTAATGTGTTTTCTTCGATTTCAAAGCCAAGCTGAGCCGCAAAACGTACGGCGCGCAGAGTCCGCAGTCCGTCTTCGTTAAAACGCTGTGAAGCGTTTCCCACACAGCGGATGATTTTATTCTTAATATCCTTGGTGCCGTCAAACGGATCGACAATTTCTCCGCCGGGAAGGCGCATGGCAATGGCATTCATTGTAAAATCGCGGCGGGAAAGGTCTTCCTCTATGCTTGACGTGTATTCGACTTTGTCAGGCCTGCGTCCGTCCGAATAACCCGTCTCTGTCCTGAATGTGGTAACTTCGGCATTGTGTTTCTTATAAAATACGGTAACGGTTCCGTGTTTTATGCCTGTGGGGATTACTTTACCCTTTGCGGCTTTGATTATAGCGGTTACTTCTTCAGGAGCGGCATCAGTGGCAATATCCCAGTCGTGGATTTTTTTACTTCTCAGCATATCCCTGACAGCCCCGCCCACAAGGTAAACCTGCTTCCCGCTGTTGTTAAAAATAGAGGCTATTTCTTTAAGTATTGGGTGAATTAAAAAAAAAGCGATACATTGCTCCTTAAGAATAATAATGACTTAACAGCCTATTTTACTATATACTGAATAGAACAGATGAAAAACCGGCTCGGCGTTGTTATTACAGGCGGTGAGTGTCCGCCGAAGCGTATTACCCGGCAGGCAATGCATGGGAAGAACGCGCTTATTGTCGCAGCTGATTCAGGTCTTTTTCACGCGGAGGAAGCGGAGTTAAAACCTGATTACATTATCGGCGACATGGACTCAATTGAAATTAAGCGGCTTACCGCTTATCCGGTTGAATTTGTTATCCGTCATAGCCAAGACAAGGATTACACCGATACCGAACTTGCGTTTAAGCTGGTTGTCGATAAAGGCTGTGATGAGATATGGATTATCGGCGGCGGCGGTGGCAGGATTGATCACCTGTTCGGTATACGCTCTCTTTTTGAGCGGGAGATTTTTCCAAGCCGTTGGATTACGAATAACGCCGACATTTGGTGTATTGAAGCTTCGGATAAAACGTCAACCGAAACATTTTGGGCGGAAAATACGCTTTCTTTGAAAACGGAAAAAGACAGCGTTGTTTCAGTATTCCCGCTTGGCGGAGGACCGTGGGAAGCGGAAAGCGAAGGGTTAAAGTGGCCGCTTAAAGATCTCCCGTGGAATCGCGGTTTTTTCGGGCTTAGTAATGTCGCTGTAGACGGGGAATTTATTATAAAAGCGGAAAAGGGAAGATTTCTGGTAATACTTCCGCTGTTAATTTAAAAGGAGAGAGTTATGTCTGCGGTAATTATGGATGGAAAATCTCTTGGGATGAAAATACGCCTGAGTCTGAAAGAAAAAACTGAATTGCTTCAAAAAAAGGGAATAACGCCCTGTCTTGCCGTGATACTGGTTGGCGATAATCCCGCAAGCGTTTCCTATGTAAAGTCCAAAGAAAAAGCGCTTGCGGAAGCGGGAATGAAAAGCCGCGACATCAGACTGCCCGCCGAAACACAGGAAAACGAACTTCTTTCTATCATCAATGACATAAACAACGAAAAAAACACTCACGGTATTCTTGTTCAAATGCCGCTTCCAAAACATATTAACGAAGAAAATATTATTAATGCGATTAATCCCGATAAGGATGTAGATTGTTTTCATCCCGTTTCCGTGGGGAATATGGTTTTAGGCAGGACGGGATTCCTTCCGTGTACGCCGCGCGGGGTTCTTTTATTGTTGCGGGAATACAATATTCCTTTATCAGGATCAAATGTAGTAATTGTAGGCAGATCAAACCTTGTGGGAAAGCCGCTTTTAAATCTTTTAATACGCAAGGAATATAACTCTACTGTTAATCTTTGCCATACAGGGACGCGCGATCTAAGTTATCATACACAGCAGGCTGATGTTTTAATCGCCGCTGTGGGAGCGCCGGTTTTAATAAAACCGGAAATGGTAAAAGATGGCGCTGTAGTGATTGATGTCGGAATAAACCGCGTAACGGATACTTCATTTCCAAAGGGTTACAGGCTCTGCGGCGATGTCGATGAAGCTGTAATTGAAAAAGCTTCCTTTTTTTCACCGGTTCCCGGCGGTGTCGGTCCGATGACTATTGCAATGCTGCTTCAAAATGTACTTGAGGCTGCGGAAAGAAATATAAAGTGAAGTCAGTGCAATTCCCGCATTGAAAAATTACAGATGTTACCTGCGAAATACCTAAAATAGAATTGTTCCCCAAAACTTGTAAACTGATGAAACGATACCAATATTTAAATATCCCGAATGTTGAAAACAGACGGGATTCTATTATAATGACTGTGTGCTGTACCGTTCTTTTCTCTAAAGATTTTAAAAGGATGTGTAAATTATGAAAACCAAAAAGAAAATATTCGCGTTGCTCCTCTTGATGATTTTCGTAATTATAATACTTGGCGCACTTATATTGGTATCCTGCGCTAAAACTTTACAAACAACGACATGGACAGGCGCCGTTACCGCCTCTTACAGCGAAGAATCCGAAGGTATTGATATTGAAACGGGAACGATGCGCGTCGAAAAAACAGCCTTTGGCGGGGATATATTCACGTTTGTGCGCATTCCTCTTGGCATCGAATTTTTTGTGAATGAAATTACCGAAGCGAAACTGTTTCTGTACGCCGCGCAGGACGCGCCGCCGAAGAAACTGCTCATAGGAACCGTGAAAGGACGCTGGACGCTGTACACATCGTGCGCGGAAGCGAAGGCGCTTGTAGACAACAATGCCTTGACTGTTGCGGCGTTACAGCCGGAAGATGACGGCTGGGTCAGCGTTTCGGTAACGGAAATTGTAAAGGCATGGGTACGTGCCGATTTTCTAAACTTCGGGTTCGCGCTGTTCCCTCTTGCGGGCGAGGTGCGGGGCGTATTCGCCGATATGTACAATAGCGAAAACGCGCCGTATCTTAAAGTGAGCGGCCGCGCCGGCAGACGCCCGAGCGGGTACGGCAAATTCGGCTTTACCAGGGTACCCGAAGAAGGCAGGTTGTATGATACTGTCAATGGGAACTGTCTTTCCTACGCGGTCAGAGACAGCGTTCCGGTTTATCTTGAAGACCTCGGCAGCAGTTACCCGGAAGTAAACCGTATTTTATCCGAATCGGGCGAAGACGGAGTCGCCGACTATATCGGCGGCTTATTTGAAAAATATGTCGAAGAACACAAGACGGAACTTCGCGTGTCAAAATTACGCAGAATAGACGACTTCAACTCTTCTATAAACCCCGCGAAAGAATACCGTATCGTGATGCGACTGGGTTGTTACGCGAAAGAAGATGAGCCGTTAAGCGAAGACGCGCGCAATTTTGACTTTCATTTTTGGTCGCAGCTTGACGACGGCAGATGGTCGCAAAAATACGGGTGGAGTTACTCGGAAATAATTCCCGCCACAGGTCCCGGCATTTCCCCGGAAAAACACTATTGGGAAATGGCCAAGTACGGTTATTTATACAGAAGCAAGCTGCTCTATTACGCCGTAACAAAAGATACCGATGAAATTACAGTTCACAGGCCAAGCCCGTTTGACGATGTGAAGCTTTACGACTATGTGACAAGCGGCGTTGAATACGTGTTTAAAAAAGGCTTTATGACCGGCACGAGCGGTTCGCCCTTGCTGTTCAGCCCGGATATGGCGATGACTCGCGGCATGGCGGCCGCGGCGTTTTATGACATTGCGGGCAGCCCGGACGCGGGCAAGTTTATCAATCCGTTTGATGACATGGACGCAGGTGTCCGGTATTACGACGCGGTAAAATGGGCGGCGGCAAACGGCATCATATTCGATTACAGCGGAGACGGGAAATTTGCGCCTGACCGCAAAATCACTCGCGAGGAAGCGGCTGCCGCATTCTATAATTATCAACGTTTGTCAGATCTTATTCCACCGGACATTCTTCTGGAAATGGAACCTGCGGATATGGACGAGATAAGCGAATGGGCCAGGGAAGCGGCGAAAAAACTCATGATGCAAATGATATTTCGTTGTCCCGGCGGCTTGTTTATACCAAAAGGCGAAATAACCCGTATTGAATTTGCAGGTCTGTTGCGCGATTATTGCGAATACTCTAAGAGATAAATGTAAGTAGTTCAGAAATTGAAGTTTCCTAACAACTCTATTATGTGCAGTATACCCTTATTATACATTATTAACGAAATCAACTATTTCCTGAAAGTATTTTTGAGAAAATTCAATAAGGTCTTTTTTATTGTTTGCTCTTACCATTAACATTTCCTCTTTTTTGCCATTATAAATGATGTTTCTTCATTATTTGCTATTAAGTCATTCTTTATTTCAAGTGTTTCAAATCCGTTTTCGAGTAATAATTTCCCTATGGAATGTTTGTCATAATATTGATCCCACGTAATAAATTCTTTTATTTCATGGTTTATTTGATTAATCAAATAATAACGGTTTCCCAATGCGCTTTCATTTTCAAAATATTTTCTTTCTTCCATGAAAAGATAAGGGTCTTTGCTCCAAAAATCCACACCCTGCGAAATATACCAGTTTCTTTTTTCATTTTTATCCTTGACCGTTTCTTTTCCGAAAAAGTCAAAGAATAAAAGACCATCGTCATAAAGTAAATTATTCAATTTCTCAAGAAATAATTTTTGTTCATCAGGTATTAATGCGCCGAAATCACAATAAATTATCATTGCGGCGTGAAATTTTCCTTCGATATTATCTTTTAGATAATTACAATATTTATATTGAACTGTATTTTCAAGTGATTTATTCTTTTGGGCGTAATTTATTGATTCTTTATTAAAATCAACTCCCAATACATTATGCCCTAATTTACCCAATTCATAGGCGTATAAACCGGGTCCGCAGCCAAAGTCAATTATTTTTGAATTAGGCTTTATCTCATTATTTATCCAATTAACTATGTTTATCCTCTTTTCGTACTTTCTGGATGCGGCGTCATGGGTTTCGTCCAAATGAGCGTCCAACATTGATTTGCTTATATGCTCGTCAGTCCAAATTGATTCATTGCTTCTTTGAAAGAGTTTTAACTCATTATTGTACATATCTTCTCCTATTTCCAAGTGTTATAAAAGCTGATTTCTTCAATGCTTTTTGTTTCTTTATCTACAGGTGTTTCATCGGCATAGCCAACCAGAAGTAAAAACAAGCATGTAATGTTATCCGGTAAATTCAGGATTTTATTTGCTTTTTTTACGTCAAGAAAACCGATAAAACAAGCGCTTAAACCATGTGAAACGGCTGTCAAAAACATATGCTCCATCGGAACAAGGGGGCTTGCGTTTTCGAATAACGTCATACAGGCTCTTCTGTCAGGGAATTTACATAAATAGTCTATAAATTCCTTTCCAAACCTTAAATAATTGACTATCTTTCCAAAATCGTCTTCCGGCTGTTTGGCTATATCCCAATCAAGTTTTGAACAGCCGGCAATGACTACAGGAGCGTCTTTTATCCATGTTTGTTTTCCGGCGGCTTCCGCCAGTTTCTCTTTTTGAGTCTTGTCGATTATAACGCCGAAAATCCAGTTTTGACTGTTACCGCCAGAAGGCGATAGTCTAGCGGAATTCAACATTTCCTGAATAATATTTTCAGGAATAGCTTTATCCTTAAACTTTCTTACTGACCTTCTTTTAGTTATCGCTTCAATTAAGTCCATAGCTTTCTCCTTGAATGTTCATAAAATATACTGTTTAAAACAAATAAATACATAACATTTTTTATCATTTTTAATTTATTGGTGTATGATATTTTATACATTATTTACCAAACTAATTCAAAATACTTGAGTCTAACGTTCCAGCAGTAGCCTAAGCTACTGAAGGCTGCGAAGCGTTTACAGACCTGTTATATGCTGTTTGCCTTTATTTTCATAAACTTATCTTACCATAAGCCATCTTTATCATTTCTCATCAATTTTAATATTTCATCATCTTTAAATTTTAAGATAATATTATTACGACTTTTAACAATTAATTCAATAATTGTAGTTTCTCCTTCCGGTTATTCAATATCTGAAAAAGGTATTGGCTCTACATAGGGTATAGTAATTATTGTAAGTATATTATCATTTAAACTCCATGTTCCCGCATTTCCACTAGTTCCTTTATAACCTTCGATATATTTATGATTTGCTGTAAATGTCCAAATTTTATTGTTATCATTTTCATTATCCCAATAACCTATAATAACAGGAGCATTTTCCGGTAATTTTTCTGATAAATATCCACTAAAAACCCAGCCCCTATAATATGTCATTCCTTCATATTCAAAACTACCACCTCCTGTATAAAAAGTACCTCCAACTTCAACCCAATAATTTGTAATACCATCAATAGTTACAAGTTCGTTACTTTTTCCATGTACTATTACCCTTTGTCCATGAATGTATTTACTTAAAACAATACTATTAATAAAAGGCTCTAAACGAACATTTAATCCTTCTCTAGAATTTACATACATAACTTTAGGAAAATCCATTTCTTGAGATTTAGTAAAATCATATTGATTATTTTCGTATTCAAATTCATTAATATTTTGTATATCATTATCTTCAATAAGGATTTCATCATAATTAAGAATCTTATTTGTTTTATTACATGAGATAAAAAAAACAAATAGTATTAATATTATAGATATTTTATACATAATAGATAAATATCATATTTTAATTATTTTGTCAACATTTTTTTTATATAAATATTTTTCCATGGCAAATGGCACATAATTACTTTTATATGCAGTTGGACGTACTTAATTTTCTATATTTTATTTACTCCCTATATTTTTCTTTAGTAATTCATAATATATTGCATTTTTATCCATTCCAGTTTCTGTAAATCCTATTTTTTTTTAAACATGTTGTGCTCGTTTATTGTTTAATTTTGTATCTAAAATTATTTTTTCATAATCTAATTTATTAAATAAATATTCTATAAACAATTTTAATAATACAGTCCCGTATCCCTTTTCTTGTTTGTTGAAATCACAAATTATTATTCCAATTTCGGCTATATTATTTCCCTTGTTTCTATAATTCATTTCTCCTGATGGTTTATTATTAATTTCAATTATGAATCTTCTTGTTGTTTCATTGGTTTCTTCAGATAATTGTCTTTCAATTTCTTCTACAGTTGTATTTATTCCATTTGGAAATCCTGCATGAGCCATAATTTTACCATCATTCCACCATTTACATAAGATTTCAGCATCATTTTTTGTTGCATACCTTATTAGAAAATTATTATTCTTTAATTCCATAGATTTTTCCTCGGTTTTGTTTAGGTTATATTTATATTACAATATGTTTACTAAATTATCTAGCCCAATTGAACATAATAACTTTTATACATTTTTGTTCCTCCACACTTATACTATTATTAAATAAATAAATAATCTATTCTACGAACAACACTATGAGTATATTCTGTAAAATATTTTAACCAGAAAATGCTTGCTGTTGGATTAAAGCTTTCAAAATCTACTCCCAATAATTGATTGTTTTCGCCTTTCAATATTTTTATTAGGAAATTAAGTATTTTTTGAATAATTCCTTGACCTCTATATTCCGGAAAGCAATAAGCACCATTAATATGCTTCATGTTTTTTACATCACCAATAAAATTTTCTCCTTCATCATGTACTCTTATATATGCAATAATATCCTCGCCATTTTTAGCGGCAAAATATCGATATTTTCCCTGAATTTGCCATTGAGCAAATTTATATTCATGACTATCTTCTATTTTATCCTGAAAATGACGTATAAATATAGGACTTTCTGCCAAATGTTCGTCAAGAAGAAGCCCCAATGGAAAAATTAATTAAAATTCATTGTATTCTAATTCAGAAATATTATATTTACATTCATAATCTATATTATCTATTACTTTCATTTCACGTATAGCGTCTATACATCTTAACCCAAAGCCATATCTATACAATTGATTTTGAATAGAATAATTATGCGCATAAAATGTAATTGCATGGCTTGTTGTTTTTAAATTGACCCATTTTTTCGCCGCTTCTTGATACATTATTTGAAAAATATTTTTATATTCAGAATCTATTTTTCCATTGCCATGTATTGGAGACCATACTCCAATAGCGTTAGTAGTTCCAAATGCCTTTTCAAAAGGATCATAACAGCATAAATAACCAACCATTTTATTTTCATCAAATGCCGATACGCCAAGCCCATTTTTCCCAGAAAAATCAGGGAATTCAACGAATTCCGGAAGTATAGGAACATTTTTTCGTTCTTTCTCATAATTGTTTTTAGCAATACTTAAAGCCTGTTCAATATGGTTTTCTGTAAAATCAATAATTTTTAACAATTTGTGTTCTCCATAATCTCAAAACTATTTTCCAATTCTTCCAAATATTTATTTAATTCTTTTCTTAATTCTATCATCCACAATGGTTCATTATCCCATGTTTCTTTAAGAGATTTCTTTAATTCTACATATTTGCGCAAATTTTCAAAACGCCTGAATACAGGAAAAAACACAAGTTCATTATCATTAATTTGATATTCGTTTTTATATCCATTTAAAAACAAAATTTTCATCTTTTCAAAATCTTTATGAGGAAATTCTTCCTTTAAATTATTTAAGGCTATCTCTATATCCATTGTATACCAATGATATATACTGCTTCCAAAATCAATTACGGAGTATTTTTTTGTTTTCTTGTCATAAAATACATTATCCAATTCATAATCTCCATGTATCAAGCCAAAATTTGATTTATTTTGCGGTAGTTTATGTAATAATTTCTTTACTTCTTCCAATTCTTTTGAAATTATTTTTTTATTCTCTAATTTTGTTTTTATGAAATTATCCATTTCTTCTATCATTTTTAAACATGACTTTTTAGGTACG
>Ga0268262_10007305_pt1 | contig 10359 bp, 6 predicted proteins | sample TergutNc150P3_FD_190354 | JGI IMG/M metagenome (GOLD analysis project Ga0268262, IMG submission 190354) | Nasutitermes corniger P3 segment gut microbial community from laboratory colony in Florida, USA - Nc150 P3 (SPAdes) (version 2) | ecosystem: Host-associated > Arthropoda: Insects > Digestive...
GTTTGTTTGGCGGGGTCGCCGATGATGAGGTCTCCCGCTACAAGTCCGGAAGCCGGGTTCCAGTTTCTGTCGTAGTCCGCCGCCACGTCAAAGGTTACGGCATAGGTTCCCACTGTTGTGGGGAGTGTTTTTAAAGTATCGTAATAAATGGTAACTTCCCCCTCTGATCTATCATCGCTGTTCGGTGTTATGATTACGGGGATAATGTTGTTGGATAACTGGTTCAGGTTTTCAATATTGTAATGTTCGGCAACCGGCGTTTTGGGGGCTTCCTGTCCCCCGTTTTCCTGTCCTCCCGGTTCCTGTTCTCCGGGTGTCAGCCCTCCGGGTCCTTGAATCCCGGGCATTCTTCCTGATACAATAAAACCGCTTTCAGGACACGCTCCTATAAAAACCGTAAAAGACGCGACTAAAAGCAGGGCGATCAATTTTAATACCGGTGATTTTTTCAGTTTATTAAATAACATAATTTTCTCCTTTTCTTGAAAAAAATACTAATTAAACATTAGGGTTGTATAAGAAAAATGTTAAAATTTGGTTAATTTTAATATGTTAGATCATCGTTAGTTTTGTTAAAAATTGATAAAACCCAATATTTTCCAAAGAAAAAAACATATATTTATAAAATCCTAAAAGGAGGAAAAAATGCGTGTTTTTACCATTGCGTTATTTTTGTCGATTATTACGATTTCCGGAGCGTGGGCGCAGAATTTGCCCGCTTTTCCTATCGCATCAGGCACAACCTCAAAACATACCTGGGCGTCAAGCCTTTGGACCTCACCCCAAAGCTCCACTACGGAAGGAAGATACCGCAGCAACGCGGATGATTTTATCAGACCCGATTCCTATGTCGGCGTAAAATTTAACAAATGGTTTGGAATGACTTCCTTTTTATGGGCGGGAGAAGAAAACAGCAATGAAATGATTGCAACAGCCGGTTTTGCAACCTCGGTAAAGTTGGTAAAGGACATATATATCGGCGCGTTCTACAGCGGTAATTTTTGGACAGGCTCGCCGGTGAACAATTACATCCACGGGGTGCCTGCCACAGCGCCAAACGGCGGCGTAGACGGCAGGGCATATGATGTCTACAATAATATCAGCGCGGCAAGTGAAAATCCCCCCGCCAACAATTTTGCGTTATTGGTCGGCGTACTTGATATGGGCTTCAGGCTTACCTGGCGTACCAACTATCATTCGTTCAATGAAGACAACATTGTTACTAATAATCAGTTGTATAAAAACTACCAGGACGAATTCGGCTATATCGCCCCGCAGATTGCCTGGGCGATGGCGAAGGATTTAACCAAAAACGGAATCAGACCCTACGCTGCTCTTGATCTGGTATTCTTCCGTGATTATAACAAAATAGAAGCAAACGGCAATGATCTTTATGGAGTATCCGGCGCAAGAATAGGACGCTCGTTGAATCGCTTTGACCCGTCTCTTGCCGCAGGTCTTGGAGGTTATACCTTCTACAGTAAAGACGGTTTTAAGTTATCCGCCGATTTTGATTATGTGCTGACTTTTAATTTTTACAACAACGAATACAGTATTGTGGAAGATGGTAAGTACAGAACCATGAAAATTGCCGGAACATATAGTCCCGCCTCTACTTCTTATTTTCAGAAATTTTTTGTATCAAACCAGTTTACCCCCTCGCTCAGCGGCTCATGGAGTCAGGACAGGCTGGCTCTCAAATTTAAACTAAATTTCCCTTTATCAGTCTCCACCAGAAGACAAGATTCTATGAAATTGGATAATTCCAACGATTTGATCTATGATGGTGAGAGTGAGTCAGCCACCGCCTTTACCTTCCGGCCCGATCTGCGGCTTGCCATGCAGTACAAGATCATTCCAAACAGGCTTACCTTGAATACAGGCGCGCGGATTCAGGCAACTACAATTACAGTTGAAACGATTCAACAGGAAAACTATACTGACAACATAAGAGATTACGGACTAAAGATACATAGAAGTAAGTTTCTCAACGATGCCTCCGGTACCCAATTCGTAAGCCGTTTTTCCTTTGGCGCTACCTTTAACCTTACAGAAAATTTATGGTTGGAAGCGACTACCGGGGTTACAAACGCGTATGGCAATGAGGGAGCGATTGACATATTTGCGCCCGGCAACCTGTTGTCTTTCGGAAGCATTCTGGTAGCATTAAAGTTCTAATACTGGGGAATAGGGAGTGAGTTTATACACCTTATTTCCCTTTATATGAATAAAAAAGGGAATCTATTATATGACAGAAGATAAAGACAGCGAATCGCGTGATTGTAAAATACGATTGTTTCCAATATTACTGGGAATTATCACTGTTGCCTTTTTAAGTATTTTAGCCTGGTACAGAAACAAATGCGTCGTATTATCAAGCCTCGCCAGTCTTACCTTCACCATGTGGCTTTTCCTTATTCTAATAACGGTTATTGATCAGTTAAACAAATCAAATCTTTGGGAAAAAGGTAAAATATTATTTTCTAAAAATAAGGCTCTCCTCAAGATAAATGAAGCTGCTGAGAAAGAAGAAATAACAAGCGTACAGCAGGACGATTTAATCGAAATAAAAAAAGCAAATATTGTACAGCCGGGTCCGGCAAGTGTAAGCCTTGAAAAACGCGTATACTCGTGTGTTTATATCATCTCCTTTTTAGGTATTGCGTTTTGGCGCGTAAGCGGGATTTTTAAGGTTATGCCTTTGTCTTATGTCGAGGATTACCGCCTCGGCGTCGTAGACGCGGTATTAATGCTTATCTTTCCCTGCGTCGCCGTCCTCTACCTTAAAATGAGAAAAGACGGAGATTCATGCCCATTTGAAAAATTTTCCCGCGATATACTCAGGTTTTTTTCGTACATTTCACTTGTTTACGCGGCGGTTATCGCGGCGGCCTCGGTTCTTAAAATAGATATTCAGGTTATTTTACAGTGGGTTTATTACGCCGCTTCGGTGTATCTGGTTGCCGCTTTGGCAATTAATATCTTGCTTTCAATGTTAAAAGGTGACATTTTAAGTTTTGATTACTCGTTGTTTCCAAAAAATTTATTTTCAAAAGAACAGTTTCCGGAAACGGCGGCAAAGTGGAAAGTTTCCATTAAATCGCTTTACACAATACGCTATACTTTAAAAATTTTACCCGGCCTCGCGCTTGCCTTTATTTTTATTTTATTTCTTTCAACAAGCGTTTTTGTCGTACAACCGCACCAACAGGCGGCTGTTTATCACTTTGGAAAACTTACGTCTTCTTCAATAAAAGATCCGGGGCTTCATATTAAATTTCCCTGGCCTGTGGATAAAACGGAAATATACGATGTCCGCCGCGCCGCTTCCATGCAAATAGGCTACGAATCATCGGGAACCGCGAATTTTTTATGGACTCAGAAGCACGATATTGGCGAATATATGCTGCTTCTTGGCAACGGCAATGAGATGGTCGCGGTAAATCTAAAAATTATGTATGTAATTTCCGATTTATATTCTTATATTAAAACCTGTACAAACGCGCAAGCCGTGTTAAGCGCCGCCGCCTACAACGCGCTGATGAGCAGGACTGTTAATACTACGCTTGACTCGTTTTTAAATGTTGACAGGAATTCCCTTGCGGCTTCTGTTCTGGAAGAGTTATCCGATTTTTGTAAATCTGAAAAACTGGGATTATCCGTTATACAGATTGTTATTGAAAACATACATCCTCCCGTGGATATTGCCGACGTTTATCAAAAAGTTGTCAGCGCATCCGTTGAAAAAACAACGGCTATAACACAGGCTCAGTCCTACGCGCAAACAAGGGTAATAGAGGCGGCAAAACAGGGTAAATTCGCGGTTGACGGCGCCAGGGCAAAGCAATACGACAGGACAAGCGACGCTCAAAAAGAGGCGGCAGTTTTTTACGCGGCAACAGAAGCGTACAGAATCTCACCCGGTTCTTATGAATTAACCAAAAATCTTGACGTATATCAAAAAATTATAAGCGGGCATAAAGTGTATGTATTTTCCCGCGGCGCGGATAACGCAATTTCAAAATTTTATATTGGAAAGGTAAATGCCCTTAATCTTCAGGATGCGAATAAAGGAGACGGCAATGAGTAAAATATACAAGGTATTGTTTGTTTTAATTTTTTTTGTTATCGTAGTAGCGGCGGGATTCATATTTACCGTAAAAGAAGGTTACGGTGCGATTATCTCCCGATTCGGGAAAATTGTTAATGTACATAACGAAGCCGGGCTGTATTTTAAATTTCCCTGGCCCGTTGATAAAGTAATAACCTACGATACCAGAAATCAATATATGGATTCCGGTTATAATGAAACTCTTACCAACGATAAAATCAATATTATCCTTCAAACCTATATTGTGTGGCGCATAACGGATATACAAAAGTTTCACACAAGTATAGGAAATTATAGTGCGGCGCAAAGACATCTTAACGACCTTGCGGCAACGGCAAAAAACAGCGTTCTTGGAAATTACAGGCTTTCTTCGCTTGTTTCAACCAATATTGAGGAAATTAGAATTGATGAAATATGCCGGGCTATCGAAGAAAAGACGGCGCAGCCCGCGTTTGCCAATTACGGCGTTGAGATTCAAGCGCTAAAGATAAAACGGCTCGCGCTTCCGGAAGCTAATGTAAAAAGCGTTTTTAATCAGATGATAGCGGACAGGCAAAAGTACGTTTCACAGTACATTGCGGAAGGAGAACGGGACGCGGCTATAATCGTAGGAGAGGCGGATGCGAGAGCCGCCGAAATCTTCGCGCAGGGTAAACTTGAAGCGTCGCAAATTGACGCGGAAACAGAGAGAATGATCGCACGAATCTACGGCGAAGCCTACGACAGAAACTCAAGATTATTTGTCTTCCTGAAAAAACTGCTTGCGCTTGAGAACTCCGTAAATACGGACACAACTATAATTATACGGGCAAATGAATCTCCGTTTGACATAATAACCGGAATAAATTAGGACAGGGCGGATGAAAAACAGAATATTTATCGCTTTTACTCAAATAATGGAATACATTATCAGGTATTTTAAGTTGACAGTGTGTTTTGCCGCCCTTCTTATCGTACTTTCCGGCGTATACCGTATAGAGAGCAGTCAGACCGCCGTTGTGCTCCGTTTCGGAAAACTCGTTGGCAATTCGCCGGAAAAACAGGTTAAAAAGCCGGGGCTTCATTTTGCACTGCCGTTTTTTGTAGATAAGGTGATTAAGATTCCGGCATATACCGTACAGGAAATTGAAATCACTACGCATTTTAAGCCGGGAGGAAGCGTAACTTCTTCCGACATTGATAGAAACGGCTATGTGTTAACCGGAGACAAGAATATAGTGCTGATAAAGGCAAAAATTAAATATCAGGTAAGTGATCCGGTACGTTATACCCTGTTCAGCAGCGATGCCGGTAAAATTATTGACGGCATAATCAGCGGAGAATTAACCTGTATAGTGTCACATTCCAATGTAGATTCTATCCTGACAAGCGGCAGGGCGGATTTATCCAACGATGTTATGCGAAATTCACAGGCGCTTATCGATTCATTAAAAATAGGAGCGCTTATTTCCGGAGTGGAATTAACAGAAATTACCGCTCCCGCGGAAACAATCAGGTATTTTGAGGAAGTAAGAAACGCGGCAATTTACAAAGCTACCAATTACCAGCGGGCGCAGGAATATGCGTCTTCGCGGATACTTGGTGCTGAAGCGGCGGCAAACACGCTAAAACAGACCGCTGTTTCCGATCAATCCGCACGGCTGATTAAAGCCCGCGGTGAAATGGCGGAGTTCAACGGGTTGTACGATCAATATGCGAGAAACCCGCAAATTATAATGTCGGGAACATTCAGACAGAGAGTGGGTGTGGTTCTTAAAAAAGCGGGCAAGTCAATAGTGATTCCGGCAGGCGCGGAGATACCGACCTTCTTTTTACCGTAAGGGGAAATAATGAAAAACATGGCTGGCATTACAGATAACATTCATCTTTCAGATACAGAAAAATTAAATTTCAGAAACAGTATATTGTCCCTTTCAGGCGCTCTTGTCTGTCTTGTCGCGGCTTTTGTTTATGGAAAAATATTTCCCAGGCAGGATGTAATTCAGGCGCTTATTTATCTTGCCGGTATTTCTATAATCGGAATCCCCATGCTGATTACCGCAGTACAGGGACTTGTCTCTAAAAACATGAAATACGCTATGGAAATACTTGTTTCGATAGCGATGATCATATCGACGTTAAGCGGAGAATTTTTACTTGCCATACTTATTCCCGTTATTCTTACCTTTGTTCATTTTCTTGAAGAGAAAAGCATTATGGGCGGCCGTGACGCGATTGAAGGTTTAAAAACCATGCAGACGGAAAAGGCGATAATAGAAAAAAACGGAAAAGAAATTGAGGTTGACGCGAAGGAATTAAAAATTGGCGATATAATTATCATAAAACCCGGTATGTTCATGCCCGTAGACGGCGAGGTTATTTTTGGAGCGTCAAGTATCGATCAAAAATCACTTACGGGCGAATCAATGCCAAAGATAGTTGAGATAGAAGATAAGGTATTCGCGGGAACTGTAAATATTGACGGTAGTATTAAAGTTAGAGTCACAAAAGAATACGCTGACACTTCTTTTCAAAAAATAGTAAAACTGCTTGAGAGTTCCAGCCATATTCAAATTCCTGATACAAAAATTGTTGACAAGTTTGTATTTTACTATATTCCGCTGACGCTTGTTACCGCTCTGTTGGTGTGGCTGTTTACACAGGATATTAACAGGGCGATTGCCATCCTTGTCGCCAGTTGTCCGTGCGGGCATCTGCTTATCAATTCAGCCCCCATGATTGCGGTGTTGGCGGCGGCGGCAAAAAGGGGAATCTTGATAAAAAACTCATCGTTTGTGGAATATCTTGGAGAAACAGATTATCTTATTTTTGACAAAACAGGAACAATAACAAACGGAATTCTGGAAGCCGGTAATTATCATTTGGATCATGCCCGCGATTTTAACGAACTTGTTATGACGGCTTCCTGCGTCGCGCACGGATCGCTTCATCCAATATCAAGATCTATTATTTCGTTATGTGAAAAGAAAGACATAGACAGGGATTATGAAATCAAAGAGCATATCGGAAAAGGGATTGAAGGCAGAAAAGGGGATGATACAATTTATCTTGGCAGTTATAACTGGATACGCTCTCTTGGTTATGATGTGAGCGCAAAATACGAGGATACCGGAACCTGTGACTGGGTTGTTAAAAACGGTAAAATTCTTGGATGTATCGTATTCAAGGATACGCCCCGCGATGACGCGGCGCAGGCAGTAAGCCAACTGAAAAATCTTGGGGTAGCGAAAACCTGTCTTTTAACAGGGGATCATTTTCAATCCAGCAGGAGAATACAGGACGCTGTCGGTATTGACGAAATGCAATGCGAATTGTTGCCGGAACAGAAACTTGGTCATGTCGAAAAAATGATGGAAAGCCATACCGTTACGGTTATCGGAGACGGTATCAACGACGCGCTTGCCCTGTCACAAGCGCATGTAGGGATAGCGATGGGGGCTATGGGTTCTGATACGGCGATTCAAAGCGCGGACATTGCGTTAATGAACAACAATCTTTCCAATATTCCGTTTGTAATCAAACTGGCGCAAAAAACAAAAAACATTATTTACCAAAACATTATTTTGGCGTTTTCCGTAAGCATCATTATGATATTCCTGGCGGGAGCCGGAATCATAACGCCAATAGCAGGCGCGTTTTTCCATAATATAGGCGCATTCCTGGTGTTGGTAAACAGCGGACGGGTAATGTCTAAAAATGAACCGCTATAGCTTTAGCCACGTCATTGTCATGTTTTCAACGTAAAGTTCGCCGTTTATCGGGCTAAAGGGCGGAATGATCGATACAGGCGGCTGCCGGGAATCGTCGCTTTCCGGCTCCGCTGGCTCTGCCTGCGCTGTCTGTACGGACTGCTCAATCAGCAGGGATGCGTAATTGCCGATAATACTTGCCGTGTCGCTGATGGGGTTTGCCGTGTCTTTCAGCCAGGGCAATGTAAATGAATAAACAGGGTGGGTAAGCGGGAAATCCTGATAATCCAGAGGGCCGGCGTCTGTAATTGCGGCCATCGCTATCGGGCCGGATGCCGAACGCAGGGTGTCAAAAATCGCCTGGTATGGATTTTTCCCCCTGCCATAATCAAACAGAGGATAATTCAGGGCTCTGCCGCTGACAAGGTACAGGACAGGGAGATTGGCAGAGGGCAATGACTCTGATCGTCTTAAAGTCTTTGGCAATAAATCCGTAAGGCGGTCAACAATAAACATCAGGCCGCGATTGGTAAACCCGCGTATAGACTGATCTTTTGGAACAACGGGCGATTCTGTCTGGTACGAAGACCACAGACGGCTTTCAACGGCGACAATTCCCAACACATTATTGTTTGGCGTAAATCCGCCCTTAGCGTTCAGGTAGACAAGCGCGGAACCGCCTGCGCCGTATCCGGCAAGCAGGATCGGCGGTAATTCATCATAACCCGTTTCGCCGGGCAAACCATAAATATGCGGCAGCAGGTATTCAATATCGGCCTGCCGTTCGGCTTCCATTGACTTTCCCCTGTCATTGGCGGAGGCAAGTCTGGTACCCCTGAGGTAAGCATACAGGTACCCCGGCATCTTAGCCAGCAAGGAAAAATGTTTCTTGCCGTTTTCATCAAAGAACGGGAAGTCAAAATCTTTTCTGGAATAGGTAACAACTGTATAATCTTTGCTTTCCAGCTCTGAGCATACCAGTTTTACGGAAGCGGAAGCCCCTATTTCCGGCGGTACAAGAAAAATAATAGGACGGCCGGCTTGAAAGGGACCGTAAATCTGCAGACAATATTCCCCGCTATAACCGTTGCCGGGGATTTTCACCAGCCTTGAAGGTTCTGTTTCCGTTTCCGCATAGCCGTCGGTCCGGGGTGAAAAGGCATACATTGTAAAAATTGCCGCGCCCAGCATGACAAACGCAAATACGATAAGCACAACGCTTCTGTCACGAAAAGCGTCGCTGGGCTGTGATCTAATACTGGAAACGATAGAACCCAAATTGGCGGTATTATAGATAATGGCGAATAGCAGTATAGGCAGACATTCAGGGCGGAAACCGTAGGCGGGAAAAATCCCGACGGTTATAACCATGGCGATAAGGGGCAGCCACACCAACCCGTCCAGGGGCCAGAGCGCTTTGACAAAGGGCCTGAACAAAGGCAGGATAAGAAAGAGGCATACTATAGTTTCAGGCACCCACAATTCACTTATTGCCATAGAAAATACTATATGTTATTGTAAGCAAAGGGTACATACCTAAAAGGCTTTTATGCAAAGACTTGTCGTAGATGAAACCAAAATAAAGAAAGCCGCCTTGTCAGGGATCCCTTTAACTGTAACCACTTCTACCATGCCGCGTGAAGTAGAAGTCTATATTGAAGAAATTTTATCCCTTTTTTTAAAATATGCCGGAAAAGAAAACCTCAAAGATTATATTATTTACAGCGTCCTGGAACTTGCCGCAAACGCAAAAAAAGCAAATACCAAACGGGTATATTTTACTGAACGCGGTTTGGATATTTCCAAGGATTATGACTACTCAATAGGGATGGAAAAATTCAAAGAGAACACGCTCGCCAATCTCTCTCATTTCCTTCAACTGCAGGAAAAAGAAGACCTCTATATAAGGCTGACTTTACAGATGCGGGAAGACGTTATTCAGATAGAGATCCGCAACAATGTTCTTGCTACTCATACCGAGTTGTCCCGCATCCACGACAGGATAACCCGCTCACGGCAGTATCAAAGCCTTGATGAAGTGTTTTCTCAGATATTTGATGATTCAGAAGGCGCGGGTTTGGGGCTTATTATCCTCGTGCTGATGCTGAAAAAAATTGGTCTTAAAGAAGACTGTTTTGAGATAGGCAACAACGAAAAAGAGACGATTGCGCGCATACGAATACCTATGGATCAGGCTAATGTTGAAAATGTTTTCGGGCTTTCCCAGGCGATTGTCAATAATATAGATTCCCTTCCCCATTTCCCGGAAAACATCATAGAGATCCAACGGCTTCTGGACGATCCGGATACCGACATAAGTACCATCGCACGGCAGATGGCAATGGATCCGGCGCTTACCGCGGATTTGCTCAGAATAGTCAACTCCGCGCAGTATATGTTGACCAAGCGTATAGAAAATATAGCCGAGGCTGTGACAATAGTTGGTCTTCGGGGCATAAGAAATTTGCTGTATTCCTACGGGTCCCAGCTAATCCTTGGTAGCGATTCGGCGGAGAAAAAGGAATTATGGGAGCATAGTTATAAAACCGCGTTTTTTGC
>Ga0268262_10007306_pt1 | contig 10358 bp, 8 predicted proteins | sample TergutNc150P3_FD_190354 | JGI IMG/M metagenome (GOLD analysis project Ga0268262, IMG submission 190354) | Nasutitermes corniger P3 segment gut microbial community from laboratory colony in Florida, USA - Nc150 P3 (SPAdes) (version 2) | ecosystem: Host-associated > Arthropoda: Insects > Digestive...
GATTGTAGCCGTTACGCATTATTTTGTTAAGTTTTTGAAATTCCTCTCAAAAGAGATAAGCGCGGAGAGAATAGTCGTCCAGGGTTTTTATCCAGACTGGGCTCATGCAACTTTTAATCTTTTGAGATTTTTGTCTTATGCCTTCATGGTGATTCTCATATTCCCCCTTTTGCCGGATTCAGAAACTGCGGTGTTCAGGGGAGTCTCTGTGTTTTTGGGCGTTTTGTTCTCACTAGGTTCAACCACTGTTATATCAAACGTTGTGGCTGGCATGGTTTTAACGTATATGCGTTCTTTTAAGCTGGGCGATAGGGTTAAGGTTGGCGAAGTGCTAGGCGACGTGGTTGAGAAAACTCCTTTTGCGGTTCGTTTAAAAACATCTAAAAAAGAAGTTGTGACCGTTCCAAACGGAACGCTTTTATCCTCCAACGTTGTGAATTTCAGCACCTCCGGCGATGAGAGAAGCGGGGTTATACTTTATATGCCCGTCTCGGTTAGCTATGATGTCCCTTTGAGAAACGCCATTGAGCTGATAACGCAAGCTGCTCTTAAAACAGAAAATGTTTTGACCAACCCGCCTCCCTTTGTTTTGGTGAAAAATTTGGGGAACGCCGCTACCGAGCTGGAACTCAACGTTTATACAAACGAGCCGGAAAAGCAACCCCGCATATTCTCCGACATGAACGCGAATATAAGGAGTTTGTTTGAGCAGAACGGCATAAGCTTGGTTACGCCTGTTTTTAGCCAGGTATTTTTAGCTAAGGATTAAAGAAAGAGTTATATAAAACGCTGTTTTGCTCTAATGCTTTTGCCAAGGAATCTTTGCCAAATTTTTCCAAAAGCGTTGAATCCTCGCTCATAAGCGAAACTCCAAGCCCAAGCGCGGGGCTGCTCCAACTTGCCCCTATGGAATGCAAGAGTGTGGGAAAAATATCAAAGTGCGAGATTTTCTTTTCTCTCAAATCCAATCCTTCTGCCAAAGGCAAATTTAAAAAAGTGTAGAGGGGGGACCCGCGTTCCCCGGTAATCTCCCGCATTGATTCCATAAACGCATGGTCGCCAAAAATTGCCAAGCTGGTATTCTCAAACCATTCCTGTTCCTTTAGCCAGAGCACAAAATCATATAATTCAGCGCTCATTTGCTCCAGAACGGTTTTAAATTTGCTTCCGTACTTTATAGGTTTACCTTTTGCCAGAAAAAGGGGCATATGGGTATCCATTGTTTGCATGTAAAATAAAAATGGAGTATCCGTTTTTGCAATTTGATTTAGCTTTATCCTTGCAAAGTTGTAGAGCAACGAATCTTCAAAACCCCATCGTAATTTATAATTTTTATGCGGCAGATAGTTATTTTCTCTAAAAAAATAATAATCGTAAATTTCAAAATTTCCATGCGTTTCAAAATAATTACCCATGTTCGAAAAGTTTTTGTCAGAGCTGTATAACACATAATTTTTATAACCCGCTTCGCTTAGGATATCGCCCAGAGCTATATGTTTTGCAAAATCCGCAGAAAATCTGCTCTGTGTAAGAATTAAATATGGCAGCCCCGTTGTATAGGCAACCGTTGCGGCTTTTGTATATTCTGCACCATTCATTTGTTCTATAATGCAAATTTTGTCTCTTTGGCAAAGGGCGTTTTGCTTTAATAAGGAATTTAAACCCGGCATAAAATTTTCGTAATCGGCTAATAAAAATCCGTTTTCTAAACTTTCCACCTGAATTATTATCAGATTTCTTTTTTTTGCAGGGAAAAGAAATTTTTCGTTCTGCGGATTTTTGTAATTCAGTTCGTAAAAATTACTGGGCGGTTCAATGGTTTTATTCCAAATCTCATAAATGCCGGAATTGTACACTAAATAAGATATGGAGAACAAAAATAAAAAACTTGAGATTCCAATAATTGCAATTTTTCTTGCAAGAACGCAAAGCACAAAATAAACGATGATAGAAAAAATCAAAGCACGAAGCACAACTTCAGATGTAAACGAAATAAAAAACGATTTGTCTAAATAAGTACCTTCCAATGGCATCATTATATGTTCAGTCAAAACTTTCAAAGGAACTTTAAAAAATTGTTTGAACCAGCCTAAAAAGAAAAACGTAACTGCGAAAAAATAAATGGATAAAAATACTATAAATGCTTGAACTTTGGTGAGTGGATTTTTTATATTTTGCAAACGATTTTTCAAATACGGCAAAAATTTGTGAATAAAAATTGCTAACGCTATGGAAATTGCAGAAAAAATCACCGTGGCACGGTTTATTTCATTCATTTTATACATAACTATATTGTAAAAAGTCAGATATCCCGTATAGCCTGTGATTAAATCTTTTGAAAAAAGAAAAAGATGAGGAATAAAATTTGCAAATACGAAAAGCAATAAAAAAAACTGAGATGTTTTTTTTAAGTTTTTTTGCATAAAGAAAAATACTGCACTGCTTATTAACGAAGGTGCAAATATATTTATAGTAATGGAAATTGGTGAAAATATTTTAACATCGGAAAGTTTTAAGTAAATCACAAATAAAATGGAAAATAAAATCAGAGATAACAAAACGCCGATTTGCATTTTACGAAATAGGTTTAACATATCATGCTCCTTAGGTTAACTACCTGCCAAATAGAGGTGGAACTAACTTGTTATTGTCCAAAATCCAAGCCCAAGATCTCATAGCTTTTTCGCAATCATGCGATTCATGGTTGTAGATTACGCAATCCCACTGCCTAAAAGCAAATACCGGATAAATTGAATCAGAAAATAAATTATGCCCAGGGAAACAATTGCTCACAGATAATCCAAGTTCGCTTAATATAGTTGGTGCTATATCCACTTGAGAAACAATTTTATCCATCACCACGCCGCCTTGCTTGCTAGAAGTTTTAATAAATAATGGAACATGTGTATAACCCGAATGAATGTTCCCAGAATTGCTATCATTTTGCGAAGGTTTTAGATAAGAATGGTCGCCTACAATTATGGTTATTGTTTCATTTCTCCTATATTTTTCTAATGCACTCAAAACTATGCCTATTGCGCTATCTGCATAATGCTGCGCTTCCTCAAAACCTTTTTTGCCATCAGGCACGGCAAAGGGAGGGTGCGTTGTGGTACTCATCCAAGTTATGTACAATGGCTTGTCTCTATTTATTATTGATAAATATTCTGCAAACGAATTTGCTAAAGAAACGTCTTCGTTATTTTTGGGATTATATTCTGAGTAATCAAACCAATCCTTGAAAGGAGCTTGCAAATTATCAAAACTCGGTTCTGAGGCTGTAAAAATAGCACGCCAGTAACCAGCTTTTTCGAGAATTTTAGGTAGGGGAGTTGCACGTAAAATGTTGTAGTGCGTGTATATTAAGGTTTTTGCAGGGTGGCTCCATAAACCCATTTGAATACCTATAAAGCCTTCCGTTGACGGGAACCCAACGCTATGAACCGTGGGGAAAAATACGCCTTGCTTGGAAAATTTGCACATATTTGGAATTCTTGCGCAAATTGCGCTATCGCGAACATCGGTTTCCAATCCGCGCAGGCTTTCTATAACAAGAATAACAATGTCAGGTTTGTTTTCAAGGGGCATTTCTTTAAAGGCAGCATAAGCGGAATCATCATTTTGAATATGCCAAAACGGATATTCTGCTTGTGGCTTCCCGCCCAAAAGGGAAGTTCCGCTTTCGTGAAATTGTACTTTGCTCCTATCATTGATTTCATTCGCATATACAAAAACAAGGGGAGCTATTCTTATCCATCTGTTTTTACTTGGCGCAAACCAATCTTTCGAAGTAATTCCTACAATGGAGATAATAACAAAAACGGCTATGGTTGCATAGGAAAATTTACTGGAGCTATATTTTATTATGAACATATAAAAAACGAAAGTTCCAAGCACAATCGAAATAGTTATGCAAAAATGCCAAAGCCCATCCATAAAAATTTTACTGATAATTGAAAAGTCTGTATTTGTATTTATATAGACTTGCAAAAAACTCAGGTAAAGCCTGGAACTAATCCAGCGGACACATTCAGCATCTAATCCTATAACAAACATATAGAATAGCAAAAAAATCCCTGAAATCCTAGGCAGTTTGAGCAATTTAAAAACTAGGCAAAACACGGCAAAAACACCAATATCCAAAATAATGGTATGCGGGAAAAAACGTGTCCAGTTATCTACAAATTTGTCGCCATAAGGATTGTTTAAAAAATACAGCGAACACAATAAAAGTAACCGCCCAATGCAAAAACAGATGAATAAATAAACGCTCCAGTGAAGTTTTTTAAGAAATTGATTCATGGCGATACTCCTGTTTAACATATTCTGCTCCTTAGGTTAGCTACCAGCTTAGGTATGAGCTTAAATATATAAAATAATTACAAAACTGTTACGAAACGATTACGGAATAATTTTATCACGTTCCAGCGCAAAGTCAGCAACTTTAGCCAGTGTGTTTGCCAGTTTTTCCATTTTCAAAACCATTTCTCTGTTTTCTTTAGAAACATCTTTTGTTTGCAGGGAATCGGAATTTTCAAAGAGCAATGATTCTTCGCCATTTTTGTATATAAGGCGAAAATCTCCGTAATTCAAGGTTTTATAACCAAAGTGAGTGCCAAAAGCGAAGTTTTTGCGCTCTTTTAGCAAACTGTGCCCAACAAAAGGGGTAGGCTCTTTTATGCCAGCGAGGTCTAAAATGGTCGGTGCTATATCTATTTGGCTTGTTGAAATGGTATCCGTTTTCTGCGGGACGTTTTTTCCTATTATCACAAACGGGATATGGGTTGTTGAATAAAAAGCACCCCCGCTCATCGTGGCATTTCCGTTTTCGCCAAGCGGAAAACCGTGGTCTGCTAAGACTATTAAATACGTGTTTTCAAACCAAGGTTCGTTTTGAATGGAATGCACAAACCTTGCGAGTTGCCTATCTGCATAATTCATCGTGTAAATAATTCTCTCTTGTATGGATTTGTCTTTTTCTGAGTTTGGCATATTTGCCGCAAAGTTGAATGGATAGTGATTGCTTCTGGTTATGAATGTTGTTAAAAATGGTTTGTCTCTATTTGCAAGGGAATCTTTTATGAATATGCTTGCCCAGTCCCAAAAAAGCGAATCGTCTTCTCGCTCACGGCTATAATGCAGCTTGTTATACCACTTCGAGAACCACACGCCCAGATTATCCCACGCCGGGTCTGCCGCGGAAAAAAAATCCGCTCGCCAGCCGGCATCGCGCAGGTAAGAGGCAAAACTTGGCATTTTTATAAAAGGCAAATCTGTAACCTGCCCTTTTGTGGAGTGCGTTTGTATTCCCGTTAAAGACGAAAGAAGCCCGCCAACAGTGGGCAATCCGCTCACATGCATTCTATTGAAGTTCAAACCCGCAGTCATCAAGGAGCATAAAAACGGAGAGGATTTTTCCACATCTATATAGCGGTGAGATTCCAAAAAAAACACTATAAAGTTTGCTGACGATAATGAATCAGAAGAGTTAGGAAAACTTTTCCACAGAGGATACTCTTTTGAAAAAGAAACGTTGGAATTGCCCATGTCTATCTCTTTCCAAAATTCCTGATATTCCAGAATTTCCTCTTCAGATAAACTTTGCTTATCGGTGGAATATGCAATTTCTTGATAGAGCAAACTTACAACAGGGGTTAATTTTATCAAACGAAAACTTCCTGGCCAAATAACATTCAGAAATAGCCAGCAACACAGATAAAATGCCGCCCCGCCTATATAAAAATTGCGAAGCGATGCTTTTTTGCTGAAATAGCTGGAAAAAAATTTACTCAAAAAATAAAAAGCGGGGAACATCAGCAAGAGCACCGCTACCTGCAAAAACGGTACGCTCTGGTCGTAAGCAAAATAATCCCAAAACATTTTAAGGCTTGCTGGGTCTTTGTAAGTATCCATAAGCGCAAATGAAATATGCGAACCCAAAAACCGCTGAGTTTCGTGGTCTGTGTAAGTCAATAAAAGAATTATGGAATGAAAAATTATGAATGTGTATTTATATTTCCCTACAACAATCGCCGAAAATACCCATATCGCAAAAGAAACCGCAATCCACATATAATCCCAAGCAATTGCGTGAAAGATGTACCAATCGGGCTTGTTTACAAAAGGTATTCCGTAGGGATTGTTTCTGAACAGCAGCAAAGCTCTAAGTAATACATGAACCACCCAAAAAGCGAGCATAATGGGCAATAGAGTCCTAGCGGCAGAGGAGGATTTTTGCAAAACCACATGCAGAATATAGAAATAATAAAATTTTACACTTTAATTTGACTTTTACCAAATAGCAACTGCTTAATTTTGCCAAAGATATTACCGGATTTTTTTTTGCTATATCTGTGCAAATCGCTCCAGCTATTGTCGCAGAGATGAACCGCATAAGCGTTGTTGGTCTTATGCAGATGGTTGGGGAAAAAATCCGCTGGCATTATCACCATGTTGCCTTTCAGCTGCTGAAAGCCGCAGACATATCTAAATCCGTATTTTTGCGCTATTGCCGCATATATATCTGGAGCCACCATCTGCTTTTTTTTGCTATTGTCAAATACAAAATTATTTTTCTCATACCAGTCCATGCAGTCCTTTATAAAAGGATTCCCCGCCTTTGCACCGAATACGGCGGCTTGCAAACCAAAACCTTCCACTCTCTTCATTTCGCTATTCACAAAATCTGGGTTTTCATTTTTTTTCAAGGCTTTTGCGTAATCAGACCACCACGGGACCGTTGTCAAATCGCGTTCCAGAGATGTAAAAAAATCGTAATTGAGCAAATCATCAAAACTTTTTTTCACGTAAACATCGGTGTCAAAATATATCCCGCCCTCGTTATATACCGCACATAATCTAACATAATCCGCGGCAAAAGCCCATTTCCGCATCTGGTATGCCTGTTTTACAAAAGGAACGGAATTCAAGTCAAATTTATCCGCATTCCATAAAACTAGTTCATAGTCCGGCATTTTTTCCCGCCACGTGTTCATGCATTTTTCAGCCACTTCCGGCATTTTTTCCTTGCTCAGCCAGCAGTAATGTATTTTTTTGGGAATTAGGGACATAGTAGAGAATATAAAAAAATCTCGCCCATGCCACAGGTATCAAAATCTTTTTACAATCATAACTCTATCTGGCAAAACTATAAGAGAAAATTGGTTTTCCTTATTGTATTCTTTGTTGAAATACCGCCCAGTTGTTTTGCCTATGGTATAGCCAAATAGAGCGCCTGCGCAAACATCAGAAAACCAGTGAAAACTCACGGAGGCACTTGCGCTTATGTAAAGAGCGTATCCATATAAACCCGCCGCAAGCGGAATGCTGTTGTAAAACTCCGTTAAGGTTGCAGCCATTGCCCAGGCAGCAGAAGCGTGCCCGCTGGGCCAGCCAGCGAAGGCTCCTCGCTTCATAAAGCCAAAAGCAAAATCTCCGCTGTAGTCTTCCTTGCCACCATCCCAGACATCTGAATGTTTGCGGCCTGTAAATGCCTTTATGCTCGTTGTTAGAGCGGTAGAAATCAACGATGCCTGCGTCACCGCAACCGCAGCCGTTTGCAATTTCAAATCATCCAAGCCAAACCCTATTCCGTATAGCGCAAGCGGTGCTGCAAACGGAATGGTAAAGCCTATGTAATAGGCGTATAATCCAATTCCTGAGATGAGTTGATGACGGTATGCAAAGCGATTCCATTCCCAATCAACCCCTGTTTTAATAATAGAATAAGTTCCGGTAACCATAAGCGCGGAGTTAAGCCCGTAATTATGTATAAGCGTTTTGCCCGAATTGAGCAGGATGCCGTCAAAAGCATAATAAATGGGGATATATTCTGTGCTTTCTGTGGCTTCTATTGTTTCTTCAGTTTCTGCCTTTGGCACAGCAAAGAGAAAAAGCAACACAGTAAAAATTTTCCGCATAATAAACTCAATCCTTCACGCAACGAACACTAAAAAAAAAGCCGTGCTTATCGCTGTCGCTCCAGCGGACATAATCGTAGTTGTAGCTCATGCCCCGCCCATCGGCAAAGCTAGCATCGTCATCCGAGGCGCTCCACCAGTTGCCGTCTTCGCCGCCATCGTTGAAATAGCCATCGGAATAGCCGTAGCCGCCCGGCAGAGCCGCAAAGCCAAAATCATCCATGCCGTTGCCTGATTTTCCTTGATAGCTATTCCAACCTCTCGTAGCTTTCAAAAATTTACCAGCCGTTTTGCTTTCGTAAGGGCTGCTCGTCCCGTTTGTGCCGTCTGCAAAGCGAGACAACTTGTCCCACTCGGCGTTGCTCGGCAAATGCCAACCTTTAGGGCAAGATTTATTAGCCGTTTCCCAGTTATACAACCTTCCATAAGTGTCACAGTTGGAAGGGTTGTCGTCATAGCATTTTGAGCCGCTGGCATCGTAATTCAAATTTTCTGCCATCCAAGTTTGCTCGCCTATCACAACCGTCTTGTACTTTTTCCCGTCACGGCTATCTGTAAGCAGTTGCCCGTAGGCGGCAAAGGCAAATAGTAGAAAAATTAAAAAGAATTTCTTCACTTTCTTTACCCCCACTCCTTGAACACAAAAAATGCGCCCAGGCACACTAGGGCAAAGCCAACAACATAATTCCATTTTATGCCTGCGCCCAAATAGAAAACCGAAAAGACTAAAAACACAGAAAGGGAAATTACTTCCTGAATGGTTTTAAGCTCCGCAGGTTTATAAAAACCAGAACCTATTCTATTTGCCGGTACTTGCAAGCAGTATTCAAAAAATGCAATGCCCCAGCTTATTAAAATCACAAGAGGCAGAGCTACCGTTTTATATTTCAAATGCCCGTACCACGCGAAAGTCATAAAAACATTGCTGAAAACGAGCAGGACTACTGGAGCAAAGGGGTTGTTGAGCATAGTGTATATAATTTACTATATTTAACCCCAGATTAATAAATGGAGTTGATATGTTTCGTGAATCTATTAAGGTTTTAGATTGCTCAATCCGCGATGGCGGTTTGATAAATGACCACAAATTTTCCTTTGAATTTGTGCAAAAAGTTTATAAAGCTCTTGCTGCTGCAGGCGTTGATTATATGGAAGCGGGTTATAAAAATTCAGACCAATTGTTTAGCAGGGAAGAATACGGAGCTTGGAAATTCTGCGATGACGACTTGCTCTGGAAGATGAAAGAGGGCGTGGAAAACGGGCCAAAAGTTTCCGTTATGGCAGATATAGGCAGGGCAGACATGAGCAAGGTAAAGCCAAGGTCTGAATCCCCTTACGATATGGTGCGCGTGGCGTGTTATGCCCGCGATATAGACAAGTGCATAGCTATGGTAAACGAATTCCACGACCTTGGCTACGAAACAACCATAAACATAATGGCGGCAAGCCGCGACAACGGGCCGGAGCTGGACGAGGCTTTAGACCAAGCTGAAAAGGAAGCCAAGACCGAGGTCGTTTACATTGTGGATAGCTTTGGTTATTTTTACCAAGAGAACATAGACAAGCTGGCAAAACGCTACAAAAAGTGGATTAAAACCAAGAAGCTCGGCTTCCACGGCCACAACAACCAGCAGCTCGCCTTCTCAAACACAATCCAAGCTATAATAAACAACGTGGATTATCTGGACTGCTCAATTTACGGCATGGGGCGCGGAGCGGGCAACTGCCCAACGGAGCTATTGCTCACTTTCCTCAAAAATCCCAAGTTTGATGTGCGTCCGGTTCTGGATATGATAGCAGATGGTTTTATACCGCTCCAAAAGGAACAGAATTTGGAATGGGGCTATATAATTCCGCAAATGATAACCGGGGCTTTCAATTCCCATCCGGAGGCTGCGATTAAATTCCGCAAAGGCAAAGATAGAGAGAACTACCGTGCCTTCTGGATGCAGGTCAGTGGTCAGTAGGGGAGTTTAGCTCCACCTTGTATTCCTCTAGCTTGCGCCACAACGTGGTGCGGCTTATACCCAATTTCTCTGCGGTTTGAGAAACGTTTTTATACTTCTCAAACACTTTTATTATATGCCGGCGTTCCAGTTCCGCAAGGGATAGCTCCTCGGTATCCTCGCTTTGAGGCTTTGCGGCTTGCGAGAGCAAATAGCGGCTTTCCGGGATTGCGTAGCTGGGATGCAGGTTTTCTGGCAAATCTTCCAGCGTTATCTCTTCGTTTTCTGCCATCACCATCGCGTGTTCAATTATATTTTCAAGTTCCCTTATGTTGCCCGGGTAATCGTAGCTTTTGAGCGCAATTTGAGCGGGCTGGCTTATGCGCCTTATGGTTTTGCCCGTTTCGTTCTGTAGCTTTATTATAAAGTGCTTTATCAGATTGGTTATCACGGCTCGCCTTTCGCGAAGCGGCGGCAACTCTATGTGGAATGT
>Ga0268262_10007307_pt1 | contig 10356 bp, 7 predicted proteins | sample TergutNc150P3_FD_190354 | JGI IMG/M metagenome (GOLD analysis project Ga0268262, IMG submission 190354) | Nasutitermes corniger P3 segment gut microbial community from laboratory colony in Florida, USA - Nc150 P3 (SPAdes) (version 2) | ecosystem: Host-associated > Arthropoda: Insects > Digestive...
TTTTGCCGATGATATTCCATTTTAATTTTTAGGAGTTTACTATGTCAGATGATAAATATTTTGATAACGACCATAATTCACGCCATGACAGGGGAATGGATATGGATGACCGCGACGGCGACGATCGCGGACGCGGCGGAAAGGGCGGAAAAGTTTTTTTCAAGAAGAAAGTCTGTAAGTTCTGCGCCCAGAAAATGAAAATTGATTATAAAGATGCGGATACTCTTCGCAGGTTTATCACGGAGAGAGGAAAAATTCTTCCCCGCCGCATTACGGGTACTTGCGCCAAACACCAGCGTGTGCTGGCTCTGGCGATAAAACAGGCAAGAAGCATCGCGTTGTTGCCGTATGTAGCGGAATAACCCCATACTCCGGGGTAAATAAATTTTAAGGAGCTTGGTATGAAAGTTATTTTGAACAAGGATTTTTCGACCCTTGGCGAAGAGGGCGATGTAAAGGACGTGGCAAAAGGTTATGCGCGCAACTTCCTTTTTCCCAGAGGAATTGCGCTTCCCTATACGCCGGGTATGATAAAGGTAATTGAGGGCCGCAGGGCGGAAATCGAAGCGCGAAAGGAACAAAAACGCAAAGACGCCATGGGTATTAAAGAAAAGCTTGAAAACCTTGAGCTGAGTATTACAATGCCCGCGGGCGCTAACGGCAAACTTTACGGCGCGGTTACAAACCAGACTATCGCGGACGAACTTGCGAAAAACGGATTCCAGATTGAACGCAAGCGCATAGAGCTTGCCGGAAGCGGTTTTAAAAACGTCGGCAAGTATAAAGCCGTAATTAAACTCTACGAAAACCAGTCTTCGGAAATTTCGATTGTAGTTATCGGACAGGAAATAAAGACAGAGACCCATGAGCCAAAACCGGCTTCCCCGCGCCGCAAAAGGGACGTAAAAGGGGAAGCAAATGACGCTCCGGTTCAGCAGGAAACCGCTCCGGCTGATAACCCGTCAGAAACCGCCGCCGAACAGCCGTCATAAGACAGTTGTCTTAAGACGGTTGTCTTTAGTCATAACTTAGCGTATGGCCGGCGTAATCAGGGATAAAACACCCCCTCACGATGACGAGCTTGAGAGAGCCGCGCTCGGCAGCCTTTTGGAAGACGCCGAGGCTGTCGCGGCTGTTATTCAACAGCACATACATCCCGATGATTTTTACTCGCGCGCAAACCAGCGGATATACGAAGCGGTATTAAGCCTTGACGCCAAAGGGCTTCGTCCAGACATTCAAACCGTAGTTCAGGAATTAAAACATCTTGGAAAACTTGACGAAGCCGGAGGCGCTTCCTATGTATCAGGCCTTACAACCGTAATACCTTCCAGCGCGAATATCGACTATTACGCGCAAATGGTAAAAAATTATTCACTTAAACGCTCGCTTTTAAAAGTGGCGGCTCAAATCGGGATTAGCGCGTACGACGAGTCAAAAGAAGCAAGAGAAGCGCTGGAAGAAGTACAGCAGTATATTTTTGAACTTAGCGACGACAGGCAGGTTTTTTCATACAGAAAAATAGGCGAAGTATTAAAGGAAACAATTGACATTATAGAACAGGTCAGGAAATCCAATAATCCGATAACAGGCATTTCGACAGGAATTGAAAAGCTGGATCAGATGACGGCAGGTTTTCAAAAGGATGAATTTATAATCATTGGCGCGCGCCCGTCCGTGGGAAAAACCGCTCTTGCCCTGAATATGGCGGCGCATATCGCTTTTCACAAGAAAATTCCCATCGCGTTTTTTTCTTTGGAAATGTCAAGTATCGCGCTTGTGCAGCGCCTGATAAGCAGCGAGGCTATGGTACAGGCCCAGAATTTAAGGAGCGGCTTTTTATCAAGCGGCGATTATAAAAAAATAATTGACGTAATGGGCATTATTTATGAAGCGCCTTTCCACATTGTTGATATGCCGAATATGAAGCTTTTGGATCTTCGTTCTCAGGCAAGAAAACTCCGTTCCCAGCAGCAGGTGGAAATAATTTTTATTGATTATTTGGGCCTTATCGGGCACGATAACAATTCGCTGCCGAGGTACGAACAGATTTCCGAAATTTCCCGTTCTTTAAAAAGCCTGGCGCGCGAACTGCATATCCCGGTTGTAGTCCTTTGCCAGCTTAACCGCGACGCCCAGTTTGAAACGCCCACCCTCGCCAACCTGCGCGATTCAGGCTCTATAGAGCAGGACGCGGATTTGGTTCTTTTTCTTAACCGGGAAGCGCCCAAAAAGAAGAAAAATGACAATGAAGAAGAAAAACAGGGGCCAATTGACACAATTTCGACGGATCTTATTGTTGCCAAACAGCGCAACGGCCCGACAGGGGTCGTAAAAATGGAATTGGTAACAAAATACGCCAAATTTGCCCCATTGTCAAAAGAACAGTCAAAATGATACAATAAATGAACTTGCCAAAATAAAGATTATATGGTATATTATTACTATTGTTGGGGGGAGTATGTCATTTTTGAACGAATATAATTTTGACCTTTTAAAGAACGAAGCTGAAGTTCTCGTTATCCGGGAGGTAGAAAGTCAGTTAAATAACAGGACTGATATGTGCCTTTGCAACGAGTGTGTGGTTGATATTGCCGCGATAGCTCTTAATACTGTAAAACCGTTGTACCGGTTTTCCCTGCTTGGAACCCTTTACGCTTCTCAGGCGATAACAGAGAGATCTTATGCGGACAGCGTCAAGAATGCGGTAACCGATGCGATTGAAAAGGTTAAGAAAAACCCGGCTCACGACTAAAGTTTTGTTCGTTGGCTTAAATTTTAATATTTTTCACAATTTTTTAAAAAATGCTTGACAGGTTTATTTTTGTGTTTTATATTATTAAAGACATGAAAAAATCGGCGAGTAGCCGTTATAACTTCTAATAGCAAAATCTGCCTTGTGTTACTCTTTTGAAAATTGGCGGTGATTTTATGCCGCTTGTTTTTGTAATATATGCCGTTTACGGCATATATTTTTATGGTATCTAATCCGTTTTTTAAGTTTAATTTAAGGGGAGAGTAATGTACGGGAATAAAAATCTTATAATCGTACCCCCCCCGGTTTTCCCGTGTAATTCAATAAAATATACTCTTACTTTACTCATTCTTTTTTGCTTTACATGTCCGTTATTTGCGTTAGATTTTTGGCCGAACGGCGGTTTTGCGGGTATCGGACCGGAAATCAACGGCTACGCGCGTTCAGGTTTTTCTTTTGGCGGCGCGCTTGTGATTGGCATTGATCTAAACGATCAATTTTCAACAGGTCTTAAAACCGCTTTTTTTAATAATTTTGATACAATAAGCGCCTTTGAAACGGCGCTTTTTTTCCGCTATTACCTTCCCTGGTTACATCTGCCAAAAAGTACGGACGGTCCCTTTGCGCAGTTAGAGGCGGGAAGCGTTATTTTTTTTGAAAGCGGCTACAATGAAAACCTTGAAGCTTTCCCTGCTTTTTCAGGCGGGCTTGCCGCGGGCTGGCGTTTTAACCTTGCGGAAAACTGGTATGTAGAACCCGCGGCGCGTATTGGTTACCCGCATGTTTGGGGATTTAGCGTAACGGCGGGAATCAGGTTTAAAAATCAGAAGACGACTATCAAAGAACAGGAAAAAGAAACTGAACGGCAAGAGATCAGACAAATTGAGGATAAAGCTGAGGATAAAACAGAAGAAGAAACAGAAGAAATAATTAATCAAACTTTTAATCAAGAAGAAAATGAAGAACCAATTAACGAAAAAACAGAAGAAGAAACAACAAAAGAAGTTACCGAAGAAATTACCGAAGAGACAGAGGAGATAATTGAAAAAATTGACGACAGCATAAAAATTGTACAGGATAATGACGGCAATTATCGTTTACAGGTATTTTCTATTATCTTCCGTGCCGACCGCGCTGATTTTACAGGTTTAGACGATGAAACAACAGAAAATAATTACACAACAATCAGGCGCGTCGCTGAATTACTAAACAAATACAGGAATTACCGGATCATTATAGAAGGATACGCAAATCCCACAACGCCTGAAGGTCCCGCCCGTGAACAGGAACGGTATTCATTAATTCATTTAAGCGAGCTAAGGGCGTTAAAGGTACTTGAAGAATTAGGAAAACTCGGCGTCAGTTACAGCAGAATGACCGTGTCAGGAGCCGGTTTTTCACAAACAATAGTTCCCTATAACGATTACGAAAACAACTGGAAGAACCGCAGGGTGGAATTTATTTTGCTTATGGAAAAAGAAGGCGGGTTTAAATTTTGATATATTCGCTTTGCGTTAGTAATAATTTTGATGCGAAAAGGAGAAGTCGATGAAAAAGCATGCAATTTTATCATTTGTATTAATACCGGTTGTATTAGTACTGGCGTTATTGTCAGCTTGTGATAATTCCTTTGTTGTCGGTATTCTGCCGGATAGAGCCGAAAAAATCTTGAACGACCCACCGTTATTGCCGCCTCAACCCGAACCAATTGGACCAACCGAGCCAACTGAACCTGAACCGCCCGGACCGACTGAGCCAACCGGACCGGACGCCATCACGGTTAAGATTGTTACGTCCGGTAATGAAACCGGCGATAATATTACCGCTTCACCCGCGTCCGGAAAAGCCGGGACTGAAATAACGCTCAACTATACGGTTGCCAACGCCAAAATTAACAACCGGCTTACTTTCAGCGGTACAAAAGCTGAAATTGCGGAGGTTGACAATGCGGAAACCGGTACGAGAAAGTACTCTATAGCCGAAGAAGACGCAACCGACGGCGTTATCACTATTATCGCAACATTTGCCCATTCAGATAAAACGCTTGACACCATCGCGTTTGCGAATGCCAATAACGTTACCAAAACTTATGGCGATTCTTCTTTCACTAAAGCAATTACAAACTCAGGCTCAGGCTCAGGAAGTATAACTTATAACTCAACCGATCCAAGCGTAGCGACAGTGAACAGTTCCGGTGAAGTAATAATACTCAAAGCGGGTAACACTGAAATCACCGCGACAAAGGCGGAGGACGCGGATTATGCGGAAGCCACGGCTTCCTACTTCCTGACTATTGAGAAAAGACCGGTTACCATAACCGGCCTGTTCGCAAATAATAAAGAGTACAATGGCACACCGGCCGCTACCGTCAGCGGGACGGCGACAATAGAAGGCAAAGTCGGCTCTGATGACGTAACAGTAAGTGCCGGTACCGCTGCTTTTACGAGTAAAAACGTTGGCGCTGAAAAAACCGTAACTTTCAGCGGTTATTCGCTGAGCGGCGCAGACAAAGACAACTATACGCTTTCGGCGCAGCCTGCAAGCGTTACTGCAACTATTACAGTGTTACCGCTTACTATAGCAGCTCCGGCAATTGCACCGAAAACATATGACGGCACTACAACCGCAGGGGTTACCGCCGGCGCGCTTACAAATATAATCGGCTCTGACATGGTAAATGTAACCGCCGTCGGCACTTATAACTCGGCAAATGTGGCGGACGCTAGCCAGGTCACCGTTGTTTACACCATAACAGGCGCGGACGTGGACAACTACATCAAACCGGTTGATTACAAAACTGCCGGTAATATCAATAAAGCGGGCGGCAGGACAGTCTCCGTCCCGACATCAGCTTCCACAACAATAGACAGTATTACCGTCAATGCGGTAACCGTACAAACGCCCACCTACGGACAAAACGTCGAATACGCAATTGCAAAGACAACCTCCGTACCGTCAACCGGCTGGCAGGCTAGTCCTGCTTTCACCGGGCTAGAAAGCGGTATTAATTATTATATCTTTGCGCGGACAGCCGGAAACGTTAATTGCGAAACAGGAACGGCAAGTGTAAGCGCTGGAATAAAAACAGAAGCACCGGCATCAGCGGCTGGTATTAAGTATGACTTTTCTACTGATACTTTACCTGCTGAATATCTGGACACTGGGAATAGTGGGAAGATGCAAGTAGGTTTTACTATTAATGGTGCATCTTCATTTGCCGGGGAAATAAGTGGTGGTGTTCTTAAGATAATAAAAACCGGACAGAATACAACTGCGTCCTTCTTATTGCCTTTTAATCTGGGAACGGAAAATCTTAGCAGTTATAACTCTGTTAAAATAAATATACGAGGAGTAAGCGGAGGGTCGAGTAATGATTACACTAATAAATCTATTATTGTCTATCTTAATAATAACTCTACATCGATTGGCAACTCAGGCAATGCCAGCTTAAATACAACTTTTAAGGATGTAACAGTACCTTTAACAGGTTCACGTAGTGTTACCGGAGCCATAGTAATAGGGATTTCGCTGGGGCAGACTACTGGTTACACGATAGAGATAAAAAGCATAGAGTTGCTCAAATGAGTGATAGAAGTAAATTCCCTGCGGCAAGCTTGAAACTTACCGCAGAGTAATAAAAATCCGCCAATGGATGCGGAGCGAAAAAAACAAAGGAGAAGGAGAAAACGATGAAAAAGTATGCTATTTTAACACTGGTACTGGTAGCGTTATTGTCAGCGTGCGGAAAGCCGGGTGATGATCTGGCTGACGATGGTTCAAGTGCCGGAGGAAAACCAACTGGGGTCAATCCTCCGTCTAATCCCAACCCTAGTAACCCTAATAATCCCAACAGTTCTGCCGCCATTACAATCAGAGTTGTAATGTCAGGTAACGTCGGGACCGACAATGTTACCGCTTCACCCGCGTCCGGTAAAGCCGGAGATGAAATAACGCTCAATTATACTCTTGCCAATACCTATCTTCACAACAGGCTTGTTTTTTCCGGTACAAGAACGGCAATTGAGCAGGTTAACGGCGCGGGAACCGGCGCAAAGAAGTACATTGTAAACGCGGAAGACTCAAGTAACAGCGTTATCACCATTAACGCTGTATTTACCCATTCAAATCTTGAGCTTGACACCATAGAATTTGATAATGATGGTCCTGTAATTAAGCCTTACGGTATTTCTCCATTCATTAGGGCGATTAAAAACACTGGTTCAGGTACAGGAGCGATAAGTTATACCTCAAGCGATCCAAGCGTAGCAACAGTGAACAGTTCCACCGGTGAAGTAACTATACATAATATGGGAATTACAGACATAACCGCGACAAAAGCGTCAGACGGAATTTATGCGGAAGCCAAGGCTATGTACACTTTGAGAGTCGTCTCACAGGTTGTGGAAGTACCAAGATTTACGATTGTTGACTTTGAGGCCGACGCAATAGGAAAAACGTATGACTCTACAAAAGCCGGCAGCGCACCTACAGTGAAGGTTGCAGCTGACCCGCTCAATTCTGGGCAAAAATCGCTGCAAATTACCAGCACAACTTATAATCAGGCCGCTATTGTTCCGGTTAATCTTCCCTATGAACTGCACAACTATGTTTCTTTCTCATTCAGATTTAACCTGCTGAGCAGCAGCAATTTAAACAATCAATCAATTATGGTTTACGCGGCAAAGAACACAGCAGATTTTAAACAATATGGTTTTGGAAACCCGGCGGATAGCAGTTACGCTCAATTTGCGGCTAATTTAATAGGAAGTACACCGGCGGAAAACATCGGCGACAACCATAGAAATACTTGGAATGATTATGAAATAGAAATCACCAATCCGGGTGAGAAAATCAAGGACTTAAAGGGTGATATATATCTGGCTATTGGGATTAACTGTCAAAATGGCGCGGATTACCTGATTGACGACCTTATTTTCATTATGAGGGACGATTTTAATCCGCCGCCTATTGTAATACTGCCCCCGCCGAACCCGTCTTCAACTGGAGCCGTTTCATCAAAAACATACCGGAATATGTTTAAAGAGTGGGGAAAAACCGATGCCGAAGTTACCGTGAAGGTAAACACCACTTGGAACAAATTGTTTAATGGGACAGAAACAGAAAAAATTTACTACACGGTAGGATCCGATATGGCATATATTCTGGATTCGGGTAACAACGATGTCCGTTCTGAAGGAATGTCCTACGGCATGATGATGTGTGTACAACTGGACAAAAAAGCGGAGTTTGACCGCCTCTGGAAATGGGCAAAGACAAATATGTATAACACGGCGCCTGAAGGAAAAAACGCACGCGGTTATTTTGCATGGCAATGCGGTACAGATGGCAGTAAGAAAGATAAAGGTCCCGCTCCTGACGGCGAGGAATACTTTATAACGGCGCTGTTGTTCGCGCACGCCCGCTGGGGAAGCAGCGCGTCAGGCATATATAATTACGCGAAAGAAGCAAGGCAGGTTATCTATGATTTGACGCGCCGTGACACGGCTAAAGGGGATCCTTATGGCGAACCTTCAATGTTTAACACGTCCAATCATATGGTTAGATTCGCCACGCTTGGAAATTCCGCTACATTTACAGACCCCTCATACCATTTACCGGCATTCTACGAAGTTTGGGCATTGGAATTGGAAAGCGACTGGAATAATAATAATTTATACGGTATCTGGACTGATAAGGCTGACCTAAAGAAAGACGTCGATTTCTTTAAACAAGCGGCGAGTACAAGCCGTACGTTCTTCAAGAACGCGACAAACTCTACAACGGGACTTGGACCGGATTATGCCGAGTTTGACGGATCGCCCAAGAATGAAGGGGATCACAAGCATTTCGAATATGACGCATGGCGTATTGCGATGAATATCGGTATGGACTACGCTTGGTGGGCAAAAGATCCCTGGCAGGTTACATTTGCTAATAGAATTCAAGCGTTCTTTGTAAGTAAAGGAGTCACTTCATACGGAAACCGGTGGACATTGGACGGGACTCAGCGGGGAGCGGATCATTCGCCCGGACTGGTTGCCTGTAACGCGGTTGCCTCATTTGCGGCGACACATGAGAATGCCTGGAAATTTATTGAAGATTTCTGGAATATTAGCATGACAACAGGACAATACCGTTACTATGACGGGTGTTTGTATATGCTTGGTTTGCTTCATGTAAGCGGCAACTTTAAGGCATATCTTTCTACTAATACGACACCTACTCCACCGGTTCCCAGCTCCAGTATTAGCCCGACAACCGCGACATTCGATAAAAAGACCGGTTCACAGGCCGACATTACCGTAACCATGACGCTTAACGGGAATACTTTGTCAAGTATCAGTAACGGTGGAACAACACTTACTAGCGGTAATCAATATACCGTAAGTGGCAGTACGGTAACGATTAAGAAAGAATACCTTGCGGCGCAGGCTAATGGTTCAACAACGCTTGTCTTCACATTCAGCGCTGGTTCAACCCAAAATCTTGTTATCACAGTGAAAGATACTACTTCAGGCGGCGGTGGAACAGGAACAGGAACAGGAACCAGTTATAACTTTGCTACTGATTCTATACCCGCGGGATATCCGACATATAGTACAACTGGCTTAACTGCGAGTAAAAATGGAAGCGTTTTACAAGTAACAAAAACCACCGGTCATTCAACCGTGTATTTTACACTACCTTTTAATATCGGAACGAAAAGTCTTACCGAGTATTCCGGAATTAAATTAAATATACGAGGATCTTCAGGGGATTACGGTAATAAAGGATTTTTGGCGCGAGTTGGTAAATCGGGTTCTAGCACTACTGTGCCGCTTACCAGCATAGGCAACGCTGGATTATCGGGAAGTTTTAAAGATATAACCGTTCTGATTCCCTCAACTGTGAGTAGTTATACCGGAGAAATAGAGATCGGGTTTGCATTCGATAACACGCCGGCTTTTGGTTGTGAAATAGCGAGCATAGAGTTAATAGCAAAATGATAAACTAGGGACTGTCCAAAAAGTAACATTTTGGACAGTCTTTTTTATTGACTTTTGAAGTTCCTCCCATGACCTCTTTTACATTGTTTTAGTATTCTATAGAAACTATTTTTAAGCGGTACGAATTAGCCGTTTTCATTCCAAGCTAGTACAGACTTCTGTACAAGGCTAGTACAGACTTCTGTACAAGGCTAGTACAGACTTTTGTACAAGGCTGGTACGGACTTCTGTACAAGGCTGGTACAGACTTCTGTACAAGGCTGGTACGGACTTCTGTACAAGGCTAGTACAGACTTCTGTACAAGGCTGGTACGGACTTCTGTATTAAATTGAAAAGTATTTTTAGTGAAGATTGCACTCTTTCAGGAAAAACAGCGATTTTCCTTGTCTCTTGAAATGATTTTTCGTATATTTTCTAGAATGTCCCTTTACTTTTTGGACAGCCCCTATTTGTTCGTGGTAAATTCTTCTCTTTTATTATTCCAAACTTCCGCCGAAAGTTTTTGTGCCGGTTTGTAAGACCCACCTGTCTTTGTAAATCCTGAAAACCGCGAGCAGTTTTCCGTTTGTGTTGTGCCATGAAACATTCCCCTCGCTGTCAAGGGACAGGAAAAA
>Ga0268262_10007308_pt1 | contig 10356 bp, 12 predicted proteins | sample TergutNc150P3_FD_190354 | JGI IMG/M metagenome (GOLD analysis project Ga0268262, IMG submission 190354) | Nasutitermes corniger P3 segment gut microbial community from laboratory colony in Florida, USA - Nc150 P3 (SPAdes) (version 2) | ecosystem: Host-associated > Arthropoda: Insects >...
CCCCCTCCCTGTCAAACAATCTAGTTTTAGCCAGTTTTACTCATTTTTTTACGTTATTTCTATATTTTCTCTGTTCTCAAACGCCCGCATGGGGTGTTTATATATGCCGGCGGGCATTAAATACAGGAGAAAACAATGATAAACAAAAAAATCTGGCTGGGAATACTGGTAATGGCGCTGGTATTCGGGATGACGGTTGTCGGGTGTGATGATCCAACAAAAGAAGATGTGAAATATACTTATAAGTTTTTAAATCAATCTTCTATTACTGTTACTGTCTCATGTAGTGATCTTGCCCCTTCAAGTTTCACAATCAACGCAGGTAGTACTAAAACTGCTACATCATCTCAAAGTATGATACAAATTTTGTATACACCGGCGGATAAGGTTAATGTAACAGTAGGTGTTGGCACATTTACTTTTACAGACCGTTAATTTCTTTTTTACAGCTTTTCATAACGGCAGGTACCTAGTCATCGACACTCATTGAATTGTCTAAACGCTGTCAGTGTTTAGATAATTCAAGTTTTTTCTGTTTGCCTGTTTTTTTGATTTTTAATGTTTCATATTCTCTGGAAGTCAAAGGTCTGCCGAGCGTTTGGGCAAGTTCTATAGCCTTTCGGTTGTCATATTTCAATATATCAGGATTGGTATTTACCAGTATTAGATTTTTAGCCATTGTTTTCTCCTTTTAAATATTTCTTAATCAAGGCTTTGCTGGCTTTTGTGTCAAAATACAGACGATTTCCGAATAGAATCTGCGCTCCGTATTTCTCAACATAATGGTCAATTAATATGGTTTTACTGTCAAAAACCACAAAACCTTCAAATCCGGCATCCAATGAATCTTTCGCGACATAAGCAAAAAGTGTCCCCGCAACATTGTCAATTTTCCTGTTTTTACCGATATTTTCAGGAGCTAACTCAATGCGGTAAATGATGTTATATAATGAACTTGGTACTTCTTCAAACTCAACTAACCCTTGTATTTTTTCATTTTCTAAATACGCTATCTTTTGTGAAATAGCGCCAAATGATTTATCCCAGTCAAATTTCCAGCCGTCTTTTTTTAGCTGTTTAGCCGTAGATAATACAATGTTTACGGATAATAACTGCATATTACTATTATATCATTCACAGCACGGCAAGGGCAAGAGTCGTAATGCCACTGTCACTATCCCCCTCTTCCCTCCGTGTCCTTTGCGCCTTTGCGTCCTCTGCGTGATGAATTGCGAGAAAATTGCGCCCTTGGGCGCCAGCGAGTGGTCGGATCTAAGGACCAACCTTCCCGTCCTTGACATTAACATTAAACACAGTTTCCATGTCCGCTCTGATTTTGTCGGCAAGCTCAAACTGTTTTACGTCCCTCAGCTTCTGGCGGATGTCGGAGATGTATTTGACAAGTTCCTGCGTTTGGTCGTTTGAGGATGATGCCGTTTGAGCGTCAAAACTGAAACCCAAAATAGGCTCAACATGGCTTGAGAAAAAATCAAGTATTGTTTTTATTTTGCCAAGATCAGGCGAGGCGTTACGCGTTTCCGTGTTCAGCAGTTTGACAATTGCGTATACATGGGAGATCGCCACAGGCGTGTTAAAATCATCATTCATCGCTTCAGTAAAATCAGTAATAATCTGCTTAACATCTTCATAAGCGGAGGAGGCTTCAACCTGTTTGTTTTGCAAAAGTTTACGGGCTTCAGACACGTTTTCTAAAATGCGCTTGTAACTGTCACCCGCCTCTTCTATCTGCGATTTCTTGAAATCCAGCGGCCTTCTGTAGTGCGTCGTTAATGTAAAAAACCTTATGATAATGGGATCGTATTCCTTGAATAAGTCAGGCAGGGTGATAAAGTTGCCCAGCGATTTTCCCATCTTCTTGCCGTCTACAGTGACAAGGTTATTATGCAAAAAATATCTGGCGAAAGTTACACCGTTAGCGCATTCGGATTGCGCTATCTCGCTCTCATGATGGGGGAAAATATTGTCCATGCCTCCGCCGTGAATATCAATGGTAGCGCCCAGGTACTTCTTCGCCATCACCGAACATTCAATGTGCCAGCCGGGATAGCCAACACCCCAGGGGCTGTCCCACTTCATAAGATGAACTTCTTCCGCGCGTTTCCATAAAGCGAAATCTTCGGGGTTCTCCTTGTCATCAGCGACCGTGATACGCTCCCCGCTCTTTGTATCGTCCAATGTCCTGTTGGAGAGCGCGCCGTAATTTTTAAAACTGTTTATCCTGAAATAGACGTTTCCCTGGGGCGTGCAATACGCGAAACCTTTTTCAACCAGGGTTTTGACCATCTCAATAATCTCAATGATATGCCCTGTCGCCCGGCAGCTTATTGAGGGACGCTCACAATTCAGCGCTCTCATGCAGTCAAAATAAAAAAGCTCATACTTGTACGCGACCTCATAGGGGTCTGATTTTTCTATTTGCGCCTGTTTGATTATGCGGTCGTCGTCGTTATCAAGCAAATGGCCTACATCGGTGATATTCTGAACGTATTTTACCTTATAACCCAGAAACTTGAGATACCTGAAAATAACGTCAAAAGATATGTAGCTTTTGGCGTGGCCGACATGGGGCAGCCCGTATACGGTGGGGCCGCAGACGTACATCCCGACCGTTCCTTCAATCTGGGGGGTAAATTCCTGCTTTTTTCGAGTTAAAGTGTTATAAACATACAATGCCATCGCTGTCCTCACCGAATTTCGCTATACAACGGTAGTAATATAACACAGAATGTCAAAAAGCTCAAGGCAACGCCTACTTGACTCATAATCGATAAACTTCAATACTGAAGTATCTTAGAAAATGGAGGAAAGTATGAGCATTATTGAATATGTCGAGGCCCGTGAGATTCTGGATTCACGGGGAAACCCCACTGTTGAGGTAGACGTGGTTCTGGAAGACGGCTCCCTGGGAAGGGCCGCTGTTCCTTCCGGCGCTTCCACCGGCGATTACGAGGCCGTGGAACTGCGTGACAACGACAAGGCTCGTTACCTGGGCAAGGGCGTGCTGAAGGCGGTTGATAATGTAAACAATATTATCGCGGCGGAAATCCAGGGGCTTGACGCGCTGGAGCAGGTCGATATAGACCGCACCATGATCGAGCTGGACGGAACCGAGAATAAGGGCAAGCTGGGAGCCAACGCCATGCTGGGCGTGTCCATGGCGACAGCCAGGGCCGCGGCGAACTTCCTTGATATACCGTTGTACAGATACCTGGGAACATTCCACGCCAGCCTGCTGCCCGTTCCAATGGCGAACATCATCAACGGCGGCAAGCACTCCGACAACCTGATTGACTTCCAGGAATTCATGGTAATGCCCGTTGGCGCCGAATCACTTCGTGAAGCGGTTCGCTGGACCGCCGAGGTATTCCACAACCTGAAAAGCATCCTCCACAGCGCGAAGAAAAACACCGCGGTCGGAGATGAAGGCGGCTTCGCGCCGGATATCAGCAATGACGACGCCCTTGATTACATCATGAAGGCCATTGAGAAAGCCGGCTACAAACCCGGCGAGCAGATGGCGATTGCCATGGACTGCGCCTCATCCGAGCTCTACGGGGAAGGCGGCAAGAAAGGCTACAAATTCTGGAAATCCAATCCCGACAAACTGTTCAGCGCCGATGAAATGATCGAGAAATACACCGCGTGGATAAACAAGTACCCCATCATTTCCATTGAAGACCCGCTGGATCAGGACGACTGGGACGGCTATGTAAAGATGACCAAAGCCCTCGGCTCAAAGGTGCAGATAGTCGGCGACGACTTCTTTGTCACCAACACCAAGCGGCTTGAAAAAGGAATCGCGATGGGAGCCTGTAACTCCATCCTGATCAAAGTAAACCAGATCGGCACGGTCAGCGAGACCTACGAAGCGGTCGAGATGGCGAAGAAAGCCGGTTACACTGCGATTGTTTCCCACCGCTCGGGCGAGACCGAAGACACCTTCATCTCCGACCTTGTAGTGGCCCTTGAAACAGGCCAGATCAAAACAGGTTCAATGAGCCGCACCGACCGTATCGCCAAATACAACCAGCTCCTCAGAATCGAGGATCAGCTTGAAGGCGTGGCCGAGTACGCCGGCAGAAAAGCGTTTTATTCAATTAAGAAATAGGGACTAGGGATCGGGGACTAGGGACTAGGGGTTATTGTTGGAAAGAGTTGCGTGTTTCTTTCACGCTTTGATTGCGAACAATGCTCCCCTGTTCCCTGTTCCCTGTTCCCTTTCTTAAGCCCCTATTCTTTTGCCCATTGCTTCGGCGTGGGGAGCGCTCAGAAGCACCTCGCTCCAGTTAACCAGCATCCCTTCTTTTTCCATCGCCGTCATCAGATTGAAAAGAACTTTATTTGAACGCAAGCCGGCTTTTTTTACAAAGGCCGCGCTCTTCTTTCCGCCAATGCCCCTTGAGGCGAGTATCTTCGGAATTATGTCAGAAATTTTAGCAGAAAAAAATGAAAGCGGTTCCGTCGCTATGGCTATGTAATCGCAGCCCGGTAATTTCATTCCGTCGTCGGTCCGCGCGTCAACAATATCAACAGTATGCCCCATTGACTGCATACCTTTGGCAAGGGCAAGCACATAATCGGGCGTGGATCGCCTTTGCGCTGACGCGTTAATTATTCCTATTCGCATTTTTTTTCCTTAAAAATTTATTGTTAGTCGTTTGAAAAACTATTTCAGTTGTTTGTAAACTTGATCTATGCCGGGTTCTTTAACCAGCAGCACTGAGCATTTGGCGTTAAGCATAATTTCACGGTGGGCGTGTCCTATGATATCCAGGGCGTTGCGGTTTTTTTCCCAGCCTCCCATCACGATCAGATCCGCCTGGCGTTCCTCGGCGGCGGTGAGAATTTCTGTGTATACCGCTCCCTTTCGCAAAATCTTGTCGGCCTTTATGCCTTTCGCGTTGGCAAGCTCTTCAACAAAAGACAGATAACGCTGGCCGTTTGCCTCAAGGCTCTTTTCATACTCGGAGCTTTCAGCCTGAATGAATATCTTGCTCAGTGTAAGCTGTTTTATCGTCGCCGTATCCACGACATACACTACGCCCAATTTGCAGTGATAGAGTTTCGCCAGGACTATGGCGTACTTCGCCGCCATAATAGACGCGTCAGAGCCGGTAACCGCTGTAAGAATATTTGTGATGGGTGACTTCATTTGGCTATACCAGCAACTCCTTTTTTCTTGAGTAGTTTGCTTGTAAAGAAGGAATCCCTGTCCCTTTCTTCCAGCGACGCTTCAATATACACTTTTGTCTCGCTTGCGGTAGGGATGACCATTTTTTCAAGGGCGTTAACCCTGCGCTGTGTCTTGCGGACTTCCCTCGCCAGACGCCAGCTTATGGTTCGCACCGCCGCCAGCTGCGTGCAAATTTTAAGCATCTCGAAGAATTCTAGCACAGTTTCATCACATTCTGCAAATGAATTCACCGGGGAATACCTTAAATCGGCGTTTGGAAGCCTCACTTCCAGCCCCGGCAGCTTCATTCCGGCCGCCACAACCTGTTTTTCCCTCAAATCGAAGCGGTAACTGATGTTCCTCGCCAGCTTTTCGGCCTTTTCACGGCCCACGACCACAAGCATTCGCTTAAGGCAGGGGTAAGCCGTCGCCACACGCGCGTCCAATTCCCTCTCCAGCCGCTTAACATCCTCCAGTTTCTGCATAAGTTCCATTACAAGGAGCTCCCGCTTCTGCTCCAGAAGGTCATGTCCTTCCTCGGCAAACGCCAGTCGTTCCTTCACCCTCAGGAGGTTGCTTTTAGTAGGGGCTAATTGTTCTCGCGCCATAGTACTATTGACAAATGTATAACTGTATAAGGCTAAATGTCAAGACAAATTTAGCCATAAACCAAGTTTTAACGCCTTTTTTGGTAAAAACCCGGCAAAGGGAGGGCACGTGTGCGTGTCTGTACGAAAACATGTGGGGGAGGCCGGTTACGGAGCCCCCGCACGGCTTTTTGTCCTGTATCTGTCTATTGGGTAGTTTGCATGTTTTGCTTGTCATCATATTATCTGCGCCGTGCTTCATTTACTGGAGCTCATGGCGTTACTTTTTTTGTCGGTCTCCTCCACCGGAGAATCCCACAAATGTTTTCTCCAGCCAGCCCCCGCCCCCGCACCCTCCCTTTGCCGACCCTGTTCTAAATACTGGCAAATTCGAGCTTGCTTTACATGAAGGGAAGAATTCGCCATAGGGAGGTAACTGTTAGCTAATTACTATGCCTATATATCTTGTCAAAAATCGTATTTTTCTTTTATTTCTTTGAAAAGATAATATGCACTATTTAATAAAACCGAAAACAAATTTTGTAATATTGTTGTTTGTACCATTGAACATTCATTATTATTAAAAACAGGTATTTCAAGTAATGTTATTTTATCTGTATCGTTTGAAAAATACATATTAAATATTTTTAGATAAGTTTCTATTTTTTCTCCAGTAATTCCAATATTTCTCATTATTTCATTAAAAAGTTGATTTTTATCATTTGTTATACCGTATTTATGAACAATTATGTTTCTAAAATTATAAATCATATTTAATAAAAACTTCATATCAATATTTTGATTGTTATTAATTTCTAGATAATTATAGTTTGATAATTTATTTCTTAATTTTTTCAAAATATAGGGTGCATTTCTATTTGACAAATTATCTAAAATTAATGAATATATATCATCACAATTATTTTGATATTCTGAGATTTCAAAATCTTTTGGCTTGCAATCTATACATATCATGTATGAATAAGATTTTTTAAGAAAAGTTACAAAATCTTCAAAAGCTGATACTAATAACCATTGATACTGCATATTTTGATGATTAACTAAATCCTTACATAACATATCTATAGTTATATTTCTTTCATCATAAATTTCAAAAGTTTTCTTTGAATTTTCCCATAAATAAAACTGTGAATTTTCATAATATATTTTTGTATTATTATCAAGCAATGAATATTTATTATTTATCTCGTTAATTTGATTTTGAATAAACTGTAATGATAAATTATGATTTTTATCATGTAAAGTCATATTCTTAAGAAAATCATTATAAAAACAATCAATATTCATCATATTTCTTTCATTAATCTAAAAGCTTTCTATTTTTTTCTCTTTGTTCTTGTTGATATTGTAAAGCTTTTTTATATCTTTCATCGATTATAGAATTTATCCAATTTGCATCTATATAGGAAACTGTTTCTGCAATACCTATACTTTCACCTTGACACCATACAATATATCTATCTCCATTTTGCCAAACTCTTGTAAGAATTTCTTTACCAGAACTCATAATTCTTATAATTCTTCCCTGCCCTCGAATATTGATTAAATCTTGTAATGCACTTGATTTAAAATTCCACCACAATGTCACAGAAACCAGTTTATTATTAGAAAAAGTAAAGATTCCACTACCTTCACCATCCCAATTTCCTCTAAAACTTGATAAATCTTGTGGCCACCAATCTATTTTTGGATTTCTAAATTCGGTGATTGCAATAAAGTCTGTACTTGGGAAAACATTTGTATAATTCTTTTCCCACCCATTAGCATCTGGGTACTTTTGTCCAAATTCAGACATTTTTAATTGGCTTTGAACTTCATTTCTTACAGCTCCTTCTGACATCCCCCAAGAAAAATTTTTATAACCATTTTGACTCCAAAGATTAGAACTAATTCCAAAAAGTAATAATAAAAAAATGTTTTTTATAATCTGCATTATTTACTCCTATATTATATTTTATCAAATTTAATATTTAATTGTCAATTATTAATACTGGAGTGTCAGGCTTCATTAGATATACGTTGATAAAAAACACACAATGTGATATATTCTAACATACGGATTATTTTGAATGAAGAATAAAACAAATAGTAACTTTGTGGATAATGAAGAACGGAAACTCATAAAATCGCTTGAAACAGACGGATGGAAACCTGTAAAGAATATTGAATCCTGGAAAACACTACTGTCCGAAACAGCCGTTAATACATTAACCAAAGATCAGCGAATGAATATTCGTATAACAAGGAAAGACCTTGACGGCATCAAGCTAAAAGCGGCGGAGGAAGACATACCATATCAAACGCTGGTTGCCAGTATAATTCATAAATATGTTACCGGAAGATTAATGGAAAAACAGGCTTAAAGCGTTAATCACCGGGACGCCGGAGTGTCAGACACCAAATTCATTGCCTTCTATCATCGGAATTTCGGGGATTGAAGTTCCGGCTATACCCTGAATTGAACCGATAAAACCGCTTACGTTTAACGTTATTTTCTCAAGCTGCTTTTCACGGGTTTTCCATATTTTTTCCATTTTGCTTCGTTCGTCAAGATACCCTTTTTGCAATTCGACAAAAGTCTCCAGTATTGTTCTGATTTGAGTGGCAAATTCATTGCCATTAAGGTAATCATAAAGCATTTGCGTTTTTTCACCTTTATTTGTCTGAGAGGCATAAACCTCACCAAGACGGATTAAACTGTCACGAAGCACTAACGCGAGTCCCTTAAACTCGTTAAAGCTACAAATCCAAACACCGTCTTTCTTGCCAATCTTTTCAATATCTTCAGGAAGCGCCTCGGTAACAAGCACGCAAATATCAGCTTTTTCCCGCACTCCATCTTCTTTTAATTTGCCTATCCACTCCTTTCCAAACGCTTTTGTCCGTTTACTCTCATAAACGATGACGCCAACCTCATTACCGTTGCTGCCGCGTACTTTTTGAACAACATCAGCGCCGGTTTTGCCCTTTGCTACAGGCTCAATGAGATCAAAGGGGAAACATTCCCTAAGAATTTCTTCTATTACCAGTTCTTGAATTTCACCCTGCAATTGCATGGATTTTTGTTCGGCTTTGCGTTTCATTTCTTCCGCTAAAGTGATTTGATCTTTAAGCTGTTTCTCTAACTCACTGATTTTTAGAAAATTTTCCTGAAAGGCTTCTTTTTTTATCCGTTCCGCCTCTGATTCAAGAAAAGCTTTTTGGGAATCACGTTCTTCTTTTATTTTCCTTGATAGTTCAGCGTTTTTCTCTGCCGTTATTTTAGAAGCGATTTCATCTTTTTCTAACTTTAATTTTTCCAATTCGGATTTTGTATTGTTTAACTCAATTACCTGTTCGGTTTTTTCCTTAAGTGATTTTTGCAGTGTTTCAATCGCTTTCTCTTTTTCCTGGGCAATTTCTTTGCTTTTTTTGTCTAATTCCACATTCAGTCGCCGGCCAAATTCCTGCTCTTTTTCTTTTGTTATTTTATCTTCAATTTCTGATTTTTCTTTCTGGAGCCTTGCGATTTCATAAAGATTTTTATTGTTTTGATTGGAAAATTCCATCTTAAGGCGTTCTTCAATTTCATGGCTTAAAGCCATATTTACATCAATTTCTGTTCCGCAGGCCGGGCATTTAATTTTATCAACCGTATTCATGTATTAACTATATATTGCCCTTTTACGCGTATCAAGTCCTATTGAGACAATATCGTATATCCGCTATGCTAATGTAGTGGCATTGGCATTTATAGTAAAAAGAATATGCTCCGCTTTTATTACCCTTTTTCTCGTGTCGGTTTTCAGCTTCCTTGTCTTTAGCGTCATACCCGGCGACCCGGCACTCCTTGCCCTGGGAACCGAGGCTGGTATTGAACAAATAACGGCGCTCCGGGCGGAGATGGGCATTGACCGAAGCGTCCCCGTCCGTTATCTGCAATGGCTTGGCAATTTTCTATCGGGCAATCCGGGGAATTCCCTGCGATTCAGGGGAGAGACCGTTTCAGCGCTTGTGCTTGAGCGCCTGCCAATAACTTTTACCCTGGCCGTGTTCGCTCTTCTTCTTGTTTTGATAATCGCCCTGCCCGTTTCACTTTTTAGCGCGCGCCGGGAGAACGGCCCTTTTGAAAAACTAGTTAACATACTTGTTACCGCCGGGGTCGGCGTTCCCAACTTTTTCCTTGGGGTGCTGTTTATCTGGTTTTTCGGGATTACTCTGCGTTTATTCACGGCTGGAACCTTTGTCGATTATCACGCCGGCGCGGCCGGCTTTATCGCATGCCTTTTTTTCCCGGCCCTGGCGATTGCCCTTCCCAACGCGGCGATCCTTGTTAAATTCCTGAGGGCCTCGCTTATCAAGGAACAGCGAAGCGACTATTTCCGCACAGCACTCAGCAAGGGGGCAAGCCGCTGGTCCGCCCTGCTCCGCCACGCGCTGCGTAACGCCGTTATTCCCTCGATTACCGTTCTTGGGATGATCGTCGCCGAGGTTTTTTCAGGCAGCATCGTAATAGAGCAGGTATTCGCGATTCCGGGCATAGGACGGCTTTTAATCGCCGGGATCACGTCACGG
>Ga0268262_10007309_pt1 | contig 10354 bp, 9 predicted proteins | sample TergutNc150P3_FD_190354 | JGI IMG/M metagenome (GOLD analysis project Ga0268262, IMG submission 190354) | Nasutitermes corniger P3 segment gut microbial community from laboratory colony in Florida, USA - Nc150 P3 (SPAdes) (version 2) | ecosystem: Host-associated > Arthropoda: Insects > Digestive...
GGCCTGCGGCTATGAATGGGAAGGTCATTCCCAAGAGTATTGCAACTGGGAGTGTTGAGAATGTGGCTATTGCAATTTTAATCGCCTCTGCCCCACTTGCCCCTAGAGTTCTGCTCCAAGCGGAGTCGTAAAATAAATCGGTTGCAAAAACATAAAGCGGATGGTAAAACATTCCTCCAAGCCCTATGAATGCTTCTGTTATGCCATAAGCCAGCAATGGCTTTTTTATGCGAGAACTTAGCTTGCCTGCTATGAAACTCCCCAGCGCAAGCCCGCCCATATAAACGCAAAGCGTTAAAATTTGCCCATAGCTGGAATGCCCTAAAAATAATTTGAGATAGCGCGCCCAGGTACCTTCGTAAATTAAACCGGATATGCCGGAAAGGGCGAATAGGAGGTAAATTAAACTGTTAGGCATTGGCACTGGTATTTATTTTTGATCTATGATTATTGTGGCTTGCAAACACTTATTCATTTCATCTTCACACCAAAGTGATTTGCCTTGCGTGATTGCTGGGGCATTTACCTTTGTGATTTTGCCTTTTTTTACCGGACGCTCGGTTGTTGATGTATTATTATTGACTATGCGGCCATCATTTGTTATGGAAATTTTAACATTAAGTTTATTACCTTGATTGCGGAACTCCTTGCCTTGTAATTTGGTTTTCATGCAATCCGCATAAGATTTTACCACCTTTGGGCCTTCTACTTTAACAATATCAATTTCACTTGTATTTCGTTCATATTTCGCCTTTTCATTTCGTTCGCTTTTGTCATAAACATCTGTTATCTTATCATTCTTTTTTGAAATGAGGCTAAGTCCATTTTTTACCGCTTTAATTTCTTGGCAAGCGAGAACGATTTTGGTGTAAATTTCCTGGTTGGGTTCGCCTTGCGCAAATGAAACCGCAAAAGCCGAAAATACCGCCATTAACACAGTGAAGATTTTGAGTTTCATAAGAATACCTCCGCTGATAAATATAGAAAAGTACCGATTTTCTATATTTATTCCGGCTAAAAAGGTAAATAAATGAAATCCGCAGTTCTCATCACATTAAGCATCACGTCTTTCTTGGTTCCCTATATGGGTGCATCACTCAATTTGGCACTTCCAGAACTTGCACAAGCTTTTGATTTGGATGCAAAAAAGCTGGGCTGGGTTAATTCCGCTTTTTTAATAGCAACAGCTATTTTTCAGGTTCCTTTTGCGAAAATAGCCGATTTGTTTGGCAGAAAAAAGATATTTTTGCTAGGAGTTGCGCTTTTTGGGGTGTCTTCAGTTGCTTGCGCCGGAGCTTGGGATTTTACTTCATTAATTGTGTTCAGGATTTTTTCAGGGCTTGGCAGCGCAATGATTTTTGGCACAAATTTGGCAATACTGTCTTCTACCTACGAAGCACATGAGCGCGGCAAGGCAATGGGTTTTTTGACCTCGGTTGTTTATATGGCTCTTGCCATTGGGCCTTTTTTGGGTGGAATTTTAACGCATTATTTTGGCTGGGAAAGCGTATTTTACATACCTGGGGTAATTCTAATTGCTCAAGCCATTAGCGTACCTTTTTTTATAAAGCACGAATGGATAGAAGCCAGCAGCAAGCATTTTGACAAAAGAGGCTCCTTGATTTACGGGCTTGCTGTATTTTGTTTTATCTTTGGATTTTCGGAATTCCCAAATATGTTTGCCTTTATTCTTGTGGCAGTTGGAACTTTGCTGTTTATCTTTTTTTACAATTATGAGAAAGGCAGGGAAGAACCTGTATTCCATGTACGCTTATTCGGCGGCAACAAGATTTTTACTTTGGCATCGCTTACAACCCTCTTCAGTTATATGGCATCGGCAGCATCTTATTTTATGTTAAGCCTTTACCTGCAGTTTGTGCGTGGCTTTGATGCCAGAGATGCCGGATTGGTTTTGGTTTCGTCTGCGGTGGTACAATCAATAGCAGCTCTTTTCGCAGGCAGGCTTGCAGATAAATTTGAACCTTCCAAAATAGCTATGCTTGGAATGGCTTTAAGCGCAATTGGTTTGCTTGGGCTTGTTTTTGCAGGAACGCAAAGTTCAATGGTTGTAATAGTCGTAATGCTTTTCTTTTTAGGGCTTGGGCTTGGCTTATTCGCTTCTCCCAATACAAAGGTAATTATGGGTTCCGTGGAACGAAAACATATAAGTCAGGCTTCTGCAACAGTTGGAACCATGAGGCTTTCGGGGCAGGCATTCAGCATGGGCATTGCTATGATGTCCATTTCGCTTTTTATTGGTGATTCCCCAATAATTCCAGAAAATTTTGAAAATTTTATGCAAAGCTGGAGATTCACATTTATTCTTTGCGCAATTTTATGTATAGCTAGCGTTTACACTAGCAGGGCATGTGCAAATTTAAGATTGAAATAATTTCATAAGGGTACCCTGCACCGCAAGGTTTTGAAAATTTTCTACCTTTACCCCCTATGGCTTTTAAGTCTAAATTTTATACACCAAGGTGGTCGCAGTGGCATTGCGGCTAGCAATGTCATTCTTGTGTCATCAAAGTGAGTATATACGCGTTGACAATTGTCTGAACCAGAATTTACAGAATTTTGGAATTTTTCAGAATGAACCTCATTTTTTGGCTTTATTCTGTTAATTCAGCTATTTTCTTACAAAAATCGCCTTTTTTCACCCAAACCCACGATTTTTCCCCAAGAATTTTTGTGTCTTACTATTGTATTTAGACATAAGTTTCGGCAATTCTGCTTGGAAGCAACCCTAAATATAGGATGAAAAAATATGCAAGATAGCATTCCAGCCGCATTTCAGGTAGTTTCTGATACAATAGTTACACTTGACGCATTGCGAAATTCACAAGAATTTTATAACTCTGCGTTTGAAAGAATACAAAGTTCTTATGCTTTCTTTTTAACGCTTTGTGGTATTTTCTTCGCTATTATTAATATAATAATCGGAACTATTACTATCAAAGCTAGTAGAGAAAATAAAAAATTAGAAAACGCAGATAAAGAATTAAAAGAAAAGTTTGAGACCAAAGAAAAAGAATTAATTGCGTTACTTGGCCATAAACAGAAAGAATTAGAAACTCTGTATCAAAATAAGGAAACGGAATCTATGAAAGAATGTAAATCTGTAAAAGAGGATGTTATGTATTTGAAAAAACAATTTGATTTTCTATCAGGATTAATCACTAATTTAACCAATAAGGATTTCAAATGAACCCAATCCTCTTCTGTAACAAAATTCACGGAATGAAAGAATTTTCACACCCTATGAGAACACAATTCTCTAAGATTGTATTGTCGGCAGCTTTAGGGCTTGCTATGATATTCACCTTTTCCTGCTCATCTGGCGACGATGGCAGCTTTGAATATGGCTCAGTGAAAGACAGCAAAGGCAAAGCCTACAAGACCATAAAAATCGGCAACCAAACCTGAATGGCAGAGAATCTTGATCTTGAAGTCCCCGGCAGCAAGTGCTATGGCGATGCCGTATCCAACTGCGCGATTTACGGCAGGCTGTATGACTGGGAAACGGCGATGAAATTGCCCGGATGCAATTCCACATCTTGTGCTTCTAAAATAAATGCAAATCATCAAGGAATATGCCCCGATGGCTGGCATATTCCCAGCAATGCGGACTGGGATAAATTGATGCGTTATGCTGATGGCACGAGTGGCACGGAAAGCCCTTACATGAGCTTTACGGCGGGCAGGTATTTGAAGGCGGCTAGTGGTTGGAACAATGGTGGCAACGGCGAGGACACGTATGGATTTTCGGCTCTGCCCGGCGGCTACGGCTATTATTCCGGCGGCTATTTCTACGATGTCGGCTACGGCGGCAGTTGGTGGAGTAGCTCCGAGGGCAATAGCGACCTCGCCTACACCCGGAGTATGTATTATGACGAGGGCGCCTACTACTACTACTACGACGATAAGGGCTACCTGTACAGTGTTCGTTGTCTGCAGGACTGAAGGCGCTTTAACGCGCCCACCGCTAGCCGCAAGGCAAGCGGTGTTGCTTGAGGCTGTGAGCGTTTATTGATGGCTTTTTGCTGGGGCGTAGTTTGGGATTTTTTTGTGGAGATGAGAGCGAGAAAATCCTGTGAATCGGGGTTCAGGTAGAGCGTTTTTAGATGGGCGTTTTCCATTATTCTGGTAAAATCTCAAAATTTGGAGATTGTGTTATGGGCAAAAAAGAAACATTTATTTTTCTATATTTACTAATATTTCTTGGAGGTATTGAAAAATGTCCACAGCAGTAGCAACAAGTTTAAAAACGAGCAAATTTTCCCACAAACTTGCTGTTGGCGGTAAAATACGCAGTTTCAGGAAAAATTGGAAAGAACAGCTAGCGGCTTATTTTGGCAAAGTGGATTTGGATATTGACCTTAAAGCTACAAGGTCTAGATAATGAATGAACATAAATCTTACGTTTTAATAGACTCGTCAGTATGGATAGACTTTTTCAAAGGAAATGAAAAGGTAGCTTTTGTTTCAGGTATTTTGTTAGCAGGTTTGGTTTGTACCAATGAAGTTGTTTTAACAGAATTATTACCCTCTATGAGAGTAAAAAAAGAAGAAAATCTAATAAAACTTATGAGACAAGTACGAAAATTCGATATGGAAATAGACTGGCCACAATTGAGAAATATTCAATCTATAAATTTGCAGAACGGAAATAACAAAGTTCCTCTTACCGATATTATGATAGCCCAAAACTGCATTCAAAATGATTTAAAACTTTTAACGACAGATAAACATTTTATGAAAATGGCAGAATACTTGCCTTTACAATTTTTTGATGGTATGCGTTAAAGTTCTCAGGGCATAAATACGCAATCGGGCAAATCCTAAAAATCCTGAGAATCGTGGTTCTGACAAAAAGGTTTACTATATTCACAAAAGAGGCATTATGGCAAAAAATCCATGCCTGCTGGCGTTCTTTTTATTTGTAAACGTTTTCGCTCAAGGCATCATTCCCGATTCCCTGCCCGTGTGGAGGGGATATGAAAATGCAATGGATTGGGCAGAGCAAAAAAATGTTCCGCAAACAGAAAATACTCTGCAAACCAGAGGCAGCAAAAGCCTGCAAACATCAATAGGAAATGGAGGGGCAGATATTCAGCAAGAGCTAAGGCTTTCTATGCAGGGCGAGGCAACAGATGGAATTTTCATTGATGCTTATCTTGTGGATTTGGGGCGGCCTGCTGGAACGGAAGTTTCCACAACTCTAAGAGAGGTGGATGCGGCGTATATTGGAGTGGAAAGCAAATGGATGAAATTGGAACTTGGAGATTTGAACTACGAAATAAATAAATTTGCTCTCTTTGGATTTCGCAGACAAACTCTTGGAGCGAGCGGCAAATTGAAAGGCTCTAATGCAGAAGCAAGTGCAATTTACGGAATTGACAAAACGCTCAGGCAAAGCACAACCATTCGCGGGCAGCCAAGCCAGCAAAAGGGTTATTTGCTTTTTTCCGACAGTACTTTTGGCCTTATTGCTCCGCATACGGAGCGTGTTTATTTGAATGGGGTTTTGCTGGTTTATGGCAGGGACTATGAAATAAATTATGCAGGCGGTGTTTTGAATTTTTTGGGAAAAGTTATTCCTGGGCCAGAAGATGAAATAAGGGTGGAATACGATTCTTATAATTCTCTAAACTCCAGCGAACTCAGAGGCACAGAGGCTGCCTATCATTCAAAATTCGTATGGCTAGACATTGCGGCTTTTAATTTAAGGGATTCGCTTAAAAGCGACAAAATGCTCGGAGCACGGCTGAGAACGGGGAATTCGCTTTTGTTTGCGGATTTGGAAACGGCGATGAATGAAAATGAAAATAAAGCCTACAGATGGTTTTTTGAAAGCGATAGCAATTCGCAGCAAAAATCCATAATCAAAATTTCCATAAAAGGTGGTTTTGCAGATAGCGCTTTTGCAAAGCCAGAATATGAAGGAACGGAAAACGAATGGGATGCTTTTATTTTGCGGGACAAATGGCTTTTAGACAGCGTTTCGGGAAATTTGCGCTACGATGAATTTAAGGCCACTATGAAGCTACCCTTTGGTTTTTTTCCAGGTTTTTATATAGGCCACAGAAATTTTGAATCCATTAGAAGCGAGGGATTTTTGCGCAGAGAAACTGGAAAAACGGAAAGCCAACTCTCAGTAGCAAACATAAACTCTTCCTTATGGCAAAGCGAAATTTACAGCAAATTTTTGCAGGGAGCCTATCGCCCTTATGGAAATTTTCGCATAGATAGCAAAGACAACCTGCGCTCAATTTATGGTTTGGAATGGGGAAATGAAAATTCAAACTTCGCAAGCTCGGAAATTATGCGAGAGCAAGCAGATACTAGCAAATTTTACAATTGGAAAACATTTGTTTCTTTAAAAGAAAAATATTGGCATTCAAATACGCTTTTTCAAATCAGAAAAGATTTCACAGAAGAGCGGGTGGGCCTCTCGTGGCTTTTAGACCAAAATGCTGGCTACGATAATCCGAATTCCTTTTTGCGTGGCGAAGCATATTATTCATTTAACTATACCGATGAAGTTCCTTGGATTCCCATATACCGTAGAGTTCCAGATGGCACAGGCGATGTTTATTACGATTCTTTGAGCGGGCAATACATAAGCGGCGCAGATAACGGAAATTTTGTTTACGAAGGCTTGGGACGCGTGGATTCGCTGGCGAGCAAAAGCAGCAAAAATAATCTCAAATGGGATTTGTCTATGCATCCCGATATTCTCATAAAAAAAGGTTTTTTAAGCGATATGACATTTCTTATGAGTGGAGAATGGCTTTTGCACAAAACTGATAAATTGCTGCTTCTGGAAAATTCCGCTCTTTGGGAACATCCAAAAAATAAAGGTTCATTGATGCTTGCTCTAAAGAACAAATGGAATAGGGAGCCGCAGATAAATTTTGAAGAGGTTTCTTTGGGGCAAGAAGCAACCATTCGCTACAAGCCAAAAGATGATTATTCCTTGAGATTAAAAAGAGAAGAGGCTGTGTTTGCACTTAGCGACTTGAATTGGCTTTCTTATGAGGGCGAATTTATCTGGCAAAGAGAGCTTGCTTCTGGTTTTTCATTATCGCCTTTTTACTCAAGAAAATATACTACTGGTTTTTATATGGAAGAATCTTGGGATGCCACTTTGCAAAAAGGCGGCGTAAATGGAAAATGGGAAAGCGAAAAAGGCAATTTGGCACAACTAGGCCTTGCCGGAAATTATGTTGAAAAGTCAAGCGAAATTTCTCCCTATTCTGCCGTTGATGGCTTTGAAAAGGGTTTCTCTTGGAGAATTAACGCACTTGCTCAAATGTCTTTTAGCGAGCATTTTTACATGTCTTCGCAGTATATAATAAGAATATGGCGTAGCGATGTGTTTCAAAAACTCAGTTTGGAAGCTAAGGCGGTGTTTTGATATTTCCTATATTCTACTTGTTATATGAGTAGCGATTTCCAAAGAACTTTGAGAGAGGAGCAGCAGCAGTTTCTTGCTGAACAGCAAAATAGGTTTCCTGAAGCAGAAACTTTAAAAATTGACCTCCATTGCCACGATTTCAATAGCGATGAGCCAGATGAATTGCTAGGGCGCATTTTGAATGTGCCCGAAACTTGGCTCCCAAGCCAAACCCTGATAGATGGGCTTGCGCGAAATGGGTGCAATGCTTTCACAATTACCAACCACAACAACGCTCGCTCCTGCTACCAAATGCAAGACAAGGGGCTTGATGTGCTTACGGCGGCGGAGTTCAGTTGCCGTGTTCCAGATTTTGGCATAGGCATACACGTGCTCACTTATGGCTTCACGCCTGAGCAGGAAGCAAGATTGGACAAATTGCGCAAAAATATTTATTCTTTTTTGGAATATGCAAGGCAGCAAAATTTGCCAACAATATGGGCGCACCCTCTTTATCATTATGCAGCTAGGCAGTTGCCACCTCAGGCTTTTTTCAACAAAATGATGCTCCTCTTTGAACGCTTTGAAGTTCTGAACGGGCAAAGAGATACTTGGCAGAATATTTTGGTGAAAGAGTGGATAACGCAAATGTCGCCAGAGGCAATAGATAGATATGCCAAGGAATTTTCCATTGACCCAAAAAATTATTGCGTTAATCCTTACAACAAATATATGTCTGGTGGTTCAGACTGCCACATGGGTATGTTTGCTGGAGCAACCGGAACTTATTTGCACGTGCCAGACTTAGCGGAAAAATTGAAATCGCAACCAAAATCTCAACTTGTGTTGGAAGCTATACGAAAAGGAGAAATGGCTCCTTATGGGTTATATCAGCACACCGAAAAAATGACAATTGCTCTGCTCAACTTTGCCTGCCAGTTGGCTCTCAATGCCCAAGACCCAGGTTTGGTACGCATCTTGTTGCACAAAGGCAGCACCAACGATAAAATCATAGGCTTTATGATTTCCAATTTGCTAAGTGAAGTGAAGCGGCACAATGTCACTACATCGTTCATAAGAATTTTCCAAAACTGCATGATGGGCGAGAAACCACCTCTTTTGAAAAAACTATTGATAAATTCTGCTTACAAGCCCATATTCAAAGAAGCGGAAAATATATCAAAAACCCACAAGCGCAATGATGAAAACTTGGTAAAAGATTACTACAACTCAATTATGAATATAAACAATCGCTTTTACGATATTCTAACTTCTCGTTTGGATAAAAAATTGAGCGATGCAAATTTTGAAAATAAATTTAAAAATCTTTCCATAAATGAGTTGATAGAGAAATTGGAATTGCCTGCATCTTTGAGAAGCTATTTAGGTTCTGGTGGTTCGGAACAGAAATCCGATTTGAATTTGTCTGAATTTTTAGATGGTTTGTCTTTTCCATTTTTTGGTTCCACGCTTTTGTTGGCAGCGCATTTTGCAAGCACCAAAACCCTGTTCAATGCAAGACCTGTTTTGCGCGAATTTTCAAAACAGCTGAAAAAATATGAACATCCAAAACGCATAATGTGGCTCACAGATACCTTTGGCGACCCAAACGGAGTTTCCACATTCCTCAAAGAAATGCACACCGAAATAAAAAGACTCGGCTTGCCAATTGATATGGTGGTTTGCAGTTCAACTGTTAAGCCAGACGATAATTTAATTGTGTTGAAACCCGTGAAGGAATTTTCGCTTTCGGCATATCCCGATTACAGTTTTAGAATTCCTATGTTTGTGGAGTTGCACAACTTATTTGCAGCCGGCAGCTACGACCGCATCATCTGTTCTACCGAGGGAATTATGGGCTTGTTCGGGATTTATCTCAAACACGCATACACGGTTGAAGCCTCGTTCTATTTGCACACCGACTGGCTTATGTTTGCTCGCAAGGTGCTAAATATAGAAGGGCACAATTTAAGCAGAGTGCGCCGTTTACTGCGTGTTTTTTACAACGCTTTTGACAAAGTGCTGGTATTAAATTCAGACCAGAAAAAATGGCTTTCTGGAATGCAAATGAATTTGAATCCTGAGAGCGTACATCAAACGGCTCATTGGGTAAATGAACGCTTTAAGCCGCATAAACCCGATAAATGGGAAGCGTTTAAGTTAGACGATAATTGTCGCGTAATTCTTTATGTTGGTCGTGTGAGCAAGGAAAAAGGAGTGCTTGAATTAACTGACCTTTACAGCGAAGCGAAGAAAAAATTTGATAATGTAAAATTGGTTGTAGTTGGCAAGGGACCCGCTATGGAACAACTGCAACGCGAAAATCCCGATGCTATATTTTTCAATTGGATAGCACAGGATAAACTCCCCATTCTTTACACTTCGGCAGATATATTGGTGCTTCCCTCTCGCTTTGATACTTTTGCAATGGTGGTGCTGGAAGCGCTCAGTTGCGGTTTGCCTGTGGTTGCCTACAACACAAAAGGCCCAAAGGATATTATAAAGCACAAACAATGCGGTTTTCTGGTTGAATCGCAACAAGAAATGCAACAAGCTACTATGGAATTTTTGGCTAATGGCAACGCAACTGAATTCCGCAACTCAGCCATTGAGCGCGCCAAAGCGTATAATGCGGATAGCATTATAAACGAGTTGTTGAGGGTGGTGGGGATAAAATGAGCAAAGCTATGGAATGTACACATTGTGGCAGTACGAGTTTCAAGAAGAATGGTATGCACAAAGGAGTGCAAAGGTATCAATGTGGCATTTGCAAGCAATTTTTCAGCGACAAGGTTAGGAAATTTTCCTACCGCGACAAATGCCGAGCCTTGGATCTCTACCTGAACAACATCGGCGTGAGGAAGATCGCTAGGTTTATGAAATGTTCATCGGCGATGATAGTCCGTTGGATAAGGGATGCCGCACAGAATCTCAAATTGCAGTTGTTGCATACAC
>Ga0268262_10007310_pt1 | contig 10353 bp, 10 predicted proteins | sample TergutNc150P3_FD_190354 | JGI IMG/M metagenome (GOLD analysis project Ga0268262, IMG submission 190354) | Nasutitermes corniger P3 segment gut microbial community from laboratory colony in Florida, USA - Nc150 P3 (SPAdes) (version 2) | ecosystem: Host-associated > Arthropoda: Insects >...
TAGATTATTGTGGCACTTGAAAGAGAATTTGATTATTACCAGAAAAACATGACGGAAATTCGGGAAAAATATCTCGGAAAAGAAATTGTCATTGTCGGAGATCAAATAATCGCCGCCTATGATGATTTTGAAGAAGCCTATATGGAAACAGTAAAAACCTACAATCCCGGAACTTTTATGATTCATGATGTACCGGTAAACATTGAAGATGAAGTCGCCACTATTTTTCCCCTTGGTATATAATAGCAGATTCAAAACACGCGGTAGTTTCATATTATTTTGAAAACAGGCAAAATAGGCTTATCATACCTGTACAACTCTATTCTTATCCGTTTAATTCCATGCTGATTGTATCTGCAAACGCTCTTTGGGATACCGGCGCAACGATGTCGGTTATTACTCCTGAAATTCAAAACAAACTCAAGATAACACCTGTAGATAAAAAGACAATTGCGGGAATACATATCACTAAAGAAGTTGATGTTATGCTTATAACCATTGAATTACCCAATCGTGTTATAAAGAAAACTATCAAAGTAGCCGTATGCGATATGGCTTCTAATTCGGAAATGTTAATTGGCATGGACATTATTTCGTTAGGCGATTTTTCTTTAAGCAATGGCGGCAATCAAACTCTTTTTTCTTTTGCGGTTCCCCTTTTCGGGATAAAATAGATTTTTCCAAAAGACAGAATAAATCCTAATATTAGAAAAGGTGATTGATACTGTAATATGTACAGGAAAGGCATCAGAGTTCAGACAGACCAGTTGTTTTCGGAAGTTTCGGTAAGGTAGTATTTCATGGCATTTTCATCTGAAATACGTAAAATTAGCTTGAAATGAGACTATGTTAGATTTGGCACGCAGTGTGTGCCAAATTCAAAATCCATAAAATTTAGGAATTTCGATAAACTATTTGTACAGTTTTATCATAAACAAAAATCGTCATTTACCACAAAACATTATATACCATTTGTCATAAAATTGATTGGAAAATAGAATAAAAATGATTTACATTAATTATGTATTTAAATTAATTTTTTAATATCATTAGTATCGGCTGTTACATCAGCTTTAACATCAATTTTTAAGAAATTTTTTATCCCATCAGTTAATTCATGCCAAGGGCTACCATGATTTGACTTTGAATTATATAAGACTATTGGATTTGATGAAATATTAGCGACTGTTACTTCAAGTAATTTTTCCAATAACTCTTCATTTATATCCCGTGTTTCATTTTTATATCCTTCAAAAGCCATAGAAATAGCATATTTGTATGAATAATCCTCTCGAATACGGATTGTATAACCAAATTGTTTAGCACAAAACCAACACAACCAAATACCAGCAATAACAGATGGTATCTTAAACAAATGCTTTAATAAATCGGAGTTGTCAGAAGTAATTAGAACCGAAACAGCAAATTTGTATGAAATATATATTAATACTCCCATTGAAATGACACTCAAAACAGCCCATATTACAGCAGTCGCTTTTAATTCTTTTTTTCGTTTTAAAAAGGCGCCAGCCATTCCATGCTTATTAACATCTTGTAATGTCTGCTGAATTTCTTTTTGAAGTTTTTCATCCAATTCAATCTGTTTTTGAAGACTATCTTCTCGTTGTTTAATTTTTTCTATGTTTTTTTCACAACTTGCAGACATTGTATTTATTTTATCTGCCTCTATATTTATTGATTTCTGTAATTCTTTTATTTCTGAGAAAGTAGTAGAAATTTTTGGAGTAACATCTTCTATAGTTTTATTTGATCCATTTGCACTTACTTCAATTCCTGTAATATTTGTAATAATTTTTTTAGCTTCTTCGTTAGCCGTTGTTAAACTAGTTTTTAGTGATTTTAATTCTTCCAATAACAAATTAGACTTATCAGAACCGTTATTTATAGTTTCCAATTTACTAGCAATAGAAGTACAGGTAGTCTGTAACTCATTATATTGTTCTTTTGCTTTTTGAATATCTTCATCCGCTCTTATTGGTTTATCGGTTAAAGTGGTATATAATTCCTTAAGGTTTATTCTCATTTCAAAAACAATATCAAGAAAACGATCAAAGTTTTGAATCCATGTCTCTGTATTATATTCTTTAAGAATACTTGTTAATTCATCAAAATATTTTGCTAATTTTCGTCTTATCCATACAATTTCAATATCATTATTTATCGTTTCTAATAAACCTAAAAATGTATAACTATTATCAAGAGAATGAATAATACTAGCTTTTGTTATACCATTATAACCAAAAATATCATTATCATCTGGAAATTTTTCTTTTACTGTAGAAATTATTCTGGTCAATCTTTGTTTTTCTGTTTTCATTGAATTATCCCCTTAATTTTAGAATATACCATATAACTAAATATTTTTCTACCCCACTCTTGTAAAATGACGGGGCCAAGCATTGAAGCGTATACCTCAATAGTACCACACCGATAGTATCGTTTAACATCACCCATATTTTACCCCTTCAACTCCCTCAACGCCTCATTAATTTCAATCTGTTTCGCTTCAATTAATGCAATCAATTCCTCAGGAGTACGAGTATCTTCCTCGACTTTGCGGTTGGGGTTTACCGCTTTTAAATCATAATTGTTGTTTTCTATTGTTTCGCGGGTAACTGTCCAACTTCTTTCACTGTCTGCTTTTTGAGGCAGAAATTTGAAAAAATCATCGAACCTGTCAATTGTAAATGGGGTACGTTTGCCTACTTTAATGTCTGATAAATCATAATACCAGATTTTTTCTGTGGAACTGCCTTTTTCAAAAAATATGATGTTGGCTTTTACTCCCGCGCCGGCGGCGGAGAAAACACCGGAAGGCAGGGACACTATGCAATATACGTTACATTCGTCTAACAATTTTCTTTTAGTTTGGACAAATGCGTTTTCATTGGAACGAAATAAAACACCTTCATCAATGACAATTCCACAGCGTCCGTTTTCTTTCAAACTGTCAATGACGTGCTGAAGGAATAAAACTTGCGTCGCGCTTGTTCTGAACGCGAATTTGGTTTGGGCTTCCTTTCCTTCCTTGCCGCCGAATGGGGGATTGGTTAAAATTACATCGTATGTTGATGAGGGGCTTGTAAATAAACCGCCGAATATTTCAGTTCCTGTAAGGGTATTGCCATGCCAAATGGCGGGCTGTTCAATGTTATGTAAAATCATATTTGCCAGTGTTATCGGATAAATTAAGTTTTCTTTTTCACGGCCAAATAATGTTTCATGCTTTAGAATGTGTAAATCGTTTGTGTTGTTTCTTGCTTTTTCAAGCATAAAATTATATGACTGGACTAAAAAGCCGCCTGTACCGCAGCATGGGTCATAAACCGTCTCGCCTACTTTCGGGTTTACTGTTTTTACCATTGCGCGGATTATTTCTCTTGGGGTAAAGAATTGACCGCCGTCATTCCCCTTTTCCCCCATTTTTAACAACAGACCTTCGTATATTTGGGACAGAGTGAATATATGTGTATCGTCTACATTGTCATTGGTAATGCCGTCAATTTTATCGCAAATATCCAGAAAGTTTTTTTCAGTATCAATGCGGACACGGTCAACGCCTGACATTATTTCGCTGATTACCTTTTGACGCGGTGTCGCATTGGGTAATGTCCGTAATGACTTAAGATGTGGTATTAATTTCGTATTAATAAAATCAAAATATGAGCCGATTGTTCCTTCTATTAGTTTGTTTCTTTGCTTGCCGTTTTTATTTCCCCAATCCGCCCAACGGTAAGGTGTTTTTAATGACGGGTTAAAATCCAATCCTAAAACTTTTTTCTCGTTTTCTTCCATTTTTTCGTTTGCGTCTAGTATGCGTAAAAATAACAGCCATGTTAATTCGGGAACATATTGCATTGCTCCGGCACAGTTTGAACGGCGCATTATATCACAAATGGATTTTATTTCTGAATTAAGGGATTGTTGAGAGACGAAAGATTTTTTGGGTTTCTTTGCTTTCTTTGTTTTTGCCATTTCAATAATCCCCATTAAATGCTTTTCGTAGTATTGAAGAAGGTAAAGCACTTATGTATGATGATTGTTCATTTAATGACATATTTAATTTCTTAAAAGAATTATCAATGTTTTCGAGTATTTTAACTATTTTTAATTGTTCAGAATATTCAGGGCAAAATAATTTTATGGTTTTTAAATCTTTAATAACAAGATTCTTATTTGTCGCACCTTGTGTTAATTTTTCCGCTTGTTTTCTACAAAAAGGTAAATTCAATGATTTCTCGACAAAACTTGATGAAATTTTATCTTTTAGTTTTAATAATGCTACACTAACAAATATGCTAAAATCTTTTTCAACATCTATTGCTTTTGCTATCCCTGTAGTGCCAACTTTTGTATAAAGAACATCACCATATTGAGGATTACATCGTTTTATTAATTTTTGATGTTCTTCAATATCAATATACCTGCAATCATCAAATGAAATATATCCTTTTGTTAAATCCTTTACTGATAAGAACGGAATACCATGAGTTACATAATTTGGAGTAAAATGCGTTCCGTCAGAAATGTCATTACAAATTGAATCTATAGTTACTAATTCATCTTGATATTCTTTAAATATTTTTTCATATAATTTATTTTTTAATAAATCACAAGTTACTACTTGCTCAACATTTGCTGTTTTTATTTTATCTACAGCGGATAATTTTGTTTCGATAATTTTTACGATGCGATCTTGTTCTTCAAGTGAAGGAAATGGAATATCTGTATTGAGAATATCATCATTGTATAACCGAGTAACAATGCTGCCACTTGTAGGTCGCCAAGGTTGAATTAAATAATAAAAAAACAAATATTTATTCAATACTTGTTTTTCATCATTATCAATCCAAACAATATTAGAATCCTGAAAATACGCTTGCTCTCCATCATAAATAACTGCTTTACCTATTGTACCGGCCGCTGATAATAATATATCACCTTTATTAGGGAATGAATAATTTTGCTTATATTCATCAAAGATAGTTTTTGAAATATATGCATCAGCTACTTTACCAAAAGTACCGATTTTATAAAATGGAATATCACCTTTTGGTTGTGTTTGTTCTTTGAAAATTCTCTTACACATTGAAACACTACCAATATCGCCTAAAGATTTTATTTCCCAATTTTTAGGTAATTTATAATTGTCTATCATGCCGCAAAAAGCCTCAATTTTGTTTCATTGATTAATTGTGTTGCGTCCCCGCCTTTATTCAGCGCGGAAAGGCCGCCTGCTTTAACAACATCCTGTACTTTGAATATTTGCTCACTTTCAATGCTTTCCGTTCCTTGAAACGCAAATTGATTAACTATTGCTAAAATGACATCTTTTGTTTCCTGAGGCAGGGTATCTAACCAATTACGCTGGTTATATTGAAAATCAAAAATACGTTCATTCCGTTTTAAGGGCTTTTTCCCATAAGCTACGCTGATTAAAACGTCGTATAAATCATATTCATTTAATTCATCAACTTGCCTGATTGTTTCCGCTGAATAGCCGCCTCTCATTAACTCCTCTAACATTTGTTTTCTTTCAGTGGGATTTACCCATTTTTTACGGAAATCTCCAAATGAAGCAATGTCTTTGATTAATTTTTTTGCCAATTCTTTCTTATATTCTTCAACGCTGACCCGCTTTATATTGCCGTCAATTTCGGTTACTAAAAACCTGCCTTCGCTTGTAACTTCAACATCTATTCCTTCAATCTGAATGATTCTAACTTCTTCACCGCCGCCTTTACCTTTTCCGCTTCTTGGCGGTTTTGTAATGAATTTTTCTCCAAATAAGCGCGTAGCGTCCGTATAATCGTATACGGTAAACATTAGCTTATTTTCGGCTAACCGTGTCCCGCGACCGACCATTTGGTGAAAAGAAATCGGCGATTTTACATAACGGAAAAAAACGATGTTTCTTACTGCCGGAATATCTACGCCTGTTGATAATAAATCAACAGTTGTGGCTATAAAGTAATCGGTCTTTATCCCTTTCATGTCATCGATATATTTTGAACCGTCGTTTTTTGCCGTACATCTAAAGGCATAATGTTCACATATCTTTTTATTATTTGTTTTACACCAACTATTATACAAATTATTCATTTCAGCGGAGACAAGTTCTGAATGTATATCACGGACGCAGAAAATAATTGTTTTTTGTTCGGGTGATCCTTTTGTTAATAATTGGTCGAATAAATCTTTGCACATTCGGGAAACACGGTCGGGTAACATCAATTTTGTTTCATAATCTGCTTTTTCATAGTATTTTTTTAATTCTTCTTTAGAAGGTACAGGCTCTCCCGTGAGTACATAACGCGGAGCGCGTTCCCATACTTCATCAATTGATAATCCGTCTTCATCTATGTTGACGTTTCTTTTTTGAATTTCACAAACGGCTAAAAAGCCGTCCTCTATCGCCTGTAACATATCATATTCATAAACAGGTTCGCCGAAATATTTAATGTTGTCAGCGGTTATTTCTTCGTCTTTTTTTGCTTCTTTGGTTTTTTCTTTTGTAATTAAATTCCGAGGGGTTGCGGTTAAGCCTATTTGTACAGCTTTATCGTTTCTTGTAAGTACCAATGACCATTTGCCCCACGCGCTTCTGTGACATTCATCAATAATGATATGAGAAAAATAATTTTCGGGGTAGTTTTCCAGCAAAAAACTTGGATCGTCTTCTTCGTTCTCTATGCCTAATGACTGGTATGTGGCAATAATTACTTTTGCGTTTTTTTGAGGATTTTTATTTTCAACGGCGGCGGCATTACTGCCAAATAATTCTTGAAATTTACTGTTTGCCTGTGTTCTTAATTCGTCCCTATCACAAATGAACAATGCTTTTTTTAATTGACCCGCGCTGTCTATGCGCTTCAGTAAATTGACGGCAATAAAGGTTTTTCCCGCTCCTGTCGCCAAAGACAGTAAGGCGCGGTTTTTGCCTTGAGCTATTTTTTCAAAAACGGCGCGAATGGCGGCATCTTGATAATAACGTGTGTTGCTTTCTCCTTTTTCGTATTTTATAAGCATGGGTTTGGTGTTTTCCGCTTCCAGATTAATGCCCATGTGTTTTTCGTACCGTTGCCTTAATTCATCGTGGGTTGGAAATTCAGACATTGGTTTTGGTTTTGAGGTAATGCCGGTGAATTTGTCATATTCAACAAATTGATGTCCGTTTGTTGAGAAAATAAAATTTACGTTCAGTCTGTTACAGTTGCCGTCTCTTTTGCCCTGTTCCAGTCCCGCTCCCGGCGATTTACCTTCTGATTTTGCCTCAATTAACGCTATGGGAATGGGCTGTGTATCCTTTTTTATTACAAGGCGCAATAAATAGTCGGTACGTCCTCTAGAACCTTTTACCGCGCCTTTGTCATTTATGATATTGGGGCGTGTTGGTTCTTCCACTTTAACGCGATCATCTGTCCAGCCGCGCTGTTTTATTGCGGGGTCGATTAAATTATACCGTGTTTGCGCTTCGTTCAGAGGCATAATGGAGTATTATAGCAGAATTGGATAAATTTAACTATGCCCCTTTTTTAGGCTGGAAAATGGGAATTTGGGGGAATTCGTAATACAAAATGGGTCATTTTTTGTGATGGAAAGGTCAGGTAATACTGTATTGGGTCTTTTGTTTCTACGAAACTATTTATTACTATATTACGATTACATCAAAACCGTATTTATTTTTTAGCTCATCAATTCGAGGCATTTCAAAAGATATTCTGCTAAATGCCGGATAACCATTCAAACCCGTTGGGATATACCCTCTGACACGATTATATAATCTTTCACGTTCATTTGCTTTCAAAGAAGAAAATTTTATTACAAGCAGAAATACAATATTTTTAGTAAAAGGTTTAGCATATGCATACCGCCTAAGTAATGAATCTTTAACTTTCATTCCTATTTCAAGGGGGAAAGCAGCATTTTTATCTGTGAGCATTTTGTAATCATTAACACGGTTTTCTTCCGGAGCGTTTGGATGCTCGTAGTTTTTTACTTCAATAAAATACAAACAATCATCACCTTCAACGATGAAATCAACAGCCTTAAGCCCCTGACAATTTACGTCATCAGCTTTTTCACAAGGTAAATGAAAGTCAAATTTCAGTCCGCTTTCGGTTGCTGCAGAATTATACATTAATCCTTTACTCCAATTCCATTTTTTACAACAGCGTTAAACAATTTATCACCGGCATCTTCAAGAACACTTTGATTCAATTTTAAATATGTGTCCGCGGTATTATATTCTATGCCATTTTCTGTTTTTTGCATATTGAAATATTTAAGCGTATTTTCATTTGTCATATTCAACTCAAACCATCGAGCTAATGCATAACTGTGAGTAGCAACAAATATTTGAACACCGTTTTTTTGAAGTTCAAGTAGGATATTAACCATATCCGGTAATATTTCAGGGTTCAGGCTGTTTTCAGGTTCATCCCAAAACAAAATCGTATTATTTTCCAACAGACCGTTGCGTAACAGTTTTAACAATAAACCAAACTTACGGAAACCGCTTGCCTCAAATGAAAAAGATACTTTTTCTCCGCTATCTTTTATTATATAAAATGTATCATTCTCATAAACAACATTTCCGCCGATAATTGCCTTGATTTTGTCAATAACTTTTTCCGCGTTTGGTGTTGTATCGTTAGTTTCAGGTATTGAGGCTTTTGAAAGTATGTCAATCTGTGTCTGGTCAAAAGGCATTTTTCGCTCATTGGTAAGAGCAAGAAAACCTTTTGAATGTGAAAGCATATCTTCAGGGGGAATGTAAATTGCTGGAGATTCAAAACCGTATGAGCATTCTGCAACGTGACCATCTAAAGGATTTATATTAAATTTAACATATACAACTTTCTTATTTTGTGTTGAATTGATAAAATTAACTAGAACTGTTCCGTTATTTGATATTATATCTTCTCTGTAATTAAAGTAATGATTAAGCATTCCTATCTGAGAAATATTTAAATCTATGTCATTATGAGATGTATATTTACATGTGGCATACATAACTTTCATAAGTGTTGTTTTACCGCTACCGTTAGCACCGATGAAAATATTTACTCCATTGCAAAAATCCGCTGAAAATTTGTTCTTAAAAACGAGAAATTTCTCTATTTCAACTGTTGAAATAGCCATTGAACACTACCTCTCTATTCATTATGGTTTGGGCTTGTGGTATAGTGATACCTTTTCCTTGATTCAAGAATACAGTACATTTTTAATAATGACAATGGGTGTTTTAGACGAAAAACATTGGTTTTACCTATTAATCCTGTACGCAACATTATACCCATAACTGCCAGAATAAACTTTGTTACCTTCTATTCGAAAAGCAACATCATATCCGTATGAGCCTGAGTAGAGGTTATTCCCATCAATGCGGTAAACGACATCATAGCCGTAAGAACCTGAATATATTTTATTGTTTTCGATGCGATATGCGACATCGTAACCATAAGAACCAGAATAAACTTTGTTGCCTTCAACGCGATACGCAACATTATATCCATAACTACCTGAATATATTTTAGTAATTCTATTTGTGTTATTTAAATAGTTTATATCATCAATATCACAACCAATTAGAAGATTTAAAATAATAAGGAATAGAAAAAATAGACTTTTATTAAGCAAGCGATTTATTTTTTTCAATTCTCTAACACTTTCCTCTGCAACCCCACATACCCTTCCTGTCCGGCGGAAAGACTTAAAAGCCGCTGTTTGAGCAGGGCTTTTTCTATAGGGTCTAATCCGGGTGTTTTGAGTATGTTCTGTAATCTTCCTTTATGCCCTTTAACGGCAATGTGAAAAGAGTCCATAGGGTAGCCTTTTATTCGGTATTTTCCATCGTGGGGGATGGTTTTTTCAGCACCCTGATATTGGGCTTTATTTCCTACAGCTTCAAGGGCAAGAAATGCGTCATCAAAAAATCTAATAGCTCTTGTCAGGCTGCTTATAGCGGCTTTATCTGTTTTTTCGCAAAATTCAAGTTCCTGTGTTAAGAAGGTATACTCGGCCAGGATTATGATTTGAGGGTCGGCAGTCGCTTGCGCTTCTTGAAAAGAGGATAAGGCTTGAGCTATGCCTGTTTCATAGTTAATACGTCCTTCTTGCTCTTTTCCTCTGGTTGCAAAACCTTTACGGCCAGAGTCAATACGCACTACCGCTTCATAAATATTATATAGTAAGCCAGTTTTGTCCAAACTTCGCCTCTGCTTCCGACAAATTCCAGCCGCCGTTTACAAGAAAATCCACACCTATTTTCTCTTTGGCAACTTTTGCTAAATACGGAGGCATAGGGATTGACCTTATAAGGCGGCTGGC
>Ga0268262_10007311_pt1 | contig 10353 bp, 7 predicted proteins | sample TergutNc150P3_FD_190354 | JGI IMG/M metagenome (GOLD analysis project Ga0268262, IMG submission 190354) | Nasutitermes corniger P3 segment gut microbial community from laboratory colony in Florida, USA - Nc150 P3 (SPAdes) (version 2) | ecosystem: Host-associated > Arthropoda: Insects > Digestive...
GGGGAAATTCCCCAGTTGGATTGGGTCTGATGCGTGCAGTGATACTACCGCAAACAAGACAAACAGACAAACAATGATTTTTTTCACGTTTTTTCTCCTTGCATTCTTTCTGGTAAAGCCGGCTTAAACCTTACAAAATGCTTTTTTTTAATTATGGGAATTGTGCAGAAACTAATTTCCGGCCAGCTCCCTTATATTAATTATAAAAAAGGAAATACCGGGAAAGCAAATTTTTCGTTTCAATTTTGCTTTAAATCAGATTTCTCGTTCCGTTGTCTTGCAGCCTGGAATTGTTTGTGGTATAGTTACGCAGTGCAGAGCAATGAACTTATAGCCAGGATACAGAAAGCCATCCGTGAAGAAGGCCTTGACGGATGGCTTTTTTGTAATTTCCATCACAGGGACCGGCTTGCCGACAAAATTCTCTCCCGCCCCAGGGACCTTGTTAATTCCCGGTATTGGTTTTATGCGGTCCCTGTCTCCGGCGATCCTTTGGCGCTGGTCCATGCCATAGAAGCGGATCACCTGGACGGCCTTCCCGGAACGGATCAATCCTATACCGGCAGGGAAGAGCTGCTAAAACTCCTTACCCCCCTGGCGGGAAAACGCTGGGCCGTCCATGTATCGGAAAATATAAGCGCCGTATCGTTTTTGGACGCAGGCATGTATGCCGTTCTTTCCGGGGCGGGCCTTAAACTTGTTTCCGCCGAAGGTCTCCTTCAGCGTTTTAATGGGGTTTTGGACGAGGAAGGGATCGCTTCCCATGAACGGGCCGCCGCCGCACTGTACGGCATTGTGAAAAAGGTTTGGGATTTTGTCCGTTCCGCCTACAGGAAGGGTACGGGCATTTTTGAAGGGGAACTTCGCCGGATCATGGAAGATGAGATGGACCGCCTTAATCTGGAAAGGGATTATCCTCCACTGGCGGCGGCGGGGATTAACACCGCTAATCCCCACTATCACTTTGCGGATCCCGGCGCGGCAATCCGGGAAGGGGACATCATTCAACTGGACTTATGGGCCAAAGAACCAGGCGGTATCTATGCGGACATTTCCTGGGTGGGGGTTTACGGCAAAAGGGCCGGGCCGGAAGCGGAAAAAACGTTTGATGATCTGGTAAAAGTCCGGGAAGAGGTTCTTGGTTTTATCGATACTTCTTTTAATGAACAAAAAACCCTGACCGGGGCGGAAGTGGATGCGTACTGCCGTTCCCTGCTTTGTGCCGGGGGTTATGCCGGGGCAATCAAACACAGGACCGGCCACGGTATTGATACGGATGTCCATGGCTCCGGGGTCAACCTTGATTCGGTTGAATTCCCCGATACCCGCCGCCTACTGGAAGGTTCCTGCTTTTCCGTGGAACCTGGAATCTACTTGTCCGGTTGCGGTTTTAGAACCGAAGTGGACGTTTATATTAAAGACGGCCGGCCCAGGATATCCGGAGGAGAATCTTCGATCATGCCCGTTCGTCCGGTTGAGTATGCGGGGTACGGCGCTGAACGGGGCAGGCAGTTTTCGCTGCTGTCCTGTTAGGATGCAGGGGAAATATGGTACCGGTACCGCAGGAATTAATTGACTTTATTAACAGCGGCACGGATTTTATCGTTGCGGGCCATGAAGGACCGGACGGGGATTGCATAGGCAGCCAACTGGCGATTGCCTCCCTGCTCCGCAGAATGGGGAAAAAAGCTGTTCCCTGTTCAGCCGGCCCCTTTAAGCGGCCCGAAGTAAAACCCTATGCGGATCAGTTTCTTCCTTGTCCCCCTAAACGGGAAGGGCTAAGGGTTATCGTCATGGATTGTTCTACCCGCGAAAGAGTGGGGGATCTTCCCATCGACGGGCTTTTTTCCGCCGCGGTGGATCACCATGCTTCCGGCGATCCCTGGGGAACGGTGGTTTACCTGGACAGAGACGCCCCGGCGGTTGCCTTAATGGTGGAAAGGATTTTCCGGGCGCTGGGGGCAGAGCCAACGGTGGAAGAGGCGGAATACCTTCTTTTTGGGCTTTGTACCGACACAGGATTTTTCCGTCATCTGGACGAAACCGATTCGGAAGTCTTTCTTGCCGCCTCAAGGCTTACCGCCGCCGGGGCCAGCCCCAAAAAAGCTTTTGCAGCAATTCACGGCGGAAAGCCTTTTAATTCCCGGCTCCTTATGGGATCCGTGCTGGCCAAAACCAGACCCTATTACGGCGGAAGGCTCCTTGTTTCCGACGAAACTTTGGAAGAAACGGAACGGTACGGCCCGGACAGCAGAGACTCGGACCTTGTTTACCAACTCCTCCAGTCTGTTGAAGGGGTTGAAGCGATTACCCTGATCCGGCAGGAAAGCATGGAAGAATGTTCGCTGGGCTTCCGTTCCCGGGATCGTATTGATGTGGGCGCCATAGCGGAAGCCTTTGGAGGCGGAGGCCATAAAAACGCCGCAGGGGCAAAAGTCCGGGGTACCATTGCGGAGTTGGAAGAAAAATGCACGGCGGCATTTGCGCCGTGGTTTGGTTAAACACTGCCTCTAATACTGCTTCCGGTCATTTGGTATAGGGCTCAAAAGCAGAGAGTTTTTTTGCCGTATCAGGCCCGATTGTTTCATCAGATAATAATTTCTGCGGCACACACAGCGTAAAAACGCTGCCTTTGCCATGTTCACTGGTTGCTGAAAGCGTCCCTTTCATCATTTCCGCTAATTTTTTGCAAATAAAAAGCCCGAGTCCTCCCTTGGATCCTTCTCCGTAATTTTCAAAGAGATGTTTTAATTTGTCTTCCGCTATGCCTATTCCGGTGTCCATGATCCTTATAACAAGCAACGCGTACCCGTTTTTCCACTTGCTTGTTATATTAACTGTAACGCTTCCTTCATGGGTGTATTTAAAGGCATTGGCCAAAATATGATGGCAGATTTGTTTGATGCGAAGTTCATCGCCGGCAAGATTTACCGGCAGTTTGTCATCAATAACCAGCTTATAGTGAACCGTTTTGCTTTCTGTAAAAAACAAGTAGTGGGAAGTTATGTCGCTTATAAATTTAGGCAATTCGTACTTAACAGGATTTAATTTAAGTTTTCCCGATTCTATTTTTAAAATATCAAGGATATCGTTAATTACGTCAAAAAGTTTCATTCCTTCATTGTTTATTGTCTCAAGATTTTTTTTGTAATCTTCTTTAACTTCCGTATATTTGGAAAGTAATGAGGAAAGCCTTATGATATTGTTTATAGGGTTTGACATCGCGCGTGAGATATTGGCAAGAAAAGCGGTTCTGTTTTCCGAGGCTTCTTTAAGGGCATGTATCAGGTTTTCAATTTCCGCCTGGCGTTCAACTGCCTCGCGGGTTATTCTCTCTCTTTCATTTATGGAAATAAAAACCGAATGGGACCCGATAAACGTCAACACCCCGGTAAGAACTACCGATGCGGCAAAAGAAGCCAGTAAAACGACAACGCGCATTGCCGCAAGCCGATTGTCAACATCGCTCCTTTCTATCAAACTGAAGAGCAGCCAGGGGTAACCGGGAACTTCACCGTAATGGCCGATCATGTGTTTTCCTTCGTAAGTGTACCGGGAAATACCGTTTCTTTGCTTCAATGCAGTCTCTATCATATCCGCTATAGGTTTAAAAGAAGGGTTGGTTTCCGCTTCGGTTATCGGATTGAATTGGCTTGTTACCAGTTCCGTGTTCGGATGGGCGATGAATGTCCCGTTCTCGTCCACCATGTAACTGTAACCGCTGGGCATACTGCTTTTTAGATTAACTATAATATCGGAAATGGCGTGGCCTCCGTCTTTGCGGGCAATCAATGCGCCGATAACAGGCGCATCCGGAGCGTCATCCCGGAAAATCGGCACTGTAAATAATACCACAATTCTGCCGCTAAGACGGCTAAAGACCAGTTCAATGTTTTTTTCACCAGCCATAGCCCGTTTGAAGTAGCCGCGGTCGCTTACTTCAACGGCAGTATCGTCCACTACATAATGAGAAACGCCTTCAGGTGTGACCATGGCCATATCAAGCGCGCCGATACGGGAAACATCAAACGACAGAGCCGGCTGGACAACCTCCCAATTCATGCTCCGGACACGGATACGGGTGGCTATTTCCTCGAGTATATTGAGCTGGCCGTTTAATGTAGCGCTTAAAAGCTCCGCATTTGAGGTGTTCTTGTCACCTATCGCGTCGAGAATAGTCGTCTCCAAAATCCTGGAACTTATTTGCAATGTGACTGTGCCAATACCGGCGGAAGTCATCAAAACCACCGCCCCGATTATAAGTGGTATCTGAACGTTTAATTTCATATACGGCCTGCTTTAGGTCTGTTTTGATAGTTAAGCTCTAAAAACAATTACCGGTCTGGGAAACGCGGCGATTCTACTCCCCGCTATTCCCCATATCAGTTGGATATATAGTTCAGTTCCTGTTCCTTTTTTGATTGTAGCACAGGTACCTGTTTTTGTCATGTTTTTTGTTTGTGAAGGATACCGGCAGCAATAACGGGGGGTAAAGTGAGAATTACCGGCAAGCCCCAATTCCGGTGTCCAAATCCCGATTGACAGAGGCAGAGTAATTCGATACCTTTAAATTAAGGCTCGAACCCGGGCTGTATAACAGCGCGAGAGTGGTGAAACTGGTAGACACGTCAGACTTAGGATCTGATGCCTTAGGCATAAGGGTTCGAGTCCCTTCTCTCGCAGAATTGAGAGAGAAGGGACTTGAATGGTTTGTCCCGCCGGTCACACCGGAAACACATGATTACGAGGAAAATAGTGTCCATATCCAAAGAGATAGAGCGTCTGGAACATTCGGCGGTAAAATTAACCCTTACGGTAGGTAAAGACGATATTTGTTCCAAGTACAATGAGCTTTTGGCGGAGTATGTTAAATCCGTTTCTATCCCCGGTTTCCGCAAGGGAAAGGTTCCCCGGGATGTGCTGGAACGTAAATTCGGCCCGGCCCTTAAAGACGAAGCGTTAAACAAGGTTTTCGGCGACGCCATTACCGGGGTTTTTGAGGATGAAAGTTTCCCCAAAGAAGACCAGCCGCTCCCTTATTCCACCCCCCGTATTGACGGTAAACCGGTTCTGGATTTTGAAAAAGACCTGGTTTTTTCCGTTATCTACGACGTGTTTCCCAAAGTTATTGTGGGCCCCTGGAAAGGCCTGGAGGTTGAAATCCCCAATGTTTCTGTCGGTGACGAAGATGTTTCCCGGGAGCTCTCTGAAATTCGGGAACGGAACGCCATTGTTCTGGACCGGGACGACAGCGCCGCGGCGGCCAAGGACGATGTAGTAACGGTGAGCTATTGCGAAGTGGACGGGGACGGAAAAACGGTGCCGGGAAGCGAAAGGCAGGATTTTGTCTTTACCCTTGGATCGGAATACAACCTTTACCGGTTCGATGAAGAGCTTGTCGGGATGAAGAAAGGAGAAACCAGGGATATTACCAAAACCTTTCCCGGCGACTATGTCCCTAAAGACTTGGCGGGAAAAACCCTCTCAATTCGTGTTACCCTCTCCGCCTTAAAAGAAAAAAAGCTCCCCGACCTGGACGACGAACTGGCCCAGGATGTGGATGAAAAGTACCACACCCTGGAAGATCTTAAAAACAGCATCAGAGACAGGCTTAATAAAAATCTGGAAAAACGGACCCGGGACCTTACGGTTTCCAAAATATTGGAAAAGGTGCTGGAAACTACTCCCATTGATCTTCCAGAATCCATGGTAAGCCTTGAACTGGATGGCCGGTTCAGGAATTTGGCCCGGCGCTTTAACACCAGCGCGGAAGAATTAATAAGAACCCTGGATAAGACGGGCCGGGAAACGGAGCAGCTCCGCTCCGAGTGGAGGCCCGACGCGGAAAAGGCCCTTAAAAGCCGCCTTATTGTGGAAACCTTGATGCAGGACCTTCAGATGGAAGCTTCCGACGAAGATGTCGACGATGAAATAGAAAAGTTTATCGCCGAATCGGACAATCCTGAAGAAAAAGAGAATATTAAGAAATATTATGATCAGGAAAATATTCGCGACTACCTAAAGGAAGAAATCAGGGAACGAAAGCTTTTTGACCTTTTTATGGCGGAAAACAAGGTAATAAAAGGTGAAACAGAAAGCTATCTGGATTTTATATCCGGCAGCCGATAGAATAGAATAAATGAGGTTATCATGAGCAACGTCCTTCCACATGTGGTAGAACAAACCGGCATGGGGGAACGGTATTACGATATCTATTCCCGCCTTCTTTCGGACCGGATCATTTTTCTGGATGGGGAAATTATGGACCTGAACGCCGATTTAGCGGTGGCCCAGATCCTTTTTCTGGACGGCCAAAACACGGAAAAGGACATCAACCTCTATATCAATTCGCCCGGAGGCTCTGTTACCGCGGGACTGGCAATCTACGACACGATCCAGCACGTCAAATCCAATGTGCAGACGATCTGCCTGGGGCAGGCTGCCAGCGTAGCTGCCTTGATCCTGGCCGCAGGAGCGCCGGGAAAACGGCTGGTTTTGCCTTCTTCCCGGGTGGTTATCCATCAGCCCTGGGGAGGCGCCCAGGGCCAGGCCCGGGATATCGGCATCCACGCCAAAGAAATACTGCGTCTTAAAAAGATCACCATTGATTACTTTGCCCTTCACACCGGAAAGGATTCCGCCCAAATCGCCGTCGATCTGGAACGGGACTTTTTCATGTCTGCCGAAGAAGCGGTGGCCTACGGTATAGCTGACAGGGTTCTGATAAAGGAAAAACATGGCCCGGCTGCGTAACGGTTACGGCGGGGGGGAACGGTCCTGTTCCTTCTGCGGAAAAAGCGCCGACATGGCCCGGCGGATCATCGCCGGACCCAATGAAGTTTTTATCTGTGATGAATGTGTGGAAGTCTGCCGGAAGATTCTTTCTGAAGAAGAGCAGGACTTGACCGCCCAATTCACCGGCGACATCCCCACTCCCAGAGAAATAAAAAAATATCTGGATCTTTTTATCATTGGTCAGGACGACGCAAAAAAGTCTCTGTCCGTGGCGGTGTACAACCATTATAAGCGGATCGCCAATCCGGTAAAAGATCCGGAAGATGTGGAGATTGAAAAATCCAATGTTCTTTTGATAGGGCCCACGGGAACGGGGAAGACTCTTTTGGCAAAAACCCTGGCCCGGAAATTAAAAGTACCCTTTGCCCTGGTGGACGCCACCACCCTTACCGAAGCGGGTTATGTGGGGGAAGATGTGGAAAACATACTCCTCAAGCTAATCCAGAGCGCCGGGGGAAACATCGCTTCCGCCGAACGGGGCATTGTCTATATCGATGAAATCGACAAGATAGCCCGGAAGGGAGAAAATGTTTCCATTACACGGGACGTGTCGGGGGAAGGAGTTCAGCAGGCCCTGCTTAAGATTATAGAAGGAACCATCGCGTCGGTGCCCCCCCAGGGAGGGAGAAAGCACCCCAACCAGGAAATGATCCGGATCGACACCACCAACATCCTCTTTATCTGCGGCGGCGCCTTTGTGGGACTGGACAAATTTATAGAGCGGCGGGTAGTTCAGCATCCCATGGGATTCGGCGCGGAAATCCAGGAAAACCGGGAAAAGAGCCTGCGGGAACTGTACGCCAGCCTCCACCCGGACGACCTTATCCACTTTGGGATGATCCCGGAGTTTATCGGACGGCTCCCAATAGTGGTGAGCCTGGACGAGCTCCGTAAAGAGGATTTGATACGGATCATTACGGAACCGAAAAATGCCATTGTTAAACAGTACCAGGCTTCCATGGCTTATGACGATGTCCAACTGGAATTTACCGACGGCGCAATTAACGCTATTGCCGATACGGCAATTAAGCAGAAAACCGGCGCCCGGGGACTGCGGGCCATTGTGGAACGGCTTATGACGGACATTATGTTTGAAATCCCCTCTATAGAGGGAAGCAAACGGGTGGTTATTACCCAGGATACCGTTGAAAAGTCCGAGCCTCCGGAGATATTAAGCTTCCAGAAAAGCGCGTAAAGACATCAACTGACACTCCTTTGGGATATGAGCATTCACTTCATACAGCGGGAAGTATGGGTTTCCGATCAGGGCGTGGACCTTCTCGCCGCCGGTTTCGTGTTTACTTTGGGGCGCTGCTTCCCTTTCTGCTTTGCTATAGCCTGCGGTTTCGCTTTCGGGGTTGCCTTCTTTACGACTGGTTTTGGGGTTGCTTTTTGGGGTGCCATGGTGTTCCTCCTTTTGGCCGCGCCATTCCTGTTGTCTGATTGACCTTTGCCGTTGTTCTGCCTCTATTGGCGGCAATTCGTCATGGGGGTATTTTGTACTTGCGGGCGGATTTCTGTCAAGCGGTTATGTCCACCCGTTGGGGCTGGCCAGGAAGTTGCGGCAACTTCGTTGCCGAGTTACTTCCCGGCCACCCGTTCCCGCGGCGGCCGCGGCTTGTTGTACAGTGAAGCTGGAAAATCCGGCATAGCGCGCTATAATAACGGTTATCAACAGGGGCAAACCATGAACAGAAAGCGGGTAACCATATTTGCGGCGGCGGTCATGCTGTGCGCGGCGGCCATGCTGTGCACGGCGGCGCTGCCGTTAGCGTCTCCGCTTCACGGAGCCGTTCGATTGACATCGCCGCTCACGCGGCTTACAGAGGAGTTAACGGCGCAGGGAATCCCGCCTTCCGCGAAAGACTTTCAGATGAGCGGCACGACGCTGGTCAAATACACCGGCGCGGGCGGCAATGTAACCATACCCCAGGGCGTTACCGCCATTGGAGTAAGCGCTTTTTACGGAAGCGGCCTTAGCGGCGTAACCATACCGGACAGCGTTACAAGCATTGGGCTGGCCGCTTTTTCCCATTGCTCCGGCCTTGCCGCCGTAACCATACCGGGCGGCGTTACAAGCATTGAGCCGGCCGCTTTTTCCCATTGCTCCGGCCTTGCCGCCGTAACCATGCCGGACGGCGTTACCGGCATCGGGCAGTACGCTTTTTTCGGTTGCCGCGGCCTTACCGGCATAACCATACCCCCCGGCGTCAGAAACATAGGGGACAACGCTTTTGATAATTGCCGCGGCATCACCGGCGCGGCCATACCCCGGGGCGTTACCAGAATAGGAAACAATGTTTTTGCGAATTGCGTCAGCCTTGCCGCCGTAACCATACCGGACGGCGTTACCGGCATCGGGAAAGCCGCTTTTTTGAATTGCTCCGCCCTTACCGCCGTAACCATACCGGACAGCGTTACCGCCATTGGGGAGGACGCTTTTAAAGGCTGCTCCGGCCTTACCGGCGTAACATTACCCGCCAACGCCAGGTTTACCGTCATTGCGGGCGGCACTTTTAGCGGCTGCGTCAGCCTTTCAGGCGTAACCATAGGGAACGGCGTTAAAACCATCGGGGACGGCGCTTTCAGCAGAACCGGCCTTACCGGCGTTGTCATACCGGCCGGCGTTGCCGGCATTTCGCGGTACGCCTTTTCCGGCTGCGACAGCCTTACCAGCGTAACCTTCCAGGGCAAAATTGCTCCAGCCAACTTACATAACGGGGCGTTCGAGAATATGGGCGACTTGCGCGCCAGGTACCTTGCGGGAGGCCCAGGTACATATACAAGGCCGAACGGCGGCTTTGGCGGAACCTGGGCGAAACAGTAACCAGTGCCTTACCTTCAAGGGAACGCCTTGTTATCCCCCGCCCGGACTCCTTGCCTGTATTAGCATAGTAAACCAGTCTTGTTTACACTCAGTAAACCAGCCTTGTTTACACCAAGTAAACCAGCCTTGTTTACATACAGTAAACCATCCTGGTTTACATCTGTAAAACCAACCTGGTTTACACATAGCAGTCCGGCCCGGGTTGGCGTTACCGTACAGGCAGGCTCTGCCATCCCCGCTGCCCACGCGGCGCAACTCCGTGTAACTCTGTTCCTCAATAATGGTTATCATATATCATAGAGGCATCGCCGCTCACGCGGCGTATACAGGGGTGTAAGTATGAACAGAAACCACGCGGCCGCGCTTGCGGCGCTTGTCATGCTGTGCGCGGCGGCGCTGCCGTTGGCGGCGCAGGGAAGGGACAGGGGAAGGCCGGGAACTCAGACCCCGAGCGTGCCTCAGGAGCCGAGTACAGCCGCGCCTTCGGATTTCACCTATTCGGAAAGCAACGGCGGAATAACCATTACCGCGTATACAGGAGCCGGAGGCAACGTCATCATACCGGCGCGGATAAACGGAAAGCCGGTTACCGCCATTGGGGAAATGGCTTTTTTCGGCCGTCAGAACATTACCGGCGTAACCATACCGGACGGCGTCACCGCCACCGGGAAGCAGGCTTTTATGAATTGCCGCAGCCTTGCCGCCGTAACCATACCCGCCAGCGTCACCGT
>Ga0268262_10007312_pt1 | contig 10352 bp, 14 predicted proteins | sample TergutNc150P3_FD_190354 | JGI IMG/M metagenome (GOLD analysis project Ga0268262, IMG submission 190354) | Nasutitermes corniger P3 segment gut microbial community from laboratory colony in Florida, USA - Nc150 P3 (SPAdes) (version 2) | ecosystem: Host-associated > Arthropoda: Insects >...
CTAATTCATTGATGTAATCGCGGACTGTGGCATCAAGCGTTTCTGCCTGCATGCCACAGCCTAGCTCCTAACGATCCGCTTGTCAAACCTTTTTTGCTTTTTATGAAACATTTTTGTAATAAAGACTCTTGTGCGCTTTGAAGAAATCTATCCCCCTTAAAAGCATTGACAGTTCTTCCGCGCTTAATTCTCTTACTTCTTCTTCCGTTTCAGGCCAAGGAAACTTGTCTTTCTCAAGCCGCTTCTGGCTCAGCCAAAACCCGTTCCTGTCCCACCATAGTGCTTTCACCAGCTTCCGCTCCCGATTACAAAATAGATATATGTTCCCACTGAACGGCTCTCCTGCCATCTGCTGTTCTACCATTACCGTAAGCCCGTTTACCGCTTTCCGTAAATCCGTGTAACCTGGGCGGATAAAGATCCGCGCTTTGCTGATGTCGATTGTCATGCCGCGCCTGCCAATGCGTCAATAATCGCCCGCAGTCCGCTGCTGCCAATCGTCAGGGGAATGTGTATTTTCATTTCCCCTTTTTCAATGAGTATTTCCTCTCTGTGCTCAACAGAAATTGCTTCTGTTGGGACTTCCACAAAACAGGGTTCGTTTCATGTTTTTGCTTTGGTCCATCCTACGAACGTCTGCGGGATAAGGCCGTTTTCTTTCGCATAAGTCCACGCCTTCTTTCCGCTCCGCCGCCAGTCTTCCAGCCACATGGCTTTTTCTTCCTCGCTAAATTTCATCTTTTTCCTCCGAAATTAGGTGTTTCTCGGAAGTTTATTTCTGTTCTTTATACGGCGGTAGAAGCGCTAGTTTTGACGGATACATTAATGATGTTGATTTCAAGATTTGAGCCGTCATCGCACCCACAGAAAACAGTATCATAACCGTCTGTAGTAATAGATTTAATACTGCAAGTATGTTTATATAAGATGCGGCCTATTTCTATATCAGAAAACGCCTCAACGTCCCATATTGTGACTGATGAGTCATCTGAAACACTGACAATTTGTTTTCCATTATTTACAAAGACAAAATCCCAGATAGTCCGGTTTTCTTGTATAACATCATCGGAAAATGAACCAAGGGTACATTCTGCCTTAGTGCCAACATTGAGACCTATAATTTTGCCATCGTCATTTGATGAAAATATTATATCGTCATTCGTTGGCGAAAAGCATACTCTTCTGACACGTGTAGTATGGCTAGATTGGGTATAAATTGACTTCAAAGTAGTTTTATCATATACGATTACTTTTTCGTCATTGCTCCCACTTGCCACATACTTACTATTTGAATCGACAGACCTAACCCAATCGTGATGTTCAGATAATTCTGAAATAAACTGCAAGTCATCAGCATTCCAAATATCAACACTAAATTCCTTAGCTGCACCAAGTATGTATTTGTCGTCTTTAGAATATCTAACATCGATTAATGTACCATAAGTATTCTTTAGCAAAACGCCTTCAACAGTTGCATTCGAAAAATCTGAGTGGTGAATAGAAACATAACGCAAATCGGCATTAATTATCCATTTTGAGGAAAAATTAAATCCACCAAGAATTGTTTCGAATGCTGCATGAAGATTGATAATGTTGCCCGCCATATATGATTTACTGCTATCACTGTGTTCAGAGATTTCTCGCAATTTATCCTTAAGTGCTTCTTTTCCTATAGCGTGTATCAATGCAATAACAATCCGATCTACCAATAGTCGCTTTTGTGTTTCGATAATATATTCTTTAGAAGATGTGTTAATTAATCCAAGAAGATTAATATAATGCGCTGTAGTTTCTTGGATTTCTTTAACAAATGCATCTTTGGTATAATCAGAAGCAAACTCAAGAATGACGCCTTGTAGATACCACTTTTTCTCGCCATCATAAAATGTTTCGACAAGACAACGCTTTTCTAAATTTGATAGTGTTCTTGATGCGTAAGAATTGTTTACTACTTGCTGCACAATTTTATCAACTAATACTTGTTTGCTAATTGGTTCACGCTCAATAGCAAGCCACAGTAGAAATGTTTTTTCTATTTCAGACAATCTATCAAAATGCTTTTTTAGCAGTTCGTCAACTTTATCTGGTAATTCTGTGCTTTCGAGAAAGGCGTCTATATCATTTCCAAAATCTTCACTTATATACACCGCTGCCATTTTTAACGCAAGAGGATTTCCCGAATAATAATTACATAATTTTTCAAAGTCACCAGATAGATGGTATGTACTTAATAGCGATTTAGTTTGATCTCCGCTTAAGCCAAATAGTTTAATATACTCGATACATTCATCAATATTTGTTGATAACTCCACCTTTTCTCTACCTGATAAAACAAGCGTACTATTAATATTATATTGCAAAAATATTTTGAAAAACTTGTCATATCCGCTATATTCAGACATAATTCTTCCACACTCACAGCCAGTCTGCATGATGGATTCTAAGTTATCGAATATAAAAAGGACATTAGTTTGCTCAGAAGAGAGATGCTGCTGAATAGCATCAACCAAGATATTATCATTATCTGTACTTGACATTTCTTTATTCTTAAAAACATCATATAAAATTCTGCTCGCAATCTCGCTAAACTTCGGAGCGTTCGATAAATCAACATAATATATGTGAGCAGAAGATGATTGTACATATTTTGACAGGAGCGAAGATTTTCCTATACCACCAAGTCCATAAATATTAATAATACGATATTCGTTATTCTCAATTGCCTTACTAATTGTTTCAAACTGCTCATGAGGAATGTATCCCTTACATGGTCGTAGTTCAGTAGAACCACTAATAGGCGTGTTTATACTTATATTTACGGTAGTCGGGGCTGTCGCCCCACGCTTAGATGCCAAAATACTCGCTCCTCCTCTCATAAAAAATAACCTCATTCCAAAAGACTATCTTGCATACTTATCAAGCAACGGGTGTAACTGATGTTCATCGAAAGCCGCATCATCTGGAAATTCCTCTTTCGAACTGAGTAGTTTTATAATATATGCTCTTTGTTGAATGATATTAGACATATCAGTGATACCATTCTCTTGCGCAAAATCTTCCAATTTGGATAATCTGCTAATATGCCCATAAATAAGGAAAAGATCATCGTAGTATGGCTCATTTCTTAACTCAAGTATATCACCATTCCCAACGACCGCTTCCCAAATCGGTATGTAGATAGCATAACTCAAAGCTGGAGTATTATTATCTTTTTTATCATTTATCATAGCTTTAATATCATTTAATTCCAATGCGATGTTTATGATACATTTCCTTCTCCGACGCTTCCGGAGCCAATTTTCAAGTAGCATTGACAGAAAAAAACCAGCCGCTGCACCTACTGCGGTATTAAACATATCGGATGCGCTAAACCAACTAGAGTCAGCATTTTCCATTGAGTTAGAACTCATATCGCTAAAGTTCTCATCGTTTGTCTGCGTAGTATCTATTAAAACAGTGGCTTCATCTTCATTACTATTTGGAACTACGTTGTCTGCAAATACTGAATAACTAAAGGAAGTAAGCAGCAATGGAACTATAGCTGTAGCAATTATTTTTTGAATGATATTTGTCACTCTTACATCCTCCTTCTGTAAAGCATAATGTTATAATTTAAATTGTGCTTGAACCAAAAATCCACATACGCTAATTATATGGTTCCCTCAGTTAAGTACTTCACAATTCGCGCCACTAATTGCTCGGCTGTATTCGTGCACGGTTGTAACCTCTCTGCCCAAACACGTCCTGGATGCAAACTATCCCATTGCGGCATCATACCCTGATACCTGCCTTTGCCGGGATCATGATTGCCGAAGCCATCAAGAACACGATTCCAAACTGCAGTTCAAGCCAAGCAACAGACATATTTCCATTTATACTATGTCAAAACGCTCCGTAATAGTCAACATTACGAACAGACCACGGAAATCAATTTTCAAAAATAAGAGCCTATGATAGAAATAAAGGATGGGAAGGGACAAACTAAGGATAAGGGAGTATTTTTCAGAAGTTGAGACGGAAAAGGAGTACAATGGCTATTTCTGTAGCGTAGGGGAGGCGCTGACGATAGCGATATTGGGTTCAATATGCGGCTTGCGAAACACCAATCAAATCCATCAATGGGCATCAAGCCAACGCGTCAGCGAGTTTCTGTCTGGGTATTTTCTGATAAATGACATTCCCTGTTATTACTGGCTTTTATGCCTTTTAAAGCTGATAAAGCCTGACTCGCTAAACAGATGCTTCATGAAATGGGCGCAATCACTAAGGCCCGGTGGAGATGGAAGTGAAGCCTATACCATTTCATTCGACGGGAAAACAATCCGTTCAACTGGGAAGATGGACAGCTATGAAAATCCGCTGCATATACTAAGTGCGCACTTGGCCGAACTTGGCATAACCATAGGCCAAAAGACAGTCGGGCAAAAGAGCAACGAAATTCCAGCGATGAGGGAGCTTATAGGGCTTTTAAGGATACAGGGCTGCATGGTAGTCGCCGACGCGCTTAACTGCCAGAAAGAGACGGCTAAAGCGGTAATTGAAGGCAAGGGAGACTATTTATTTTCGGTTAAGGACAATCAGCAGACATTGAAGGAAGATATAGAAGGCTATGTTCAAGATAAGCATTTGCAGAAAACAATGGACACAGCCGCAACGGTAGAAAAAACGAGCGGCAGGGTCGAACGGAGAACTGGGTATACAAGCGGTGATATAGGATGGCTTTGCAGAAAGGAAGAATGGGAGGGCCTGGCTTGTATTGGGGCAGTGAACACTCAAGTTTCCAGCAAAAAGGGAGAGACAAACTAATGGCATTATTACATCTGCAGCCGCAGCTTGATGGCGGATGAACTGCTCAGGCACGCACGTTTGGAATGGTCTGTAGAAACAATGCATTGGCTGCTTGACGTGCATTTCGATGAAGATTTCTGCCGTGTTGAGGATCGGAACGTCCAGCAAAATCTGAATATTGTCCGCAAGATCGCGCTAAACGATTAAAGGCTCTTATTTTAATAATAAAGTTTCAAAAAGTTCTTTTATTTGCTCTGTTTGATCCTTAATAGAATCATCTGTTTTGAGTGGACTTTACCCCAATAGGTGCACACAGTTAAGCTTGGTTGCCTAAGCTAAACACGTTAGGCGCTACATAGTCAAGCGACGAATGCATGCGGATGCGGTTGTAATACGCCTCAATGTAGAAAAACACCGACTGCCTGACCTCGGCCTCGGAATGCCTGTCGTCCAATGTTTCCAGTTCCCCCTTCAACGTTTTGAAAAACGATTCGGCGCACGCGTTGTCCCAGCAATTGCCCTTCCTGCTCATGCTCTGACGAACAGCAGGACAGCTTTCCCGCAAAACGTCGCGGAAGGATTGGGCGCAATACTGAACGCCCCTGTCCGAATGGAATATCAGGCCGCCTTGGGGGCTCCGGTTTTTGACCGCCATTTCAAAAGCGGCAACGGCGGTCTCAGAAGCCTCCATGCCAAGGCTAAGCGCCCAGCCAACGATTTTCCGGTCAAACAGGTCAAGCACTATGGTCAGATATACCCAGCCATTTACCGTACGCAGATAGGTAATGTCTGAGACCCACTTTACACCGCCAGATTCAGCGTAAAACTTCCAGGACAGTATGTTTTCAAAGACTTTAAGGGTATGGTTGGAATCGGTCGTCGGGATATGCTTCCTGCTCCTTCGTGCGTTAAGGCCGTTTTCCCGCATCAGACGGGCTACTTTCTTAAGGCTTACCCGTTTTCCGTAGATGTCGCGAAGTTCCCGGCGTACCCGAGGGCTGCCATAGCGGCGGTGATGCTTCGCCGCTATTTCAAGAATAAGGCGTACCAGCTCCGCATCGCCTGCCTTACGCCGTTGCGAGGCCCCGTTCCTGGCCCATCTGTAATAGGCGCTACGGCTTACCCCAAAAAGCACGGCCATCTCCTTAATGGCGTATCGGTCCTGATTCGCTTTCATGAAATGATACGCCATTATTGGGGTTCCCCTTGCGCGAAGATGACCGCCGCTTTTTTTAGAATTTCATTTGCCTCCCTGAGCGCCTTGTTCTTTTTCCGCAAGCGGGCAAGCTCCGCTTCCTTTGGCCGCCCGTGGCCTGGGAACGCTTGCAGGCCGCTTCCCGCCGACTCCCGGGAAGCCTGCACCCATCGGCGCAGCATGTTCTCGTTGATTCCCAGATCCGCCGCGATCCGGCTTACCGGTTTTTCTTTTTTCTCGGCCAATGCTACCGCCTCGGCTTTGAACTCCTTCGTGTGGATACGCCGTTCTGTAACTTTCTTTCCCATCTTTTCCTCTCCTTCAGTTTTATTCCACACTTATTTTTGTGTCCACCAGACGGGGTAAAAAAAATCGGATAGGCTCTCTGTTTTATGATTTTTATGAACCTCAACTTGCTCTTCATGGTTTTTGTTTTCTTTAATTCTATTCTCTATATCTGCAATATAACTATCAAGGTCAATACCATAATACTCAGAAACATCGATCATATTATCCCTTGTGTATTCCAAATTATCGCTATCAGTATTTCGATATTCATAATCAGCTATATTATTTTTATTGTTGCTTCTGCTTTTGTAACTTTTTCAAATTTCGCTATATCAATGTCCTTTAATCTGTTTATATCTAATAGTTTATAAAAATTATCAGTTCCTTTCATTAGCACATTAATAAATTGTTCATAACAATTAATGTAATTATATTCATTAAAAGAAAGATATATATCAACGGCCTCAGTATAAGAAGACTCCAATAATATATTCTCCCATTCTGCGTAGAATATTTTGGTTAAATATTTTATTAAATCATTATTAAGCAAAGGGAATATATTTCGTGATATATAACACAACTTAGAAAGTTTCGAGTTATCATCAGGAAATAAAAAGGGTCTATCAGAATTATAAAACATTGATTTCCTTAACTTTATAATATTTAATTCATCAAAGGATTTATGGATTTTATTCGCGCACAATAGCTTGATTTCATCAGGTACCCTTCCCTTAAATATTTGATAAATTGTAATTATTTGATCTAAACAAACACATTTTTCAATTACTGATTTTATTATTTCTGTATTATTCAGGAAATAAGAATGTATGAAATCGGATACTGACGGATTGTGGTATTCAATCGCAACAATATTATTTCCATCTCTATTTATTTTTATAAATGAATCAGATAATTCTTTTAAGGATTTATTGAAATCAATAGTAAAATCAGCAGTAGAAGGAATATTATCAGAAAAACAAAAACATTTTACAGCATTCTTAAGTCTTTCCAATTCTACTAAACCGTTTATACTGCCTAAAATAATAATAATTGACCTGCTAAGTACAGATATTTGGTTTTCAAAAGTGTGTCTCCATACACTTTCAGGATTATCAAAATATGAAGAAAACACGGAATAAAAATTATCCATTGGTATTGCATTCCATTCTTTTTTATTGATGATAATTTCAATAATACGAGGATTATAGTTTTTGTGACTGATAATTTTTAAATATCTCTGATCTTTGATAAGCTCCTGTAAATAACTTATTGGCATATTAGAAAAATATAAATGTCTGTATAGTATTTCTCCTCTAACCAGCAAAGTATATTGTACGAGGTCAATTATACATTTTGCTATATTGATATCGTATCTGTTTAGCAATTCATATTTTTGCTGAGCTTGTTTAAATATATATTCACTCGTTGTCATTATAAAATATTTATTCTTTGAATCTTTAATTTTCTTGAATTTTCTTGATGAAATCAATTAATTGTCGATCTTCATTCCTACTTAATTTATTTTCAAGAAGATTTCCACCTAGAAAATCATCGAAGAAAAATATTTGTTTAAGACTTTCATTATATGATTTGTATGCTTCATCAATATTTGAACTTAGATATGTCAGATTATTTATTCCGCTAGCTATCAGATTATAAACAAGCATTTTAGCAAGAGTTGTTTTTCCAATACCTGATATGCCAGAAATAATTATATAGTGATTTTCTTCTAATATTTTTATAGCTTTATCATAACTTTCATTGTGAACATAAATCTTTGCATCTTTTTTTATTTGTTCAGATTGAAATTCTGTATAATTATAAATATTTGCATTAAGTATTTTATTTAAAACTGTTGTACTTGTTATCCAGAGTTTATAATACTTTGTCTCAATATTTGGATGCTTTGATAATAAATTAATTATATCATCTTTCCCGAAAATATCCGATTCATCTTTTATTATTATAACTGCTTAAACCACCGGCTATGCCGGTGAGACTTGAAAAGGCTATGCCGTGTAAGTAGAGATAATAAATAATTAAGTACTCCTGAGGAAGCCCCTGAGAAGGCAAAAACAGGAGTACAAATGAAAGAATGGCAAAGTCTAGCACATACCAAGTGGGAATGTAAGTATCATGTGGTAATCGTACCAAAGTACCGTAAGAAAGTACTGTATGGACGGCTGAGAAAACGGATAGGAGAAATCCTAAGAGAGCTATGTCGTTACAAAGGCATAGAAATCTTGGAAGCACATGCGATGCCGGATCACATACATATGTGTATATCGGTGCCACCGAAGTACAGTATAGCGATGACAATCGGGTATCTGAAGGGGAAAAGTGCAATCAAGGTTCACAAGGAATTATCAAGACGGGAGCCGAAAGGGTTTACGAACAAAAACTTTTGGACGAGGGGTTACTGTGTCAGTACTGTAGGATTAGACGAAAAACAAATCCGCGAGTACATACAGAACCAAGAAAAACTGGAAATGGGAGAACAAGGTTATCTCAATTTTTAGCCCCCTTTAAGGGGGCTTCCTCAAGCCACCGGCTATGCCGGTGGTCTTTGACTGGCTGAAATAATTGATATATTTTTGTTTTTGCTTTTGGTGATAAACCAACTGTTGTTGCTATATAATAACGGTCAACTTGTTTTCCAACAATTTTTCCTTTTTAAGTTGGCTATACAGTGAATTATAGGTATTTATTCTTTTGCATTGGACTATTGATTTTCTATCTTTGGTTAAGGCAAAACGCAAATCAATCCCGCTATCTTTACCTGTTGTAAACGATTCTATAAATATATTGAACTCACATTGCAATAAATCTCTGATTAAGTCTTCAAATTCAATCCAGGAAAGTGTCAGTAAATCATAATTATTCATGAAATTCCTTTTTTAGCAATAAAATATCTATTTTTAACTTTACTCTCTGTTATTTGTTCTCTTGTAAAGCCTTCCTCTGCAATTCCGTATACCCTTCCTGTCCTGCAGAAATGTTGACAAGCCGCTGTTTTGACAGGGCTTTTTCTATGGGGTCAAGTCCTGGGGTTTTTAGTATATTTTGCAGTCTTGCCTTGTGGGAACCGAAAGCGACATGAAAAGCGTCTTTCGGGAAACCCATAAAACGGAATTCTCTTTTATGGGATAAAGATTTATCAACAGCTTGATAAAGGGTTTTATCTTTTACAATTTTAAGTACAGGAAAAGCCTCATCGAAAAATTGTAAAGCCTGGGTTAAACTGCTTAAAGATTCTTTGTCTGTTTTTTCGCAGAATTGGAGTTCCTGTGTGATGAAGGTGTACTCGGCAAGCAGGATAGTTTCAGGGTCGGCGGCGGCTTGGGCTTCCTTAAAGGTTTCCATTGCCAAAGCTATACCTGATTCGTAGTTAATGCGCCCATCCCGTTCTTTTCCTATTATGGCAAAGCCTTTGCGACCAGAGTCAATACGCAATGCCGCTTCATAAATATTACGGAGTAAGCCAGTCGGATCCAAATTCAGCCTCCACTTCAGACAAATTCCAGCCGCCATTTATAAGAAAATCCAAACCAATTTTCTCTTTGGCAACTTTCGCTAAATAGGGGGGCATTGGAATTGACCTTATAAGGCGGCTGGCTCCTTCTTTATCTCCAGCCTTTTCTAATTCTGCGGCTTTACAGCCGATGGCTAATTTCTCGTCAAGGGTCATGGTTTGTGCTTGCGGCATAATAACTCCTCTTTAAGCCGTAGCGCCAACAAGTTGGCGATAGCGGCGAATTATATCGAAGGGCATCGCGTAGCGATGACCCTTTATCCTTGTTCTTATTTTACATACTTTTGGCCGGTTCCAGCAAGGGGAAAATTACACATTTTACCTATTTTTGGATGTCATCAGCTTGCCTATATTTTTAAATAACAATTAGCTATGTGCGGTTAGAAATGGAGAAAAAGCAGCATGATTTGGGAAAAATGAGGCAGGGCGAGCGCACTATGTTAACCCAGCAAGCAAACAAGGCGATAAGATATATGTAGCCAATAGCTATTAGGGAGGGGTTATGGGAAACACGAAACTGCCGCCTTTGATGGAATATTTTGCAAACAT
>Ga0268262_10007313_pt1 | contig 10352 bp, 6 predicted proteins | sample TergutNc150P3_FD_190354 | JGI IMG/M metagenome (GOLD analysis project Ga0268262, IMG submission 190354) | Nasutitermes corniger P3 segment gut microbial community from laboratory colony in Florida, USA - Nc150 P3 (SPAdes) (version 2) | ecosystem: Host-associated > Arthropoda: Insects > Digestive...
TTCTGATGAAAATATTAATGGTTTCCAGCGAAGCGGTTCCTTGGGCGAAAACAGGCGGTCTTGCCGACATGGTTTCCGCTCTTTCCATAAGTCTTGCAAAACTCGGACACGAAGTAAAAATTGTTATCCCTCGTTATTACTCGATAGACCGAAGCGCATTAAAAATGCTCCCGGGCGCGATGGGTACGCCCATGGGCGGCGGCATTGAAGAATGGAGCGCGGTTTACTGTACCGACATGCCGGGAACAGGCAAAAAAAATCCCGTTGAAGTTTTTTTTATTGATCATGAAATCTTTTTCGGCAGGGACGGCATTTACGGAAACCAAACGGAGAGCGATTTTATTGACAACTCACGCCGTTTTTCTTTTTTTTCCAGAGCGGCGTTTCAGCTTTGCCGTAAAATTGAATGGTACCCCGATGTGCTTCACGCCCACGATTGGCCTGCGGCGGTCGCTCCCGTTTACCTGAAATTCGGCGAGAGAACTCCTAACGGCGACAAGGAATTTAAAAGGACAATATCGATACTGACAATTCACAACCTTGGATATCAAGGTATTTACAATAAGGACAATTTTAATTACATGGGACTCGGCTGGGACGTTTTTTACAACGCCGGCTTTGAGGACTGGAGTATGCTTAACATGCTTAAAGCCGGTCTTTACAGCGCGGACAAAATAAACACAGTTTCACCTAACTACGCCGAAGAGACAAAAACACAGGAAAACGGCTTTAGGCTGGACGGAGTTCTGCGCTACCGTTCCGCCGATTACTGCGGAATATTAAACGGAATTGACACAAACGTATGGAATCCCGCGAAAGACAAATACATTCCTCAGCCTTACTCGATAAAAAACATGGAAGGCAAGGCGGCGGCAAAAGCCGCTCTTCAAAAAGAATTCGGTCTGCCCCCCGATCCTTCAGTACCGATAATCGGTATTGTTACACGCCTAACCGATCAAAAAGGAGTAGGTGATCTTTTCGGTCCCACTTACGGCTGCGCATGGTCAATTTGCCGAGATTTAAATCTGCAAATGGTACTGCTCGGCTCCGGCGAATACTGGTGCGAGAATGAAATATCCGGCCTTGCCTCGCGCTTATCAAACTTCAAAGCGAAAATCGGCTACAGCGAAAAAATCAGCCATCTTATTGAAGCCGGCTCCGACTTCTTCCTGATGCCAAGCCGTTATGAGCCATGCGGTCTTAACCAGATGTATTCGTTAATTTACGGAACACTGCCGATAGTCCGCAGAACAGGCGGTCTTGCCGACACCGTGGAAAATTTCAATGAAAAAACGGGAGAAGGCACAGGCTTCATGTTTGACTATTTAAGCCCTTCTTCTATATACGACACAGTAACATGGGCGGTATGGACATGGTACAATCGCCCCATAGAAATACAAAAAATGCAAAAACGCGGCATGGCGCAAGATTTCTCATGGGAACTTTCCGCTAAAAAATACATAGAAATGTACGAAGCCACCTTCCAGACGCAAGGCATTAAAGTACCGAAAGCGCCTATAGTTGAGTAACGCATAACCTACCTTCTTTCCTCTTTGTGTCCTTTGTGTGAGTTTTTGGGGTTAAATCCACCCAAAATTCGACCGAAAATGTAATAGAGGTATCTATTTTGCAGGTTATTTCAGAATTTAAAGAAAGATTTAATACGGACGGGTATTTTAAATTCCGTACAATTGCCGTTTTAACAGCGGTTTTCTTGGGTTTTTGCGGGCTTTGGATGGGATTTACGCTTGTTTCGGCAATGTTTGACCTTCACTTTTTCCCCGCCGTGCCGGGGCGGTTTTTCGTCCACTCCTTCGGGATTCTTTCCCTGCTGATTCCGGCATATTTCTTTTATGCCGCAGTCGTTTTGTCCGACAAAAAATGGCGTCCGGACAGGATATTCCTTTTGAACGGGTTTTTAATCCCTTTTTTAACCCTTTCTATCGGCTTTGTTTTTATACGCGATTTTGATGTCCGTTCCCAGCAGTCATCATTTTTGTATACTCTGGGAAAAACAGGTTTCAGCCTTTTTATCATCACCTCTACGGTGATTGAAATTCTGCTTTTACAGGTAGCAAGAAATATTCTCTTCTTTAAAGACACAAAAATAATGCGTAAAAAAATCCTGCTTCCGCCGCCGCTTGAGGTAAGTGAGAAAAAAACGGAAGATTTTACATCGGTCGCAAATGAAGAGTATCGGGAAACCCAAACAACGTCTCAGACCGAAGAAATTGGCGAGCTTGATGAAGTTGAGGATGTTGATGTCGGAATGGATTTTGAGAGCGAAGATGAAACAGAAGAAGAAGCTGAAGAAGATAATGAAGATACCGAAGATACCGAAGAAAACGACGATATTGACGCGGTAACACGTGCGTTGGAAGAAGCGGAAATTGCCGCCGCCGCTCACGCCGAATTAATGCGAAATAAGGGCAAACAGTTAAATAACCTTCGCAATAAAAAATACATGGTTCCCGTGGATATTCTTAACGAATACCCCGACGGCGAATATTGGGTAATTGATCAAGCTACAAGGGATGCGGCTATCGCTTTAAAAGAAACCCTTAACGAATTTAATATTCAAGCGGAAGTTACAGGCATAAGAAAAGGACCTGTTATTACAATGTTCGAGATACTTCCCGCTCCCGGCGTTAAATTGTCAAAAATTGTCGGCTTACAGGACAATATCGCCCTGCGTCTAGCCGCCTCGTCCGTGCGTATTGTCGCCCCTATTCCGGGAAAACACGCCGTAGGTATCGAGGTTCCTAACGCCAAGCGTAATATTGTCTCTTTTAAAGAAATAATAGAAAACGAGCTTCAACGCTCCGAGAAAAAAATGGAAATTCCCGTTGTCATGGGAAAAGACATCACAGGAGAGGCGCAGACAGTCGACCTTGTTCAAATGCCGCACCTGTTAATCGCCGGCGCTACCGGTTCGGGAAAATCAGTCTGTGTAAACTCTATTATACTTTCAATACTGTATCAGCTTCATCCGGCGGAGTGCAGACTTATGCTTATTGACCCAAAGATTGTAGAATTAAAGTTATACAACGACATTCCGCATTTATTGACGCCGGTAATTACTGATTCCAAGAAAGCGTTTCAAGCTTTACAATACTGCATTTATGAAATGGAGAGGCGTTATGCCTGCCTTGACTCGATGGGAGTGCGAGACATTCGCAGTTACAACAAACGTGTTAAAGAAAAAAATGTTGCGCAGGAGTATATGCCCTATATCGTCGTAATAATTGACGAATACGCAGACTTGATGACCACTACAGGAAAGGAACTTGAGTCCACCGTGGCAAGGCTTGCCGCTATGAGCCGCGCGGTCGGGATTCACCTTGTGCTCGCGACTCAGCGGCCTTCAATCGATGTTATAACCGGACTTATCAAGGCGAACATTCCAAGCCGTATTGCGTTCATGGTCGCGAGCAAGACCGACAGCCGCATCATTATCGACATGGTCGGCGCCGAGAAACTTTTAGGCAAGGGCGATATGCTTTATTCGGGAGTTGTCGATCCGTTCCCGATTCGTATGCAGGGCGCGTTTATCTCCGAAGAAGAAGTGGAGTCCGTTGTTGAATATGTAAAATCATTCGGAGAGCCGGATTACATAGACGATGAAATTTTCTTTGAGGACGAAGACGACGACCAAGGCGCTTCCCTGTTCTCGGAGGGCGGAGATCCGCTGTACGAGAAAGCGTTGGAGATAGTTCATCAGCAAGGGAAAGCAAGCGCCAGCTACATTCAACGAAGACTAAAAATAGGCTTTAACCGCGCCGCTAGGATTGTCGACGAGATGGAACATAACGGAGTTGTCGGTCCCGCTAACGGAAGCAAGCCCAGAGAACTTGTAAGAGATTTCGGAATGTAATTATCTGCTGATAATATTGTTAATCCATCTTTTTATAGAATGTTCGTCTGAAATCTCATAACAGTAATCGCCCAGACGCTCTATTCTGCGTACTAAGTCGATAAAAAGCAATTCCGCTTTTACATTGCCGCCGGCCTCAATCCGCTTGCGTCCGAGCTTTTGCAGTTTCTTGCGGTCTTTGTCGATTTGCGCTTCCAGTTCCGCCGCGCGCAGTTTGCGTTCCGACGAAGGATTGCGTCCGAGTTGGTCTTCAAGTAAGCTTAAAAACTCTTCAACAAGACCAACATAGGGAATAAGCTGATTCATTTCCTTATTTCTAAAAACGCAATCCTTGTTGACGCTCTTTTCCAGCAAACGGCTGATGCTGTAACATTCATCGCTCATCGATTCAAGCGCAACTATAACTTGCATCAGGTAGTTAATGCGTGTTTCGGTTTTTGGATTGAGTTTTAAGCGGGAACATTCAATTAAAAATTTGGTTAGCGTCTCGCGCATTTCATCGATATACTCTTCTTTCTTTAACAGCTCTGCGCATAACTCGGCGGCATTCTCTCTGTTGTTGCCTTCACGTTTGCTTTCACTTTGGCTCTCATGTTTGCTTTCAAATTCAAATTCATTTTCGTTTTCGTTTTCACGCAAGTCGCGCAGTACCGTACAAAATCGGGAGAACATAAAAGAGACAATTCCCGCCATGTCGCTGATTTCTTTTTCCGCGCGGAGGATATTGAGCTCAGGCGAATCGGTGTTTCCCGCGGAAAGATACGCAAATTTGTAATGACCGCTTTTTGCTTCCTGTTTCTTTTCCGGTATAAGGAAAGAGATCAATCTTGCGTACTGTTTTACGAAAGGCAGGAAGATAAGTGTATTTATTACATTGAATAAAGTATGAAGCCCCGCCAGATGAACAGGTATTGAAGAATTGCCCGGTCCTGCCGCAAGCGGGTCTCCCGGAAAAATAAAATCGACAAATTTTAACAATGGGAACAACAGCGGAAGCGCCCAGATAAGCCCCAGAACATTAAACAGAACGTGGGCAAGAGCCGCGCGTTTCGATTCGGTATTCCCTGCAATTCCGGCAAGAACCGCGTTAATGGTAGTACCCACGTTGGAACCTAGTACCATGCCCGCCGCCATTTCATAAGTTATAACATCTTGAAAGGCAAGCGTCATTATTAATGTTACCGCCGCTGAGGATGAGTTAATAATTATGGTCATTATAAGTCCGACGCCCAAGCCGATTAAGACCGCCGTAACTTTGTTGTCTCTTAAAGCTCCGATGGCGTGGAAATCAAAAAGAGCATTTGAATTGGCTATTCCGCTGGAAAGGAAATAAAGCCCGAGGAACAAGAAGCCGAATCCTATCAGTAAATCGCCGACATATTTGTACTTCCATTTTGCTATGCTTAAAATAAAACCAATGCCGATTGCCGGCAATGCCAAATTATCGATACTGAGCTTAAATCCGACAATGGAAATTATCCATCCTGTTACGGTGGTTCCGATATTTGTTCCGAACAGTACTCCGATAAATTGGGTAAGGGATAAAAGTCCTGCGTTTACAAAGGATATAACAATTACTGTAAATGCCGATGAAGATTGAATAATAGCGGTAGCGATAAAACCTGTGAGCACGCCCATAAAGCGGTTGCCCGTCATGAAATTCAAAGTTTTACGCATACGTTCGCCCGCGCTTTTTTGCAGTCCGTCGCTCATCATCTTCATTCCGAACAGAAACATGCAAAGTCCGCCGGTCATGCGCAGTAAAAGTGTTAGAATCTCCATATTTGTATGTTATATGAAAAACAAATAATCTTCAAGATATTGAATAAATCAATATATTATGTGTTTTTACTTGAGTATTTGGTAAAAGTGCTGAGTTTTTGCATTATTTTCTTCTTTTCTAAGACCGTCGGTAATCCAATTTAATAATACTGTTATCCTGTAGTTCATACTTCGCGGAAGATTTATTCTGCTTGAGACAAAACTCGGTATGTAAAGCCCCGACATACTATAGATGAGTATTCCTTCTTTTACCGGCTCAAGGTAAATTATCGTTGAATATCTTTCCGCTCTCATAACCGTAAAGATAGAATAAGTAACGTCTCTGAAGTTTGTTAAGGTATAAGTCAGACCGTACAGACTGACAGTTACTTCCCCTCTGATATACAGGTCTCCCATAGACAGATCTACAAAGCGCAGGTACATTGTTTCCGATAGCGGCAGTATGTCCGTGTGCGGAGGATCCGCAATGGGTCTTCTTCTTTGGGCGCTTTCAAGCCGCGTTGTATCTTGAAAAATTTTATACTCTCTGTCTCTCACGTTAAGTGTATAGTCCTGTATGTTTTTTATTCTTCTTAATGCGTTATAAATGTCTATTAGATCGAGTTCTCTTTTGCCGCGAGGCACTAACACAAGCGCCTCGATAAGATGGGAGGGTCTTTTTGCCATAATTTTATTGTAGAGATCCAATTCCGAACCAGCGGCCGGAGAAAATGTCGGAGTGTCATTCTTTTCAAAAGAGTTTCTTAATCCTACGCTGCTCATAACAGTTGATCTTTGCCGTATTGATAAATTCGGGAAAACATCATTAAAGGAGCGTGGCTCAAATTCGGGAACTTCAAAGACGAGCGTAGGCGCGTTGAAAAATAACGACTCATCATCAAAATCTTCGTCGTCAAACTCCTCGCCTAAAGCCGACTCATCCGTAATAAAGCGAGGTTCTTCGGCGACCGTGTTTTCTTCATCGTCACCCTTGTCCTCGTCCTCCGCAAAGAGCGGTGTGATAAAAGCGAGAAGAAGACAAAGACCGATAATCTTCCCTACAGAATTCATATACTATATAATAACCAAAATACAAAGAAAATTCTACTCTCTTTGTTCGTGAGTGTTCGTGTGGTTCGTGGTTAAAAATTCTTCCCTCTTTGTTCGCAGTCTCAGTCCTTGCCGAAAAATTCTCTGGCAAATTCAGTCTTAGGCGCTGAAAGTATCTCGCCTCCTGCGGCGGTTTCAACTATGCGTCCGTCTTTCATAAGCGCAACTCTATCGCCTAGCATTAGAGCTTCCTCTTGGTCGTGGGTTATGAATATGCAGGGCGCTTTTGATGCGGATCGTATCTCACGGAAATCTTGTCTGAGAGTATTTCGCAGGGGCGCATCCAAACTGGAAAAAGGTTCGTCCAGCAAAAGCGCCCGTGGACTGGACGCAAGAGCGCGGGCAATGGCTACTCGTTGACGTTCTCCGCCTGAAAGCGTGTCAATGCGCCTTGCCGCATACCCTTGAAGGCGGACAATTTCCAGCGTCTGATCAACGATAAGACGGCGTTCTTTTTTAGGCACACCTTTGATAAAAAGCCCATAGGCTATATTTCCGCCTACATCAAGGTGGGGAAACAAAGCCAAGTCCTGAAACACTACGGCAATATTGCGCTTCCATGCAGGCAGTTTAGTAATGTCCTCGCCGCCTATAATCACGCTCCCCGATTCAGGTTCCGCAAGACCCGCGATAAGATTAAGCGTCGTTGTTTTTCCGCAGCCTGAGGGACCTACAAGCGCAAGCGTCTCTCCTTCCCCAACCGATAGATCGAGCGATAACGAAAAGTCTCCGTAAGTTTTTTTTAACGCTTTAACTTCAAGCATATTTTTTCCTCCCTGTTTCCGAGAGTAAAAAACAGGCGGCGCAGCAAAGTATCAGCAGGGTTCCGGCGGCGCAGGCTGTTCCGTAACGGTAAGCAGCAACGGCGCGGTAAATGTACAGGGGCAAAGTTTCCCAGCCTTCCATACCGAGCATCATCACCGCGTTAAGTTCTCCAAGACTGAGCGCCGCTGCGAAGCCCCACGCTGAGCGTAAGCGGGAAAGCGAAAGAGGCAGGGCGGTTGTTAAAAGTCCGCGCAAAGGGTCTGCGCCTAAGACCGCCGTAGCGTTCAGCGTGTTGGCGGGAAGGGAGCGGAAACCTTCGGAAATAAAATTAAACGCAAACGGCATTGCGCTTACACCGTGAAGGATCACAAGCGCAACAGGAGAGCGGGAAAAATTTCTTCCGTAGAGAATGATCCAGCCCAATCCCAAAATAATACCTGATGAAATTATGGGAGCGGCGGCAAAAAAACGGATAAGGTTTGCCGTAAAGAAGTCAGCTTTGTTGTTTGTCTCAAGGAGTTTTACCGCGCCTGCCGCAAAGAACGCAAGCACACAGGCGGTTGTCGCGGAAAAGAAAGCCAGTATAAGAGAGCGGCAAAGCGCGGGAAAACAAGTAACGCCCAAATCGCTCCACCATCTGACGCTTAAAACCTGCGACGCCGAGCGTGAAGATTTGTTTAAAAAAGATTCAAGCGGAATGGAAAGAATCGGGCCAAGAACAATAAAAGCCATAACGATAAAATACGCTATCATGATAATCCGCGAGGCGGTAGATTTTTTTCTTTCTTCGGCGTACTCGACAATATTTGTTTGTATCGACATTGATTTTTTTCCGGCAAAGACATAGGTAATGAAAATGCAGACGGCGATTAAGGTTTCTATCAGCGCAAGAAATCCGGCGTTGCCGTAATTTAAAAAGATACGAGCGTATCGGTATATTTCCACGGAAAGAGTTGTGGTTTGCGGGCCGCCTCCCAACACCAGCACAACGGCAAAACTTGTAAAGCAGTACATGAACACCAAAAAACTTGCGGCTAAAATGCTTGGCAGTGCAAGCGGAAGAATTACGGTAAGAATAATTTTTAAGGGAGACGCTCCAAGACTTGCCGCCGCAGGAGCGTAGGCTCGCCGCGCTCTCGCTATTCCGTCTCCTGCAAGGCGTATCACAAGCGGGAAGTTAAAAAATCCGTGCGCAAGAATTACGGCAAGAGGTTTGTAGAGTATCCTTATCGGTTCATCGCCCGAAAAAGGCAAAGATCCGTAGATACGGTTTACCCAGCCTGAGTTTCCGAAAAAAAGCACAAAGCCCAGTACTACTAAGATTGACGGCATGGCAAAAGGAATCGCTGTTAATGTTTTTAGGAGAGGCGTAAAACGCGAACGGCTGTTTCCGATGAACCATGCGCCGGGAAGCCCGAGAGCCAGAGAAACAAGCACGCTGAAAAAAGCCTGCTTAAAAGTGAATAATGTTATATGAAGGAGCGCGCTATTCTGAAAGACGGATAGTTTTCCGCCGGCAAGCCCGTGAATAGCGGGAGCGAAACTTGCGGCATACGGAAGAAGAAAAGAAAAAGCCGCCGCCAGTACAGGCGGAAGAGACAGAAGGCAGGCGGCAGTTTTCTTTGTCATTTATTTTGTCCCGCTCGTCATTAACGACGCCCATGCGTTAAGATCGGCTTCCGAAACAGGGCGGGGCAAAAGAGGTTTATCGCTCTTAGGATTTACCCTGAAAGAATCGGGTAACGGAATATCAATTACCGTATACATCCAGTTTGTTAATGGAATGATATTTTGAAAATCAGGGCTTATCATAAAATCCAAAAATGTTTTTGCGTTGTTTTTGTTTTTTGCTGTTTTCAAAAGCCCCGCCGCTTCAATTTGCATTGCGTGACCGTCCGTAAAAATAGCGGCTTTGTATCGCTCTGTATTTTCGTACTCAAGATGGTATCCCGGACTTGTAGTATACGAAAGAACCATCGGCGCTTCCCCTTTTGTAAAAATTCCGTAAGCGGAACTCCATCCGTTTGCGATAGTAAGTATTGAGGGGTCAAGCCGCCGCCAGTAATCCTTCCAACTCGCCCCGTAAATTTCTTTTACCCACGCAAAAAAGCCAAGCCCGGGCGATGAAGTGCGCGGATCAATCAAAATCAGTTTTTTATTAAATTGAGGAAACGTTAAGTCTTCAAGAGACTTAGGCGGATTGGTAATTGTCTGCGAATCGTAGACAATGGCAAAGTAACTGTAATCGAACGGAGTTACGCGGAAATTCGAGTCCAAAATAAGTTCTTTAAAAATTTTATCGGAGCCCTTCGGACGATACGCCTCAAGAAGCTTCGAATCTAAAACACGCGGCGCAAGATTTTGATCAAACCCCAAAATTATGTCCGCGTTTGAATTTTTCCCTTCTTGTATCAGTCTTGAAACAATTTCCCCCGCGTCGCCGTGGCTTACCCACGTTATTTTAATTCCGGTCTTTTCCTCAAAAACCTTTGAAGCCTCGGGACCCGGTCCCCACTCCGAATTGAAAGAGTCGTAAGTCCAAATTACAAGCTCTGCGCTTTTTTCTTTTTTACAGCCCGCAAATCCCGACAACAGCAAGACCGCAATTGCCGCGCAGATAATAATCCCGATTCTGTTTTTTTTCATAGTACACTCCTGAATTTTTTCATACAAACAGGAGTTTAAATTTACCCTTGAATTCGGAAAACAGAAACTTGCAATTATGCCGCAAGCTTTTGTTTAATTGTTCCCTACGCCGGCATTATCCGGATCAGGTTCAACGGGTTTAATCTCAGGCATTGTGTTTCGGCAAAGCCAAAACAGGCAACCACCCCGGTAAGAT
>Ga0268262_10007314_pt1 | contig 10352 bp, 8 predicted proteins | sample TergutNc150P3_FD_190354 | JGI IMG/M metagenome (GOLD analysis project Ga0268262, IMG submission 190354) | Nasutitermes corniger P3 segment gut microbial community from laboratory colony in Florida, USA - Nc150 P3 (SPAdes) (version 2) | ecosystem: Host-associated > Arthropoda: Insects > Digestive...
CGCCCTTTTTTCTTTCATGTTTAACCCCATTCGGATACCCTCCTCGCGGCATCCTTAGTTTAATTTGGGTAACATTTTCTATTTGAGGCATAACCTTTTATCGGTAACATTTTTCTTGAGGCAACGCAACGCTTGACCATTCTTTCTATAAATTCTAAACTAAAATTCCGATTTGGATCTTTATTTTTAGGAGAATATATAATGAAACGGACTTATCAACCTAGTAAGGTTAAAAGGAACCGTAAATTTGGGTTTCGTGCGCGCATGAAAACAAGGGGCGGAAAGCTTGTTTTAAAGCGCCGCAGGGCAAAAGGACGGATAAAACTTTCAATTTCTGACGAGAAAAAGCCGTATTAGCTGTGATAGTACCCCTGTTAATGGGGGAAAAGGTTCTTTTCGTTTTAAACGGGAAGAACATTTAAAGGGAAGGAAGGAGATTCAGGAGGTTTTCGGCAAAGGTAAACAGTTTAACTGCCGGGGCGCAAAGCTTTTTGTGTTAAAAAACAATATGCCCTACAACCGGATATGTTTTACTTTTTCCCGCAAATTCGGGAATGCCGTTGTCAGAAACCATACAAGGCGTCTTGGACGTGAAGCTTTCAGATTGATGAGACCCCGTCTGTGCGGAGGTTTTGATTTGGTCTTTTTGGTTTACCCCCCTCTGAATAAAGAACAGTCAGGTAAATCAAAAACAGATTATTCCGAAAGATTCCTGCAGCTTGAATCTCTTTTTATAAAAGCCGGTTTATTGAAGTGAAAAATATAGCGCTTGCGTTCATAAAGTTTTATCAATACGCGGTATCTCCTCATTTTCCGGCGGTATGCAGATATTATCCGACCTGTTCGTCGTATGCTTACGAAGCGGTAATGAAGTACGGGGCTTTGCGCGGCAGCTTTCTGGCTGTCAGGCGGATTATCCGTTGTCATCCGTTTCACTCGGGCGGTTATGATCCGGTTCCCTGACAGGTTTATACGGTCAAATTGGTTAGATTTGTTTTAAGGAAACAAAATGGAAAAAAATACAATTTTAGCGGTAGTGCTTTCTACTGTTGTACTAATCGGTTTTTTCATAATGCAGGGTATAATTTTTAAGCCTGTACAACCGGTTAAACCTTCTGTTGAACAGCCGCCTGCTGTAACAGCAGTTGAAACACCCGGTAAGGATACGGTTCAATCATCAACGCCGGAGCAGAATGCGGCGCAGACTGCGACGGATTCCGTTTCGGGACAGACTTATGCGTCAATAGACGCAGGTCCGCAGGCGGTTGAATATATAACAATTGAAACCGAATTATTAACCGTTGTTTTTACCAATTCGGGCGGCGATATTGTTTCATGGAAACTTAAAGATCATAAAGAACATCTTGGCAAAGATGATAATGTGGATATGATTTTTTCAGGCAGCAATGAACCTCATGCCTTTACAGTGGCATTCGGCGGTCTTGACGCCAAACCTGTTACATCGCTGTTTTATTTTAATCAGTTGTCTCAGTATTCGGTGGAATTTTACCGCGATTTTTTACTTCCCGGCAGCGGCGGCAAATTCCGCCTGACCAAGCGCTACGATTTTAAGCCGGGCGATTATATGTTTGAACTGACTATTACTCTTGATGCGGAAAATTCATCGCAGAGCATTAATTACGCGGGTAACGCGTATACGCTGTCTTTTGGTCCGCAGATTGGTCCTAAGTTTGAAAAGCTGGATAACCGCTACGATTACAGGCAATATGTTACATTCACCAACGGCAAACGTAAAAATGTAAAAGTAAATGAACTAATTGATACGCGTCCTTCATGGGCGGCAATTTCCGGGAAATATTTTGCATTCATTGCAATTCCCTATCTTGCGCAGTACAGTGTCAGTTTTTCGGAAGCTCCGGAAAGCGGGCTGCCGTCGGCTTCCAGATTTAACATTATCCGTCCCGCCGTCAACGCATCCAGAGTAGCGGATACTTACCGTTTTTATCTTGGTCCCAAATCGCAGGAAGCGCTTGCAATTTACAATACCGGCAGGAATGAATTTAACCTGAAAGATACCAAGCTTGTTGAAGTTGCGAATACGCGCGGAATTTTCGCCCCGCTGGAGAAATTGCTGAAGTGGCTGCTTCTTATTTTTTATAAGATCGTTCCCAACTACGGAGTGGCGATTATCTTCCTTACATTGTTTGTAAAAATTCTTTTCTTTCCTTTAACAAAAAAAGGCTCGGAAGCGACTTTGCGAATGCAGGCTCTTGCGCCGAAGCTCAAGGAATTACAGGAAAAATACAAGGATAACCGCCAAAAACTGAACGCGGAAATGGCAATGTTTTATCAAAAGGAAGGGTATAATCCTATTTCCGGATGTCTGCCGATGCTTTTGCAGATACCCATATTTCTTGCGATGTACAACCTCTTTAACAACCATTTTGACCTGCGAGGCGCGGAATTTATTCCCGGCTGGATACCAGACCTTTCGCTGCCTGAATCGATCTGGAATTTTCCCGAAGGATTCAAACTGCCGATATTGGGCTGGACAGCGTTAAGAGCGCTGCCGTTTATCTATGTCGGTTCACAGTTGATATACGGAAAAGTTACCCAGATGCCCGGTCAGCAGTCAAACAGTCAAATGAAGATGATGTTATACGTCATGCCGATTGCGTTTTTCTTTATCCTTTATAATGTGCCGTCCGGACTGCTGATATACTGGATTTTTTCCAACATACTTACATTGGCACAGCAGGTTATTATCAACAGATATATAATGGCGAAGAAAGCGCAGATACAGAGCGAACCGGAGACTGTAATTGCTCCGAGAAACGTAATCGCTCCCAAGAAAAAGAAAAGGAAGTAATTTCCCGATTATATGCAATTGATCGGGATATGGAGGTATATATGGAATTTGAATTTGAAGGCCGTACCGAAAAAGAAGCTATTGACAAAGCGGCTGAAGAACTTGGTCTTGAAAAAGACGATTTTGACGTGGAGATTCTTGAAACCCAAAAAAACGGTTTGTTCAGGAAAGGTTATGTGCGTATAAAGGTTCACACGGGAAATACCGTAAATAAAGCCGCGTCCGAAAAACGCCGTTCCAATGATGCAGCAGAACCGGAAGACAGCCACAGGGGAAATTATATCGGTAAGGCGGTTTTCGGCGCTCCTGAACCGCGAAGTGAATTTGAAGAAAAAATGACGGAATTTACAAGCGGTTTAATTGAACGCATGGGTTATCCGGGTAAGGTTTCGGTTTTATTCAGGGAAAAACACAAACTCGGAATCAAAATTGATTCCGAACATTCCTCGATAATTATCGGGAAAAAAGGTAAAAATTTGGACGCGCTGCAGTTGCTGCTGAATATTTACGCGTGCAGAATTAACAAGAACGATATAAGAATAATCCTTGATACCGAAAATTACCGAATAAAACGCGAAGAATCGCTTGTGCGCCTTGCCTACAATGTGGCGGAAAAAGTATGTGAAAGCAAGGTATCTGTCCTGCTTGAACCGATGAATCCTTTCGACAGATGGCTGATCCATACCACATTGAATGATATTAACGATGTTGAAACAAAAAGCGAAGGAGATGGTTTATATAAACAGGTAAGGGTTTATTACCGTGGGCTCAGATAAACCCGCAATATAACCCTTTTTTATTTATGAAAAAAAACCTTTTTTTTCTTTTGACAGTCTTTATTGCCGTCCCGTGTGTTTATTCAACGCCTCTTGAGAATTTAGTTACCTCCGCTAACGCTTCCAAATTACGTTCGGAAAGCGGGTTTATCATGGAAATGCAGTCGGCAAATCCTTCTCTGCTGTTAATGCCCTTAAATAATGAACTACGTCGGTATATAAACGGGGTTATTGATACATTAGCTCCCAATATGATGGTTGAAACATTGTCCCTTTATAAAAAACCGTTACAATCGCATTCAGACAGGGAAAGCTGGGATGAAACCCAGAAAACCGGAATAGTTAATCAATTACTGGCTTTAAGCACACTTGCGGGAATTCAATACTATTCGGCGAGCAGGAAAAGCATGAGGACTTTTTTTGAATATTCCAGAGTGATAGACGGAACAAATACAAAAAATCCGGTTCCCGATCCTGTTTATTCCGTTCCTCCCGAGCGGATTTCTCTGTATGCCAGACAAAAAGACCTTACTTTTGGGGACAATATCTACCGTTATGAATATGCAGTCGGCCGCGATGTTGTATTTTTTGTTCAGGAAAACATAACTTCTCTGACAGTTGGTTTAATTCCGGCTGTAGGCAAGGGGAAACTTAAGACTGTTATCGCGGTTTTTGACTGCGGCGATACGCTGTTAATTTATGTCGCTTCTATGGCAAAAACGGCTTCTGTTCCCGGTATGGGGGAAAAAATAGGCAACTCTTTTTCCAACAGGGCGGAAGCGGTATTAAAATGGTTTTCCGGCAGGCTGGACCTGGTTTTTCAATAAAATATTCCTATTTCCTTTTTTAACCAATTATTTTATAATAAAGTATATTTTGCCGACATTTATAATAGGAATTTACATTTAAGGACGGTACAAAAAATGAGGTTATTAACCAGATCTGACTTTGACGGTTTAGCTTGCGGGGCGCTTTTATCATATTTAGGATTGGTAGACGAGTGGAAATTTGTACATCCCAAGGATATTCAGGATGGCTTAATAGAAGCCAACGAGAACGATATATTGGCAAATATTCCGTATGTCAAAGGCTGCAGGATATGGTTTGATCATCATTCCAGTGAATCACAGCGTTTGGGCAATAGCGCGAATTTTGAGGGCGTGTCAAAGCCGGCTCCTAGCTGCGCGCGGCTGATTTATGATTACTACGGAGGCGACGCCAAGCTGGGGAAATTTGCGGAAATGATCCATTTTGTTGACAAGGTTGATTCCGGCGACCTGACTATGGATGAAATACTGGAGCCTAGGGGCTGGGTGCTTTTGGGTTTTATAATGGATCCGCGTACCGGTCTTGGGCGTTTCAGGAATTTTACCATCAGTAACTATGACCTTATGGCAATTCTGGCGAAAGCTTGCAATGAAAAATCAATTTACGATATTTTGGTTATGCCGGACGTTAAAGAACGCCTTGATTTATATAATCAACAGAAAGACCTTTTTGCCGATATGGTAAAAAAACACAGCAGAGTTAAGGGCAATGCTTTAGTGGTGGACCTGCGCGATGTAGACACCATTTACGCCGGTAACAGATTCTATATTTATACATGTTATCCCGAACAAAATATTTCCATGTGGATTGTAGACGGACGCAATAAAGCTAATGTGGCTATTACAATCGGCCACAGTATTATTAACCGTTCCTCCGCAGTGGATGTAGGCGCTCTTATGCTGCATTACGGCGGCGGCGGACACAGGAAGGTCGGTACTTGCCAGGTTGCCTATAATGAAGCTGACAAGATCATTAGCGATATTCTTGAAAAAATAAACCAGCAAAATTAATTTTTGTTCAAAATTCAGGCTCATTATAACCGGTTTTTGTTAATTTTCTTTTGGAATTTTGCCAATACGTTTGGATTATGCACTATAATTTAAAAGGTAATGCCGGAGAAAAGTAAAAAAATCCCATTAGATTCTGTTATGCCGCTGCCCGACGGCAAGGGTGTCAATAAAACTTATATTGACATCATTATGCAGGAAGAAATTCCTGTTTTATGCATTAACCGAAGCAGCAAAAAAGAAAGGCTTATGCCTTTTAAGGTATTGTATGATAATAATGAAAATTTTTGGCAGCAAAGCGGAACATGGAAATATTTTCTTTCTTCGGAAGACTTTGAAAAACTAAAAGAAAAATCCGTTGTTAAAACCGGCGACTGGGAACTGGAAAGGCCGAAAAAAGCCGCCGCTGCCGCCGCAGAACCCAAAGAACCGGAAGCGGGAGCAGGCTACGGAAGCGAAATTCAAAAATTCGCCGATATGTCCGTAGAAGACAGAGCCAATCATTTAAAGCTTAACAAATTCAATCTGGATATGCTGAATTCCAAAACCAGCGACAAGAAAGCTGTAGCAGAGGCTCTTGTTGATTCAACAAAGGACGCCGCTTTAATTAATCATTTGATTTTTGAAGAAGCTTTGCAAGTGGTAGATGAAGAAGCGAAAAAAATAACGCAGGACATTGTAGATACTACTCATGAGATGGTAAAGTCGTCCGTACAGCTTATATCTGAAAAATTTTTTAATGACGATTTAATGAATACCTTGGTAGAAAAATCCAACGGTACAATTGTACAGCACATGACAAGGGTATTTCTTAACGGAGTCGCTTTTCTTTCGTATTTCAATAACCTTGTTTCAACATCAAGCGCCATTCAAAAACTACGCATTTCTTTTGTTGAAAAGTACCGGAAGTTTTATCATTCCCTGCTTCCCGGCTTTGCCCCCGATAACATTATTCTGGAGCGCGTGTTTATGGGCGGGATGAGGGCTGTTCCTCCCGATATGCTGTATAAATGGTCTGTAGGTTTCCTTATTCACGACATAGGAAAAGCGGCGGATGTCGAGTACCACGAAGGCGAGGCTTCGTATAATCGTGAAATTGTAATCAATCATGTTAAGTTGGGTTATAAATCCATTGTGTCAAAAACAAATTATCCGACTGAGGCCGGCCTTATTACCGGTTATCACCATGAATATTACGGAGATTCATCCGGTTACGGTTATTTCCGCGCGTACCTTCAGCAGTATAAAAAGCAGAATCCGGAAGCCAAACAGGAGTATTGTATTACATACGATATTGACCCAATAGTGGAGTACAAAGCTCTTGCCTATTTTCCGGCGAAAGTTCTGGAAATAATTGATGTATATGACAGCGTTACAGACCCCAACCGCGTCTACCACAAGGCTATGACTCCGGAAGAAGCTTTGAATATGATGCGTAAAGAATTTATTGAAAACCATCATAAACTTGACGCAATACTTTTTGACATCTTCGTTGACTTTATCCATGAGAAACAAAAAGCCAGGAAATAGAGTTAAAGGAATTACCCGGACAAATAGTTATACAAAACCGTAAAAAGTCTTTTGTGCCTTCCTTTGTTTTGAAAGTGCAGATGATTTACCAATGCGGTCATAGTATAGTAATATGAAAATATGTCAAAAGAATATAGTTATGACACGCCGCTTTCGGAAATTTTGATGCCTGACGGAAAGAACATTAATAATACGAATATAGAAATAATGCTTAATGAAGAGATCCCTGTTTTTTGCAGGTACAAGATCGCTCAAAGATACCGGCTAATGCCTTTTAAGACTCTGTATAAAGCCAACAGTAATTTTTGGCAGAAGGATAAAAACTGGGAATTTTTTCTTACAAAAGAAACGCTGGATAAACTTAGGGAAAAAAATATAATTGAGCCGGCTGCCTCGGAATCAAAAGACGCAAAAAAAACTGAAGACGGCAGCCGGACTAAATCCGCCGTTCAGAGCTTTGGAGATGATTATAAAATAATCGCGGCCATGACGAACACGGAAAAAGTTAAATACCTTAGCGATATAAAAAACAATTTGGATGATCTTATTTCCAGAAAAACAAATGATAAATCGGCCGCTGCCAATGTTATGGTGAAATCAACAAGAGACGCCGTTATGATAAATCATTCAGCTTTAAAAAACGTTTTTGATCTTGGAGACACGGAAGCGAAGAAAACGACCCAGACGCTTGTATATACCACTCATGAAATGGTTAAGTCATACGCTCAGCTTGTTTCCAAAAATGTTTTTGATAATGAATTAATAAACCGCCTTGTAGAAAAATCCAACGGTACGGTAGTTCAGCACATGACAAGGGTATATCTTAACGGGATTGCCTTTCTTGCTTATTACAATAATTTTGTTTCAAACAGGGCGTCTGTTATTAATATGAGGAAAACTTTAAACGCAAAGTACAGCCAGTACTACCAAAATCTGCTCCCGAACATATCCGCCGATGATATTGTTTTGGAACGGATTTTCCAAAAAGGTATGCTGCCCGTCCCGCCCGATCTCTTTGTTAAGTGGGCTGTCGGTTTCTTAATTCACGATATCGGAAAAGCAGACACCGTTGAATATCACGAAGGCGAAGCGTCTTATGAACGCAGTATTGTTATTGAGCATGTCAAACTCGGTTACAATTCCGTTGTCAATAAAACCAATTATCCTAAGGAAGCAAGCTTGATTACCGGTTATCATCATGAATATTACGGCAATCCTGAAGGCTACGGTTATTTCCGCGACCATCTTGAACATTATCAAAAAGCCAACCCGCAGGTCAGGCCTGAATACTGCATGACTTTTGATCTTGATTCCATATTGGAATGTCATGCTCTTGCTTACTTTCCCGCAAAAATTCTGGAAATTGTTGACATTTATGACAGCGTTACCGACCTTAACCGTATTTACCGCAAAGCGTTGAACTCCGAGGAAGCCATTGCCATGATGCGCGAAGAATTTATCACAAAGAGCCTTAAAATTGATCCGATCCTTTTTGAGATGTTTACGGGTTTTATACGAAAAAAACAAAACAATAAAGTTGTTTAAAAACTGAAGTTTCGGAAAATCCTAATTTACAAAAGCTTTTTTCAATAACTCCAGATCAAGCTCGGGATATACAGGGTGCTTATCCATAAGATTTTTTACCCTGTCCGTAATTTTGCTCTTTGCGCCTGAGTCAATACTGTACTTTGCCTTGCTGTTTTTAGACGGCTCTTTATTGTCTGGCAACTGAGTTGTCGCTTTTGTTACATCCGCAATTAACGCGCCGATTTCTTCCATTTCGGCTTCCCCCATACCAAGGCTGGTAACAGCGGCGGTGCCGATTCTTAACCCCGACGTGTACCAGGGGCCGTTAGGGTCGCGGGGAAGGCTGTTGCGGTTAACCGTTATATTGCAATCCTGCAATGCGCTTTCCGCCTGCCTGCCCGTAAGACCTGCTTTGTGAATATTTATCAGTAGTAAATGATTGTCCGTTCCGCCTGTCAGCACTTCAAGTCCGTTTTTAATGCAGGAAGCGGCAAGCGCCTGACAGTTATTTACAATTTTTTGGGCGTACTGTTCGAATTCCGGGGAAGCCGCTTCGCGGAAAGCGATTGCTTTTGCCGCTATCACATGGGGCAGCGGGCCGCCCATTGTAAGGGGACAGCCCTTGTCCAGCGCTTCGGCAAATTCGCTCTTGGAAAGAACAATTCCCGAGCGGGGACCTCGCAGGGTTTTATGAGTGGTGCTGGTTACAACATGCGCCCATGGCACAGGGTCGTATTCGCCTGTAAAAACTTTTCCTGCTACAAGACCGGCAAAATGCGCCATGTCAACCATAAATACAGCGCCGACCTTGTCCGCAATTTCCCTCATTCGTTTAAAGTTGATTTTCCTTGGGTACGCCGAATAGCCCGTAAGAAGAATAAGCGGGCGCACTTCACACGCCTGTTTTTCGATTTGGTCGTAATCTAAGAGACCGTCTTTTTCGGAAACGGAATAACTGTATATATCGAACATTCGCCCGGAAAGATTATTGCGGTAACCGTGCGTAAGGTGTCCGCCCGAATAGTAATCCAGCCCCAAAAGGCGCTGGTTCCCAAGAGAAACCCTTAATTCCTTCCATTGGGCATCGTCAAGTTTGTACAGATTGGTCTCGCCCAATTTTTCCAGCGCCGGATTTTCGACCCGTGTGCTGAGAATAGCCCAGTACGCCAGCAGATTTGCGTCCGCTCCGCAGTGCGGCTGCACATTGGCGTATTCCGCCCCGAACAGCTTGCAGGCTTCCTCCTGCGCAAGGGTTTCGATAATATCAACATTTTCGGTTCCGCCGTAAAAACGGTGGTAGGCTGTTCCCTCGGCGTATTTGTCCGTTAAAAGGTTCCCCATTGCAAGCTGAACCGTTACGGAGCAGTAATTCTCGCTGGCGATCAGCTTTATGCGCCTGCGCTGATACTCAAGCTCCCTCACTATCGAAGACGCAATTTCCGGGTGGACTTTGGAGATTTCCGTCAGACTGCAAAGATAAGCCAGCAGATTTGTATTGACTTTATCGGGCGATACGGCGGCAAGATAGTCCGCAACAGGGTTTGTACTCATGGTTTAAGAGTATATTAAGATTTATTTTAATACAAGCCTGCTTGTCCATGTTAATTTCGGACAAAAAAGAACATTTTTCCGCATAAATCCCCAAAAAATACAGGACTTGTGAAACAACCAACCGGATTGTTCAACAATTATTGAACAATTTTATTAACAAAAAAACCGGCGAATCGTATAATAATACAATTGCCCGTATGGGCGCCCATATGGGCAAGCGCTCTGTTAGAGCGAATTATCTTATATTTTTAAGGAGAACAGCATGATTAACAAAGAACAGCATACCCCCCCCCCCCCCCCCCC
>Ga0268262_10007315_pt1 | contig 10351 bp, 10 predicted proteins | sample TergutNc150P3_FD_190354 | JGI IMG/M metagenome (GOLD analysis project Ga0268262, IMG submission 190354) | Nasutitermes corniger P3 segment gut microbial community from laboratory colony in Florida, USA - Nc150 P3 (SPAdes) (version 2) | ecosystem: Host-associated > Arthropoda: Insects >...
AAGCAAAAAAGTGTTAGAAAAATAGATGTCAAACAGCCTAAAACAGCCCCCCACGGCCTCAAAAAGGCCGAAAAGAGCACTTTAAACCAACCTTTAAATTATACAGTTTTTCGTCGCTATCCCGGACACCGCGCCCGACCCGCATTTCCGATGGATTTACTTCCAAAATCCCCCCGGACGACTATGCCGAAAGTAAGCGGTTTTCTGCACGAATTCTGCAAAATCACAGACCGACCATCGTCCCGTCATTCCCCGGTTTCGCCGACCCGGCCCGTCCGCAACCACAGTCCGCTAGTCTGAGCCGATCTGCGCTCATACGGGCGGATATTCATACTTGTTTACTATTATTTGCAATTATCGGGCGGTTTTTATTCATACCTACGCGCTATATTTTTAACATGGGGATATTAAGAGTCCGGCATAGGATTTAAAAAAACATGTCGATTCGCCGCGCCAAAACTTATATTTATAGGGCGGCATCTCTCTCGGCGTTAGGCCGGCTCCTAACAGTATCTCTCTCTAAGTCCGCGCTCTCGTTGTACCGCGGTATCTAAGTTACAAGCACCAAATCACAAGCGGCGGCAAGCTGCCGTTAACCGGTATTACCAAACCACGCTATGACCATCCCCTAAAGAACGGGGAAGAGGAGGATCATTGATTATGACCGCTAAAAAAGCCGAAACAACCAAAAAGACCCGGGGCGCGAAGGCCAACCGCCAGATCAAGAGCACGATGTTCAGCACGCTCTTCGGCGAAGTAAAGAACGCCATAGAGCTGGCCAACGCGCTCATCGGGACGAATTACGGCGCCGACACGAAGGTGGAGGTCACCACCCTGCAAAACACCTTCCTCAGCGGGGTCGTAAACGACATGTCCATCCTGCTGGATAACGTATTGCTGGTGCTGATCGAACACCAGTCCACTATATGCGGAAATATGCCGCTTAGGATGCTGGAATACGTGACCAAGACGTACACGGGGTTTATAACGAAAAAAGACGTGTACTCCGGGCGCAAAATCGAGCTTCCGCGCCCCGTGTTCATAGTCTTATACAACGGTACGGCGAAGATGGGCGACAGGGAGTTCCACCGCCTCTCCGACTCGTACACAAAGGCCCTGCCGGTGTTCACCGATATGGGCGGCCTCGAATTGGGGGTCACAGTTATAAACGTCAACGACCCGCGCAATAAAAAGTTAGTAAAAACTTGCAAATTGCTCGACGGATACTGTATATTTAATAATGCGCTCAACCGCAATACGAAGACCATGGACTTATTAGCGGCGATCAATAAGACAATAGACGACTGCATTGCGCGGGGCGTACTAACGGATTTCTTAGAAAAACACAGAAAGGAGCTGACCACTATGCTGTTTGAAGGATTGGATACGAAAACGACCCTCAAGATCCACGGGGAGGAAAAATATAAGGAGGGCCGGGCGGAGGGCCTAACGAAGGGCCTAACGAAGGGCCTAACGAAGGGCCTGAAGAAAGGCCGGGCGGAGGGCCGGGCGGAGGGCCTGAAAAAGGGCCGGGTAGAGGGCCGGGCGGAGGGCCGAGCCGAGGGTATTGGGATTTGGAAGAAAAATCAGAGAGATACCGCCATCGCCCTGAAAAGGGAGGGGGTATCCGTTGACATCATATCACGATCAACAAAACTGTCTGTAAGTACCATAAGACGACTTTTAGCCCAAAGGAACTGACCACTATGCTGTTCGAAGGATTGGATACGAAAACGGTCCTCAAGATCCACGGGGAGGAAAAATATAAGGAGGGTCGGGCGGAGGGCCTGAAAAAGGGTCGGGCGGAGGGTATTGAGATTAGTGAAAGGAAATTTGAGCAGAAAATGAGGAATAATGCCCTCGCCATGAAAAAGGATGGGGTGACTATCAAAAATATATCACAATATACGGGCCTCTCTGTCAGTACCATAAGACGACTTCATTAAGAATTTTGGTATCTAAGCAGAACCTAAAGCTAAAAAGAATAGAGGCGGGGGGACAAAGCCCGCCAAGCCCCGCCAAAATCCCCGCCGACCCCCAAAAACCCGATTGGCTTCGCCGAGATAAACACGTTGGCACGTAATTTGCAGTATAAATAAATAGCGGGAAGCCCGGACTTCGGACAAGTTGCGGGCGGACTGCGGGTAAATTGCGTGTAAATTATAGGTAAACTGTGGGTAAAGCGCGGCTTAAAGGCCAAAAAAAGTGCAAAATTAATTGACTTTTTGCCCCACGCTACAGTATATTATATAATGGCGTATAGGGCGGACTGCGCAAAAACGCCCGAATCAAGCCGAAAACAAGGCCAAAAGGCCGGAAAAAACGACAAAAACGCGGAAACGGACGCGGAAAATTACGCCGGATTGCGGAAAAAAGGTTCACGTTACGGCGAAAACGACGAAAACGTACCAAAATAGTAAGATACCGCTAAAGAATAGGGCGGATTTCACGATAAAATAAGATTGGACTTGCGGGTAAATAGCGTTTTCAAGTATGAATAAACAAAGGCGTAAATACGTACTCATACGAGCGCGTATTTTGGGGGAAACGACGGGGGCTGCTAACAGGGATAGGGGCTTGCACCCGTAAAAAAAGGGAGGGACCGATAGTGGATAAAACGCGTAACGGCGGCTGAAAGCCGCTCTGCCCCGACGGGCCGGATTTTTACGTGCTTTGGGTGAAGCACGAAGCTGGAAAATCCTACGGAAAGCGTATGGGTGACGCTGACCGTAGAATTGTATAATTTAAAGGTTGGTTTAAAGTGCTCTTTTCGGCCTTTTTGAGGCCGTTTGGGGCTGTTTTAGGCTGTTTGACATCTGTTTTTCTAACACTTTTTTGCTGTATACCCTTACAAAGGAGGGGATTATGAGTAAGAAGTACGGGTTTGGCGTTAAATTGGCAGTCGCGGCTTTGGCTGTGGCTGGGGTGGCGGGGACGGGGTGGGCTGACGATATTTCTACAGGTCCGGTGGATATGGGTGTGGGTTTTTCAATTGAAGTTGAAGATACGGCGAGGATTGATGCCTTTCCGAAGTCGCCTACTAGAATCGAACTTGAAGCGGCTGCTAAAAACTACGCGACAAACGCTTGGAATCCTAGCGAGGGTGACATAGGTACGCTTGGGATACTACGGGTGACCACCAATCATGACGGGTGGGATATCACAATGAAAACTATGTACGGTGGAAAACTAATAAATGTTGGAGCGAGCAGACCGGATCCGGCTAATCCGGTATGTCCGCCTGGAACAAGTGAAATAAATTCTGGATGGGATAAAGGAAAATGCTCAGCGGGATCAGGGAGTCCTGCTGTAGATAAAGTACCTGGTGTAATACTGGGACAAACGCGAAGCTTGGTCTACAAAGATGCTACTACTCTAACAGGATATGCAGCAACTACTCCTGGTGCAGATCTTGGTGTTAGAGACGACAATAACGCTGCTGTTGCAGCACCTGGACCAACTCATTATGAACCGCATGACACGGTTCAATTGCGTGTCGCAATCGGTTTGTGTGATTTAGGCGCAGACATAAGCTTAAGCGCAAACGCAACTACTTACTATAGCTGGGGAGCGCCGGATGACGTGGCGTTGTACCCTCCGGTGGAAATTGATGGTGCAACTTTGTTTGGGACAAGACAATATCAAGCTAACGGAGGTGCATTTGGGGGAGGTATAATAAACTTTGCTACAACCATAGGAACGCCGTATGCAACTGGAAATGCACTCCCGGTGGGCACAGGGCATATAGGAGACGCACTGAATGGGCAAACAGCAGATTGGTCAGGCCTAGCGGGAGGAAGTTTCAAAACACCAGAAACCCCAGGAACCGCTCTGACTCCTTCAAGGCATGTGCAACACTTCTATGTAAACGTTGGAATAAATCCAGGACCGGGATTCCTCGAGAAAAAAGATAACAATGGCAATTACGAAGAGAAATTCACGTTCGAACTCTCAACTAATTACTGAGAAAAGTAGATAGTAACAAGCAAGGGGCGATCTTTGTGATCGCCCCGTTTTTCGTATAATTGAAACAATATTTCGCCGACACTAATTTCCACAATAAGGACAATATTTATGAATTCGCGTTTTTTATCACTGTCATTGTCGTTGGCGTGTCTTATCTTCTTTGCCCCTCATTCCGTTCGCGCCGCATTTACCATTGAACCGGCCATGATAACATTCCTTGCGAACAAGGGCGAGAAGATGGCAATGGTCGAGATCGTGCACGCCGGCGGCGGCCCCGCCGCGATACAAATTAGCGTACATGAGCGTCTGTTGGACATAGACGGGCAACTCATAAAGGAGGGTCTCGCCAAGAGTTCTGAGTTTGCAGTGCACCCGACGCAGATCATCCTATACCCCAAAGAGCGCGCCAGCGTTCAGATTCAATATAGGGGCAAGGGAAAGATAACCGCGGACAAGGCTTACGTCCTCTACTCGGAGGAAGTACCTATAGACGTTGGTGAGGAGGAAAGCAGCGTTAACGTTAAGGTGAAGATGGTCACAAACTATTACACCGTTATTGCGTTAGATGTTGGGAAGCCTGGCAAGATAGATTTTGTGTCATCCAAAACTATCGGCGGCGGCAAGATAGAGGTTGTAGTGGAGAACAAAAGCGCCGGGCGCGTCTCCAAGGATAATCTCTATTTAATTGTGAACGGCAAGTATATCAAAGAGTTCACCGGTAAAACCAACTCCATAATGCCCGGTCAGATCCGCCGTTTCACCTTTGAGTACCCGCGAGCCGTCACCGCCAAGGAGGTAAAGTTTGTTTACTGAGCGGCCTAACTCTTCCGGCGTTTCTCCGAGCGTTCTTTTAGCGCTCGTTGCCCTATTGTTTTTCGCCGACGCGGCGCGTTCGCAAATTTTACCATACATAACGAACGTTAACGGTGAAGACGGGACGGTGGTGCACGTTGACGAAGACGATCGGGAGAATAGCAATTTACGTTTGTTCGGCACTTTCAAGCTATTCAACCCCGACACCGTCCCGTTTTACTTATGGGTATCATTTGAGAACGGCGGCCAAATCAAGCACGCAGGGTCCGGGCGGGCCGACCTTCCGGCGATACATTTGGTTGATTTGGAGCTTCGTTACAAGAACTCCCGCGATCAGCCAATGGTGAAGAAGTTTCCCAACAACCTGTCAAACTATAGGGAGAAGAGGCGTTTCGGCGGTTCTTGGTTAGGCGGCGGCCGGTCTGAAAAGAGAGGGCCGCGTGGTAGAGCGTCTGTCAGCGACGATGCAGAGTCCGATTTTGATGCAGAAGTGGTAACTTACCGAGGTGCTCGCGGCCGGAGCGCGTCCGAGATCACTTTTTGGAAAGAGGACGCTCAGGCGTACTATGAAATGGAACTATGGGGCGTTTTGTACGCTCCGGATTTGAAGAAGGTGACAGTCAAAGGCAGATACATGGAGAACATCAGATTCGAGATAGAGCTGGCGAAGTGACGGCCGTAGGCGCTTTAATTTTAAACCGTCAACACGGCGCGCCCTCTTCATACAGCGTATCCGGGGCGAAGTCTATTTCCCCGTTTCGCCAAGTTGGGACGCCGTAGCATAGGTACACGCTTTTGAACAGCGTTTTATCGATCAGCGGTTTGTAGACTTGGTATTTCAGTTGCGGTTTAACGTCAAAAATCCTTTCCTCGCCCGTAGAAAACCGTAGGTGCAGCATATAATCATCCAAAGCCGAGACATCCGTTACCTTTTTGAACGGCGTTCGGTCATCTCCGTAGACTATTCCATCGGTTATGTACATTTCGTACCGCCTTCCATTTAGATATCCAACGGTTCGATCTTTCCGACCGGTTCACGGCTCACAGCGTGTGCCCATGCCTCGTACAATTCCTCTTCATGGAGGGATATCCAAGCCCGTAAATACGCGAACTGCTTTTTAGGCAGTTCCCCCGCAAGCACCGTACCGTCAATCCCCACCGACGCTTCGTATTCCGCGAAGATAACGTGGATATGGGGTTTGTAGTGTCTTATGGTGTCCCTGAAATAGATTTGTATGATCATTCCGCAAAATCTGCACAATTCAGCCATTTGGCACCCTCCGTTAATAATAATATAATCGATCGCTACATAGAAAGTCAAAATTTAGTTACAGAGATATTTAAATATACATTTCGCCATACCCAAATGCCTCAAAAACAGCAGTAATTCCTGAAGCCACAAACATAGTAAATAAGTATGAATAAAGACGGACTAACAATTGTAGATCATAGTGAATAAATATGAATATTTATCAGTATAAACACAAATTAAAATGAATTGGCGGCCTATGATTACGAACGAGACGGGGCTACGGAAGGATGTAATGACGGGAAAGAGATTTGGCTTAAAAACGCCATCGACGGAGGTGGTTTTTGGGGCGTATTATCTAGTTTATTAGTGGGATATTAGGAGCAAAAGCGGTTTTTTGAACACCAGCGAAAAACTGTATAATTTAAAGGTTGGTTTAAAGTGCTCTTTTCGGCCTTTTTGAGGCCGTGGAGGGCTGTTTTAGGCTGTTTGACATCTGTTTTTCTAACACTTTTTTGCTGTATACCCTTACAAAGGAGGGGATTATGAGTAAGAAGTACGGTTTTGGCGTTAAATTGGCGGTGGCTGCGTTGGCGGTCGCTGGGGTGGTGGGGTCGGTGTGGGCGGCGGGGCCGGGTATGGTGCAAAGCCTTCATACGGCTACGATGGAAGTCAAACTTGTGTATCCGTACAAGGGTACCATTGAGGCCTTTCCATCAATAAAAGGCGAAGACGCCGAGGCTGTTGCAAAAATTGACGTTACTAAATACACCGACGGACTAAATCCGGGTAATCTTGGGTATCTTAAGATAAGTACAAACGCCCCGAGTTGGGATGTTACTTTCTACACATCTAACGGAGGGGTGCCTACTGCCCCGGGATTGCCGGGGCAACAGCAAAAAGATCCTACTTGTAAAGAAAACCTATTTTTAGGAACCACTTGCGAAATGGAAGATATTATATTGCCGGGACCACAGTTGCTTTATACTAAGCGATTGGCAGTTGCTACGCCCGCGGCACCCGAAGACCATTCACGTCTTCCAAACGGGTCGGCGAATGATATCGTTATACTAGATATGGCTATTGGTCTAGCCGGAGCGTTTCCAGCTGCAGGAAAAGGTATTTACGCTCAAGGAACGGAATCTAGTATTAAAATTGATCCCTCGAGAATAGGAAGAGATAATATGGTTAAAACGAAAAGAGGTTCAACGACTCCAGGGGATGGTCCGGCGAGTTTTGCGGAATGTCTATATAATGGTGCTCAAGGATCAGGTGCTAATGCTGTAAAACTTCAAGCTTTAGAGAGCCTTTGGGGACCGAAGGGAACAGGAGCGGACATTGATAAAGCAACATTTTGGATCAACGGTGGGCTTAATGTCAAAGGATTCCCCCCACCGCCTAAAAACGGCGCCGCATACTTTTATGTCAACATAGGAATACATCCGGACAACACACCGGATATATCGCCGCTTGCGGGTAAGACATATTCGGAAACGTTCACATTTAACTTGATGGGCGGTTTCTAGTCCCGTATAAGACTTTTTGTCGCGCTTTTGCCGTACTTTCGAAGCTCGGCGTTTCCTCAAAAAAACGCCGAGCCGACTACGCGTAGCGCGGAGAACCTATTTCAGAACAACAAAATCCACGTCACATTTACGGCATATCGCCGAAACGTAAATAAACAATCGGTGCGCACTATGTACACATACACAACGTATGATAGAAGCTGTGTAACGGAAAGATCGATACGTCTCATTGCCGCCCTTTTTCTTCTAGCTATTGCCTGTCCCGTATTTCCGCAAGTGACCCCTTACATCACCGACGCCTTCACTGTCGATAATCTTCAATCGTCGAATTCCACCCAGTCAGTTGATCAGCCATACATGCTATGCACTTTCAAGCTCTTTAATCCGGACACCGTCCCGTTTTACATGTGGGTATCTTTCAATAACAGCGGCAAGCTAAAGCACGTCAATCACGGCGATGAGTTTCCTGAATTGCGCTTGACGGATTTGGAGCTTCGTTACAAGAACGCCATAGGGCAACCGATGGTAAAGAAGTTTCCAAACAACAGGTCTGATCCCAAAGTTAAGAAGCGTTTCGGAGGGGCTTGGCTAGGCGGCGGTCGGTCCGGAAAGAGGAGACCGCGTGAAGAGTTTGCCGATGAAGCGGTTGAGGGCGCGGCTATAATCGAACGCGGCAGGCATAGGCGGGGAGCGTCAGAAATCGCCTTTTGGAAAGAGGACGCGCAGGGTTACTACGAAATGGAGTTGTGGGGTGTCTTTTATGAATCGGATATGGAAGGGACTATCGTTGCGGGTGTTTACATGGATGTCGTCAATTTTGAGATTGAAACTATGAAGTGACGGTGGATTTTGACTTTAAAAACTTCAGACATTTTTGAATAACGGAGGCTGCTTTGAAACTGCGAATTTTAGCGTTAACGTTGATGTATTTGTTGTTTGCCGCTGTGTGCGATGTGCGCGCCGCGTTTACAATTGAGCCGGCCGTGATAATGTTTTGGGCTGACAAGGGCGAGAAAACGGCGTTTGCGGAGATCGTGCACGTCAACGGCGGTCCGGCGGCGGTACAGTTTTCCGTGCATGAGCGGAAATTGGACATAAACGGAAAGCTCGTAATTGACGATATGACCCCGAGTTCCGATTTCATCGTCCATCCGGCGCAAGTTATTTTATACCCTAATGAGCGGACGACCGTTCAGATACAGTACCGCTCAAAAAAGAAGATAACGGAGGACAGGGCGTACGTGCTTCTTTCGCGGGAAGTGCCCATTGAAATAGATGAAGAACCGACCGGCGTCATTTCGGTGAAAACGCTTACCAACTATTATACCACGCTCGCGGTGGAGACCGGTAAACCTGGCAATTTGGTCTTCGTATCTTCCAAAGCTATAGGGGGCGGAAAGATCGAGGTAATCGCGGAGAACAAGGGCGGCGGCCGCATTCCAATGGATCGTATAAGTCTCTCGGTAGGCGGCAGATCGATAACGGAGTTCACAGGCAAAGGCAACAGCATAATGCCCGGCACCCAGCGCCGCTTCACCTTCGAGTGGCCCAGAGCCGTAACGGCGAAGGAGGTTCAATTCGGTCGGTAGCGAACATGCGGAAGCGGCGTGGTAATGGCTTCCGCTACCCCTTCCTCACCTCGCAGCTCTTCTTGCAAAACGCGATCCCGTATTTGACAATATCGGTGTAGCATTCCGTTTCCAGTTCTTTGGCATACTGGCCGTCCTCGATTTGTTTCACCGCTTCTTCGCATTTTTTCTCTATTTCGCGCATATCGGCTGTATATTTGAGTTCAAGTATGACGGCCTTGCCGCGGCCGCTGGCGTGCCGCAGGACAATGTCGCTTCGGCCGTGGCCGGCCTCGCGGTTGGACTTCGCGGTAAAATTGCGCATTCCGGCGAGCACGCCTAGCACTATTCCGTGGTAGAAGTCTTCTTTGGCGTCCATATAGCTTATGGTCTCCAAAAGGAATTCGCCAAGTTCGTCTTGCACACGTTTCGCGTCGCCGCCTAAAAGCGCTTCGTATAACGGATTAAAATTTGTATGGCAGACCTTTTCCTTAAACCATTCTTGTATTTTTGTTTTATAGATGTACCTCAATTCGATATTTGGAATTGATAAATCCAATGTCAGCTCGCCGTCTTCGTTTTGGCGTCCGTCCCCAACCTTTTTCAAGTAACCGGTGAAAAACAGAAAGTTCCAAAGGTTATCGGCGTCATTGTATAAATCGCCATACGTTACATCTTCGTGAACCAGCGCGGAGATTGTTTTGCCTGACATTAGGGTTTCTAGGCCGGTCTTCATTTCCAAACTGACTTTAGTTTCGAGGCTCATTTTGTCTATCATCTCGCGAATGATGTCATTCCCGCTTGTATTCACCCAATACGGTTCCGGGTTTCTGTTTATGTTTTGCGTCCATGAATCAACCACACGAACGGTACTCAATGGGTTGTACACCTCGGTGTTTCCGAACAAATAGCCGTTGTACCAATCCTTGAGTATCTGTATTTTGCTTTCTAATCCGTAATATTTAAGCATGGTATCCGCTTCAATCTGTGTAAACCCGAAATGTTCGCTGTAAGAATCGCTGAGGATAGATACTGCTGCCAAATTGTTCAACCCGGTAAAAATACTCTCCTTGGAAATCCTCAGACATCCGGTCATGACGGCCAGTTGCAGGTGCGGGTTGTCCTTGAGCGCGCTGCTGAGGAGCGGTCGGATGAAATCGATCATCTCCTGATAAAAACCGCGAGACCAAGCGTTTTCCAAAGGGACGTCATATTCGTCGATTATGATA
>Ga0268262_10007316_pt1 | contig 10351 bp, 9 predicted proteins | sample TergutNc150P3_FD_190354 | JGI IMG/M metagenome (GOLD analysis project Ga0268262, IMG submission 190354) | Nasutitermes corniger P3 segment gut microbial community from laboratory colony in Florida, USA - Nc150 P3 (SPAdes) (version 2) | ecosystem: Host-associated > Arthropoda: Insects > Digestive...
CTTGTCTGAAAAGATGAGGGAGAAGATAGACAACCCGGCGTACCGGGAACTGTATTCGAGGCGGATGCAGATAATAGAGCCGGCGTTCTCAGACATCACGTATTGCAAGGGGATGAACAGGTTTACGCTGCGTACAGAAAAAAAAGTAAATATACAATGGAAATTATATTGCACGGTGCACAATATAGGGAAATGTATAAGGCCATTAGGGATGAAATACGGGGCATAAGGGCAGAAAACGGGGAATAATTATGTTAATAAAGATGAAAATAAATAAAATAGTAAAAATAATATAACAAAAATGGTACATAAAAAGAAAGGGGGGAATAAACTGTTTTAAAAATGAAAAATTAGACAGTCTCAACAAAGCGGTAAAAGTACGCCGCCCTGTTCGGGCGGCTAGGCTCCACAAAAACGTGTTCGGGCTTCGCCCTCTGCACGTTTTTTCTCCGCCACAGTTTGGGCAGGGGTCGTTGCTTCGCAACGCCCTATTACCTGCCCAAACCGTCAGTTACCTAGAACGTTGTGTGCCATGCCAGGTGTATAATTGATAAAAGTAAGAAAATTTGATATTAATATTATACTTGACAAAAAGCTATATATGCCATAATATTGCTTTCATAGGGGAAAAAGAAAGATCGCAGACTTTACGGGGACAGCGCGTACACAGGAGAAGAAGTGCAAAAATGCATACCAAAAAGGATAATGAACCGGATACACGAGAAAGTATATAGGAACCGGCCGTTGACAAAAACACAAAGAAGGAATAACACGACAAAATCGCGAATAAGGGCAAGGGTTGAACACGTATTTGCGGCGATGAATCATTTTGGAGGTATAGCGATACGGACAATAGGAATAGCCGGAGCAAAAATACAAATAGGATTGTTAAATTTAGCGTATAACTTGACCAGATATGTTTATCTTATGGAGGCAAAAGCATAAATAAAATGATTAAAATGAGGGTGACGCCCTTCAAAAGAGGAAATAAATTGAATAATTATTATATATTGGCACAATACTATAAATAAATTTTTAATGAATTTGAAAAATGGGGAAATCTGTGAGAAAATTTATAGTTTTTAGAGGTTCCCATAATTTATTTTTGGGGCATTGCGGGGTGGAATTAGGGTTGTTTTTTTAACTCAAAATGCTATACTTTCTTTATGGACAGTAAAAACTGGAAACAGTTCAGAAAAACCATTGGCACTATATTTATTGATTTGGGTAAATTGTCGTTTGGAAGCCTGATATTGACGAACGGAGCGAGGTCGCGGCCATGCTTGCACGGACATGACCGAGCGAGTGAGGATATCGAAGGGCTTTAGCCCTTTATTGGGTTCAATACTGAATGGAAATGTTAATTCTTTTTGCGATTGTCGGTGTTCCCTTCTTTTTGTTTGGACTTTTTTGTGCATATAAAGGGAAAAAAGAAGAACACCAAGAGCAATTACACGCACAAAATCCCTAAGGGGGACGGAGCCGGCGACACCTTTTACGAACGAAACCAAAACCTTTCATATTAAAACCATCTTCTCGACAGCACCCCAGTCTGCTGCTAACAATCTTACTTTTTTCTCTCATTTGTGTAATGCAAAACGTTACTTCTCGCCCTATATACAGTAAGAGGTACATCATGAGCATAATGGCTTATGCGCCCTATGGCGCGGGTGGGATTATTATCCGGGTGGAAGCGGATATACGGCGGGGGATTCCCGGTATCGATATTAGCGGGCTTGCGGAAGGGGCGGTTCGTGAAGCGAAGGAAAGGGTAAGGGCAGCCTTCAGGAATTCCGGGTTTACTTTTCCGCTGGACAGAATCCTTATCAATCTGGCGCCGGCGGGATTGCGGAAAGACGGAGCGGCTCTGGATCTGCCGATTGCGCTGGCGGTAATGGCGGCAGCGGGACTTGTGCCGGAGCCTCCGAATATCCTTGTTATGGGAGAACTGGAGCTTTCGGGAAATATACGTCCGGTACGGGGCGTCCTTGCGGCAATCGCCGGCGGCCTTGAGGAGGGCATTACCGAATTCATCGTGCCGGCCGAAAACAAAGGGGAAGCCGCAATACTATACGGCGCGGGGCAAAACCCTGTTATGCGATTCAACGCGGTGTCTTCCCTGCGTGAAGCGGTGGATGCGCTTTTCTTCCGTAAGGAAACCGGCGGGCTCCCCATTCCCGAAGAATCAAACGTCGATGATTGCGTTTTCCAAAAGCCAACAGGAGATGCCGGGACGGCGGACTTCGCCGATGTGCGGGGTCAGGCTGTGTACAAACGGGCTTTGGAAATAGCCGCCGCCGGGGGCCACAATATGCTTGTTTTCGGGCCGCCGGGCGCGGGCAAAACCATGCTGGCAAGACGACTGCCTTCCATCATGGCTCCGCTGACTCCCGATGAAGCGGTTGAGGTTACACGGCTTTACAGTCTGGCGGGGCCTTATAAGACGGGGACCGGCCTCATTGACCGCTTGATTACCCAGCCGCCGTTCCGCGCTCCGCACCATTCGGCAAGCTCCGAGGGGCTCCTTGGCGGCGGAAGAACCCCTCGCCCGGGCGAGATAAGCCTTGCCCACTTCGGCGTGCTGTTCCTCGACGAAGCCCCGGAATTCAAGATCAATGTGCTTCAGGCCCTGCGTGAGCCGCTGGAAGACCGGGTGATAAGCATTTCCCGCGCGGAAGGTCCTCTGCGTCTTCCCGCTGAATTTCAAATGATATTGGCGGCCAATGCCTGTCCCTGCGGAAGGCTGGGGATACGGCATAATGATAATGGAACAGGAGGACACAATGAAATGCAGACCTGTTTGTGTTCGCCGGAAGAAATTTCCCGGTACTGGCGCAAATTCCGAGGCGCCCTCCTTGACCGCATCGAGATTCGCATCGCTGTTATTCCGCCGGGCGTTGATGAAATCGGCATAGCAAACGGCGGCGGCGCCAACAGTGTTGGCGAAGAACGCAGTGCGGACATTGCCAAGAGGGTAAAGGCCGCTGTTGAACTCCAGCAGTCTCGGTATAAAGGCATGGGGATACGCCGTAACGCGCTGATCCCCGCAGGTAAAATCGAAACGTTTTGCAGCATGGATCAGCAAGCCCGGAACGCGTTTCACAAGGCCCTTGCCCGGCTGGGCCTTTCAGGCCGCGCCTACCACGGCATCTTGCGGGTAGCCAGAACTATAGCCGATCTGGACGGCAAGGAAACAATCGGCACGGTACATATTCTGGAAGCGGTACAGCACCGGCGCTACGGGGAAGATCCTTACGAAATTGTTACTATGGGGAAGTAGGGTTTGGGGTTTGGGCAAAAAAAATCCCCCGTGCCAGAAGTTGCATACAATCGCACGGGGGTCTTTAGGAGGCGTTTTCCTTTACTGCAGGAGTTGCAGCACCGTCTGTCCTTTTTGGTTTGCCTGGGCCAGCATGGCTGTACCGGACTGGGTAAGAATCATATTCTTGGTGTAATTGACTGTCTCAAAAGCCATATCGGCGTCTCTGATGCGGGATTCAGCGGCTTGCAGGTTCTCGGCGCCGATGTCAATACCGCGGATTGCGTGTTCAAGGCGGTTCTGGTAGGCCCCGAGATCGGCCCGTTGTTTGTTTACTTTTTTGAGCGCTACATCGAGGGTTCCAATGGCGCGGTTGGCGTTGTCCGGCGCGGATAACGAAATAAATGTATCATCAGCGACGTTTCGGATACCAAGACCCTTCGCGGTCATAGTGCCGATATACACCTGCGTCCGATGGTCCATGTTGGCTCCGATATGGAACCACATGGAAGCGGTAACCAGATTTTCACCCACAGGACGGCCAAAACGTCCGGTTAACAGGTTCATCCCGTTAAACTGGGCGTGCGACGCAATCCTGTCTATTTCGGCGACCAGGGCCGAAACTTCGATCTGGATGTAAAGACGATCCTCTTCGGTATAGATACCGTTGGCGGCCTGCACTGCCAATTCGCGGAGACGCTGAATAATATCCTGGGATTCCTGGAGATAGCCTTCCGTTACCTGAATGAAAGAAATGCCATTCATGGCATTGAATGACGCCATATTCAGGCCGCGGATTTGCGAGCGCATTTTCTCGGAAACAGCGAGCCCCGAAGCATCATCACCGGCGCGATTGATACGAATGCCGCTCGACAGTTTTTCCATATTTTTATCCAGTGAAACCTGGGTAACTTTGAGGGTTCTGTCGGCAAACATCGCGCTTAAGTTATGATTGATTATCATATTCACTCCTTTAGCTTTTTGGCGCGCAACTGTCATTGACAATGTACCGCGCTACGGCTTCCATGCCGTCTTTATGGAAGCTCACCCTCCAGCCGCCTATTCTTAAGGAAGGCCGGGGATACCCGGACAGATCAAGGAGGCCCAACGGGCGCAAGGATCATTCCGGTTCTTACTATAGTATCGGAAAATGAAAAAAAGGCTTTAGGGGTTTTTTACAGGGAAGAAAGGGGGGAAGTCTCCCATTGTCAGAGCCATTATCCGCCTCCCTTAGGCAGAAATAACATCATAATAGCTATTAAAGCTACGCCAATCGCAAACCCTATACATATTTTCAAGATCGTGAAGGCTTGTTTTCTCAATTCCTTTTTTAATTGTTTTTCATATTTTTGAAACAACGCCTGGCTTTCGTTATCTTTTATCAGCAACTTGCCCATATCAAGAACCTGTTGGACTTTTGCCCGCCATGCCGCTATTTCTTGCTTCTGGTATGTGAGGGCGGACGCTCCAGAACCGCCTGTCAATACGGACTTAATGCCGTCTCGGTTTCTGTATTCTGCTTCTTCAAAAGCAGTCAAGCCTTTTGTGTTTCCAATGCCCATAGCGAGGAATGTCAGGATGTCCTCTCTGGTATTCGGAACCGGGAAAGCTATGATTATGGCGGCTTTTTCAGAAGGGCTGGCGTTTCTGTAATATTCAAAAAAATCGTTTACGCTTTTCGCAGCCGAGCGATTTTTGAATTCGCAGCCGCAGTACGGGCATTTCACATCCAGCGGACCGACAGGCGCGCCGCAGGACGGACAATTTATTACTTCGCCGTTTTTACTGCTCCGCATTGCGCTGTTCCCTTACTACTGTCTGGCCCAGGTGTAGTTCCGCGCGTTATAAACGTATGTTCCCGCCCGTTTGCCCCCGTTGTTATAGGTTCTGGCAAATGGAGAATAATCAGACGCGCCTTCTCCAAGGTTTACGTTATTGCCGATGGTAATTTTGGTCAGTTCCCTTGAGGAAAATATCTCATAGAAGATGTACGTAATGCCACTGCCGATGGTAAGGCTCGTCAGATTGTTGTCGTCAAACGCGCCATTACCGATGTTCGTAACGCTGTTGGGGATGGTAAGGCTGGTCAGATTGTTACTATAAAACGCGCCATTGCCGATGTTCGTAACGCTATTTGGGATGGTAACGCTGGGCAGTTTGTTGTGGGAAAACGCCGATTCGCCAATGGACGTAACGCCACTACCGATGGTAAGGCTCGTCAGTTGATTGCTTTCGAAAGCATAACCGCCGATAGATGTAACGCCGTTGCCGATGGTAAGGCTCGTCAGTTGATTGCTGTGAAACGCATACTCGCCGATAGATGTAACGCCGTTGGGGATAGTTACGCTTGCCAGTTGGTTTTGGGCAAACGCATAATCGCTGATATACTTAACGCTGTTGGAGATAGTTACGCTTGCTAGTTGATTTTGGGCAAACGCGCCGACGCCGATGTACGTAACACTGTTGGGGATGACAAGGTTTGCCAGTTTGTTAATTTGAAACACTCCATCGCCGATGTACGTAACGCTGTCGGGAATCTGGACTGCGTCTATATTCTTTCCTGCAAAAGTTCCGGAAAGCTCGCTTCCGTAAATCAACCCTTTCCCGAATCGACTTCCATCAAATTTTCCATAGAATGCCTTTACCGCGGCGCCCCCAATCTCGGCGGGGATCCGGACGCGGGTCGCATTCCCCGTGTATCTGGTGAGTACCACCCCGTACTGGGTCTCGTAATACTCGTAGTCGTCAACTTTCTTTTGAGTGTCTTTCCGCTGGAAGAAGGCGTAGGTTCCCGCCTTGCGGTCATTGGCAATATAGCTGAAAAACGCCGGATAGTCATCAAAAACAACATTGATACTGGCGGCGAGTGTGAAAGACGGGCTGCTGCCGGTATCAAATGCGGAATAGTCTATTTCCCTAAGAGTTGACGGCAGGGTAACACTGGCACATTTTGTATCGGCAAACGTTCTCCTTCCAACCTTTTCTACTCCTTCGGAAAGGACAATAATTGCAAGGGCAGGGTTGCGGCGGAACGCATCTTCCCCAATCGTCTTTACGGAACCGGGGATTGTAATACTGGTTATTTGGTTGTTTTGGAACGCGGAATTGCCGATGGACGTAACGCTGTTGGGGATGGTAAGGCTGGTGAGTTTGTTGTCGGCAAACGCAGATGAACCGATGGACACAACGCCGTTGGGAATGGTAACGCTGGTCAAGTCCGCTTTTCTGAACGCTTCTTCGCCGATACCTGTAATCTTCTTGCCGCCGATAGTCGCGGGGATAACGATATCGGTGTCAAAACCGGTGTACTTGGTAATAACGCCGTTAGCGCCTACCGTAAAATCGCTTGCGTTTTGGGCAAAGATTACCGATGCCAGCGCAAGCGCCAACATACCCGCCATGAAAATCCTGTCTTTATACATAAAAACTCCTTAAGGGAATTACGGCGTGCACCATGTGCGCATCTGGGGAGCTGCCCCGCCTGCCATTCGGAGGAAGCGAACCAACGGTTCGACAATGCGGCAGGCGGCGGCGATATTTAGAATTTGTCTTTGTAGCCTAAATCTTCGAGTCTTGACCGTGTCTTCAAGGGCAGTTTGGTACAGCCATTGAAGGCATTGTTTTTACTAGAAAATTCAGCTAATGAAAACTTTATCGAACTCAGAGAATCGGGAATGATCAAGTTATTCAACTCTTCGCAACCGTTAAAAGCCTCACCACCAATTTCTTTAAGACCAGTCGGCAGGTTTATGGTTTTCAAATTATTGCAAGCAAGAAAAGCAGTAGCTTCAATTACTTCAATGCCGTCGGGTAAGTTTATGGTTTCCAAGAGCCTGCAAGCCATAAAAGCACGCTCAGGGATTTTTTTAAGGCCTTTGGGGAATGTTACTTTAGTAAGGTAGTTCTCTCTAAATGCCGCATTAGCAATTGCTGTTACGCTTTCCGGCAGGACAAGTTCCCTTAAAGCCTCATAAACTATGATTGGATATATTACCTGAGTATTTTTCGGATCACCAATTTCCATTACGGGCAAATCCTCAATGGTTGCGGGTATTATCAGTATGGGGGCATTTCCGGTATATGCTTTAATTCGGACGCCTTTTTTGTCGTCTGTCAATTCATACTTAAAGTCCGAAGCGGGGGCTGCCTTGGCATTTGATTTTGCGGAGCTTCCGCCGCCTTTCTTGCCGCCTGAACAGGCAACAATAGCCGTTACCAACAGCACTACCACCAGTCCGCAAGCAATCTGGTTGGCAAATGGTATTGCCTTGTTCAATACGGGGGCTTTTGCCCTTGTTTCGGCGGGGATTTTCTCCGCCATGCCTTTAAAGGGCAGTTTGTCAAAAAATGTGTTGACCTTTTCTTTTACGCTCATTTTCATTCTCCTGTTATATCCGGCTTTTTGCCGGGTGTTTTATCTGCCCTCAAGAGCAGTTTATTCATAAGTTTGGGATAAAATTCCGTGTTTGTCGTCCGTACAATTTACGTACATTTATCCCCTTCATGCGGTCAATTTTGGCAATATCTCATGGGGTTTGTCATGAGTAGTTACGCACGGTTTTGGACGGACGCGCCAGAGTGACAGGCACCGCTTTTTGATGCCATTCTTCCAATGATTGCGTTTGTTAATTGTTATTCAATAAATGAGCAAATCAAATCTATTGTTTCGTCAAGTAAATCACCGGTGATAGATTCTTTATATAAAGCGTTTCTGGCAGTTACATCTAAACATTTTACTTGTTCGCACATTATTTCACCTGTTGTTTTTGTCCTGTTATCAAGGAGAATGTGCATAGGGAAACCGCTTACCGTATTAGTTATCGGGCAAACCATCGCAAGTTTAGTCCGTATAAAAAATTGATTATTGCTCACAACCAAACAAGGCCGCCTTCCCTTTTGTTCGTGCCCCGCTTGCGGATCAAAATCAATAACAATGATGTCGTCCTGCTTAGGCTGGTACACTGTCACCAGACCTCCATGCCGACGTGTTTTCCTGTATCAGCCTCGAAACAACGGTAATCGCCTGAATATCCCTCAAAGCGTTCCTGAAGGCTTTTCACGGCACGGCGTTTCCGCGTCGCCTTCCTTATGACTATTGAGTCGTTTTCAGTTCTAATATCAATCTGGTCGTTTTCACGCAGAAAAAGTTCTTTCATGATTGTTTCTGGCAAGCAAACCGCTTCAGCACCTTCCAATTTCTGAATACTTGCTAACATATAATCCTCTATCATAACTATAGTCCAACGCGCCGGATTTGTATATACACAACAATGAGCGAAGCTAAGATTGCTGTATCCCCCTTTGCTATTTGCTACCTGTTCTTTTTTATTTTGTCACAGCCTTTCCAGTTCCGCGCGGGAGCGGATGCCGGTTTTGTCGTATACGCAGGAAAGGATGTTTTCTACGGTGCGAGTGCTTATTTTCAGGTTTTCGGCTATCTGCCTGTTGGAGAGCCTCTGCGTTACCAGTCTGAAAATTTCAGTTTCACGTTTGGTAAGAAGGCTGAAAAGATTAACCGTTTTATCCAGCTTTGACTGCGCCGTGTCGTCTATGTACGGCTTTCCGTCCAGCGTGGCGCGCAGGGCGGCTTCGAGTTCCTGTTCGTCTCGGCGTTTGCAGATGTAGGCTTGCACCCCCATTCCCAGAGCGGCGCTGACATGGGCGTAATCATCAAAACTGGAATATACCGCCATGACTGGACGGGTCTGTTTTGGAAGATGGGGGATAATATCAAGGCCCCAGCCGTCTTCAAGCTGAATGTCCAAAAGGAAAATGTCCGCGCAAACGCGGCTTACCAGTTCTTTGGCTTCGGCAAGGGTGGAGGCTGTACCCATTACCTGCCAGCGCCCGGTTCCGGCGAAATAATCCGCCAGCCCTTTACGCATAACGGGGTGGTCTTCTACAATGATGATTTTCGGAATCAGGGCTCCCTGTTTTTCAATCACATGAAGCTCCTAAAATAACGTTTTGAACGGTTTGGGGGGGGATAATTCAATTCTTACCATAAGTCCGTTGCCGCTCTCGCTTACAAAATCAAGCTTTGCCTGCAAAATATCCGCCCGCTGACGCATGCTCTTTATGCCTAATCCTTTTCCCTCGGGAACGCCGCCTGAGGTTAAAAGCATACCGTGTAGTCCCACTCCGTCATCAGAGACGCAAATCAAAATGCTTTCGTCTGAATGACGGACTACCAAAGCCGCCCGTCCGGCTTTTGAGTGTTTTTCGATATTTGTAAAAGATTCCTGAACCATGCGGTAGATGTGTAGCTGGTTTTCAGGGCTGCACACCGCGAATGTAAGTCCGTCCTCTATGGAACAGGCGCACTCTATCCTTGAGCGTTTAGTGAATTGAACGCACAACCCCGCAAGTGAATCGTTAAGGGACAGCCGCGTAAAATCGGGAGGCATTAACTCCAAGCAGATTGAGCGAATCATGGAGGACACCTGCGCGTCCCGAATCAGGGGCAGTACGGTGTCGTGAAGCTCGCGGGAGACGCGGGAGCGTTCCTGTTCCTGCGCTATTATGGTTTCCCGCGAAAAGGCAAGGCTTTGTTTCTCCCTTTTTTCCGTCTTCTTTAGCCTGCCGTAAAGCAACCACAGCACAAAAACGATACTGATGATAAACACGCATAAAAAAAAGAGAAACTGAAAAATCTGAAGCTGGCTGGCGTCTGAAAGGCTTTTTTCAATAAGCCATAACTGTTCAAGGTAGGAATCTATTTCCTGTATGATGGGGAGAAGCGTTTGGCCATCTTTCAGAGCGGCGTTCAGGCGGTCGGCGGCGGAATCCATATTGGCAAGGATTTGTATGTTTTCGGGGCTGCGTACCCTGTACAGGTAAATAATCGGCGAGGATAGAAACCTGTTGAGGGTAAGGCGGAAATTTTCGATACGGCTTGCAATGTCGGAAGTTTGTTCCGTATTGAGTATAACGGACTTTAGTTCAAGCCATGAGACGGATATAGACACTATAGAAGGGTATTTTTCGTTATTGGCGCAGGAAGACAGGCATAATATTACCGCGCATAAAGCCCCCGCAAATGGTAGTTTCATATTTTGATTATATGCTATAATGGTAAAATAATGAACCGTA
>Ga0268262_10007317_pt1 | contig 10348 bp, 10 predicted proteins | sample TergutNc150P3_FD_190354 | JGI IMG/M metagenome (GOLD analysis project Ga0268262, IMG submission 190354) | Nasutitermes corniger P3 segment gut microbial community from laboratory colony in Florida, USA - Nc150 P3 (SPAdes) (version 2) | ecosystem: Host-associated > Arthropoda: Insects >...
ACTCCCTTATAAAATTGTGCGGCTTGGCTAAAAACAAAAGCAGGTTTTTAAAGGAACTCTCAAAAATAATAGTGAAAAAACACAGCGGAAAAGTACCTAATTCATTTGAGGAACTGGAAGCATTGCCCGGCGTTGGGCACAAAACGGCAAGCGTTGTTATGTCTCATATTTTTGGAGTTCCCGCTTTTCCCATAGACACCCATATACACAGGCTCGCACATAGGTGGGGCTTAAGCGATGGCAGCTCTGTTTTGCAAACGGAAAAAGATTTAAAGGCCGCTTTCCCAGAAAAGGAGTGGACAAAAAGGCATTTGCAATTTATCTATTACGGCAGAGAATTTTGCCCAGCGCGTGGGCACGATTTAAAAAGATGTATTATATGCAGAGCTTTGACCCAAAGCTTGCCGAGCTAAAAATTAAATGCTGCGCCAGCGACAAAGCCCTTTTTACCTGTTGGCACAATGCCCCAAGAGAAAGTTTTGGCATTGGGGTTGCTATCCCACTGAGTTGCAACCAAGGCATCTACGAATGACCATAAATGCACGGCAGCTATTAAGGGTACGCCATATTGATACCAGCTATTTTCACCACCCGTATCCGATTTATACAAAAACACGGTTAAGCTTACGGCAGAAACCCATGAAACATTTATAGCTATGGCTGTTACCATATCGTCAACACTCCATTGGTAAAGCGAGGGCACGAGTAAGGATAAATAAGCCAAACCCTGATTGCCGCTGTTGTTTTTATAGGTGCGGTCTATATCGGCATCTTCCATGCCGCTCGCGCGTTGCTCAAGCCATTCGCTTTCAGACACCCCAAGGTCTTTCCAAGGCTCTTGCAGGTAAGTTCCAGGGCGAACGCCTATCTCCAGCAGGTGCAGCAGTTTTTTCTTGTCCATTCCAGATTCCTTTACCTTTTGGAATTCAACCTGGCTCAGTCCTGCGTGCTGGTAATCAAAATCTGCCCATTCATCATCATCGTCTGACTGGGCAAAAGACATGGAAAAGCACAGGGCTATTATAGGGAGCAGCAATTTTCTCATAAATACCTCTCTTTGTAGTGCCGGAGGGGGGAATTGAACCCCCACAGGGTTGCCCCTACTGGATTTTGAGTCCAGCGCGTCTACCAATTTCACCACTCCGGCTATTGTTGAAAAATAATATAGTAAAATATTTAAATTCTAGCCATAAAGCCAAGCGAAATTTGCCCTAGCCAGTGATCATCTCCAAGGGATTTTTTCAAGAACTGCCCAGGGCCCTGCCCAAGCAATAATCTAGCATCTACACCCAAATGCTTGCCTGTTATGCGCATTCCGCACATAAAGGAGAAGGATAGACTTCTAGAAAGCCCATCAAAATCTTCTATTGTCCATTCTTTAACTTTAATAGTTGTATTTAGTGGGATTTGAAGGTAAGCACCGGCATATAAATTTCCAAAACCAGCACCTATGGCTAGGTCGGCAGAATTTTCTTCTATGCTGTAATGCACTTCTTGCGGAAAGCCATCATAAACCCTGCTAGAATAGAGAATATCTGTGAAAAAAAATACATCCATGGTATCTATAAAATCTTTTTCATTTACGTGGAAGGTTAAACCGCCAGAGAGGGCATAACCTGGGTAATGTGAGTCTGGTCCTTCTTTGGTGAAAAAGAAGGTTCCGCCACCGAAAAAAATGGGCCATACTAAAGAAGTTGCTTGCCGAGTTTGATGTTTCCAATCTTTCTGCAATTTTGCATGGCAAATTGTTTGATGTGAAAGTAAAATTGCAAGGCAAGTTGCAAGCAAGTGTTTAGTCCACATTCAATTCCCCCAAGGTGCCAACACCACCATACACTGGGGTATTGTCTATGAAAATGAGTTTGTTGTGTGTGTGTTTTTTGCCATCAAAAGGAACAGCTGTGCGATATTGCTTGCCATTGCTTGTTTCAAAATATACATAATCATTCCCTTCAGAGACAATTCTTTCAGAAAGCTCGCCAAAGCCTATGTTTCCAAAATTGGTGTTGTTCCATCTTACATTGAATAGTTGTACTCTGGATTTGTTTTGCATTGTGAATTTTGTGGCTTCTGGGATTACCTCTAATGTTCCTATGGAGCAGGAAATTATAAATAAAAAGCAAGATATTAATAAAAATTTTTTCATAGTTTTTATCAGAAAATTATTTTCTGTTCTCCTTTTGTTTTAACCTCTTTTCCATCAAATTCAAAATTGTATATATAACCGGACTTTGCTGTGAATTCTGGGAAGGGGTACTCCTTAAATACTTGAGTTATAGTGTATCCTTCAATTTCTGTTTCTCCCTCCCATTTGTAAATTCCGACATTTCCATTTGGTACGGAAACTTCTCCATTGCCAGCTTGCCTCTCGGTATTAGATAAATAGTTTAATTTAAAAGAGTTGCCGGAGGTGTTTAGAATTTTGAAAAAAGCCTCTTTTAATTCCAGGTTTTTTGGTTGCGGAATTTGAATGACATAATCCCTGCCAGTTTCTATATTTTGCGATATTTGCGCATTAGGGTCTATGCCTCCTGTCCAAACATCACCGCAGGAACATTCGGCATAATTTGCCACCAAATACCAATATTCTATACTGAACATAGAGCCTGAGCCATAATTGTCGCTTGGGTTAAGCGTTGTGGAACACGACATTCCAGATGCTAGTTTGTCAACCAAAATTGGGCCGCTAAAAGATGTGGAATGAATGCTAACATAGTAACTAGAGTTATTGAAAAAAGTAACCGAAGGATAAGAATTATCAAAATCATGTTTGCCGCAAGAAAGGGCCAGCAAAGCAAGCAATGGCGCAAACTTTTTTATGACAAACATAAACTTTATTACAGAGATTCTATATCTTTGGAAATATCGCGTTTACTTCCTTCCACTATAGTAGCTTTGTAATTGGCTTTATCTGTTATGCCACCACCTAAATAATCAACGGTAATCGTATAATTGTAACCGTTCTTTATAATGGGTGAAGTGATTTCGCCTTCTTTAAGAACTGGAATAGGTACGTTTCCATCGTAGAAATTGATAATCAAACCAATTCCAGCACCTTCCTCGGTGCTTTCCACTTCATATACCAACTTTTCACCACTGCCAATTGCGTCCCAACCGTCTTGAGAAAGTAAACGTCTGCTCAGAGCATTTGTTACATATCCAGCTTGATTTATGATATTGTTTACAACCGTTATGTAGGCTGCGGATTGTTTCAAAGTTCCTCTAATGTAATCCCAAGTGAGCGTTTCATCATTTGGGAAATATACGTCTTGAAGGCTTTGGTTTGGACCCAGTGGTCGCGGAGCAACCCCTACGCCTTCAAACATACTAGATGATCTCAAGGTGCTTACCTCTCCAGTTGATTTCTGAAAAAACACATAGACAGGGAAAAGGCGAAATGCTTCTGTTGTTTGAGTGTAAACCATTTGATTCACTTGGAGCGCTGGCAAATAAGCCACTTTTTCTCCATCTGGGCTATTTCTGCGAAGCTCCATACCTATTCTGCCTTTGTTTGTGACTCTAAATCCATTATCACCAATATAGTTTAGATCTATATTATAGCGATACTTTGCACCGCCTCTATAGGTTACCATTGCGGTGAACTCTATTCTTGCCTTTTGTGGCTCTAACGAATATTTATCGTACTCTTCTTTGGAAACTCCACGCAAAATGGCATAGCCACCAACAGCGAAATCGCTTACATGCTTGCTAATGTCGTGTGTTATAGTAGCACCAGCCCTAACTCCGCCTAACAAATTACTTGGAGCAGGGGTTTGCCCTATAAATAGTACCATATCTTTGTTTGAACCGTTGATAAGTTCAAGGGTTCCGCTGTTGGAACCTTTCCAGTCGACACCATCAAATTGATATGGGTCACTATGAGTACCACAGCCAAAGAACACTGACATTGATGTTGCCGCGAGTAGCAGCAACGCGAGAGGGGATTTTATTTTCATGGTTTTTTCTCCTATTTTGAAAATTGAAAATTTTTTGTTTACAAACCCGTAGCACTTTTTTTAAGAGCCTCAGCCTTATCTGTTTTCTCCCAGGTAAAGCGCGCGCCCTTATGACCAAAATGCCCATGTTTAGCAGTCGCCTTATAGCCAGGCTTCAACAAATCCAAAGATTTAATAATGCCAGCCGGCTTCAGCTCAAAATGCTTGCGAATTAATGCCTCAAATTTATGGTCGCTTATTTTGCCCGTACCAAAAGTATTCACGTTTATAGAAACAGGTTCCGGGAAGCCTATGGCATAAGCAACCTGAACCTCGCAACGCTTTGCAAGCTTTGCAGCAACAATGTTTTTTGCAACATAACGCGCAACATAAGCCGCAGACCTATCCACCTTGGAAGGGTCTTTGCCGCTGAATGCTCCGCCGCCGTGCCTGCCCATTCCGCCATATGTGTCCACAATAATTTTGCGCCCTGTTAGGCCGCTATCGCCGTGGGGGCCTCCAACAACGAATTTTCCGGTTGGGTTAATCAGGTAGCGGGTTTTTTTGTCCAGCAGTTTAGCTGGTATTGTTTTTTTGATGAGTTTCTCAATAATCTCTTTTTTTATTTGGGCGTGATGTGCTTCTGGTTTGTGCTGGGTGGAAATCACAACGGTATCTACCCTCACAGGCTCGTGGTTCTGGTTATATTCAACGGTCACCTGGCTTTTTGCGTCTGGGCGCAGCCATTTTATCACGCCTTTTTCTCTTAGTTGCACTATGTTTTCCATCAGCTTGTGGGCTAGGTATATAGGTAGGGGCATTAGCTCATCGGTTTCGTCTGAGGCGTAGCCGAACATCATTCCTTGGTCGCCTGCGCCTTGCTCGGCTGTGTCTTTGCCTTCGGCAGCGGCTGCATTAACGCCTTGCGCAATATCTGGGCTTTGCTTGTCTAGGGCAACCATCACGGCGCAGCTATCGGCATCAAAGCCTACTCCTGCTTCGGTATAGCCAATTTCTTTAATGGTGTCCCTAATCACTTTTTGGTAGTCCACATTTGCTTTTGAGGTTATTTCGCCAGCTACCACCACTAAGCCTGTGCTAACTAGAGTTTCGCAAGCAACCCTGCTTTTGGGGTCTTGGGCTAGCATTGCGTCTAGAATGGAATCGGAAATCTGGTCTGCCACTTTGTCTGGGTGGCCTGGGGACACAGCTTCGGAGGTGAACAAGTAATTGTGAGACATAATAACCTCTTTAATTTATGTTGGGATATAAGATAGTAAAATTGTAGCTATTGGTGCGGCTAAATAAAAACTATCTGCCCTGTCTAGCACACCGCCATGCCCAGGGAAGAGGCCCCCCGAATCTTTTATTCCAGACCACCGTTTTAAGGCAGATATTAACAAGTCGCCTAGGTGCCCTATAGAGGCTATTGCAAAGGCTAAGCCTGCTGCTGTGGCAAAAGAAACATCAAATACAGTATAGCCAAAGCCGCTTCTCGTCCAAATCCAAAACCAGAACATCGCAAAGAGGGTGCCTCCTATTGTGCCTTCCCAGGTTTTTTTGGGGCTTATTTGCGGTGAAAATTTGTGCTTGCCTAAAAACCTTCCGGCAAAATACGCAGCCGAATCGCAAGCCCACAGGGTTGTCATCACAACCAAAAATTTTGAGCATTCTTGCCACCCTTGCCCAAACTCAAACAATTTAATGCACATCCCGCCCCAAAGCCCAATGTAAAGGGGAGCCGCTAGTTGCAACACCAGCCACGGAAACAGGTTTTTCAAATCTACGTATGCAAAAGCTGTGGCTATATAGAGCAAAATTACAATAGCTAGAATAGGAAGCATGTAAAAAGCGCTATTGCTCACCAGCCAAGGCACGGTTAAAGCCACAGTGCAAATTGGCGAAAGCACATTTATAAATTTAGCTGGTCCGGGATAAACTGCAGAAATCATTTTAGCCCATTCATAGGCGGCAATGGCGTTTAAAATAAAAACAAAAGAAAAGCGAGTATAATCGCCAAACCACAAAAGAAAGGCCACAACCGGCATCGCCGTAAACGAAAAAATACACCGTATCACCAAATTGCTCATATAATGCAGAAAATATAGAAATTTCTATATTTAGCTATATGCGGAGGTTCAAATGGAATTGCTCAATCAAATCGGCGGTTTAGCTGGAATAGCAGCTTTGCTCGCTGTATTTTTCAATTATACTGTTGGGAAGCGCAATAATCAGGTGCTGACTATTCAAGTTCAATTGGATGCAATGAATAAAACCATGGAATCTTGGCAGGGTTTGTATAAAGCTCAAGTGGATGAAAATTCCAAACTGATTTCCAAAATAGAAAAACTTGAAAATAAAGTAGAGCAACTGCGTGTTGAAAATGCTGAACTTAGAGGGCAGCTTAGAGAACACGGGTTGATTAAATAATGCCTTGCATTATTCTTTTTATTATTGCTTTATTCTTTTCCCAAAGCTTTGGGTTGGAAAATATGCGTTGCGGAACTTTGCATTTTGCGGAAAACCTTAAAAATCCCCAAAAAAGAATGCTTGCAAAAAATGGATGCGTTCCAGAAAATCTTTATGGAGAGGTATATTCAAAGAAAACCACTAATTTCATAATTTATTACACAAAAAGCGGCTTGCATGCAATCAGATACAACGAATATATAGACTCTTTGGCATTGTATTTGGAGCAAGCATATACCCTGCACAAAAATACTCTGGGAATGAGAAGTATATCTGGCGCGCGAAAAACCCATCACTATCGCCAAAATGTTCCAAGCGGTCTTTATCCAATTGAAGTTATAGATACAGGGCTTTTGCGCAATTATGAAGGCGATTATACTTCTACCTTTGGCATAACCTTTCATCCAGATATCAGTAAAACCAAGGAAACGGAAATTGCCATAGAAAATGATTTTTTATATGGAGCAGATTGTTCTTCTGGCAGTAAATCAAGCCAGCCTTTTAGGTCGCAAGCCACAGGTGCGAATTATTCTGTAAATTGGGATTTGGCTTTAAAAGTTACAACTTTTCACGAGCTTTACCATGCGTTTCAGTCCACATATTTGAATTGGCAAAGATATAGCACTTTTTGGATGGAGGCAAGCGCAACAGGTGTAGAAGATATTGGAGCGCCAAATGTAAACGATTATATAAACTATCTATCATCTAATTTCAGAAGTCCGGGAAAATCAATGGCAGACTTAGAACACATGGACGAATATGGTTGGGCAGTTCTTTATTTGTTTTTATATTCACAAATAAGCCCTAGCTTTGATTCTGCAATATGGGATTATTTTTCAAAATATCCTAAAGACAGTTTTGCAATGCAGTTAGCAAGACTTGTAGATTCGCTTCAAACAAAACACGGTTTTGATAAAGATGCTGAGGATTTGTTTCACGAATATGCTACAAAAGTTTTTTATTCGGGAAACAGAGCAAAATCTTCGCCTTATGAACTTTTCTGGGTTGATATGCCAAAATGGCCGGATTGGAGAGTAAACACGAGAATTTCTTTGATTTTGCAACCTGGGACTATTGATTTCATTAGAGCAACAGATGATCCGAATACGGCTTATGTTGCGAGAAAATCTTATATACAAGATGGAGATTCTCCGGTTTGGGTTTTATCTCGCTTGCTTGAAAAAAATTATATTAGCCCAGAGGCTCCAGTTAAGGAAATCGCTGCTTATCCAAACCCCTGGAACCCAAGGAAAAATCAAAATTCTCCAGAAATACATTTTAAGAATATACCAGAAAAATCAAAGGGAATAGAAATTCGCACCGCAAACGGAGCTTTGCTTACGAGAATTGAACGCAAAGAAGGCGATTCATTATCTTGGGAACCGGAAAAAATTCCAGCTCCTGGAGTTTTATATTACAGAGCCTTGCCTTATGGGAAAAATAAAGTGCTCATCGTACAGTATTGATAAAATATTTCTAAATTATCACTATGCTACCTGTAGAATATGCCATTTATAAGCATTACTTAAAAACTGCTGCGCCCAACTTGCAAAAGTCAAAGGGCGACCCTTGGAAGGTGGAGTTCGATACCCTGCTGAAGTACGGCTCTTTTTTGCTGGACGGCTGGGGAACGCTCTACAGCGAAACATTTGTTTACCCAAATGTTTTGGAAAGCATGGCACAGCTCAGGAAAGCCAATAAGAACGTGAGGCTTTTAACCAATGCAGCTTCTAGGTCTGTTGAGCAACTTCAAAACGATTTGCATTTACTGGGCTTAGATTTTGACAAGCATGAGATTATATCTTCTGGCAGTTTGCTAAAGGTATTGAATGAGAGTGTGGGTTTAAAAGAGGTTTACTATTTGGGCGGCTCTGGTGGAATGCAATTTTTAGAAGATGCCAAAATTGAAGCCGTGGAAAATCCATCTGAGCCAACCGTAGTTTTAAGTGGCATACATCCAACCCAAGCCGAGATGGACAAGGCAGTAGAAATTTTGTCGGGGGAAAACGCGAGGATTTTGGTTCTGAACCCAGATGTCTATGCCCCTAGCCCATCCGGTGAAAAAATTCCAGTTACCGGCCATATAGCGAATATGCTAAAAGAAAAAACCAACTGCCAGCTTTTATTTTGCGGAAAGCCTTTTCCCTTAATTTTCCAAATTGCGCTTCGCAGTTTAATACCCAGCACAGAAAGCGTTATTATGATAGGCGATACTCTGGGAACAGATATTGCTGGAGCAAGCATAGCTGGCATAGATTCTGCTCTTGTGATTGGCAGGAACGTGAAAGAAGAAGAGCTCAGAGACGATATTTACGAACTGGGAGTTAGCCCAAATTATATTTTGAACGGCTTATAGCAGTCATTCATATTTTTATATATTGCCATCCATGAAACATCTTTATCTTTGTGCAATGCTGCTTTGCTCTTGCACTATTTATGAAATGCCGTCTTCGAGTAGCTCTGCCGCCGGTGAGAGCAGTTCTTCTGCTGGCGGCTCAACTAAATATTGCGTTTTCTCAGACGGTTGTTTGGAATATAACGGTAATGGAACATGCCCAGGAAATGGCATATTGCTTGATAATTGTCCTTACAGCAGCTCAAGTTCAAAATAACGCATTTAATTTTTCTGTCAAAAACATTTATAAAAAATTCCACATTCGCTTTAATATCTTTAGTTTGTGGAATTGGGGTAATAAAAGGGGTAATCCCATCTTATTTTGTTCGGCGGGAGTATGTCTTTGTACCAATTTTCGTGCGTTTCGTGTTTGCAATTAACTATCACACCCTAAACTGGCTCAAAATGTGTTTCAAGTCGCTGGCCATCTTTGCAAGGTCGCCTGCTCCCTGATTGATTTGGCCTGCTCCGTGTGCGCTTGCGCTGGTCACATGGCTCATATCAACCACGTTTTGGTTCACCTCGGTGGCTCCCTTGGCTGCCTCGCCTGCGCTGCGCGCTATATCTTTGCTGTCTTTGGCTACCTCGCCCATGGAATCTGCAACGCGCTTGGCTCCAACGCTGGCTTGGGAGGCGTTGCGAGCTATGTCGCGGCTGCCTTTGGCTACATCGCCAACGGCTTGGGCTACTCGCTTGGTGCCAACATTGGCCTGCGCAACGTTGCTCGCAATTTCATTGCTCGCCTTGGTTTGCTGGCCAACATGGATGGATATGGATTCCACGCTATGGTGGATTCTATCTATTATGGTGGACACATCGTTTATAACAGTAACCGCATCGCCGGTGCCGGCTTGGATGCCTTCTATGCGCTGGGCTATATCGTCTGCGCTTCTTGCGCTTTGGTTGGCTAGGTCTTTTATTTCGCTGGCCACAACGGCAAAGCCTTTGCCTGCCTCGCCTGCGGAGGCCGCTTCTATTGTGGCGTTAAGTGCCAATAAGTTGGTTTTGTCGGCTATCTTTTTGATTACGCTGGTCACTTGGCCTATCTCTTTTGCGGCTGCTCCCAGCTTGCTCATCACGCTGGTGGCCTCCTGAGATTTTACGGTGGCATCGTTTGCAACTTTGCGGGCATCGCCGGCATCTCCGGATATCTGGGTTATGCTTGCGCTCATCTCTTCTATTGCCGCTGCTATGGTGTTCATATTGGTGGACATTTGCTCGGCTGCGCCTGCAACCTCGTTGGCATTTACGGAGGCTTGTTCGGCTGCGCTTGCCATTGCATTTATGTTCCCTGCAACCTGCTCAACCGCGCTTGTCACATCAACCACATTGCTTGCAGAGCCTTCGGCTGTGCTGGCTATTGTTTTTACGTTCACAGACACCTCTTCTATGGCGCTGGAAACCACCATGGCTTTAGCGGCGGCTTCTTCTGCCCCGCCTGATAGCTGCCTGCTTATGCTGGAGAGTTCCTCCGCAGAGCCGGCCAGGGTGTCTGAGTTCTGGTGGAGGCTTTTGAATATGGTTTGCAGCCTTGAGGCTAAACTGTCCA
>Ga0268262_10007318_pt1 | contig 10348 bp, 14 predicted proteins | sample TergutNc150P3_FD_190354 | JGI IMG/M metagenome (GOLD analysis project Ga0268262, IMG submission 190354) | Nasutitermes corniger P3 segment gut microbial community from laboratory colony in Florida, USA - Nc150 P3 (SPAdes) (version 2) | ecosystem: Host-associated > Arthropoda: Insects >...
CTAAGTATAATTGGGGACTTGTCCCGATGCCCGATGCCCGATGCCCGATGCCCGATGCCCGATGCCCGATGCCCGATGCCCGATGCCCGATGCCCGATGCCCGATGCCCGATGCCCGAATGGGGTACTGCGCCTTAAACCGGAGGTTCTTTCAATCATTGGGAGAATGGTAGCAGTTCAAAGAGCAAAGAGCAAGTATCAAAGAGCAAAGAGCAGGTAGCAGGTAGCAAAGGAAGAAGCGATGCAAAGGGAAGAATGCGTTGCCTAATGTATGGCAGTATGCTATATTTACATCATGGTTTTACAACTCATTCAGGGTATAACGTTAATAATTTTGGGAATTTCTATAGTGATGATAGCGCGGCAGCTTAGGCGATACCCCAAACAGTGAACCCATAACAAAAGAGCAAAGAGCAGGTAGCAATTAGCAAAGGGAAGATTGTTGTATCTTGCTTTGCTCTTTGATACCTGCTATTTGGTATGTCGGAGCAGGAGTAAGCGGGCAATATTGACGTATGTTTGAAGAAATTGAATTCAACAAGTCAGCCTTCAAGCACAACATCAGCGAGGAAGATATACGCTGGGCTTTTTTTCACTACCGTTACGACGGTCCGATTGAGAATATGGAAAATAAATATATCCGTCTTGGTTTTGACCGTTCTGGTAATTTATTGGAAATCATGTATAATGAAATAGACGAGCATACCGTGAATGTTTTTCACGCTATGAAATGTCAAAGTATTTATTATCCGTTGCTGAACGCATAAGAGGAGTTACAATGCCGAGAATGACCGAAGAAGAAGCCTGGGCTCTTGACGAGGAAGTAACAAAAAATCCGCCCCGTGTAGACCCTTCAAAAGCCCGCCATGTGTCCCGAATGGTAGCCCTTGATGATTTTTCCGCTGAATACCTTATGTCCGTTTCCGCTGTAACGCATAAAACGCCCGCTGAAATTATCGGCGAAATGGTACGCGAAAGGGCTGCCGTTTCAGTATAAGCTAAAAGTTCTTTATTCCTAATTCCTCACTCCTAATTCCTAATTCTTCTTCCGTTGCTCATTGATTTTTTCCCCCCGGTTTTGCTACTATAAGGTCAAAGCATATTTTATAAGGAGGCCGTATGGCACAGCACCAGTTTCAGACCGAAGTCAGCCGTTTGCTGCACCTTATCATCCATTCCCTCTATTCCAACCGGGAAATATTCCTGAGGGAACTGGTTTCCAACGCCAGCGACGCGCTTGACAAGCTAAAATACCTTACCGTAGCGGACGAGGCTTACAAATCGATCAGTTTTGACCCCAGAATCGATATTTCCTTCAATAAAGAGGAAAAAACCCTCACCGTAGCCGACAACGGCATAGGCATGAACGAAACCGACCTTGTCGAATCGCTGGGGACTATAGCCCGCTCCGGCACAAGGTCGTTCCTGGAAAAACTCGCCGAAGACGCGAAAAGGGATTCCAACCTGATAGGCCAGTTCGGGGTCGGCTTCTATTCCGCCTTTATGGTCGCCGACAAAATCGAGGTGACAAGCAGAAAGGCCGCCGAGGACAAGACCTGGAAATGGGCAAGCGACGGCAAGGACAGTTTCGAGATCGAAAGCGCGGGCGGAAACAGGGACAGCCAGGGCACGACGGTGATTTTACACCTGACAGACGAGGGGCTTGAATACGCCAGCCGCTGGTCGATCGAGGATATAATCAAACGCTACTCCAACCACGTCGCCTTCCCCATATACCTGACCTACGACGAGAAGGAATGGGACGATAAAGGAAACGAAAAAGGAAGCAAGACCAAAACCGACCGGATTAACTCCGGGACGGCCATCTGGCGCAGGCCTAAACATGAACTTAAGGAAGAGGACTACAACGAGTTTTACAAACAGATCGGCCACGACGCCGAGCCGCCCCTGCACTACGTCCACACAAAGGCCGAAGGGTCGCTTGAATATTCGACGCTGTTTTACATACCGAAGAAAGCCCCCTTCGACCTGTACAACGTCGATTACAAGCCCGGCGTAAAACTCTACGTAAAGCGCGTGTTCATAACCGACGACGACAAGGAGCTTATGCCCGTGTGGCTGCGCTTTGTGCGCGGCGTTATCGATTCCGAAGACCTGCCCCTTAACGTAAGCCGCGAGATACTCCAGCAGAACAAGGTGCTGAGCAATATAAGAAGCGCGTCGGTAAAAAAACTCCTTTCGGAATTCAGGCAGATGGCGGATAACGCCGTATCCGGTAGTGACGAGGCGAAGGAGAAATGGGAAAACTTTGTAAACGAATTTAACCGCCCGCTCAAGGAAGGGCTGTACCAGGACTTCGCCAGCCGCGAGGCGATACAGGAACTTGTCCGCTTCAAAAGCACTGCCGTGGAAAGCTCTGAGGAAAAAGCCGGATGGACGAGTTTCGCCGATTACGTTTCGCGCATGAAAAGCGACCAGAAATATATTTATTACATCACGGGCGGCGATGAGAAAACCCTGAGGGCCTCCCCCCTTCTGGAAGCCTACCGCGCGAAAGATATAGAAGTCCTCGTCATGGACGACGACATTGACGACATTGTAATTCCGGCCCTGCACAGTTACAAGAAAGAAACCGCCGGAACGGACGGCAAGGCGGAAACCCGGACATGGGAACTGAAAGCGGTAAACCGCGCCGGGGCTGACGAGGAGATCGGCGAAAAGAAGGACAAAGACGCCGAGAAGGAAGCGAAGCCGGTTCTTGAGAAGATCAAAAAGGCCCTCGGCGACAGGGTGAAGGACGTAAAGCTCTCCCGCAGGCTTCACGACTCCCCCTCGTGCATTGTCGCCGACGAGAACGACCCGAGCATACAGATGGCGCAAATGCTCAAAGCGATGGGCCAGACAGCGATGCCGGACGTAAAGCCGATACTGGAAGTCAACGGGGATCATCCCATTGTCAGCGCCCTCAAGGCCGTAGACGACGAGGAGCGGATAGCCGACACCGCGTCGGTGCTTCTCGATCAGGCCCTGCTGGTGGAAGGGGTCAAGCTGAAAGACCCGGCGGACTTTGTGAAACGGCTGAACAGGCTGATCTCTAAATAATGAGGAATGGGGAAAAAAATTAGGAATGAGGAGTGAGGAATTAGGAATAGAAGAGGAAGGCCTCTCGCGGAGGACGCTTCCCTTTTCACTGCTCTTTGTCTTTATTCCTCATTCCTAATTCCTCATTCCTACTTCCTCCTCCCTACTTTCCACCCTAAAAAAATCCACAACAGAACGTCCGTATTCGCGGGAGTCTGTTTTTTCCAGGGTATCTATGGAGTCCTTCTGAAAATCCTGGCGGGGGCGGTGCATGAGGATCATGCTGCCCTGCGAGACAAGCGAAGAGGCCGCGATGCGGGATACCAGTTCCCATTTGTACTGATAGGGAAAGGGGGGGTCCAGAAAGATATAGTCAAAGGGCGTTTTGCCCCTTTGGACGTACAGTTCCGCGCTGATAAAACGGCAGTGTATCCTGACAGGCGAAATTGAAACGTTTTCCAAAAGCGTTTTACGTTTAAGAGGGTCGCTTTCAACAGCTTCGATACGAGCAGCCCCGCGCGAAGCCGCTTCAAGGGCGATAATACCCGAGCCGGAGAAAATGTCAAGGAAGGATTTTTCTGAAAGATCGCCAAGGGAGGCAAACACCGATTCCCGCATCTGATCCATGCTGGGCCTTATCACCCCCGCAGGAACCTGCACACGCCTGCCGCACAGGGTCCCCCCTGTTATCCGCAAGCCTCCTCGGGCCGTTTACCTGCTCCCCAAAAGGGTGCTAAGTTCGGTGGAACTGACAACAGGCTCTTCCATATCACCGACAAGCACGAAGGATTCTTCAAGCGTCTTGCGCCGGGTGTCGCTTTCCATGCGGAGCGACATGATTTTTTCACGGGTGTCAGGAAAGGCCCGCATGGAGAACGGGCTTGAATCAACCGAGAACTCTATTAAAAGCTGGCTGAACTGCCATTCGATATCCAGTAAATAGTCAATGAACCCGTTTTCGCCGTTATTCGGGGTTATCATTTTAGACAGTGAAACGAGAATATGGTTAATAAAACAGAGATCGTCAATGCTCTTTTCAAGGAACAAATCAGGGGGAGGGTTCAAACGGAGGGTGTCGCGGATCATTCTCATCTGCATACCGACAATAAAGATAGTATCTTCAATTACAACAGCACTCATACTCAATTATCGGCGTTTTATAAAAGTTTCATAACCCTGTCAAACAATTCTTCAAAAATTTTCCCCTCCTGTAGTGACAGGCGGACAAAAGAGTCGTCGCCCGCCTTGCCCAGCACCCGCTCCATCTCGGCGTCGTTGCGGAAAGTGGCTTTTCTGAAAGGGTTTGAATGATCTTTTTCCCTGGATTTATAGATCTGGGCGCTCATCCACTGCCTTGTTTCCGCTGCGGCGGCGAATTCCCGTTTAAGGGCGGACGGATCTTCAAGGCTTTTTTCCCCGTTCAGCAGGGCAAGCACCGCCCATGCGTGGCGGGCCTTGTCCAGCGGGTATTCTTCCTGCCACGAGGCGTACACGCGGTGTATCTCGTCCCAGTTTTTATATTTGCCGCTTGCAATATCCCGGCGCAGTTCGTCCACCCTGAAAGCCGGGGTTAATTGCCCTCCCATATTCACCCAGCCGCTTGTCCTTTTTCTTCCCGCGCCCAGCAGAGAGCAAAGACTTGAGTAATCCAGACCGGGCCGGGTATCGAGGAAAACGGCCAGGGTTTTGACCGCGTACCAGCGGAGCATCAGGCGGTAGGCGGCAACCGCCCTGAGCGGATGCCTGACCACCTGGCCTCGTTTGCTGTTCTCCAGATGGCGGCAGGGGATCATGCGTATATAATGGGCGCCGTTCGCGCCCGCCAGATCTGTCGGCGAACATTCGGCCTCGGCAAGCCAGCCTTCAAGAAGGGAAAGGCCGGAAATAATCTCCTCGGCTGTATCCGGCGCAAGATAATCCGTCTCAAAGTGCTGGAGTTTTATAACCCGGCGGTCGCGGGCTTTTGATTTCCATGAATTGCGCTCCAGGGCGTAGAGATTGTAAATCCAGAAGTACGCGGGCGTCAGTTCCAGCCGGTTCTTATGAACGTTATTAACAACAAGGGAGAAAGGCAGGGGGATGTTAAGTTCAGAGGGGTACTCCCCTTTTGCGATGATCACAAACGAGGCAAAGACGCTGGGATGTTTTAACGTTACAGCCAGGCCGGGCCAGAAACCGCGTTTCGCGCGCAACTCTCCGTCATTGGCCCTGCTGTTGTGGTTGCTGCCTATGGTGGCCGCCGCCGCGATGTTGGACTGCCCCTGTACCAGGCTGGCTATCAAAAAAGAGTTGTTGTGGTGCTGTTCGTGGACAGGAAAGATCAGGTTATTGAGAATCTCGCAGCATGACACCGTAGAGTTGTCGCCTAACACCGAATGGATCAGCCGCGCCCCGTATTTCAGATTGCAGTTCCGCCCGATGACGAAGCGCACAGCCTTGACTCCGTAGAAAACATGGCAGGCGAAGCCGACAATGCCGTTCACCAGTTCCACGCCCTCCCCTATCTGGGTCGGCTCTTCAGCCGACGAAAGCACCGTCAGGTTTTTAAGTTTATTGGCGCCTTTGATGTAAGCGCATTCTCCGACCGCGGTATCCTTTATAATGGCGCAGCTTTTAATAACCGAGCCGCGGCCTACTGTCCCGTAACGCCCCCGGAGGCCGCCGTAACTCTCCTGGGTAATGTCCTTTAATTTTTCAACTAACGGGGTATCGTCCCTGTAAGCGGCCCAAAGAAAAGCGTCGGCGGCTATCATGCTGTCAAAGGGGAGTATCGATCTTCCGCCCGCCTCGTTCATAACGTCTATCCACACGCGGACATTTTCATCCTCGCCGTCCTTGATCGCCCCGTTTCCGAATTTCGCGTGGTTGGTCGCCTGCATCTCGTCAACCCTGGAAAGTATGCACCCGTTGCCGATTATGTAATGCGATATGTACGCGCAGTCCTGAACGGCAACGTCGTCGCCTATGTCGCAGGAGATTATCGTGCTGTTCCGTATGCCGGACGGAACGCAGAAGTCGTGGTGTTTCAGTAATCTGTTTCTTATGGCGCCTAGTCTGACTAGTCCGTAAAAATTTGAATTCCGGATCAGGCCCGGATCAAAGGGATCGGCGACAAGGAAGCGGTTCCAGTCGGCGCAGTAATTCCCGTTTCCGACGAGGGTTTCAATTTCGCCCGGATTAAGGGATCTCCAGGGTTTTGCTTCCTGCTGGGAGTTCCGCAGCCAGTATTCATCCTTGCCGGGAGGCAGGAATTCATTGGGAATAAAATCGAAGCCGTACCGTTCGCGCGGCAGATTGATATCGCGTGTCAAGAGGGGAACCTCCGCCCCGCGGGCTCGGTTGAGGAACATGCCAAATCAAGCGCCTGCACCGCCAGAATCCGCTGAAAAGCCGAACCGGGTTTTTTAAGTTCCCTGGAACCCCTGGTTATTTTGCACAAGGAAATGCCGAGGTCTCTGGCTATCTCCCTCTGCGGGGTCTTGCGTTTCAATTCCTTTACCAGCGCCCAGCGCGCGGCAATGTCCGCAATTTCGGCGGGCGTCAAAAGGCAGTAAAAGAAGTCCTTGATCAGCCCGGAGTCGTCCGTTCTGGCAAGAGATCCCGCAAGTTCCGCAATATTTACATCTATCCGCGAATCGTCGATTTTCATGCCTGCATTATAGCAGGAAAAGGGGCAAAGAGCAAAGAGCGGGAGCAAAGTGAAGAGAATAACCACGAACGGCACGAATTATCACAAATGAAAATGGATTTCCGTTAGATTATTCGCGTTCATTCGTGTCTATTCGTGGTAAAAATTCATTCATGTGTTGCTCATTGCTCTTTTCCCCTACTCCCTATAGTATTCTACTATAACAATGAAAACCCAAAAATTTGTCTACCGCTGTTCGGGCTGCGGGCATGAGGAGCCTAAATGGCTGGGACGATGCCCGGAATGCGGCGAATGGAACACCCTTGTCGAGGCCGAGTCCGCTCCCGCCGCAACAGGGCGCAGGGCGGTAAAAAAACCGCCGCAGACCTTCCCGCTTGCCTCGCTGGAATGCAAGGACGAAGCCAGGGCGTCAAGCGGGATCGCCGAACTGGACAGGGTGCTGGGCGGCGGGATCATGAAGCGCAGCGCCATCCTCGTCGGAGGGGAGCCGGGCATCGGCAAGTCAACCCTGCTCTTGCAGACGGCGGCAGCGGCGCGGATAAAGGGCCGCGTGCTGTACGTCTCCGGCGAGGAGTCCGCCTCCCAAATCAGGCTGAGGGCCGAAAGGCTCGGCCTGGGGGAAGATCCTTCGGGCAAAAACAGCCTTGAACGTATAGAGGTGATATGTACAGGAAGCCTTGAGGAAATCGAGACGGCATTGAACGCGGTAAAGCCCTCTCTGGTCATGGTCGATTCGGCGCAGACTCTTTTTTCGGCGGACGCGGGTACGACTCCGGGAACTGTCAGCCAGATGAAATACTGCTCCTACGAACTTGTAGCCTGGGTCAAGGAGCATGACGCGGCGCTTTTCCTCGTGGCGCACGTCACCAAGGAAGGCGTTATCGCCGGGCCGAAAATGATCGAGCATCTTGTGGACACGGTTCTGTACTTTGAGGAAAACGACAAGACATCGGGACTTTGCGGGGGCCGGGACTGCCGTTTTTTGCGCGCCTCCAAAAACCGCTTCGGCTCGGTCGATGAGATCGGCATATTCACGATGGGCGACAAGGGCCTTGTCCCGGTCGAGGACACGGGGACGCTGTTCCTGGTCAGGCGCGAAGGGGAATTCCCCGCCGGGGTCGCGACCGCCGCAGTGCTGGAAGGCACAAGAACCATACTCGTCGAGATACAGGCTCTGACAATTCCGGCGAAAGGGGCCGTAAGCCGGGTTTTTTCGGATAAAATCGACTCGGGGCGGGTTTCGCGGGTGGCGGCGGCTCTGGAAAAGCACCTGGGTCTGCGGCTTTCCGACCAGGACCTGTACGTCAATGTGGCGGGCGGCATACGCATAACAGAAGTCGGGGTGGAACTGGCCCTTGCCTGCGCCCTCTACTCTGCCAGAACCGGCATTGCCCTGCCCGGCGATCTTGCCATTGCCGGGGAGCTTTCCCTGACAGGCGAACTGCGCCCTGTAAACAGGCTTCCCTCAAGGATAAAGACCGCCGCAAGCCTGGGCTTCAATTCCTTCCTCTGCCCGAAACCTGAAAGCGGCGGCGCCCCCGGCGCGCAGATCCCGAAGGAACAGACAACGCTCAAACCGGCAGGAGACATAAAAGCGGCGATAAAACAAATAGCAAAGAGCAATTAGCAATGAGCAAAGGAAGAAGAAGGAAGAAACCCTCTGGAGACGTTAATTTGCGGTGTCAGTCACTCCGCGCCGCCTACCAATTTTTTGTTTTGGTGTTCGCGCCAAGACGCAACACAGCCCATTACTATAAGAGGCAGAAAAACGATTAAAGCGGATAATAATATTACTTGCATAATTTACTCCTTGTTTTCTATGGTTTTTTTATCTTTTGTCGTCCACAAAAGACCAAGAACAAATCCTACGATTGCTAACGCAAGGCCGCTCATAATAATTGTAGTTTTCGGTAATTCACCGCGCAAGATGCCGGCAATGAACATGCCTCCGAAAACCAACTTTCCCAAGTCAAGCATTAGTTTCCCAAGATTTTCCTTGAAAGTTGTTTCTTTTTTCGGTTTCTTTTCTTTTCCCATACTTATAATTTACCGCTTTTCACGTCTTTTGGGAAGCCGTTTCCCCCAATTCAATGAGCAAGTAACAATGAACAATTAGCAAAGGAAGAGAGAAGACCTCTCGCAGAGGACGCAGAGGCGCGGAGGGAAGAGGGAAGAAACCCTCTGGTGCCAGACGTTAATTTGCGGTGTCAGTCACTCCGCGCTACCGTTGATGAATATGACGAAGAGAATTCAGAATATGAAGACAGGTATAACCGGACAGGCATTGCGGGGGATGCCTATATAACGGTATCATTTACCGTAAGAGACAATCTGGCGAGAATATTTTCCGTCAGGAAAGCGGATAACGAAGAAGGAAGGGCTTATGATGAACACGTCAGAAGATATATTGGCGAGAGATGAGATAACAACCGAATCAGGCAGGGTTTTCCGTCCCGCGCATAAAGAACTGCTTGAGAGCCTGCCGCCCGATATGGTGCAGGAATTAGCGCGGAGAAGAATGAAGGACATTGAAAGGATAAAAGGAAGCCGACAAACCGAAGATTCCGGAAAGGCCGCTCCGACTGCCTGAGAACCAATGGACAGCTTGCATTTTGCATCTGCTGAAAAAGGAGGCGTAAATATATTATTAACTGTTGACATCCCTCAACATTACATCATACACGGCGGTACTAAATGCCGAAAGAATATCATCTATGGTAAGGTAGACCGCTATCGCGGTCATTTAAGAGTGTTTAAAAGCCGATTGTTTGCATACAATATCAGGCTCCATGCTGAAAGTATAGCATTTTAGGTCAAAAAAGCAACCCTCATTTCCTCTTGCCTTTGCCGATTATTTTAGCCTCGACAAGGGAGGCATAATGCGCTACATTAAAAGAGTGATTATTGACTACTTTTTCAATGAGTCTGCGTTCAAACACGATATTTCCGAAACTGATATTCGCACGGCTTTTTCGCGCCCTCTGTTTGACGGTCTTATTGAAGGGTATGACAATAAATTTCTGCTTACTGGTTTTGACACCCAAGGCAATATTCTTGAAATCATGTATAACCTTGTTGATGAAAATACCGCCTATGTTTTTCATGCTATGCGGTGTCGCAAGGCTTACCGTATGCTGCGTAATCAGGATTAGGAGGGCTATATGGCTGTTATGACAGAAGAAGAAGCGGATGCTCTGGATGAATTGCTGACCAGAACAACCCCTGCGGTTAATTCCGCGATTCGGGGCGTAACCGCGCGGAAGGGGTTCAAAATGCTGGCGGTAGATGATTTTTCCGCCGAATACATTATCTCCAAAGCTCATGCCATGCGGCAAACCACCGAGGAGATAATTCACACTCTGGTAGATCAAGAGATTGCCGCTATGTAAAAATTTGTTACCTGTTATTTGTTATTTTGTATTGCCCTTTGCCCTTTGAACTGCTACTATGTTTTGCAAGGGCCTGCCGCAAGCCGCAAGCCCGAACCCGAACAAAAGGAGCGTAACCGAAAATGAAAAAAGCAGTTGACACGGCGGGGGCGAACCCGCTACCCTTAGAGAAAGCCGTTCTCCGTTCTCCGTTCTCCGTTCTCCGTTCTCCGTTCTCCGTTCTCCGTTCTCCGTTCTCCGTTCTCCGTTCTCCGTTCTCCGTTCTCCGT
>Ga0268262_10007319_pt1 | contig 10348 bp, 13 predicted proteins | sample TergutNc150P3_FD_190354 | JGI IMG/M metagenome (GOLD analysis project Ga0268262, IMG submission 190354) | Nasutitermes corniger P3 segment gut microbial community from laboratory colony in Florida, USA - Nc150 P3 (SPAdes) (version 2) | ecosystem: Host-associated > Arthropoda: Insects >...
TTAATTTGGCTCCGGTCGCGGAATCCTTAAATGATGACAACTCAAAATTTCTTGAGGGGCGTTCTTACGGCCCGGATCCTGTTTTTACGGTTGAAGCTGCCAGGGCGTTTATCACGGGCATGGAATTTGCAGGCGTTACCTGCGCCGTAAAGCACTTTCCCGGAAGCGCGGGCGCGGACCCCCACTATTTTCCGGGTAAACTAAACGGCGGCAAGGAGACTCTGGCGGAGCTTGTTTCCCCGTTTGCTGCCCTTATTATGAGTAATCAGGCAAGGGCAATCATGGTTTCACACTCGGCTGTTCCCGTCTGGGATACGAACAATATCGCCAGCCTTTCACCGGTAATAATGGGCGAGTGGCTGCGGCAGGAACTGGGCTTTAAAGGGTTAATCATCAGCGATGACTTTTCCATGGGCGCGGCAATAACCTCAGGCCGCATGAAGCCGGAAGACGCGGCAGTCCAATCCTTGATTGCCGGCGCGGACATTGTGCTGGTATGGCCCCCTGATCTGCGGCGCACCCATAAGGCGATTCAAGCGGCCCTTGCCGATGGCAGGCTTTCCCGTCAGCGTCTGGAGGAATCGGCAGGGCGTATAATTTATGAAAAGACACGAATCGGGAGATGGGAGGCGGAAGTCGGGAATCATCGGGACTTGAAACTGTGGTGTGGAACTAGTCAACTGGAGGAGAACTGGGAGCTAAAGAATGGGGAATGAACTTGGGGGGCGAATCCTATATTGTGATGCTGACTGCATAGTGGTTAACAAGATAGCCGGAGAGGCCGTTGAAGGGGCAGGAAAAGGGATGATCGACTTGCCAAAGCTGTTGGCTGAGCAAATGCCCTGCCTCAATGTGCCGCCGGTCCTGTCGGTGGAGGATGCCCTTGCCCTGCCAGTCGCAGTTCACCGTCTTGATGTTCCGGTTTCCGGCTGTGCGGCCTTTGCCCGTACCGGAACCGCCCTCCGCTTCCTGAATAACGCGTTTAGCAGTAATATGGTAGAAAAACGCTACTGGGCAATCGTTGAACAGCCCAAAGACAGAGGCGTTTGCCAATGGATTGAGGGCTTATCTTCCGAATTTGCCGAGATTATTCATTGGATTCAGTTTGGTCCACGGAAAAACAAGTCATTTGCCCATAATGAGCGGGGCCGGGGACATAAAAAGGCCATACTTCGCTGCCGTTTGGCCGGAAAAGGCAGGGATTACCTGTTTCTGGAGATAGATTTGGTCACAGGGCGGCATCACCAGATAAGGGCGCAGTTTGAAAAGCTGGGATTGCATATCAAAGGGGACCTAAAATACGGGGCGAGGCGCAGCGAGCGGGACGGCGGCATACGCCTCCACGCACGATTGCTTTCTTTCCCCCGCGTGGATGCCGGAAACAGTTCTCCCTCCGGCATCCGGCGGATTACCGTGCAGGCCGATCCCCCAATAAAAGACAATCTTTGGCAGGCGTTTCAGTCGGCTGTTGACAGTTTCGGGCTATTGACAAATACTGCAAAAGGCGACTATAATGGAAGTTAAACTATGATGTTATCACATCAAGACAGGAGGCTATTAATGAAACGGATTTTTATGGTTGTTATTCTTCTCGCAACCGGTATTGCGGTATTTGCGCAACAGGCTAATACCACCCCAAAGACGACAAACCGTCCGACATCGCAGCAGACCAGGGACAGCGCGAAGCAATACCTGGAACAGGCCAAGTCAAGCGCATCGAAGTATGATACGACACAGTCTGACCTTAACGCAAGGAATGTGAGCAACGATGACGAACGCCACTTTAACCAGTTAAAGGCGGAAATCGAGAGGCTGGAAGCTCAAATTATAGCTGAGCAAAACAAGATTTCATCTACTCTCGAAAAAGGCGTCAAGGTGAGCAGGGAGACGCTTGATAATGTCCAGAGAATGCTCGACAAACATAAAGAGAAATTGGCGGAACTGGAATCCTTTTCCTCTTCATCCGTCGGCGCCGCTAAATAAAGAAATTTCTAAAGTTTGGGGGCAGATGTATCCTGCAAGGGCATCTGCCCCATAAAATTTAATAACGGCTCTTCCCATTCTTGCGCCGTTTTTCCTTCCTCAAGAAAACGTCTGAACAGGCTGATAATGTGAGTCTTGATAATCGAAGCGTCCTCGCCGGGGATCTTTGTCCGTGGCGCGGCCCAGGGGCGTACCTTGTAGTTTGCTGACATGGTGTGCAAAGTGCAAGGCGGGGGAGCTTCCCAAAAGAGCAGATTGATAAAGGCTTCCGCCTCTTGCGGCGGTATTAGTTCCCCGCAAAAACGGGTCATGGCGTATAATGAAGCGGCGATACAGTTGATGCTGTGCTGTTTTACGAACAGAATCGCATGGGTAATGGCAATCGCCCCCTGTTTCATTTCTTCAATTTGGGCTGAGTAGCGTCCGGCATCATTAAACGATCTGAGTATTGCCGTAAACTTCGTGTATGTCCATACCACAACCATAACGTGAAGGCTTGGGATGCACATCAGGTGGGGATCTAAAAGATGAATGACAAAGAACCGGGGACGGGCGATGTAAAAAGGCCTGTCGGTTGTGGAGAAATTTTTTTGGTATATTTTCGCGGCAAATATATACAATCGGCTCATTGATATCAAAAATTCACGCACCGCGTCATAAGCCCTGCGCCTGTAAACATGCAGAAGGAAGCCCAGCATCCTTATCCAATACGACACGAAATCAAGGTAAATGGTTACCCATGACGGAACAAAGGGGATTTTTAGATCGAGAGGATGATCAACCCTGCTTACAGGAACACGGCCAGGCAGCAGCGCCGCCCGGTACTGGCGGAAAAAGAAATTATATGCTACCGAGATTATGCAGCGTATGACCGCGGGGCGCAGGGGAGAAACGCTAAACGATTTTACAAATGCATGAAAAGGTGACTCATCGTAAACACTTGATGCTTTTTTCATTTGTGACATATTATCATATCCACAGGCAATGAGCAATAAGTTATGTATCACGCTCCTTAAACCCCATACCCTAAACCCCAGACAACCCTATTCCTGAGCTTTCATCTCGCTTCTGATTACCTGTATGGCAGAGACGAGCGCGGAAATGACGATAAGGACGGCGGCTATCGTAGGAAAGCGGCCGGGGATGTTAAGCATGAAGTTGTAGGCGCCATGAATGGCAACCGCGGACAGAAAACGCAAAATCCCCTGGACGGGGCGTTCCGGCAGCAATACAACAGAAGAACCGACGCGGGAGCCGCAGGCGCCGTGCAGTGGGGCGGAGGTAAAGGCCCGCAAAAGCGGGTTGACGGGGTTAGAAGCGCCATAAACTGAACTTTCCAGGATGGCGAAACCAAGGCCGGCGACAAGCCCTGTGGCGTTGGGCATTCTGACAGGATCTCCTGAAACGCGCCTGACGACGGCAAACAGTATTAACAGTATTAAAAAACGGCTTAATTCTTCCGTTAAAGCAATGCGAATGAATATTTCCGCAAAAAAGCTCCATTTGCCGGAAGGCTGTAAAATGCCGCCCGCGGTCCTGAGAATGTACTGGAAAAAAAGGGCGGGAAAAATCGAAGTGGCACCGGCAAGCAGAGCGGTTGAAAACCATGGCATTGAGAAAGGGTAGCGCGCAAGGCGGAACCATACAAACGCCGCAATGGCGGAAACCGAAGAGAATAAAATAATGATGAAAAGAGAGTCCATTATCAGATAATAAATAATAACTGATAAATAATAAAGGGACTAAAGTTTTGGTTCGTAATCTTATCTATTATTTATTATTTATAAATGGTATAATAACCCATGTTTACCTTTATCCCATGCGTGGCGGGCTGTGGCCGTCCGGCCATTAGCGGCTCCAATATTTGCTTTGTGCATCAGGCAAACCAGGAGCAGGAGACGGAGCGGCTTGTCGCGCATATTACCGGGAACAAAACCATAAAGAATCTGTGCGCCGCGGGTGTGGGTTTTAACGGCGTAGATTTTTCCGGCCGCCATTTTTACGGCTGCAATTTCAGAGAAGCGCATTTTTCCAAATGCGTATTTTCAGGCTCGCTTATGAGGATGTGTTTTTTCGACTTTGCCGACTTTACCGATTGTGACTTTTCAAAATCGGATATGCAGTTTATGTCGTTTGCCGGCGCGCGGGTCGGCAACTGCTGTTTTGAAGGATCGGAATTGATCCACTTAAATTTCTTGGGGGCGGTCATTTCCAAAAGCTCTTTCAGCAATTCCAATTTATACAACAGCCGTCTTATCAACACCGAGCTGGAAGAAGTAAAATTTATTGACTGCAATATCAAGCGGGTTAATTTTATCAGCGCCCGTCAGAAAGATGTTGTTTTTAAGTCCTCAAATACCGCTGAAGCGATTTTTGAAATGGAAGAAACATGAAAAGGATGCCGCCATGAAACTCTTTTTTCATTATTGTTCATTTGGTTTCAGCAATTGTTATGTGTTGGGCAAGGAGGACGGCCCGGAATCAATACTTGTCGATCCCGGCAACATGGATAAACAGATTCTTGATTATATAGAAGGCAATAATTTTTATCCAAAGGCCATCTTTATAACCCATGACCACCCCGGCCATGTGCATGGGATCAGGACCCTAAAGCGCATATACCAGACTGAAGTTTTCGCGATAAACCGGGTTGTCCGGGATCACAAGACAATACCCGTAAAAGACGGCGACAATATAGATATTGGCCCCTTCACCGTCAAGGTAATTTCCATTCCGGGCCATTCGGCCGATTCAGCCGTATACCAGATTGACAGGCTGCTGTTTACCGGTGATGTTCTTACAGCGGGAATGTTAGGCACGACCGCCAGCGCTTATGGAGCCGCGACCCAGTTGAACAAATTGCGAAGCCGGCTTTTTTCGCTGCCCGGAGACTATACGGTGCTTCCCGGCCACGGTCCTCCCTCGACGCTTGAAGCAGAACGCCGTTTTAATGTGGGCATCTCCCAGTTTGATGTTACACAGGCCCGGCGGCTCATTAGGATTAATATGTAGGGAATAGGCTTTACATACTTGCCCAAGTTTTCCGTTTTCTATACAATAAATACAGATTTTATGGCTGGAGTTAAATAAATGGAAATTCTCAGTACGGTGCTATTGGTGTTTTTTGTAATAATAGCGGTTTTGCTTATATTACTGGTTCTTGTTCAAAATGAGGAAGGAGACAGCCTTGGGGGGATCTTCGCCGGAGGCAGCGGATCCGCTTTTGGGTCCCGCTCGGGGAATGTGCTTACACGGGCTACAACGGTTTTAGGGGCGCTTTTTCTGGTTATCAGCCTGGGTCTGGCCCTGCTTAACAGGACTCCGGGCGGATCAGGCGTTATAGATGCCGCGCGGGAACTCTCCAGAGATGCGGCTGTCAGCAACTGGCTGGAAGACGAATTGAATACGCAGTCCCCATCTACGCAGAATGATATCGAGTCCAATGAGGTTTTGGAAAACGAAGCCCCGCAACAGGACAATGTTGTTACAGAATAAAAAAGCGCCGGGAGGTCAAGATGTTCTTGCGTGATGTGTTTCCGCCCCAATTTATAAAGGTTAACCTGGAAGCCGAAGATAAGGACGAATCCTTTGAAGAAATGGTGGATCACTTCTGCCAGGCAACTAAATCGCACGCCAGGGAAGAGATCCTGGAGTCCCTGAAGGAACGCGAGGCCAAAATGTCAACCGGTATCCAAAAAGGCATCGCCATACCCCACGGGACTACCAATGCCGTGGATACGGTGTGCGGCGTGTTGGGCATTTCCCAGACCGGAATTGATTATGACGCTCTGGACGGAGAGCCGGTGTACCTTTTATTTATGCTCATAGCGCCCGATAAAGACTCAGAAAAACACCTGCGAATTCTCCAGCGTCTGGCGCAGCTTTTGGGGAATCCCCAATTCTCTCAGGATTTGCAGGCGCAGAAAGATCAGCAGAGCGCGTATAAAGTAATCTGCAAATATGAAGATATGATAATCGCTGTGGATTAAAATGGATAATAAAGAGGTTATTGACCACCTTCTAAAAATCGAATCGGATGCCGCCGCGCTGGTAAACGACGCGCAGGCGGAAGCTGACAACAGAATAATGGAAGCGGAGAAAAAAAACCGCGCCGCTTTTGACAAGCGGTTCCGTGAAGAAAGCGAAAGACTTGAAACAGGATTCCTTCAATCAAAAGAACAGGTGCGGCAGGAATACAGGAAGGAACTGGAAACATATAAAGAAAAGCTCTCCTCGATTCATGTAAATAACGATCGCTTTTCCGCCCTGCTGGACGGTCTTGTTTTGGGAGAAGGATAATGCCGATTTTCCCGAAAAGAAGAACCAATGCAGACGCCGGGGAACGGGCTTTCGCGTACGCCAAAGCCTGCGGGATCATTGGTAAATCTTTTGTCGGAAAGCGGATGTCCGCGCTGGGAAGATTGAACGCGCTCGCCGAATTCGGGCGGCTGGTTTTTCCTGAAGTGTCACAGGAACTGCCAGGCAGGGAACTGCTGGTCGATCTTGAAAGGCGGATTTTACGGCGTACAATACGGCACATACTCGCCGTGATCAATTCATATTCAAATCCGCCGGAACTGCTGGTACGCCAGCTTCGCTCCTGCGAATACGCCGACCTTAAAACCTGCCTGCACCACATTGTCGCCGACAAGCCAATCCCCCGGACCTTATGTGATATTGGGAGGTTTGGAACAGTTCGTTTTAACGCGTATCCGGATCTTAAGGCGATGATAAGCGGCACCGAATTTGAGTTTATCCTTTCAAAAGACCTCAAAGCCGCCGATTTCGATTTAACCTCGCTGGAAGCGGAGCTTGATTTACAGTATTACACCCTGCTTATAAAAAGCCTCCAATGCCTTCCCGACGGAGATCGTGTTCTTGCCCAGCGAATACTCGCCGAGGAAATCTCCCTGCGTAACTGTGTCTGGACATTGCGGCTGCGTACCTATTTTGAAAAAACAGCGGAAGAAACGCAAAAGTATCTTATGAACCTGGAGATTCCCCAGGGACCTTCAGTGGAAATTCCCGGGGATATACGTCCCCGTTTTTCATCTCAAACAGGCGAGGATACCGGCAAAATTTCCCTGGCCCAGGAAGCCTATGAGTCATTGTACTTTCCGCTGGATAGCCGTACCACATGGAGGGGATGGCGCTGGGAAAGCCTGCTTAATCCCGAGGAAGGCAGGGAAGTATGGTTCGTCAATCCCCGTTTTTTTCAAAACGCCGCGTCACGGTATATTTACCGCCTGTCCATGCGCTGTTTCAGAAACATGCCTTTTTCGATCAATGCGGAATTCTGTTACATCAAACTCAAACAATTTGAGGAAGACCTTTTAACAAGCGTAGTCGAGGGACTGGGGCTTGGAATGGGCGGCAATGATGTTTTTAATCTGCTTGAGGTGCCGGCATGAATCTCACATCCCGCAAAATGAAGCGCGTCCAGATGACGGTCCTCAGAAGCGATGTGAACACAGTCATTGAATACCTGGGCAGGCATAAGGTGATGCATTTTGTTGTATCCGATTCCGTATATGTTAATGTCAGTTCCGTTATAGATGATTCCAAAAGCGCCAAGGTCGAAAGCGCAAACATCGCCAAAGTTTCGGGAGACTCTGACTTATTACGCATAAACGGACTGATGGAAAAACTCCGTTCAAGCTGCGAATTCCTGGGTGTGGAATTGCCCGCCGAGCCCGCGCCGGACAGCGTATTGCCGGTCAAGTCTGACGAAGCCATGTGTGAAAAGCTCTGTTCAGCCATCAGCGCGCTGAAGGAAAGGGAGATTGCCATCCGGCAGGGAAAGCAGAGCGTAGAGGAAGCGTACGGCGAGGCAAAGGCGTTTTCCAATCTGAACGCCCCTTTTGCCGATTTGGATCAGTTGTCATTTCTTACCCTGCGTGTAGGCCGCCTTGATCCAAAAGTCCAGGATGATTTAAAGGAAACACTTGGCGAGCGCGCGGTGATCATCCCGCTGGGAGGGGAGGGGAGCGACCGTGTGCTTGCCGCAAGTTCCCGCAAAGGCCGTTTCGCCCTTGATTCCGAGCTGAAAAAAACCCCGTTCAAACCAATTACCATTCCCGAAGGCTATCAGGGAGTGCCCGGAGAATTGCTTGAGGGGCTTGAAGGGCGGTTAAAAATCGCGGAGAAGGAACTTGAAGAAATAGAAAATGAGAAATCCCGGATGAGGGAAGAGACGCGGGCCGCGCTGTACCGGTTTGGATCAATACTGCTTATGGCCATTACCGCCGAGGAGATAAAATCCCGGCTTGTTTCCACTTCCAGCGTCTACCTGCTTTCCGGCTGGATTCCCGCCGACATGATTAACCAAACGGCCGGCGATCTTTCAAAGATCACACACGGCAGGACGGCAATCCGTATCTATGTCCCCGATGAAGTCCCCGAAGTGAAGGACGGCAGCGAAAAAGTGCCTGTCTCCCTGAAACACGGCGGATTTGTAAAAGGCTTTGAAGGCGTTATCTTTTCCTACGGCGCGCCGCTGTACGGCACCATTGATCCGACGCCGCTTGTCGCAATTTTCTTTACCCTGCTTTTCGGGATTATGTTCGGCGATTCAGGACAGGGCGCCGTATTGTTGTTATTGGGCTTACTTACTACCGGCAGGTTTCGCCGTCTTGCGGGATTTAAAAAATATTCCACCCCGTTGATAGCCGTAGGCATTTCCTCGATGGTGATGGGTTTCATTACCGGTGAAGTTTTCACCAGAGAAGAACTGTTTGTAGCCCCTACCAGGGCGATTACCGCAGCCATTACCGGCCGGCCTGTAGACAGGTTACTTACCATTATGCCTCTTGCCGAACATGGCGGCAGCGTAATTAAACTTTTCTATTTTTTTGGTTTTACAATCGGCATGGGGATTCTCCTTAACTCGCTGGGGCTTATTATAAATATATCCAACAAGTGCATACTTAAAAAATATGAAGAAGCGTTCTTCGCAAAAACAGGGTTGTCCGGACTTCTGCTGTTCTGGTACGCGATATTCATCGCCCTGCGCTGTATTTTCTTTAAAGGGCGTTTTGAATATTTCGATCTGGCGGGAATCATTGTTCCCTGTATCTGCATTTTTTTCGGCCCGCTTATCTGGCGGTGCATAGCGCGTGAAAGGCCGCTGCTGAGTCACGGCATAATGACTTTTATTATGGAAGGTTTTGTCGAGGTTATGGAAACCGCTTCCGGCTATATTTCCAACACCGTCAGTTTTCTCCGCGTCGGGGCCTTCGCGCTTTCCCACGGCGTGTTGTCATACATCGTGTTCCGCTTTACCGAGGAGCTTGCCCATTCCGGCGGCGGGGGTCCCATAGGTTCGATTTCGGCCCTGCTGGTTTTAATCTTCGGAAATTTGGTCATCATTGTGCTGGAGGGGATGATTGTGGCTATTCAGGTTGTACGCCTGCAATATTATGAATTTTTCAGCAAGTTTTTTACCGAGACCGGAGTGGAATTTGCCCCGTTCCGTTTCAGGAAAAGCGAATAGGCTGGAGTAAGGAGTTTTTATGAAACGAAAAGTGTTGTTCGTGTTTGCGCTGCTGATGGTGCTGGGTATGGCTGTGTACGCGCAAGAAGCCGCGGTCAAAGCGGAAGGCGTGCCGGCTTCGGCATGGAAATATATAGCCGCCGCCCTTGCGGTAGGCATTTCCTGTATTGCCGGCGGCATGGCAGTAGGCCGCATAGGAGCCGCGGCTATGGGCGCAATGAGCGAGAATCCGGAGCTTTCCGGAAAGGCCCTGCCCTATGCCGGTCTTGCGGAAGGCATTTGTCTCTGGGGCTTCCTCGTCGCCCTGCTGATTTTGATTCTCTAGGTGGATTATTTCTTTATCGGGGATCCCGAACTGGTTACGGCCTTCCGCTTTATCGGCATTGAAGGACACGCCGCGCGGGATCCCGGGGAGGCGGCAGCGGTATTCAGACGCATCACCGAAGGATGGGTCGAGGACGCCGGTGTTGTTTTGCCCGACGCAGTAAAGGGCGCGGAAGGCTGCCGCGTGCTGATCCTCACCGAGGAAACAGCCGGCTGGATTGACGAACTCCTTGTCAACTGGCAGCTTTCGGGGCGCTACCCGCTGGTAGTGGAGATTCCCGGCATAATGGGCAGGATGCCCGGTAAAAAAACTCTGGTGGATTCAATCCGCGAGGCAATAGGAATCCACGTGTAGTTGTTTGTTGCATAATTTTCAACGGCAGCGACTCCGCTTGCTAACAACAATCTTAACTTTGCTCTCTGCTATTTGCTATTTGCTCTTTGTTATGTCATACTGACGCCATGGAAAGCCTTGCAGGGAAGATTCCGGACCAGCAGCTTGAACCGCTGATTGTTCCCCGGTTTATGAACTATACCCGTTATTGGACG
>Ga0268262_10007320_pt1 | contig 10346 bp, 10 predicted proteins | sample TergutNc150P3_FD_190354 | JGI IMG/M metagenome (GOLD analysis project Ga0268262, IMG submission 190354) | Nasutitermes corniger P3 segment gut microbial community from laboratory colony in Florida, USA - Nc150 P3 (SPAdes) (version 2) | ecosystem: Host-associated > Arthropoda: Insects >...
TCTTTGGGTATTTGAAGAAAACCACAGGGCAAGGCATTTTTATGAAAAATATAATTTTAGCTATAACGGAATAAAAAGAGAAGTCGATTGGTATGGTAAGCCTTTAGTTCAATTGCAATATGTTCTTAAAAATAAATAAGAAACGGTAATATTATGAAAAGATTATATGCATCTGAATGTGTTTATCTTATGCAATCGTACGATCAGACTCCTCACATGGTTAAAAATTTTATGTCCATGACATAAATATTCATATTTATCAAATTTTTCTTGAAAATGATTTAAAAATGTTATATATTGATTTCCTGACTATTTTATATTTTATGAACATTAAAGGAGAAAACTATGGAAAGCATAAAAAGAAGCGACATAAACGAGCAATGGGCGCATTCAGGGATTGTTGAAGCCGGAGATTTCGCTTTTATAAGTTATTGTGTCGGTAATATAGGTCAGCCTGTTGAAAACCAAATAAATGGCGCAATTGGCCATTTAAAAAACAGGCTTGAATCAATAGGCTTAACATTGGATTCAGTCGTTAAACTGGATTGTTTATTTAGGGACGTATGGAATATACCAACAATGGAAAAGGTATTTAAGGAAAGGTTTAACGGGAAATATCCCGCAAGGAAATCAATACAAACGGAATTTGCCCATGTCGGCGGACAAGAAGGACTATTGTTTCAACTTGACGCAATAGCTTATAAAAAGTAAATAGTCTGTTGTGTTATACAAAAACAAAGAAGGAAGAAAAAATGGAAAACAATGTATTATTACATTCATTAAAGACACAGCTTTTAGTTTCGTTTTCAATGTTGGAAAATATTATTAAAACTTGTTCTGATGAATTATGGAATAAAAAAGTTTCCGGTTTTGTTTTTTGGCAGCAATTAGTTCATGCTTTTGCCGGAACACATGGTTGGTTAAGAGAAGACAAATTGGAAATTATGCCTCCGTTTTCAATTTTTAATGGCAAAAAAATATATTCGGAATTTGAAAATGATCCTGAAATAATGTTAACAAAAGCAGATGTTATTCAGTTGTGTAATGAAACAAAAGAAACAATTGAAAAATGGTTTAATGGGAAAGACGATGATTGGCTAAAAATGCCATTTGCGGTTTTTAAAATAAACAATTTTGACAATATAACAGGACAAATAAGGCATATAATGTATCATGTCGGACACTGTGAAGCAATATTCAGAGAAAATGGCATAAAGCCAAATGAATATTTGGATTATTTTGGATAGACAATATAAAAGTATTGATTGGAAAAATCAAAAGGAATATAAACTATGTCTTCAAATGAGAATTTAGTATTTGAAAGGTATTCCAATAAAAGTGAAGATAGAAGGGCTTATATTTCGAGGGCTTATGGGCTTGAATTTCATTTTACAAAAAAATTATTGGAAAAATATGTTTCAAATCAGTCCAAAGTTATTGAAGTGGGATGTGGAACTGGATATTATGGAATATTTTTACATGACAAATGTAAAGAATATTTTGGTATTGATTTAACTCCTGAAAATATTGATGTTTTCAATGAAAAAATCGAAAAAGATAAAATTAATAATATTACAACAATGGTTGGAGATGGAACTAATTTATTCAATATTAATAGTAATGAATTTGATGTAGTATTGGTATTTGGACCAATGTATCATTTACCGCCAAATGAAAGAGATTTGGTTTTTGAGGAGGCAAAAAGGATATGTAAAACAAATGGTCTTATAATGTTTGCATATCAAAGTAAATTAGGAGCATATTTACAAGCTGGAATTTTATCTTACCCAAATCATTACCCCAATAAAAAAACAAATGAGTATGTGCTTATAAAAGAAACTGATGATGAATATCCGGGTTTATTTTACTTCACAACCCCTAGTGAAATAAAAGAAAGTGCTATATCGTATGGTTTGGAAGTTATGAAAAATGTAAGGGTAAATTTTGTTTTCAACAGTGAACAAATAAACAATATGGATGATGAAAAATTCGAATGTTGGCTTGAATTTTCAGAATATATGTGTAATGATGAATCATGTACTGGATTAAGCAACCATTCAATATTGGTATGTAAAAAAGGGTAAAATAAAAAATAAAGTACGAGTTGTACTTCACATAAAAGTAGTTATGTGACAGGCAAGCTAAATTGATTGTAAAATATTGACAAAAACAAATGTATGAAATAATATTGAGTAGAATATTAAAGGAAATTATTAAGTAATTATGGTAATATTAATCGCTGGTACTAGCTGTGTTGGTAAAACATTATTGTCGCAAAAATTACTTGAAATATATAAAATTCCTTATCTATCCATTGATCATTTGAAAATGGGGCTTTATAGAAGCGGTTTTGATTTAGGATTTACACCCGAATCAAAAGACGAAATAATAACTGAAAGATTATGGCCTATAATTAAAGGAATTATTATGACGAATATAGAAAATGATCAAAACCTAATTATCGAAGGATGTTATTTTCCAGAAAATATAAATGAATTGGACAAAGAATATTTAAATAAAACAATTTTTCTATATATTATTTTTTCAGAACAATATATTAAGAAAAATTTAATAGACAAAATAATTGGAAACAGAAACATTATTGAAAATAGAGGCAGTGATTTAGAAAATATAATTGAATATATGGAAATGAAAAAATATATATTGGAAAATAAAAATAATAAAGACAAATGTAAAAACAATGGAACAAAGTATTTTGAAATAAAAGAAGACTATGAACAAGAAGTAAAAAATATATACAAATGGATAGAAGAAGAAATAAAAAAGATAAAATAATGGCATACGCCTGCTCATCGCCTAACAGGACTGTTTACGCATCGGCGCAGAAGCGGCTCGGCCTCCATTCGGCTAGGTCGCCTAAAGGCTCCCACGCCTCATTCCGACAAATTGGCGGCGGCGGTCTTGCTTCGCAAACCTTTTATGCCGCCGCCAACTTCGTAAACAGCCAAAACGTTATGCGTAATTGCAATTTGAATTGATTGACAAATAATAGTAAAAAATGTTATAGATATATTATGGATTATAAAGACGGAAAATGGGCTAAAAGAATACTTGAACTACAGCATGAAGACGGTTCTTGGGGATATTTTCATTCTTTGTCAAATCCGACACCAAAACAACCAATGACAACAGAACAGGCATTAAGAAGATTGGAAATTTTGGGGTTTACAATAGATGATAAACCTATAAAAAAAGCAGTAAAATACATGAATGGTTGCTTAATTGGGAAAAATAGAATACCGGATCGTGAAGAAAAGAGACATAATTGGAATGTATTTACCAGTCTGATTTTATCCACATGGATAAGGATATTTACAAAAGATAATGAAGCAGCAAATAATACTTCTGAAAAATGGATTGAAATTATAAATAATTGCTTTATAAATAATAGTTACGATCACAATATATATGTAGATAAATATGAAAATATATTTGGAATAAAATTAAATCCAAAAGCAGGTCGATTAGTTGATTTTGTACATTTTTATACAATATCTTTATTAACAAATGAATTGGATAAAAAAATAGAACCTCGGTATTTTAAATATATCTTGGATCATGATATTGGAATGTTCTATGTATATAACAATAAAATTAAAAATGTTCCAAATATCTTTCAAGCAAAAATCACAAGCAATTATTTACGCGCTATTGAGTTATTGGCAAAATATGACAACCCTGAATGTAAAAAACAGCTGAAATTCGTTAATAAATGGCTTATAGAAAATATGATAAAAAATGATGAATGGGATATGGGAAGGGAATCAAAAGACGGAATATATTTTCCATTATCTGATTCATGGGAAACAGAAAAAAATAGAATAATGGATTGCACATATAGGATTAATAATTTATTGAAAAAGATATAAAGCAAATTGCAACTACACATAAAAATAGTTAAGTGTAATTGTTCCTAAAGTTGTTTGAAGATATTAATAAATACAATTAATAAATAGAATTAAATAATGATTGACAAATATTTGGAAATAAATTATCATAATTTAATAAATTAATAGGAGAATAAAGTGGAAAATATTAGGTTGGCAACAGAAAATGACTTTGAATATGTGGCAGAATTAGAAACATTTATGAGCAAGCAAAATTCTGAAGGATGTCCATATTTGTTTAAATATACAAAAGAATCATTGCCAAAAGAATTATATCTTAATGAAATATCGGAAGGTAATATGTATGTAATAGAAGTAAATAATAGTGTAATTGGATTTTATTGGGCAAGAGTTATTGAAATAGAAGATGATGATAGAATAAAATATCAAAAATTATACTTTATATATTCAATTGTTATAAAACAGGAATTTATTGGAAAAGGATATGGAAATAAATTATTTAATCATATTGAAAAAGAAGCAAAAATAAAAGGCTGTAAAACAATAGAATTAAATGTTTATGAATATAATAAAAAAGCAAAAGAATTTTATAAAAAAGTAGGAATGGAAGAAAAATATATTGTATTAAAAAAAACAATTGAATAGTAAAATGTACGGAACAACTGCGCAACAGATCGGTAAGTGTACGCCGCCTAACAGCGACTAGTCAGTTACCGGTGGAACGTTAGGCGCAAGTATTGCAAGACAATAAAATGCTTGAAAGATATTTTAGTTATTGATAAAATAGGAATAATAGATAAATTGGGGGATAAATTAAGGAGTTTATGTGGAAATAAAGCAAATATTCCCGAATGATGAATTATGGCAAAAATTAATTGATTATGGAAAAAATTGTTCTTGGAAAGCAGGACCATATTTTGCAAAACAAATGGAACAAAATATATTTATTGAATGGGAGAGAGTTTTTGCGGCTATTGATGGTAATAATATAGCGGGATATTGTACTTTTGTCAAAAATGACTGTATTCCTGATGTTAAATATACTCCATACATTAGTTGTATTTTCGTGGGAGAACAATATCGTGGACAAAGATTAAGTGAAAAAATGATATTGTCTGTGATAGAATATGCAAAAAAAATAAAATTTAATGAAGTATATATTGTGAGTAATCATATAAATTTATATGAAAAATATGGTTTTACAAAAATTGACGAAAAAAAGGATTATTGGAATAATGATGAAAAAATATATAGGAAAACAATATCATAAAATATAGTTGGAAATATATTAATCAGAAAAAAAGAATGATTAAATATGTTCGGCACATTCGTTCATTCTTATTAATTTTTTTAATCAGAGAGCAAGGCTAATAGACAGCAAAAGCAGAGGTCTTTGAAGAGGTCTCTATCTTTCATCGTGCATAAAAACCACAAAGCCTTGCTCTCTTTATCCGCTATTTTCATTATACCCTAAAATCCTCAATTTTCATCTTTTTTCTCAGTTTTTCTGCTATAAGTCGCAGGGTAACGAAAAAATGTCCGACACTATTTTTAAAAAGCGATTAAAATGAATGATCACCAAACACTTCAAAAAATACTCACCTCGCTTAACCGCCGCCGTTATCCGCTTTATCTTCTACTCTCTTTCCTCGCAGGCCGTCTTTGAACAGGATTTTTCTTCAATAGACAACGATTTACAAACATTGGAAGACTTGAAGCAGAACTTGATCAAGAACGGGAATTTAATCGCCAACTACGAGAAAACAATAACAGAGCAAGAGAAATTGCCGGCGGACTTACAGAAACAGTTGAACGCAATGTACGAAACTTACAGGAAGCAGTCATAATTATCACAGAGATACGCGCAAAGCTCAAAGTTCTGGCAAACCTCTACAGTAATAGCGATCCCGGCAACAGCGCTAATTAGCGTCAGCGTAGCATAGGCACTTAGCAGTTAAAAAATATCTTATTCCCTATTCATCAATGGCGGTTTACGACGTTCTGCCGAAGGCAGAATGTCAAGCTTTTGCGCTCCTGCGCAAAAGCCGTAAACCGCCACGTTAAGCGACGTTTTAATGTCGCTTAACGTGTGAGTAAACGCCGTTTTAATGGCGTTTACTCAATATTTGAATTCGCTCCCCCCGATAAACTCGCGCAGGATACTCGTCCCCGGCACATACTGGGGCGGAATTGGGATAAAGTTTTCAAGGAAGGCAAGCAGTCTTACCGCTTCGGCGTACTCGGTCATTCCCGGTTTAATTACACGTAACAGCGGGTCAGCGTAGTACTTTAAAACTGAAAGCTCGTAATCAAGCGCGGTATTAAAAGCGGTGTCAGAAGTATCCTGGAACGGGAAAATATGCTTGCGTTCCCCGGCCTGCACTTTTGGCCACATCTTAATTGTGCCTGCCGCCTGCATTCCCCTGAATTGGGAATCGCGAACCATACGCCTTAAAAGCCTGTTGTCGCTTGTGGGAATGCGGTTGTGATCGTCAAGATTTAACTGCGTTAACGCTGACACGTAAACTTTATACTTTGTTTTTCTGTCAATACTGTAGGTAAGCGCATCATTAAGTCCGTGAATGCCTTCGACAATTAAAACATTATTTTTTCCAAGCCTTATCTTTCTGCCGCCGCCAGCCCTGCGGCTGCCCGTTTTAAAATCGTAAACGGGAAGCGTCACTTCCTCGCCTCGGTAGAGCGCCTGTAACTGCTCGTTAAAAAACGGAACGTCAAGGGCTTCCAAACATTCATAATCGGGCTCGCCCTTTTCATCCTTTGGCGCTTCCGCCGTCCCCCTGTAATAATCGTCAAGACTGATGGCGATTGGCTTTAAACCGGAGACCATCAGCTCAATTTCCAATCTTTTCGCGCTTGTCGTTTTTCCGGAACTGGAAGGGCCGGCAATCAAAATCATTTTGATGTCGCGCTGTTCGCAAATTAGACGGGCAATATCACCTAACATTCTTTCCTGATGGGTTTCCGCTATTCTTATATACTCAAGAAAATTCCTGTTTGCGATACGCGCGTTCAGTTCCCCTACGACGCGCACTCCGATAATCTTACCCCACTTTTTATAATTACTGTAAATCTGAAAAAGCTGAGGCTCGTCAACGAATGGCGTTATTGTATCCCCTTTGCCGATGCCGGGGAAACGCAGCAAAAAACCGTCCTGATACGGCATAAGCTCAAAAGCGCTGAGAGGCCCGGTACGATCAAGAAGCGGCTGCACATAAATATCCATGTAACCTTTACATTCGTTTACCTTAATAAGCGGGGAACTTCTATGATCCAGAAGAAGCACCGTATCAGTCTGATTGTTTTCTTTGAATAACTGCAAGGCTTCTTCATAAGAAAGATATTTAAATGTTATAGGAAGATTTTCTTTAATAATATTGCGCATTTCATCAGCGAGGGCTTTAACGTCGCTTTCTTTTGGCTTTTCGCCTGAGCTTAACGAATAATAATAACTGTTTCCAAGCGAATGTCCGACATACACGCCGTTATTTGGAAATATCTTCCGCGCCGCAATCGCAAGAACAAAAGAAAGTGTGCGGCGATAAACCATAGCGCCTTCGGTAGAGTCCATAAGGACGGGCTCAACTGCCGCGTTCACAAGGAAGGACGTTCCAAGGGGGCGTAATTCGTTATTTTCCTTGACTGCCGCAATTTTCTGCGGCGGAATTCCAAAATGCTCAATAAGAGTTGAAGCGATTGTGCCGTAAGGGCAGGTTACCGTTTTATCAGTATTGATAAATTTAATTTGTACGTTGTTCATGGGGTTATTATATCATAAAAAACAATATTTGTGAATTATCGTTCTCACGGCACTAACAGCTTCTGTATCAATTCCAGTTTAAGAGAACGCAATTTATCGGTAATAGAGACTTTGTAAATATGGGGATTTAAAAGCCTTTTATACGTCGAATCAAAACTTTCAAGGTCACAGGCGGCATAGGCTTTTATTTCCTCAAGAGGAGGCTGTTCCGCGGTCAGGACGCCGTTATCGATGCGTTTTTTCAACAGCGCGGACGCGCTTCCTTCGATGGTGTAAACAAAATGGCGGTAATCCGCGGAAGGGTGCCAGAAAGTATAACGTTGTCCGGCTTTTAACATATCGTCATCATCGTCTACGCTTAGCACGTCCGCTATTACGGCCCCGTTTTTATCCTTAATGCGCCAAACCTGTTTTATGCCGGGGTTTGTCGTCTTCTCAGGGTTATCTGAAAATTTCATTACGGGCGTAACGCCTGAGGTTCCACGGAGGGCGGCAAGTTTGTACACTCCTGTAAAGGCGGCGGCGTTATCGCCGGTTACAAGACGGGTTCCCACTCCCCAACTGTTCACGGGCGCGCCGTCTTTCACAAGCGTTTCAATAATATTCTCGTCAAGATCATTGGAGACCGTGATAAAAGCGTTTTTAAGCCCCGCGCCGTCAAGCTGCCGCCTTACTTCCGTTGAAAGATACTGAATGTCTCCCGAATCAAGGCGCACTCCGAAATTTTTTCCCTTAGCGGCAAGTTTTTTGCCCGACTTTATCGCGTTAAGAATCCCGCTTTTTAACGTGTCATAAGTATCGATTAAAAAAATTGATCTGTCGGGATACAGCGCGGCATAGGCGTCAAAAGCGTCTTCTTCACTGTTAAACGACATTACCCATGAGTGCGCCATAGTCCCCATTACGGGAATACCGTAAATTTTACCGGCTAACGTATTGCTTGTACCGCATGCGCCCCCGATGTACGCCGCGCGCGAGGCTGAAATCGCTCCGTCCGGTCCCTGCGCCCTGCGAAGACCGAACTCCATTATCTGCCCTTTTCCCGAGGCAAGCCAGATACGGCGTGTTTTTGTCGCGATTAAACTTTGAAAGTTAATTATATTTAAAATAACGCCTTCGATTATTTGACATTCAATAAGGTTTCCTTCCGCCCTGATCAAAGGTTCATGGGGAAAGACGACCGTTCCCTCGTTCATTGCCCAAAGGGAACCGTTAAAACGAAAAGTTTTAAGATAATCGGTAAAACCGTTTTCAAAGACGCCCAAACTTTTTAAATAGGCAATGTCATCTTCTGAAAAATGAAAATTGGACAGCCTTTCAAGCAGAGTGCCAAGACCCGCAAAAATCGAGTAACCGCCTGAAAACGGCTGATGGCGGAAAAACATCTCAAATACGACGCGTTCATCGCGGTTATTTTTCCAATAACCTTGAGCCATGGTGAGGGAATAGAAATCCGTAAAAAGGGCGGAATAGTCTGTCATAGTACTTTTATTTTAAACTATTAATGATTTCTTTGGAAGAGACGAATTTAACCCCTGCGTTTTTCGTTTCTGCTACTGCTTTTTCTACAGAGCCCTCAGGAAAGCCGACTCCGCGCACGGCATCATCCGCGACAATGACGTTAAATCCCGTGTTTTTACAATCCATTACGCTGAAAAACACGCAGTAATCGGTGGCAATACCGCCCATAATAACAGTTTCTATACCAAGACCGCGCAGGTAACTTTCAAGCCCTGTTTGGGTTTTTCTGTCATTTTCAAAGAACGCCGAATATGAATCAATGTCTTTGTGAAAACCTTTGCGGACAATCAAAGAGACCGGCTTTAAGTCAAGGTCTTTGTGAAAATCAGCGCCTTTAGTTCCCTGAACGCAGTGATCCGGCCAGAGAACCTGTCCTTTAACAAGGGGAGTGTCAATAACATCGCCTGATTTTTTGCCGTTATGAGACGACGCGAAAGAAATATGCCCCGCCGTGTGCCAGTCCTGAGTGGCGGCAATGCGTCCGCCTTTTTCGGCAAGAGAGCGGGAGATCGCGTTCAACGGAGAGACAACCTTGTCCCCGTCATTAACCGCCAACGCTCCCCCCGGACAGAAATCATTCTGAACGTCAATTATTAACAGTAAAGTTTTTGATACGTCAAATTTCATTTTCTCCGTCCTCTCTCAATTACCGGTTATAATGCTACTCCGTAAACACCCCAATTTTGCGGAATTTTTGATACCGTTTTTCAGGCAGACCTTTAAAGTCTTCCCTCATCAGTTTATTAACGGTTTCCGTAAGAAACGCTTTGATGTTTTTTGCCGTCAAACTGATGTCCTTTGCGGCTCCTCCTTCCGGCTCCTCTATAATTTTATCACAAACTCCAAAACGTTTCAGATCTTCCGCGGTAATTTTCATCAGTTCCGCGGCCTCCCTTTCCCTTGAACCGTCTTTCCATAAAATTGAAGCAAAACCTTTGGGCGAAATTACCGAATAAAGGGCGTTTTCAAGCATGGCAAGTTCGTCGCAAACTCCAAGGGCAAGCGCTCCGCCCGAACCTCCCTCTCCAAGTACGACGGAAATAACGGGAGTTTTAAGAGTCATAAACTCGTGAAGGCTGCGCGCTATGGCTTCCCCCTGCCCCCGCTCTTCCGCGCCTACGCCGCAGTAAGCGCCCGGAGTGTCAATAAAACAAATCACGGGGCGTTTAAATTTTTCC
>Ga0268262_10007321_pt1 | contig 10346 bp, 11 predicted proteins | sample TergutNc150P3_FD_190354 | JGI IMG/M metagenome (GOLD analysis project Ga0268262, IMG submission 190354) | Nasutitermes corniger P3 segment gut microbial community from laboratory colony in Florida, USA - Nc150 P3 (SPAdes) (version 2) | ecosystem: Host-associated > Arthropoda: Insects >...
AAGCGCCGACGTAAAAGTTATTGCCTCCAAATTAGCAAAAATTGACGAACATACCAATACACAGGGAGATTACTACAGAATAGGTACGCTTTACGGTTTTAACCTTATCGTAAAGACCGAAGAAAGTCAAAAGGACAAACTGTTTAAAATGAACAAATTCTTTGTTGAAGGCGAAGGAAGTATCAAATACAGTTACAACAACGGTCAAATTGCCAACGACCCGAAACTTGCAGTGAACTATTTTCTTAATTCCATTGAAAAAATACCGTCGCTGATAACGAAGTACGAACAGGATACGGAAAAACTGAAAAATGATATACCGATATTACAGGAAGTAGTTAATTCCACATGGCGCAAGGAAAATGAACTGAAAGACCTGAAAACGGAACTTGCAGCATTGGACAGGAAAATACAGTTGTCGCTCAAACCCATTGACCAAAGCGATGATAAGCCAAAAGAAACAGAAAAAGAAGAAAACATTAACCGCAAAACAGAAAAAGAAGAAAATAAAACCAATGCAAAAGATGACGATATGTCAAAGAAATTAGGCATGATACAGGAATTATTAGACGGCAAAATTACGCCTGAAAGTTTTTTAAAGCAGGCAAAAGAGGCAATGGGCGACCGGTTAGTTATCGCTTCCATGCAGAAACATGAAGAAAATAAAGCAAAAGGAATGAAATTATGATGACGTATGAAGAATTAAAATACCGTCAAAATTGGACGTTAGAACAGAAAATAGACCATGCCGCAGGAACGGTATCTGCTTTCATGGAAAAGACAAATAGCAACGTATATCTATCATACTCTGGCGGCAAAGACAGTTTGTGCCTGCTTGATATTATCCGTCGTTTCGTTGATAAAAATGTACCGTCAGTTTTTTGCAACACCGGCAACGAATATCCCGAAGTTGTAAAGTTTGTCAGGCAAACGGAAAATCTAATCATTATCCGTCCCGAAGTACATGTAGCGCAAATAATTGAAAAATACGGTTTTCCTTTGGTAAGTAAAGAACAGAGCCGTTATATAAACCAAGCAAAACATACTAAAAGCGAAAAACTTTTGAACATTCGTCTTTACGGTGGGACAAAAGGCATAGGTAAAATTGCCGAACGATGGAAATTTCTTATACAAGCGCCTTTTAATGTTTCTGAGCAGTGTTGCAATTTTCTTAAAAAGAAACCATTTGAAAAATTCCACAAACAGACAGGGTTATATCCCATTATTGGAACGATGGCGGGAGAAAGCAGGCTACGTTTACAAAAATGGCTTAAATCCGGTTGCAATTCGTTTGAAACAAAGTTGATAGCAAGTTACCCGTTGTCAATCTGGACAGAAAACGATGTTTGGGAGTATATACACAGGTTTAATCTTCCGTACAGTCCTATTTACGACATGGGTATCCGTCGAACAGGTTGTCTCTTTTGCGGGTTCGGTTGTCATCAGAAAAACGACAGGCGATTTTATTTACTGAAAGAACACAAACCGAAAATTTACGAACATTTTATGAAAATGGAAAACAACGGAATTTCGTACAGAGAGGCGTTGCAGTATTGCGGAATTGATTTCCCGGAAAAGAAAACCAATCAATTGAAACTTAATTTTTAATACCATGAAAATAGGACTGATAGACGTGGACGGACACAAATTTCCAAATTTTGCACTGATGAAAATTGCCAATCATCATAGACAGCAGGGCGATACAGTTGAATGGGTAAACCATTTTGAACGGTACGACAAAGTGTATAAATCTAAAATATTTACGTTCACGCCTGATAATAGTTTTGCCGTACAGTCCGATGAAATTGTCAAAGGCGGAACAGGCTATAAAATATATAATGATTTGTTTTGCGATGATACCGAGCCGGATTACACATTATACCCACAATATCAACACGCCTACGGCTTTTTGACGCGCGGCTGTATTCGTCATTGCCCTTGGTGTATTGTGCCTAAAAAAGAAGGTGTAATACGCGCCTATCGTGATATTGCGACTATCCTGCAAGGTAGGAAAACGGCGATTTTAATGGATAATAACGTACTTGCATCTACTCATGGCTTGCAACAGTTGGAAAAAATCATTGATATTGGCTGCAAAGTGGACTTTAATCAAGGGTTAGACAGCAAATTAGTAACAGATGAAATTGCAAAAACACTCTCAAAAATCAAATGGATACGATTTCTCAGGTTTGCCTGCGATACAACTTCGGCAGTAGAGCCATTAGTAAAAGCCATTGAAAAATTAAACAGATACGGAATAAAGAATTACCGTATTTTTGTTTATATGCTTGTAAAAGATGTTTCAGAAGCCAACGAACGATGCAAGGTATTGAAACGACTTGGCGTAAATCCATTTGCACAAACATACAGGGATTATGACAATAACATTTTGCCTACCGCTGAGCAGAAACGGTTTGCGTGGTATGTAAACCAGAAGGCAGTGTTTAAGGCAACGGAATGGGAAAATTACAAAATATAATTTATTTTTTATCTGAAAAAATTATTGTTTTACAAAAAAATATTTATTTTTGCGGCTTATTTCATAATAGGTTAATCAAAAATAAAAACAAAATGAAAAAGGTATTCATAATGATATGCGCCGTATCGGTTATTGCGGCAAGTTTGAGTTGCTACGGGCAGCAGGAGCAAATTACCATGATATTTGAAGGTCATGGAGAAGTAAAATTTTCCATTGGAGGTTCCGAAATGGTAACAATTAACTGGGGCGACGGCTCGAAAATAGAAACGTACAAACAGGCGAATGTAATTAACGAATATGGCGAACCGTTACCATATCAATATAAACATGAATATTCAACTGCTTCAGCCACTACTGTAACCATAACAGGCAAAAATATCATGTATCTGAATTGCGAAGGTACTCGATTAACTGGTTTGGACGTGAGCAAAAGTATTGCACTGACTACTCTGGAATGTAACTTAAACCAATTAACAAGTTTGGACGTTAGCAACAATCCTGCGTTAGAAGTATTGCACTGTTCGGGAAATAAACTAACAAATTTGGATGTTAGCAAAAATACTGCGTTAACAGAGTTATGTTGCGTCAAAAATCAATTATCGGGTTTGGATGTTAATAAAAACACTGCGCTAAAAGAGTTGAAATGCGGAATGAATCAATTTTCGTCAGCAGCGCTGAAAACTTTATTTGAAACACTGCACAGCAATGACATTAATCGCGACAAACATGTAAGCGTGTCCACTAATCCGGGAATGTCGGAAGACTATCTAAGTTATGAGGAAGATAAGAAAATAGCGAAAGGAAAAGGGTGGCTTGTGTTCTAATGCAAATGGAAGAATTAAAAAAACAAAGAAAAATTTATACCGAAAAGAATTTATGGACTGTAGCCTTCCTCGGCGGACCACTAAGTGCAGGCTACGTAATTGCCGAAAATTTTAAGACTTTTAATGAAACAAAAAAAGTCAAAATAACATGGGGTATTACTGTCGCTTTAACTTTACTGATTTTTGGCTTTTTGCCAGAAACGACACCGAAAAATTTGCCTTATTGCCTTATTCCACTTATTTACACAGCGATTGCAGCCGCCATCATGAATCATTACCAAAAAATAAAAATAACGGACTATCTCGCTAATGGAGGAGAAAAACATAGTTGGGGGTATGCGATATGCGTTGGATTTATTGGATTGGCAGTTACCGTATTGCTTGTCGTCATAGGATTATTTATAACAGGTAATTTGTCAGGTGAAAGTACATATTTAGAATCAAAAACGTATGGAAAATTGCACCACGAAATATTCTATGACAAAACAAATATATCGGAAAACGAAATTGACAAAATCGCGTATGGATTAACTGAAACAAGTTTTTTTGGCAAAGAAGTTCACAAAAAGGTTGTTGTAGAGAAAATAGACAATAATTATGAAATAACGATTTCAATAGTTAAAAAATCTATAAATAATTATGAGACTTTAACTTATTTTATCCAATTAAAAAACGAATTACAAAATTTCTTTCCTGACAACAAAATAGTAATTAACCTTACCCCAGATTGTTATGAATATTATGAAAATGAGGTAAGAAGAATAGAATGAAAAGATTAATCATACGGACAGGGTAAACTAATTATTTTTTGGAAATGGTTTTTTGAAAAAAATACTATCTTTGCATTTTGTTGTAAGATGAAACAACCAATAAAAATTAACCAATAAAAACGATTGAATATGAGCGAATACGCAACAAATGGAGCGATGCTGACATGCACTTGCGGAGCAGCACCAAGTCAGTTACAGGTAACGAGCAATACTTTTTTTTCTATACAAGGTAATCTTGCAGCCACGACCAACGACAAAGCGCCGATGGTTAATATTAAGCCTTTCGGTACTTGTACGCTGAAACCTTCAACAGGAGGTTTTCTACCTTGCATACCTGCGCCTACAGTTTGGACTGGTTTTGTTGCTTCGGTAGAAATAGGAACAGGAAACGCGCTATTGCAAACATCTACAATACAATGCACAATGGGTGGATGTATATCATTTCAAAATTCTGGACAGATGAAACCACAAAAGATTGTAACCAGCCCCGACAGTCCACAGATTGACGCGCTGGAGCGGGCTGCAATAGAGGCTATACCGTTCTGCGAAGAATGCGAGAAGAAAGAACAAAAAAAGAATCCTGAAATTCTTCGGATTTACTGGATGGACGAAAATGGCGAGCCGCGAAATTTATCAGAACTACTGCCAGAACAATCGGTAACAGTTTGTATTGATGTAGATGACGGAATGTCGGGAGAAACGATAGACATTACTATAAATGCACCGGAAGGCAAGACTTTTAAAGACGGTGGAAATCAAAAGAAATATTCCAATTTAAAAGTCGAAGATGATAATACTGCCTATATTGACAATTTTACTATTGAATATGATAATTGATGTATTATGGCAAACGTAAAAAACACAAATAAATCTGAACTGAGTTTTACAGCATCAGGAAAAGCATTCCCGAATGTTGTTAACGCAATAATTGCAGAGAAATTCCCCAAAATACTTGCTATTACGTGGTTTAACAAAGAGAAAGAAATAAAAAAAACAAGATATGGGAAGGATACATTTTTGCATATAGAAACAAAAGAATCTCATGGATTACCAGCTTTAGTTGTGATTAAATGCGACGATTGGAAACAGAATCATGTAGAACTAATCCAGATTAGTCAGCCGAATAATGGCACGGAAAAAACAGTTTTCTCTTTTAAGCCCACGGTTGAATGGTTGAAAGAAGACAACGTCGCCGCCTCAAACGATATAACAGCTATAGTGTATGTAACATATAATATATTTTTCCCATTCAGACAAACAAAGGAATTCTTACAACAATTGGCAATAGACCTCGAAAAAAATAGTCGTTATCGCAATTTTTCATCGTTTTATAAAGGATACGTGGTTTGTGCAGAGAATAAAACTGAAAAAATTCCAATCTCAATTGCTCCATGGATAGATATTGGTAAATCTCATATTGGATTAACAGAAGGAAAAAATCCTGTTATACAAGGAATGATAGATAAATTAAATTCAGATTTTGACTATACAAATAAAAGAGACAAGCCAATATCCAATGATAAAGAGCCTTGGTGTGGAGTTTTTGTTTATCATTGTCTAATTGAAGCAGATATGCCAGTTACATCTAATAGATGGGAAACTCCTGCATTAAACACATTCTATGTCGAGAACTGGAACGAAAGGACTATTATTTCAGAGCCAAAATATGGTGCAATCGCTGTTATGAATTATGGACATGTTGGAATGATTACTGGTTTTGACGATAAATCTATTTGGTTATTAGGTGGTAATCAACCTAAGAATGGGGCTGTTAAGAGAGATGGTGAGGAAGTAAATATTACAAAATACAGCCGTTCTCTAGTTAGTAAATATGTTATTCCAGAAGGTTATGAACCGCCGACTTTCTGTAATTTTGAAAAGTAAATGTAAAATATTATGAACGAAATTATAATTATATTTCTTTGTCTCTTTTTTTTTAATCATTACAAGAAAAACATTGTACATGAGGAAAAGTATAAAAACGAATATGTATTGTCTTTTGATTCTATTTCTTTATGTGCTTTTTGGAGTAATTTTCAATATAATATTTCCAACGGACGTAAAAAAGAAGTTATTGATGCTTTAGAATTTCCTATACACGCCATTTTCCCCGTTATTTTTCGGTATGCACATGATTGTGATACGATAACATATATAAAAAATATGAAAAAATATTATGATTTTGACATTACTATGAGCAATATTGATGAATATTATGATTTTATTTTTACTAATACGTTGAAAAAGATAATTAAGCAAACGACAATACAAAATTTATTAGATTCAAAAGATGTAAGTTCTGGAGGTTTTATATTAATGTTTTTCCCAAAAGATTATGATATAAAAGTTAATTGTTCTAATGACCATCTAATGAAGTTTTACATTGGCTATGATAATAAGCAATGGAAAATAGGAATAGGCGGATTATAAAGATGAAAAATTACATATGTTAATTATTACGATTTTAGTTGTGTGAAAATGGTGCAACACAAATTCCAATTATAATAAACAATTAAGGGCATCCGCTTTTGTACGGATGCCCTTTTTAACACGATACATCATCGTTTTTCATTCACCGTTTGCTTTTTTTGCAAAATGTTCACTTATAAATTTTTCTACATCACTTTCAAAATAATAGGTTTTCTGGTCTAACCGTTGAAACGGTAACCAGCCCAGACTGCGATAACGTTGCAGGGAACGTTTACCAACGTTGAGCATCACGCACAAATCCTGATTATCAAGCAGCAGCTCGCCATTGTACCTGCGCCGTTCCTTTTCGGGCGGCTGGATAAACTGTTTTTCCAAAAGGTCGAAACGTTCCATAATACGTTTCATCCAAGCCTCAAAATATTCTTTTTCAATTAACATAGTTTCAAAGTATTAAATATTACCAATAATGAAATGACCTGTATCCGAAGGGTCATGCACAATAATTTCTTTTTCACGCATAAATTTTATATAACTTTTTGATGCGCGTTCCTTTACGTCTAAAATGGACTGTATCTGTTCGCACAATTCCATATACGTACAGTACTTTTGCTTACTGAAAATGGTACGCGCAACGCTTGACAGTTCCATTTCCTTGCGTTTGTCTTTTTCTTCTTTGGGTTTATCGCCGATATAAGCGTGCATCCCCAGATTTTTATCCCACGAAAACTGAACAAGCGGTACATCCAGCGGACTGCCGTCGCGTACTTTCAACGCCTTTACTACCGATATTTGAGGGTCATCGTCGCGTTCTATTGAAAGAATTGCAGCCGCCTTGCGTTGCAGTTCCGAGCCGAGATGTCCCCGTAATTTCATGCCGTTAGGAATGAAATGTAACACGCAGATAATGCAGGTTTTGTAAATACCAGCCAAACGGTAAAGTTCATCAATTACGGCGATGCTTTCGGTTTCATCGTTAGCACAACGCACCAAATCTGCAATACCGTCAATTACAACCATTTCAATGCCGCCATACTGATAGTAAAATTTGTCCATACTCTGGACTATTGCCTGCATACGTTCCTTTCGCGACATGCTGGTCAGACAGTATGCTTTTAAATAATGCGGCATATTTTCGATTTTAGCGCGTTTCAGTATTCCCGATATGTTCTTGTACAGTTGCGCCTCCGATTGTTCCGTATCGTAAAGTAATATGGCTTTTCCGTCAGTGTTTTGCTGAATGCTTGTACCGAGCGTATCAACATTTTCGGTTTGTCGTACTGTACCCGCTATTAAACTGCCAACAAAGTTACTTTTGCCTGTACCTTCGCCGCCAGTGATGCCCAAAAGATTGCCCTGAGTGCCAAGCGGAACGCTGTTTATCGAAATAAGCATTTCCGATTTTATCGGCGGGTTGCTGTAATCTATCTCACAGGGTTTTAATATTGCCATAGTTTCTGAATATAAAGTATCTAAAAATTCGATGAAAAGTTGCGTAAAGTTTTCGCGGGTATTTCCGAGTTTGAAATAATCGGATATATCTTTGTCCGTTTTGTCGCCTGATAGTGGCAAAACAAGCCGTTTTACGCCCAATTCCGACAACTTTTCGAGATGCCTTTGCGAGGCTTCCAAACCGGTTTTATCAACATCGTAAAGCAAAATTATATGCTTAAATCTGTAAGTCAGTTTTTTGATTAGGTTTTGCGGAATATTGGAAGTTTCGCTGTTAAAGCAAATTGCATGAAAGCCCCTTGAAACGAGAGACAACACGTCTTTTTCGCCGCCTGTAATGAAAAGAGTATCGCCCTTTGCCGGCAGTTGTTCCAGACCAAAGCAATGGTTGTCGCCCAAATTGCCGCCATACAGAAACCTAATATCTGAAAATGGACGGTAAATTTTCACATGACGTTTGCCGACGTAGCTAAACATAGGTTCGGCATCCGACGAGTAAAAGCAAAACGGTTTGCCCTCATTGTTTTCACTTTTAAACTCCCTCAAAGATAAAACTTTATAATTTTTCAGTACTTCATTAGTGATGCCGTACTGTTTCCAAAAAAGCATTTCTTTTGCCGAAAAACTTTGTTGTTCAACGGAATATGGTTTTGCTGTTTTGGGTTGTTCAGGTTGCTGGCTTGGTTTTGTTTCAATTTCATTTTTTTTTGCAGGTTCTACAGGTTTTGCAGGTTTTACAGGTTTTGCAGGTTTTACATGTTTTGTAAATTCCTGTGCCATAAACGAAATGCTACCGTCATCCATTCCAAGATGCAAATCGCAATTTATCGTTTGCAGAATTTCTACAAAATCCTTTGAATTGCTGCAATTTAAACCGTTCAATTTGCCAACAATTTCAAAACAGTCGCCGCTGTAGGCATCATCGCCGAAGTCTTTCATCCGGTAGGCTTGGCTTCGGCGGTCGAAATAGACACTGCACGATGCTTTCCGGTCTTCGTACAGTGGATTAAGAAAGTTACGCCCCACGCGCCACTGACCCGGAATGTAATGTTTGAAAACATCCAGACCGCTACCTGTTCGCTTTAATATTTCGTCTCTGCTCAGCATAAAGAAGATGATTTTTGATTAAATCCTGAAAATGTTCTTCGGAACGACGGATAACGTTGTTCTCCATCAAGCGTTTAATTTCGCTGATTTTATAAAAATTCTTTCCGCGTATGCGCGAATATGCCACTAAATTAGCGGCTCTCAACCTTTGCAACGTTTTGGGGCTTACTTTCAGAAAAGTACAAACCTCGTAATTGTCCACCCATATATCGGTGGGTTCTTCATCGGCTTTTGCCTGAATTGTGGCAACGAATTTGGCAATCGTATTGATTTTTGCCATTAATTCCTTGAATGCCTGCGCTTCTATTGTGATTACATCCATGATATAATTTTTAATTAAAATTTTCGGCAAAGGTCGGGGGTTTGAAACCGGCAAGTTTATTACTAATATAAAATATTTCTGAAACAGGACAGAAAGTGGACATTTCAAAAATATATTATTTAGATATACAACTAATTACAAAAACGCAAAAATTAGGAAATGGACAAAAAGTGGTCAAAACTATATTATATTTAATAATACGTTATATTTCAGATATTAACGTTGTTTTTGGGCTGTTTTTAGGCAAAAAATATGCTAAAAAAGGGCAAAAAAAATGTAATGGCAGAATTTTTAGTCAAAAATAGGGTAACTTTGTTCTGAGTATAAAGTTATTTCAGGACGATATACTCATCGTTTTTCGCTTTTAATCCCATCAAAAAGAAAACTTTGTATTGTTTCAGGCTTTTGGAAGTAATGCCGTATTGTTTCCAAAACATTATTACTTTTGCTTAAAAACTTTGTTATTCAACGAAATAGTGTTTTATCTTTATGGGGTGTTCAGGTTGTTAAGGTAAAAAAGCCGAAAAAGAAAAAAAAACATTGTTTTTATGCTGAATGGCTTTAATACCAATGTTTTCGGAAGACATGACAAAGGCTCATTTGTATAACTGTTATGAAATCAAATCTATACGTGCCGGAATTGTTTTTTTAAGTGTATTTCTTTTTTTTTTACGTGCAAAGGTGCACGAGTATCTATATCTATATATAGATACGTGCACCATGCACCTAATATAATATATTAATAATCAACGTGAAAAAATTTTCATTTTTTTTGTTTTTTTGTAAAAAAAATGCACTACCTTTGTCGCGAATTTTATGCAGACATGGGTTAGACAAAAGTGGTCAAAAATGGACAAAGTTTGCGCTCTAAATCGTACCCCATAGAAAAAATGACAAGCATAATTCATTGAAATAAAAAGTGTTCTAAAAATTGTACCGATTTCCGATAGAAGTAACGCCAGCAT
>Ga0268262_10007322_pt1 | contig 10346 bp, 12 predicted proteins | sample TergutNc150P3_FD_190354 | JGI IMG/M metagenome (GOLD analysis project Ga0268262, IMG submission 190354) | Nasutitermes corniger P3 segment gut microbial community from laboratory colony in Florida, USA - Nc150 P3 (SPAdes) (version 2) | ecosystem: Host-associated > Arthropoda: Insects >...
CGTTTCCAAGGCCCGGGTGGAGAGCATGGCCGACCTGGCCTTGGTCTATACCCCCGGGGTGGCTGAAGCCTGCCGGGAGATAGTCCGCCGGCCGGAAGCGGCCTATGAACTCACGGCCAAGTGGAACATGGTGGCGGTCATAACCGATGGCAGCGCCGTCTTGGGTTTGGGCGACATAGGGCCTTTGGCCTCGCTGCCGGTCATGGAGGGCAAGAGCATTCTTTTCAAGCGCTTCGCGGGCCTTGATTCTTTCCCCTTGGCCTTGAAGACCCGGGATGTGGATGAATTTGTGCGGGCGGTGGCCTTGCTGACCCCCTACCTGGGCGGCATCAACCTGGAGGACATTTCCGCTCCCCGCTGTTTCGAGATAGAGAGGAAATTGATTGAGGCCTGCGACATTCCGGTGTTTCACGACGATCAGCACGGCACGGCGGTCATAGCGCTGGCCGGGCTTTACAATGCCTTGAAAGTGGTGGGGAAGGATTTAAGCCGGATAAAAGTGGTCATCAGCGGGGCCGGAGCTTCGGGGACCGCCATCGGCAATTTTCTGACGGCCGCCGGGGCGGGCCGGGTCATAGTCTGCGACCGGGGCGGGGCCATTTACCAGGGCCGGCCGGGCCTTAATGCCGCCAAGGCCGAACTGGCCGCCCGGACCAATCCCGAAAACGAGAAAGGGGGCTTGGCCGAGGTCATAAAGGGGGCCGATGTCTTTTTTGGCTTGTCCGGGCCGGGAGCCTTAAGCGTCGGCATGGTGCGCGGCATGGCCGGGAAGGCGGTTGTTTTCGCCCTGGCCAATCCGACTCCTGAAATATGGCCTGAGGAAGCCAAGGCGGCCGGGGCCCGGGTGGTGGGGACCGGCCGCAGTGATTTCCCCAACCAGTTGAACAACTGCCTTGGTTTCCCGGGAATATTCAAGGGCGCCTTGGAGGTGCGGGCCAGGGTTATAAATGAAGAGATGAAGATGGCCGCGGCCCGCGCCTTGTCCTGTCTGGTCAAGGATTCCGAGTTGACTTCGGAGTATATCATTCCCACGGTTTTCGATCCCCGGGTGGTGCCGGAGATAGCCCGGGCCGTGGCCGAAACCGCCCGGAAGTCCGGCGCCGCCAGAATCTGATGGCGGCCGTTATGGCGGCTGGGGCCGCGTTTCCTGATTTTTCGCTGTTTCCTAAAAATGGAAGCCTCTGATTAGGGCCAGTTTGAACTACGCAGGGGGCGTGGGTTTAAACTGGCCCTAATCGGCGTTGATGCCGGAATAAAAGGTTTGTCCCGTTAGGAGGGCGTGGATTGAAACCTGGTCGGATTGCCGAAGGTAAAGAAAAAGCCGCGTCACCTCACCGCAGGGGGGCGTGGATTGAAACAGCGTATGCCCATCGGCGAACAGGCAGTCTCCAGTCGCCCCCCGCAGGGGGGCGTGGATTGAAACTTTGCCACGACTGCCACTATGCGCTTCATCATGGCCGTCGCCCCCCGCAGGGGGGCGTGGATTGAAACCCTGTCAACCAGTATATGGGTATGGGAGTTCCAGGTCGCCCCCCGCAGGGGGGCGTGGATTGAAACAACGTCCGCGCCGCTGGCGGTTATCTCGGTATTGGTCGCCCCCCCTGCGGGGGGCGACCAGGCGGCAGCCTGGCCACGGCCGGCTGGACGAAGTTTCAATCCACGCCCCCCTGCGGGGGGCGACTACGGCCATCCATGAGTTCCAGCACATTTTCATCGTTTCAATCCACGCCCCCCTGCGGGGGGCGACCACCGGGAACACTACCGCCGAGCACCTTCATTTTGTTTCAATCCACGCCCCCCTGCGGGGGGCGACCATGAGCGGCAAGGTGAAAACCCGCCGCGCCTTGTTTCAATCCACGCCCCCCTGCGGGGGGCGACGAGGCCGGTATAACCCTGACGGATCACGTCCCGGAGTTTCAATCCACGCCCCCCTGCGGGGGGCGACGACGACCAGCCGGCCGAGCAGCCGGGCGAAAAGGTTTCAATCCACGCCCCCCTGCGGGGGGCGACGCTTTCCTGGTTTTTCAGGTTGACCGCCGTAACGTTTCAATCCACGCCCCCCTGCGGGGGGCGACGGCCTGGGCGGCCACGCTGTCGAAGAAGATGCAGTTTCAATCCACGCCCCCCTGCGGGGGGCGACCTGGCGGCCGGCCGGAAATTGAGCATTAAGCCATGTTTCAATCCACGCCCCCCTGCGGGGGGCGACTCTGGCGAATATCCTGGTGCGCTCCCGGGCTGGTTTCAATCCACGCCCCCCTGCGGGGGGCGACGGCCGGGACGGAACGGACGGGGCGAGTGCTTACGTTTCAATCCACGCCCCCCTGCGGGGGGCGACCCAGGCATCAATAGCCCGGAGCAAGCCACTTCGGTTTCAATCCACGCCCCCCTGCGGGGGGCGACTGAAGCCTTCGAGCGGGACTTGCTGGAACAAGGTTTCAATCCACGCCCCCCTGCGGGGGGCGACATTTGCTGTGACCACAATAACAAAAGCACTTCTTGTTTCAATCCACGCCCCCCTGCGGGGGGCGACCCAGACATCCGCATCAAGGGGCACTTCATAGATGTTTCAATCCACGCCCCCCTGCGGGGGGCGACGCGGCGGTTGTTGGGTTGGCTTTATATTATGACAATGTTTCAATCCACGCCCCCCTGCGGGGGGCGACCCGTCTCACGAAACCGCCTTTTACGAGACACAAGTTTCAATCCACGCCCCCCCTGCGGGGGGCGACGCGAAACGGGACAGTCGGATGCTGGCCCCGGCCATGTTTCAATCCACGCCCCCCTGCGGGGGGCGACGAACAGCCGGGCTTTTTATCGTTGATGATATTCCAGTTTCAATCCACGCCCCCCTGCGGGGGGCGACTTTTTCCGTCTTATAGGTGCCGACGGTAAACCAGTTTCAATCCACGCCCCCCTGCGGGGGGCGACCAATGCCCCTGGCCGAGCGCTTCAAGGCCCGGGAAGTTTCAATCCACGCCCCCCTGCGGGGGGCGACTTTTTTGCGTTTGACCTACGGCACCCTAGAGAGGGTTTCAATCCACGCCCCCCTGCGGGGGGCGACGCTAGAAAGCGGTATTACTCAAGTTGAATTGGCTGTTTCAATCCACGCCCCCCTGCGGGGGGCGACCCCGCCCGCGCCGACCTGCGCCGGCTATTACAAAGTTTCAATCCACGCCCCCCTGCGGGGGGCGACTAATTGCCACGCGTTTATGACCGCCGAAGATGTGTTTCAATCCACGCCCCCCTGCGGGGGGCGACGGCGGCCAGCCACCAGAGGCGGAAAATGAAAGTTGTTTCAATCCACGCCCCCCTGCGGGGGGCGACGGCCTGGGCGGCCACGCTGTCGAAGAAGATGCAGTTTCAATCCACGCCCCCCTGCGGGGGGCGACTAGGTCTGCAAGACCACCCTGCGGCGGGCCCCGTTCGTTTCAATCCACGCCCCCCTGCGGGGGGCGACTGGTTCCGGGCCAGCGACGGCCAGACCGGCTACCTGTTTCAATCCACGCCCCCCTGCGGGGGGCGACTACGGCAACAAAATACTCGCGGCCGTGGAATATGTTTCAATCCACGCCCCCCTGCGGGGGGCGACTTGGCAGGCGGAGGACCTGGAGGCCCTGATCAAAGTTTCAATCCACGCCCCCCTGCGGGGGGCGACCCGCCGGCTTGGGGTCTGGGGCCCTCGGCCCCAGTTTCAATCCACGCCCCCCTGCGGGGGGCGACGAGCTGGCCGAGGCGGCCAGGCAGGAAGCCAAAAGTTTCAATCCACGCCCCCCTGCGGGGGGCGACTCATGACCGACTGGCGGCCTATCACCACCCTCCCCGTTTCAATCCACGCCCCCCTGCGGGGGGCGACACCGGCCACCCGCGTCAAGCGGCGGCGATTTCGCGTTTCAATCCACGCCCCCCTGCGGGGGGCGACGCCCAGGGCGGTCGCGGCGGCGAGCGCGATTTTGTTTCAATCCACGCCCCCCTGCGGGGGGCGACCCAGACCAACCCGGCGCACGCGGACATCGGCGAGTTTCAATCCACGCCCCCCTGCGGGGGGCGACAGCTGGCCGAGGCGGCCAGGCAGGAAGCCAAAAGTTTCAATCCACGCCCCCCTGCGGGGGGCGACTGCCCCGGCCCTTCTCTTTGACCGTGGCCAGGGCGTTTCAATCCACGCCCCCCTGCGGGGGGCGACGCCCACGGCCCGGTAAGCGTCCCCGTCAGCGTCGTTTCAATCCACGCCCCCCTGCGGGGGGCGACGATTTTGCGCATGGTAAATCCTCTTTAATCCGGGTTTCAATCCACGCCCCCCTGCGGGGGGCGACGCTCCGTGCCCAAGCGGGAAGGGGGCATTAGGGTTTCAATCCACGCCCCCCTGCGGGGGGCGACGCACGCCGCCAGCTTCCCGCCATGCGCTTTTAAAAGTTTCAATCCACGCCCCACTGCGGGGGGCGACGTCCCAGGTCGGCTTGGCCGCCCTGGTGTTGGATTGTTTCAATCCACGCCCCCCTGCGGGGGGCGACCAGCCGCTCGCTGGAGCCGTCGATGGCCGTTATCCGTTTCAATCCACGCCCCCCTGCGGGGGGCGACCCCCGCCGGCTTGGGGTCTGGGGCCCTCGGCCCCAGTTTCAATCCACGCCCCCCTGCGGGGGGCGACCCGCCTGTTCCGGCGGGACGCCAGGGGCGACGTGTTTCAATCCACGCCCCCCTGCGGGGGGCGACGAGCCCAACGAGAAATATGACCTTATCGTGATGTTTCAATCCACGCCCCCCTGCGGGGGGCGACGCACCGGAAAAGATGACCTTCTGGCCGGCTATGTGTTTCAATCCACGCCCCCCTGCGGGGGGCGACCTTTCAAGGCAGCAATAAAAATCTCAGTATCATGTTTCAATCCACGCCCCCCTGCGGGGGGCGACGGTGGCCGGGGCTGGGCCGCCGTCCCTCGCAAAGTTTCAATCCACGCCCCCCTGCGGGGGGCGACAGCGGTCCCATCCATCAATAGAATGTAAACGGAGTTTCAATCCACGCCCCCCTGCGGGGGGCGACGGGGGCCCTATACAATATTTTCGCCGCGGACCTGTTTCAATCCACGCCCCCCTGCGGGGGGCGACGCGACAGCCTCATGCAAGAGCCCTCGACCATCACGTTTCAATCCACGCCCCCCTGCGGGGGGCGACGGGGCCAATCGCGGAGTCATGCAGTTTGTCAATGTTTCAATCCACGCCCCCCTGCGGGGGGCGACTTAATCCCGACCAGGCCATAGCCTCTTTAACCGTGTTTCAATCCACGCCCCCCTGCGGGGGGCGACGATTTTTTCGACTAAAGCGGGGTCCGGCTGGTGTTTCAATCCACGCCCCCCTGCGGGGGGCGACGCGGCGGGGGTGGAAGATTCGCCTCCGATCACTTACGTTTCAATCCACGCCCCCCTGCGGGGGGCGACGAGTTACAGGCGGCCCGGGACCGGGTTGTTTCATCGTTTCAATCCACGCCCCCCTGCGGGGGGCGACTCCGGCAGGACTTTATGGTTCAGGCCAACCCTGGTTTCAATCCACGCCCCCCTGCGGGGGGCGACCTCCTTGTCCACCTGGACCCCTTCGGCGAACTTGTTTCAATCCACGCCCCCCTGCGGGGGGCGACTCTTTGCGGGCCGGAAAGTCTCGACGTTTTAAGTTTCAATCCACGCCCCCCTGCGGGGGGCGACCCGCCCTGCGGCAGATAATGAAGGCCAACGATACGGTTTCAATCCACGCCCCCCTGCGGGGGGCGACCTAGCCTGGGCCGGCTGGATTGACTTATGTAGGTTTCAATCCACGCCCCCCTGCGGGGGGCGACTCGCCAAAGTCAAAAAAACATACCCTGGACACATTGTTTCAATCCACGCCCCCCTGCGGGGGGCGACGCGCTCATTTCGTCTGCTTCTCGGGCGAGACCAAGTTTCAATCCACGCCCCCCTGCGGGGGGCGACGCAAGGCCGCCCGTTCGGCCACGCTGTGGCCGGTGTTTCAATCCACGCCCCCCTGCGGGGGGCGACAACGGAGCTTCCAGGTGGTGGCCTTAGGGCCGGGTTTCAATCCACGCCCCCCTGCGGGGGGCGACCTGGCTCCAGTTACTTCCGTGGTTGCGCTTATTTGTTTCAATCCACGCCCCCCTGCGGGGGGCGACACCGCCCGCCTGGGCAATAGGAGAATGACAGATGTTTCAATCCACGCCCCCCTGCGGGGGGCGACCATGGCCCACGATGGACGATAAACCGACTACAGTTTCAATCCACGCCCCCCTGCGGGGGGCGACATCAACAACGTCATGACCAGGGTTACCGGGCGTGTTTCAATCCACGCCCCCCTGCGGGGGGCGACCGGCCTTGAAGCGGTGATTTATGTCACGCTGCCAGTTTCAATCCACGCCCCCCTGCGGGGGGCGACCGCCGCCCATGCCTCAACCGTCAGTTTTAACTAAGTTTCAATCCACGCCCCCCTGCGGGGGGCGACGCTGATTTTTTTAAATGAAGATATGAAGACAATGTTTCAATCCACGCCCCCCTGCGGGGGGCGACGTTATGCCGATCAGGTCGGCGGCTTCATATTGTGTTTCAATCCACGCCCCCCTGCGGGGGGCGACTCCCAATGGCCCCTTGACGCGGAAAATATGCTGATGTTTCAATCCACGCCCCCCTGCGGGGGGCGACTTGGTCGGCGGCCTTAGTGTTGTCCCAGGTAAAGTTTCAATCCACGCCCCCCTGCGGGGGGCGACACCGGCCCGGAGTTTCACGCCAGCCATATCAACCAGTTTCAATCCACGCCCCCCTGCGGGGGGCGACGCGGCGGCCTCCACTATGAGTGGGAGGATCGAGGCGTTTCAATCCACGCCCCCCTGCGGGGGGCGACGGTATTCCCCGGCATATACTGAAATAGCGAACCAGTTTCAATCCACGCCCCCCTGCGGGGGGCGACTAAGACCGTTTAACGGCCCCGGTTTTGAAATCGGGTTTCAATCCACGCCCCCCTGCGGGGGGCGACTTTGAAGCCTGGCCCTCGGCCAGAGTAGTAAAAGTTTCAATCCACGCCCCCCTGCGGGGGGCGACAAGAGCGGGAGGGCGATTAATGGCCGAGGCCAAGAGTTTCAATCCACGCCCCCCTGCGGGGGGCGACACCGACGAATTAACCAGGGAGACGCAACAATGACGTTTCAATCCACGCCCCCCTGCGGGGGGCGACCCTTGCCCGCCGCAGCGTCCGATTTGCCTTTAAGTTTCAATCCACGCCCCCCTGCGGGGGGCGACTGTCGCCGTTCTTGCGGACGATGATCGGCTCCAGTTTCAATCCACGCCCCCCTGCGGGGGGCGACGGCCAGCGCGGCCGGTGTTCCGCGTGGCTTGGCCGTTTCAATCCACGCCCCCCTGCGGGGGGCGACCGGTTGCGCCCGGTCCGCCTGGCCCGCTTCACAACGTTTCAATCCACGCCCCCCTGCGGGGGGCGACGCCGCACCCGGTTAAGCAACCCCTCCGAATCAAGCGTTTCAATCCACGCCCCCCTGCGGGGGGCGACGCGTCCAAGGCTTGCAGTTCAGCGCGGCCTTGCGGTGTTTCAATCCACGCCCCCCTGCGGGGGGCGACCAGGGCGGTTTCAAAGTCGGTAAATCGTCGGTGTTTCAATCCACGCCCCCCTGCGGGGGGCGACTGATGTCCTTTAATACAGGATCACCAAGAGAGGTTTCAATCCACGCCCCCCTGCGGGGGGCGACACGTCCGGCGTGGCCTCCGTGGTGGCGAAGTTGTCGTTTCAATCCACGCCCCCCTGCGGGGGGCGACGGTCCAGCGATGAGAGAAGCGGCCGAAGCACTCACGTTTCAATCCACGCCCCCCTGCGGGGGGCGACGCCGCCAAAATGTTAGGTTTAGTTAGTAATTCCGTTTCAATCCACGCCCCCCTGCGGGGGGCGACTCAGATCAGGCACTATCTCACAGCGGGCCTTGAGGTTTCAATCCACGCCCCCCTGCGGGGGGCGACGCCGATCCCAGGCAAAAGCCGGCCCTGGTAAAAGTTTCAATCCACGCCCCCCTGCGGGGGGCGACCGGCTTTTCAACAGCGTCCATAGGGTGCTCTTTGTTTCAATCCACGCCCCCCTGCGGGGGGCGACGTCATGGTTAAAAAGCCTACCACGACTTTTTTTTGGTTTCAATCCACGCCCCCCTGCGGGGGGCGACTTCTCCATGTGGTCGAGCCGCGCAATCTCAAAGAGTTTCAATCCACGCCCCCCTGCGGGGGGCGACGTCTATGTCATGCTCTTTGGCGCACCATTCCTTGTTTCAATCCACGCCCCCCTGCGGGGGGCGACTAATCCCTTCGCCCGCTTCCGGCCCGAGACCAAGTTTCAATCCACGCCCCCCTGCGGGGGGCGACCACAGAGCATTGGCCCTCATTTGACAGGCAGCCAAGTTTCAATCCACGCCCCCCTGCGGGGGGCGACGTGAGCGCCGGAGACGTGGAAAATTTCATCTTCAAGTTTCAATCCACGCCCCCCTGCGGGGGGCGACGATTGCGTCAATTTGGCCGGGCTGGGCTGATTTGTTTCAATCCACGCCCCCCTGCGGGGGGCGACTTAGGGAGCGGTCGAAAAAAAGGGGAGGAAGGAGTTTCAATCCACGCCCCCCTGCGGGGGGCGACAACGTCAAATTTATTCCGGCCGGGATGACCATAGTTTCAATCCACGCCCCCCTGCGGGGGGCGACTTAGGCCAGTAAGGCACTATGGCTACCGAGAAAGTTTCAATCCACGCCCCCCTGCGGGGGGCGACCCGACCCGGTTGGAATCCAGGCAGGCGATGAGGTTTCAATCCACGCCCCCCTGCGGGGGGCGACACGCCCGGCTCGTCGAGGGATGCCTGGATTACCTAGTTTCAATCCACGCCCCCCTGCGGGGGGCGACCAAGGAAAACACGACGGCGGCGCTGGGGAACTCCGTTTCAATCCACGCCCCCCTGCGGGGGGCGACAGGTCGCCATCGGCGGCCTCCTGCGCGACCACGGTTTCAATCCACGCCCCCCTGCGGGGGGCGACGCGAATTCATTACAGGCCCCGTCCAAGACCTCCGTTTCAATCCACGCCCCCCTGCGGGGGGCGACGTAAACCGTTCAGCGACCTGGGCCAGCTTTGACGTTTCAATCCACGCCCCCCTGCGGGGGGCGACTGAGAAACTGAGGGAAAAGACGCTGGCCGAAGGTGTTTCAATCCACGCCCCCCTGCGGGGGGCGACACGCCGGCGAGGCTCCGTCATTCCCGCGAAAGCGGGTTTCAATCCACGCCCCCCTGCGGGGGGCGACCCCGGCCGATCAGGCAGGAACCAAGAACCAGGTAAGTTTCAATCCACGCCCCCCTGCGGGGGGCGACCTTCACACCGTCAACCGGGGCCGCCGGCCCTAAGTTTCAATCCACGCCCCCCTGCGGGGGGCGACATGGAAAACGTAATAATAACGAGACTGGCTAATGGTTTCAATCCACGCCCCCCTGCGGGGGGCGACCGTTGGGAATATTGAGGACCAGGCTGACCTCCAAGTTTCAATCCACGCCCCCCTGCGGGGGGCGACGCCCGGCGCGCAATATTGCAACGCCCCGGCCTGTGTTTCAATCCACGCCCCCCTGCGGGGGGCGACCATGAGCGACAGGGTATAGCCGGTAACAGTGGCTGTTTCAATCCACGCCCCCCTGCGGGGGGCGACCGCTCTGGTCATACCGGCAATAAAGCCCCTCCAAGTTTCAATCCACGCCCCCCTGCGGGGGGCGACTTTCAACCCTGGCCGTGGCCTGGCCCGCATGGCCGTTTCAATCCACGCCCCCCTGCGGGGGGCGACCGCGTCAAGGTTGCAGATTGCAGGTTATGGCAGGTTTCAATCCACGCCCCCCTGCGGGGGGCGACGGTATCGGGCTTAACCCAAGGCGGCGACTATATCGTTTCAATCCACGCCCCCCTGCGGGGGGCGACGCGCTTATAGGGGCCTCAAAACGGGTTTTAAAGTTTCAATCCACGCCCCCCTGCGGGGGGCGACACAGGGCCAACAGTTCGGAAATCGAGCGATCCGGGTTTCAATCCACGCCCCCCTGCGGGGGGCGACAACAGACCAGCCAGAAAACTGGCTAGAAACGTTAGTTTCAATCCACGCCCCCCTGCGGGGGGCGACACCTCCCCCGGCCGGACTTCCCAGCCCGGCGGGAGTTTCAATCCACGCCCCCCTGCGGGGGGCGACGAGATCGAGGGGCCGGAGGCGGGGGCGACTGAGGTTTCAATCCACGCCCCCCTGCGGGGGGCGACACCTCCCCCGGCCGGACTTCCCAGCCCGGCGGGAGTTTCAATCCACGCCCCCCTGCG
>Ga0268262_10007323_pt1 | contig 10345 bp, 15 predicted proteins | sample TergutNc150P3_FD_190354 | JGI IMG/M metagenome (GOLD analysis project Ga0268262, IMG submission 190354) | Nasutitermes corniger P3 segment gut microbial community from laboratory colony in Florida, USA - Nc150 P3 (SPAdes) (version 2) | ecosystem: Host-associated > Arthropoda: Insects >...
AATTATGTGGTAGTGCCTTCCAGGGCAAATGACAGGCTGGATGATATTAGCTTTATTACCGAAACCCGCGTCAGGGCTTATACGGTAGACGAAAGGAGAGGGCAGCGGTTAGTTTTGTACGATTTAGCGCATATTGACGATAAATGGTTGATAGTAAATTAAGCCCTATTGCCGATAATATGTTTTAATGATTATGATATAAAAAGGAGATTATAATGTTGATCCTTAAGCGTTTTTTGGTTTTTGTAGTGGTGCTGGCTTTCCTGCCGGTTTTTGTTGCGGGACAGACACAAACGGGTTCTGCCTCCGGCAACAGGGAAATGTCCGTTGAGCAGTCTTATTTGCAAGAGTCGGTTGAACTCATGATTATCCGTGAACAAAGCCGTACCGATAGCCGGGATATGAAAATGGTTGCCCTGGAGTACATAGGCGACGCAATTGACAGGGGAAACAAGGGCGATGAAATTCACAACGCTCTGGAGTTTCTTTCTCTTGAAGGCGTGGTAAATGTGGCCCGTGAAAACGGACGCGTGGTTAATAATTTCCCCGATGTTCGAAAAGCCGCCGCCACCTACCTCGGCAAACTGGGAACCACCGAGGCCAAGGATACTCTTCTAAAAATGGTCAGCCGCGACAACGAGCCTATGGTTATTACCGAGGCAATAAGGTCTTTGGGAATAATCGGCGCGAACAATGTGGAGGAAGTTACCCAGATCATTTCGTTGACAGTAAACCGCTTCAATATGCTTAACCCTGATAACTTTATGGCCCTTTCAGCGCTGGATGCCTTTACAAGAATCGCGGCTGCAAACAAAGGTATCAATGACCGCTACGTGGTAGAAACCATAATGAAAATATCCGATGGCCCTTATATAACCCCTGTCAGGAACCGAGCAAGGGAACTCTTGGCTGAATTGAGGCAATACGGCATCGATAACTGATTAAAAAGCGCTAAAGGCAAAGCCTTAGGCTTTGCCTTTAGCGAAGCCATTGACAAAGCAATAAGGAATTTACTAAATTTTACCCACGCAGGATTTTCCTGTTTGAAACCGGTCTCCTTCGTCTAGGGGTTAGGACACGAGGTTTTCATCCTCGCAACAGGGGTTCGATTCCCCTAGGAGATGGAACAAATAAAAAAGCCTGAAAAGGCTTTTTTATTTGTTACGGAGTTTTGCCTATGGCAAAACTCCACACCGGGATGCCAAGTGGGGAATCGAAACGGAGCGCTCTGGAGAAAATGCCAAGGCGCAAGCCTTGATCGGTAATGCCGGCGCAGGACGCGCCGGGGGAGTTTTGCCTATGGCAAAACTCCACATGGGAGTAAGATATGGGGAAGAAAATTTACACGATAAATGGGAAAATGTTCATCATTGATGATGAAACCGGCAAAGTTAAAGAAGTTATTGTCAAAGATACAAACATTTCACTAAAAGATATGGAAGAGATAATCAAACTTTTGGCTCAGAACCAGAAGGTTGAATGATAAGTTTCTTCCTCCTCGCTATCTCCATCAGTTTTTCCTTTGTATTGAGGTCGGGATCTTCCAGCACTGCTTCCAGGAGCTCGTTGAGGATGATGCCGATGGTTTTACCGGGAGCGAGACCTAAGGAAATGAGGTCGCTGCCGGAAACGGCGAGGTCTTTTAGGGAAAGCGCCCTGCTGCGCGCAAGGACTTCTTCGATGTGGTTGTGAAGGGGGAGGAGGGCGTCCCACTTTGGTTCGCGCCCCGCCATGCCGAAGATGTCGGCGCGGCGCAGGGCAAAGAGGTCGCTCAGGTTTTCCTCCCCAGCGCGGATAACAAAACGGCGGACGGCGGCGTCTGTCCAGTTTTCGGTGTAGCTGAACATGTGCTCCTCGACAAGGTGGCAGACCCTGTCAATCACGGCGTTTGGGTACCTGAAACGTAGCAGGATGGCCCTTGCCAGAGTGGCGGATTCTTTTTCGTGGCGGTAAAATGTCCAGCCGTCCCCGCTCATTTGAGCGGTTACCGGCTTTCCGATGTCGTGGTAAAGGGCGGCAAGGCATCTGACCAGTCTGGCCTGGCTGTCAGATACCTTTTCGCCTTCGTAGTTTGAAAAATCGCGGGCGGCAAAATCGCAGGCCAAGAGGCTGTGATCCAGCACGTCGAAACGGTGAAAGCCAGAGCCGTTGCGGTCTTGCCTGACGCCTCTGCATGCCGCCAGTTCAGGGATTAAAAGTTCCAATAAACCGGTTTTTTCCATTAAAAGCAGGGCGGTTGAGGGACTGTCTGTGGCCAATATCTTGTCAATTTCGTCGCGGACGCGCTCCGGGGCCACTTCGGCGGTATAAGGAATCGCGCCGGAAATGGCGGCAAGCAGTTCTCCGTCCAGGGTAAAGCCCAGCTGGCTTGCGAAACGGAGCGCCCTTAGCGGACGAAGGCCGTCCTCGGAAAAGCGCTCCTCGGGCTTTCCAACCGAACGGATCAGGTGGTTTTTTATATCTTTTCTGCCGTCAAAGGGATCAACCAGGGGGCCGGAGGGCAGTCTGTAAGCCGCCGCGTTCATCGTAAAATCCCGGCGGGAAAGATCAACTTCGATTGAGTTGCCGAATTCCACCCTGTCAGGCCGCCGACGGTCGCTGAAGCCAAACTCGCTCCTGAAAGTCGTTACCTCCATCGCCAGTCCCTTAAAGTGAACAGTTACCGTACCGTGCTTTATCCCGGTGGGGATCACAAAACTGCCCAGCCCTTTTTTTCTGTGAAATAGGGCTATTACCTCCTCCGGCAGGGCATCGGTAGCAAGATCCCAGTCCTTTGCCTTCCTGCCTCTTAACAGATCGCGTACAGCTCCCCCCACGAGGTAGGCATTCTTGCCTGCCCCTGCCAGAATCGCGGCTGTTTCTTTTACCGTCGGATGGATATTCATGTGGTTCCCTGTATTATTCTATTCAAATTCTCGATCTATTCCTATTGACGATTGATAGTTATTATAATCAGGAATCATTATTTGAGGAAAACTTGAGGGGAATTGCCATAACCGGCGGTGAAGGGCCGAAGAGCGAAATGCTTAAAAAGCTCGCCGAGCGGGCGGAGTTGATTGTCGCGGCGGATTCCGGTCTGGCTGCCTGTGAGGAAGCGGGTATTGCGCCGGAGTGGATTGTGGGGGACATGGATTCCCTGGACGACCTAAGGCGGCTGGAAAAGTATCCCGCCGAAAGGGTGATACGCCACCGGAGCGACAAGGACTTTAGCGACACAGAGCTGGCTCTGTCCCTGCTTTGGGATAAAGGCTGCGGCGAGGTCTGGCTTGCCGGCGGCGGCGGCGGGCGGACGGATCACCTTTTGGCGATTCGGGCCCTTTTTGAGCGGGAAAGGGCGCCTGACAGGTGGTTTACCGCAAGTGAAGAAATCCGCCGCCTTAGAGAGGGACAGACTTTCAACGTGGATGCCCCAATCGGCGGTATAGTTTCGGTTTTTCCCATTGGTCGGGGGCCCTGGCAGGCGGAAAGCTCAGGCTTAAAGTGGCCGCTTAACGGCGTCGCCTGGCATTCGGGCGGCTTTAGCCTGAGCAACGTAGCCGAGGAAACGCCTTTTAAAATTAAATCCAAAAGGGGAGATTTTTTGGTTGTAATGGAGACAGCTGGCGGCTAAAAATTGGTACGTTGTATTGACAATTTGTTATACCTGTGTTATACTGCGAGGTATGAAAACGGCAATTTCCCTTTCTGATTCGTTATTTGAAGCGGCGGAACAAACTGCCCAATACATGGGGGTTAATCGCAGCCGGTTATTTGTGTTGGCCCTGGAAGATTACATCGCCAAGTATAACGGAGATATGATAACAGAAAAATTGAATGAAGTGTACGGAAAGATTAATCAGAATGAATTTTCAAAAGACCTGGATGTTGGGCTTGAATCCTTAAGGAATTTGACAAAAGATGACGCGTGGTGAATTATGGTGGGCGGATTTTGGGCTTCCATTTGGCAACGAACCGGGGTATAAGCGGCCGGTATTGATAATTCAAAATGACTTTTTCAACAACAGCAAAATAAACACAACCATCGTAATTCCCTTGACAACAAATTTGTTATTGGCGGAAGCGCCGGGAAACATATTCATTACAGGGGATGAATCAAAACTAAAAAAAGACTCTGTGATGATAATCTCGCAAATCGAAGTGATCGACCGCCGGAGGCTCATTGAAAAAATAACGGAAATTGATAGTACTATAAATAAAAAAGTTGAGGATAGCATTATGTTCGTTTTAGGGATAAAAAAATTCCCATGAATAACCCAATAATTATTGACGGAAAAGCAATAGCAGCGGAGATTCGTGAAGAAGTACGCCTTGAGGTAGAGCGCCTTAAAGAGCGGGGCATAACGCCCTGTCTTGCGGTAATTCTGGCGGGCGAGAACCCGGCAAGCCTTTCCTATGTTAAAGCCAAGAAAAAAGCCCTTGCTCAGGCGGGCATGGAAGGCAGGGACATACGCCTTCCTGAAACTGTCAGCGAAGGGGAACTGCTTTCCCTTATCGCGGCCCTTAACGCCGATAATAAAGTCCACGGTATTCTGGTTCAGTTACCGCTTCCGGCGCATATCAATCAATTATCCGTAATAAACGCGCCAGACCCCCGAAAGGACGTGGACTGCTTCCATCCCCATTCGGTTGGAATGCTTTTTCTGGGACAGCCGGTTTTCGTTCCCTGCACCCCGAAGGGGGTTGTCGTCCTGCTTGAAAGGTACAATATCCCGGTTTCAGGCAAAAACGTTGTGGTAGTGGGCCGCTCCAACATCGTGGGCAAGCCCCTTTCCGTATTGTTTTCCCAGCGCGATCTGAACGCTACGGTTACTCTTTGCCATACCGGAACCGCCGACCTCCCTCTTCATACCCGGCAGGCCGATATTCTTGTGGCGGCGGTGGGTAAACCGGGCTTTATCCGCGGCGATATGGTAAAAACGGGCGCGGCTGTCATCGATGTGGGCATAAACCGCGTTCCCGACGGCTCCGAAAAGGGCTATCACATTGTCGGGGACGTGAATTTTGACGAAGTTGCCCCTGTTGCCGCCTGGATCACCCCCGTCCCCGGCGGGGTTGGCCCCATGACGATAGCAATGCTCATGCGCAACGTCCTGGAAGCGGCTAAGAGGCATAATCTGGTTTCTCATTAATAAAGCTTTCGGCAAGAATCATCAATGATTCTTTACTTATATCCCTGTACATAAGTGAATAATACAGATCATTTATAAAACGTTCCGGTATTCGCCTTTCTATTTTCGTCTTCTCGGAATAATAATAAATGGCATTCGTAAAGAGGCAAATTGCTATTTTTGCGTTTAATACATTTGAATCAATTCCCGGATGATAAAACGGATGAAGCTTAACAATCCAGAAACAAAATAAAGCGCCTTCATTCAGTTCGCCCATTTCACAGCCTTCATAAAAAACATGAAAATAAACGCGCCGCTTCTCAATCCGCTCAATAATTTCCAGCAATACATCGTCTGATCTGATTATTTTGGCAGTATCTATACCCAAGACAGATGAAAGATTCCCTAATAGTTTAACGACTTTTGCTGCCATTTGGTCGGCTGTTGTCTTGTCAATGGGAGAAAAAAGTGGAAAGTCCTTTGGTTTATTGGGCATTTAAATTTTTTATAGCTTCAAGGGTTTCCCGTCTTTCGGGAGTAGCGGTCATATCCACTGATAACAAGGCGTCCATAAAGGTTTGATTTTCTGGTCTAAGACGTTTATTGCCTATAGCTTCTTTTTTCTTTAAATATCTTTCATAAGCTTCCTGGGAGATGGTAAAATCCATTGGTTTCGCGGCCCCTTCTATAAAATAAATCTACTCTCTCAACTGGCTTTTCGCAATACCTTGTTTTTATTTTTACCGAAAATAATTAAAGTTGGGCTTGAACCGTAAGTATTGACATGGAATACTGGGTTAATCCTTCGTGCCTTTGTGAGAGCTAAATGACCGATGACAAAATGGTGCCAGGCACCATACCCGACGTACAGAACCAGGCAGATAACCGCGAGATACCCCTTACGAAAGTGGGGGTGAAGGGGTTGGAGTATCCCATTAAGGTGCTGGATAAAGTTAAGAAGGTGCAGCATACGACCGCGAGGGCGGACCTTTTTGCCAATTTGCCGCATCAGTTTAAGGGGACGCATATGAGCCGGTTTGTGGAGATTTTTCACCGGTTCCGCGAAGACCTTTCCATGCCGCGCTTTTTGGAAATGCTCGCCAACATCATGGATGATTTGGATGCTGAGAGCGCGTTTGGAAGCCTGGAATTCCCTTATTTTGTGGAAAAAACGGCTCCGGTGTCCCATCTGGCCGGAATTATTGCCTGCCGCTGCCGTTATCAGGGCAGTGTTTGCCGCTCGGGGGGCAAAAAACGCTTTACCGTGGCTGTTTCGACGCCTGTAAGCACCGTTTGCCCCTGTTCAAAAGCTATTTCAGAGCGCGGCGCGCACAATCAGCGGGGCGTTGTTACCGTGGAACTGGAACTGGGGCCCTTTTTCTGGATTGAGGACATAATCAGCCTGGTGGAAGAAGCCGCTTCCAGCCCGGTTTACTCAATAATAAAGCGCGAAGACGAAAAATATATCACCGAAAGGGCTTATGATAACCCAAAATTTGTCGAAGATCTTGTAAGGGATGTTTACATAAAAATACGCGATCTTGGACAGTTTAAGCGTTTTTCTGTGGAGGCCGAAAATTTTGAGAGCATCCATAACCATTCGGCTTACGCTTTCGCGGAGTTTGGGCGAAATTAAGTATGCATAAAATTTTTCTTGATTGTTTCTGTTTTTACCTGTAGAATTTGTGTTTTATTATGCAGGAAACACACTATATTTTATAGTGTTATCCATATATTTTTAAGAGGAGTATATTTTATGGCAGGTCAAAAAGAGAAGAAAATGAGTGACGATTATAAACAGTTTCTCAAGGAATACGATGAGGCGGAATTACCGAAGGATACAAAGCCTTTTAACACATCAAAATATACCTTGATGCAACAACTTAAACGCTTTAGCGCCTTTTCACACACTGAAAGTGAAAGTGAAATTTTAAGAAAGGAAGTCCAGGCATTATGAGCGAAGAATCAAAGATAGCAATGGAAGATTTTTTAAAGCAACTGGAGGAAAAACTAAAAGAACGATATTTTCATTACCGTGATAAGACTCAAAGTAAAACTTGTGAGGTAATGAATTGTTCCATTGCTTCTTTGAAATTTAGAGCCTTTTATTTTGATACGGCGCTTCTAAAAGGGGCAATTGATCAGATAAAGAAGGACATAGAAATTATTTATCTTCGCCGGAATATGGATATAACCAAAGAACAGATCAGTGAAGGGTTAATAGCAGGTGTCATTACATACCGACTCTTAAAGCCGCATATTATAAACATCAGTTCACATTGCGTATATTGCAGTAAGGGGAAATGCTTATCCCATCTTGATATTAATATTGCAATCAAGATTGGTCTTGACTACATTCACAGGAAATACCCTAATCTGCATGAAGGAATACGAAAAGAATTGGTTTACACCATTAAGCATCGCCATTTAAATCAGGAAACACTTGGTCTTGTTTTTGATACTATGTTGGAATACATCCCCAATAAATAGTCTTTTGTACATTTTGGGCAAAAAGCGCTTTAACGCGATTGACACTTGCAACCTTGAAAATTGTCTACTATTCTGATTGAGAAGAGAGGAGATAAGAATGAGATTCAAATGCGCAGCTCCGCTAATAAGCGCGACTGGTTTTATGAGATTTTTGTTTGCTTCCCTGACAAAGGAGGCAAATATAATCATTGACGAATCACAAATCGTTGAGAAAATTCTTGACTTCATGAAGAAATCAAAACCGGAACAGGAATTCCTTTTCGAGGATATTGAGATTAGGGAAAACATTGACAGCATTGTATCACGCGATATTAACGAAGGAATAAATACTCTCCAGACGTTTGGCGTTATCGGAAAGTTCAATCCGTCATATGAAAAGATAATAATTTATTTGTCAGAAGAAGAAGCGGATGAAATTTTAGAGGATTGTCCTTCCGAAGACATCAAGAACGCTTTTCGAAATTTGGCAAAATCATTTTCAGGTGATTGAAGATGGGAGCATTGACAGATATATTGAACTCTGAGACTTATAAAAAAGTTGAAGAGGAAGTTGAGCGTTTTGTAAAAGAAAAGCTGGATGGATATGAACCAGGAAAAACTATAAAAAAGACAATTCGTGACCCTGTATGGGGTTCAATTGAATTCTCCGTATGGGAAATACAGCTGATAGACACCCCTTTGCTTCAAAGATTAAGGGATGTATATCAGGTAGGGTTGGTTTATTTTACATACCCCGCTTCAAGGCACTCAAGATTTGAACATTCACTGGGAGTTTTTGCGGCAGCCAGGAAAATGTGCCACTCAATAAAAAATAATTTACGCGACATTCCTGTTAATGATAAAGACGGCAAAGAAAATAAAAATGAAGAGATTAAGGCTATTATTAAAAATATCGAAGAAAAAGAAAACAGTATTTATCTTGCCGCCCTTTTGCACGACGTAGGGCATTGCTTTTTGTCGCACCTTTCCGAAAGCATATACGGTGAATTCGAGGATTTCCGTGAGCTTAAAAAACTGTTTAAAGATAATCTGGATCGTAAAACAAAACCCCATGAAATATTGTCATTTATTATTATCAACACAAAAACCTTTAAAACATTTTTTTCCAATCGAATTAATTATCCTGATCCAATAATAAACCATGATGTTTTTTTTCAAAATGTGGGCAGAATGATTGTCGGCGATTGCATTAAAGAAGGAAACATAAAATATAGCTACCTCACTTCCATTATCAATGGCCCATTTGACGCGGATAAACTGGATTATATTAAAAGAGACAGCATAACTACCGGTCTTACCCTGGCATACGACGTAGAACGTCTTTTAAACAAGATTATCGTTCATAATAAATCAATTAGTAATAGAAATGAATACAGATTGGCAATCCAATTCAACGGAATTACCGCGGTTGAGGAATTAACGTTTTGTAAAATCATGCTGCATAGCTATCTTTATTATCATCAAAAAGTCCTGACTGCCGACGCGATGGTAAAGGATTATGTGCAGGGTTTGTGTAGAATGGGAATTATTAATAGCTATGCGGATTTTTTGCGATATACGGATTCCGATATTTTTATTCTTGGCAAGGGGAAAAATGTTGATAAGTTCTTTAACAACCATTCCCTTGATTTGGGTGACCTTGCGGATCGCATAAGAAACCGCAGATTCCCGAAACGTTGTTTTGAGTTATCACACACAAACGTAAAAAATATTAGACCGGAAAAACCTGACAATGATTTACATTTATATTGCCAAAAACTTATTGATAAATGCAAAACCGATCAAATAACTATAGAAGATGTTAAAAAGGATATTCAAATTTACACAAGAAAAAAAACAAGAAAAAGTCATACTTTACTGGATATGCTTATTAAGTATCTACCTGAATTAACATATGACGATCTGTTGAAAAAAAGAGAAGAGCTTTTTTATAAATTGGTTGAAAGGTATGAAAGCGAAGGAAAACCTGTTGACTTTAGCCTGTTTGATATTTTTATCGTTTTCCCAAAGCAGGTAAATTACGATATGTTTAAAGATGAAAAGGTGATTATTGGAAAGGATAATACTGAATTTTTTACGATAGATGATTTTGTAAAGCTTGACGATTGGGCCAGCAGTTTTAACTCGAACAAATGGAGGGGTTATGTTTTTGTGTCAGAAAATATTGACCGTTCTATCGCTTTTAAAGTCGCGCAAGAATACATATTAAAAGGGAAAGCCGAAATAAGGAATCCAACCGCTTATATAAGAGGGATTAGCGTTTAAAGAACGATTTATCGACACTTTTCCATGAAAATTTGCACAAAATTAGAGCTTTTGGAGATAAATTTGTTTGGTTGGGGGCAATTTAAGTTTTTTGCGGTGGAGGCCGAAAATTTTAAGGGAGCTATAACCTGTCGGCGGGCGGTTTTGCGGATTTGTAGAGTATTAATTTTTTTTGGAGTTTGATGTTGACACGTTTTTTTAGAATTTATATACTACAAAGAGGAGGTAGAGTACACTTGTCGTCAGCCTTGATTGAAGCTTACTCATGGTATTGAGGGCAAAAAATTTTGAAAAGAATTCGGTTTTTTTTTGAAAATGGTATTGACTTTTGTAAATCGCGGTGATAAAATACATGTAAGGTGTTGAAGAACCGACGATAAAATATGTAAGGAGTATATTTTATGAAAGCTTTAAAAGAAAAACGGATCAGTCTCCGTTCTCTATGGAGGAGGGGTCTTGTCATTTTAAGCCTCTTTGCCCTT
>Ga0268262_10007324_pt1 | contig 10343 bp, 9 predicted proteins | sample TergutNc150P3_FD_190354 | JGI IMG/M metagenome (GOLD analysis project Ga0268262, IMG submission 190354) | Nasutitermes corniger P3 segment gut microbial community from laboratory colony in Florida, USA - Nc150 P3 (SPAdes) (version 2) | ecosystem: Host-associated > Arthropoda: Insects > Digestive...
ACGGTTACGACATCAGCGATTACCGGGCGATTAATCCCGAATTCGGGACAATGGCGGACTTTGACCGCTTTCTGGAACAGGCGCACGGGCTGGGGCTGAAAGTTGTCATGGATCTGGTTGTTAACCATTCGTCCGATCAGCACCCGTGGTTTATTGAAAGCCGCAGCAGCCGGGAAAACCCCCGGCGTGATTATTATATCTGGCGCGACGGCAGGAACGGCGGTCCGCCCAATGACTGGCAGGCATGGTTCGGCGGCCCCGCATGGACTCAGGATGAAAAGACCGGGCAGTATTTTCTGCATCTCTTTTCGCCCTACCAGCCCGACCTGAACTGGGAAAATCCCGCCATGCGTAACGAAGTTTACGATATGATGCGCTGGTGGCTGAATAAGGGTATTGACGGTTTTCGCATGGACGCAATCAGCCTTATTTCCAAGCCGCCGGATTTTCCTGACGGCAACGCAAAAAAACTTATCTTTAACGGTCCGCGCATACATGAATTTTTGCGTGAGGTGCGGCGTGAAGTATTGTCCCAATACGACATTATGACGGTCGGCGAGACCGGCGGGGTAACCGTCGATGAAGCGGCGCAATACGCCAATGCCGACGGCAGCGAACTGGACATGGTATTCCAGTTTGAGCAGGTGGAACTGGACGGCGGCGAAAGCTTTAAGTGGAATGACCGTAAAATCAACCTGGTTGAATTAAAGGAAGTGCTTTCCCGCTGGCAGACCAGACTGCATGACCGCGCGTGGAACAGCCTGTACTGGTGCAACCATGACCAGCCGCGCATCGTTTCACGGCTGGGCAGCGATGGCGGCCCATACCGCGAAAAATCGGCAAAAATGCTGGCGGCCTGCCTGCACTGTATGCAGGGTACGCCGTACATTTATCAGGGCGAAGAACTGGGCATGACCAACGCCCCCTTCGCCGACATCGGCGACTACCGTGATCTGGAGACTATCAACGCGTACAATACCCTGGTGGTACAGGAACAATGCATCGCTCATACGGATATGCTGCGCTATGCGCGCCTGAAAAGCCGCGATAACTCCCGTACCCCGATGCACTGGAACAGCGGGCCAAACGCCGGATTTTCAACCGGCGCGCCCTGGATTATGCTGAATCCCAATTATTGTGACATCAATGCGGAAGAACAAATCCGGCGCGGCGATTCGGTTTTTTCGTTTTACCAAACCCTCATTCAACTGCGTAAAAAAATGGATATTATAACGCTGGGCAATTTTGAACTGTTGCTGCCCGATGACCCCGATTTATTTGTGTACACCCGCCGTTACCGGCAGGAGGAACTGCTGGTTGTCTGCAACTTCTCACCTCAGAAAAGGCCATTTACGCCGCCGGAACGGTTTAAGGACGCGGAATTGCTGCTGTCAAATGAGGAGAAAGCCCCGGTTCTGGGCCCTTTTGGCGCGGCGGTATACTACCAGCCGGAATAAGGCGGCACAGGGGGCAGCGCGGGGGCTGCCAAAATATTATGGGGTTCTTCGACGGAGCAGACCAGGGAGAAAACGCAAAAACCAGGTGTACAGTAACAGCCCAGCACTTAAATACGATAATGATTTCATAGAGTATTACGATGTGTATGGTAATTTAAGTGCTGGGGGGCTGCGTAGTCGAATTCCCCCATCTGTTTTGGCAGCCCCCGCGCTGCCCCCTGTGCCGATTTACGCACAATTATCGTGTATATCATAAAGATAATATTATTGTTCTAACACTCATTGCATTAATATATTTTATACCTTAGAATACCCCCATGGATGATGTCCGCTTTACCGTTCTGGACCTGCTTGATATTGACCTCAAAGACCGTAATTCACTCAATCTTCACTGTATAGGCGGCAGAAAAGGACTGACAAGGGAAATCAGCATCCCCGACCTGAACCGCCCCATAGGGGCGATAATGGGCTTTTATGAAGATTTTGCCTATCAGCGGATCCAGATTTTCGGCAGAGGCGAAAGCGCCTATCTGCGCCGCCTGAAAAACAACGGCGAATTCGGCACCATTCGTGATTTGTTCAACTATCCTATTCCCTGCTGTATTTTTACCCATAACCTGAGCCCCCACAAGGAATTTCTGGAAATAGCCGAGGCGGCGCAATGTCCCCTGTTACAGACCAACCTGGGAACCGCCGATTTTTCCACACGGCTTATGCGTATCCTGGCCGAAATTTTCGCGCCCCGCAAAAGCATCCACGGGGTACTGGTTGAAGTTTTTGGACTGGGAATCCTCATTTTGGGGGATTCCGGGGTCGGAAAGAGCGAAACTGCCCTTGAATTAATTCACCGGGGGCACCGGCTGGTAGCGGACGATGTAGTAGATATTCACTGTGTAAACGGCAATACGTTAATGGGAACCGGGGCAAACAAGATCATCGGACATCACATGGAAATCCGGGGACTGGGAATAATTAACATAACCCATATGTTCGGAGTCCGGGCAATCCGTAACCGGAAAGAGATTCAACTGGTAGTAATGCTGGAATCATGGGACTCCGCCAAAGCCTATGACCGGCTGGGAATTGAGGAGCAAAAAGCGGACATTCTGGGAGTGAGCGTTCCCAAACTGGAAATACCGGTAAAGCCGGGCCGGAATATCCCCATCATCATTGAAACCGCCGCAATGAACGAGCGGCTTAAATCAATGGGTTACAATGCAGCAAAGGAATTTAACAAGAATATTCTCAAATGGACCGAAAGTGATTCCGTCAAATCGGTTTTTTTTGGGCATAACGATATTATTTAAGAGGAATGGGCATGACAGAACAGAATATTACCATCTCAAACCGCGCCGGTATCCATGCCCGCCCAGCGGCGCTGGTAGTTCAGACAACCAAAAATTTCATGAGCAATATATTCCTTGAAAGGGGCCGTGACCGGATAAACGCAAAATCAATCATGGGCGTTATAACTCTGGGAGCGGCTTTCGGAACACAGATAAAAATTATCGCCGAGGGGGAAGATGAACAGGCGGCGGTAGAAGCATTGGTACGCCTTTTTGAGTCGAAATTTGAAGAGGAATGAAAACGGTAAAAACCCGCCCCCATTATTCGATCCTCAATGTAAGAAGCCTGATCTTTATTTACGCGCTGCTGTGCATACTTACCGTGCTGTTTTCCCGTTCCTTTTTTTCCGAAGCCCTGTACGAAGGGAAGATTCCCGGCAGACTCAACCTGCTGGTGTTCTTCACCATTCCCGCGGTACTGTTGATTTTTCTGGGAATTGCCGCCGCCGGCCTGCTGGGGGACATTATCACCCGCCGTCCGGGGACAAAATTCAGAGTGCGGCTGCTGGGCTATTTTATCGTCATTGTTGTTTTCTCCGCGGCGCCCATGGCCATAGTTACCGGCATCTCCCTCAGCGAGGCAATCCGCTTCTGGCGCAGCATTGAGGCGGACGCGGCCAAAGCCGCCGCACAGTCATTCGCCGTGGATAACTTTTCTTTTCACCTCGGACATTTTGAAGACATACTGAAGAAAACCAATTGGAACGCCGTTATGTCACCGGAAAAAACGGCGGCCTTGCCGGCGGCCCTGCCGGCAGACATCGCCTCGGTGCAGGATTTTCAGAGAACCGAAGGCGGCTGGAAAGAAATTGCTTTTACCGGCGCTGAAAGCGGAAGGCTCGAAGCCCCCCCCTCGGAAATAGAGGGATACATTACACGCGAGATACCCCGTGATACGGACTTGATTCGTTATGTGACACTGCCCGCAAGAAATATGGTCAGACTGATCAGTTATAAATTGAGCGCTAACTTTGACCAGGGAATGGCTGCCATAAAAAACCAGGGAGAGCGTTTTGAAGTAATCGGCATTTTACGGGACAACGCGTCAATGATGGCGCTGTTTTACTACGGGGTGTTTTTTGTCCCCACCCTGCTGATGACGGCAATCATCGCCATTTCATTTACCAGGCGCGTGACCAACCCCATTGTGGAATTAACCGAAGCCACCCGCCGCGTGGCCGAAGGAGATTTTTCAATACAAATACTTGCCCGCCGGGGCGATGAACTGGGACTTTTAATCCGGTCGTTTAACGCGATGGTGCAGGATTTGGAAAAATCACGGGCCGCGCTGGTCAAGGCTGAAAAAATTTCAATATGGCAGAACATGGCGCAGCAGCTTGCCCATGAAATAAAAAATCCCTTAACCCCGATAAAGCTGTCCGCAGAGCGGGTGCTGCGGCGCTGGCGCAATGAGCCGGAACAGATCGGCGAAATTATCGAAGATTCTATGCTGGCAATCATTCAGGAAACCGAAGGGCTTTCAACCCTTCTCAATGAATTCAAAACCCTTTCCCGTCCGATAGAACCTTCACAGTCATGGACCAGAGTCGGAACAACAGCCGAAGAAGTGATAGGTCCCTATCGCAGTTCGTATCCCGAAGTAACGTTCAATACCGACCATATCAGTAATGTCATCGTTAAGATTGACAAGCACCGTTTTATGCAGATGCTCACCAATTTGATCATTAACGCCATTGACGCAATGGACGGCAAGGGGCTTCTTGAAATACGAACGGATTTTGTACAAAAACGGGAGATGCGGTTTTGCAGGATCAGCATCAGGGATTCGGGAAAAGGCATTTCCAAACAGTCAATTCCGCAGGTCTTTACTCCGTATTATACTACCAAAGAATCAGGCACCGGCCTGGGGCTGCCCATTGTCGAGCGCATCATCAACGACCACGGAGGGAGTATATGGTTTAATTCGGCGGAAGGAACAGGAACTACTTTTTTTGTTGATCTGCCGGTCAGCGGGGAGGCGATATAATGGGACATACAATATCACCGGCAATTCTTATCATTGATGACGAACCGGGGATCAGACAGGCGCTTGCCTCAATTCTTGAAGATGAAAAATACCATGTGTACACCGCGGAAGACGCTGTTGTCGGCATGGAAATTCTGAACAAGAATAAAATTGATGTGGTTTTTCTGGACGTACTTCTGCCCAGGCTGGGCGGCCTTGAGGCGCTGGAACATATACGCGGCAACTGGCCCAATCTGGAAGTAGTGATGATTTCCGGCCATGCCAACATTGACATGGCGGTGCGGGCAGTCAAGGGCGGCGCTTTTGATTTTCTGGAAAAACCCCTTTCGCTGGACAAAGTGTTAACCGTATGCCGCAATGCCCTGACCATTGAAAAACTCCGCGAGGAAAACCGCCGCCTGCAAAAAAACGTATCGCTCGCCCACCAGGAGTTAGTCGGCGACAGCGCCGCCATTAACAGCATCAGAACCCTGGTCAAGCAGGCTGCCGCCAGCGATGCGCGGATTCTTATTACCGGGGAAAACGGCACCGGCAAGGATGTAGTGGCAAGGGCCATTCATCTGCGTTCCGCCCGCGCCGAGTACCCTTTTGTCGAGGTCAACTGCGCCGCCATTCCGGAAACCCTGATAGAAAGCGAGTTGTTCGGCCACGAAAAAGGGGCTTTTACCAACGCGGTTTCCAGCCGCAAGGGACGCTTTGAAATTGCCCGCGGCGGCACGCTTTTCCTTGATGAAATCGGCGATATGTCGCTTTCGGCGCAGGCCAAGGTTCTGCGGGTTATCCAGGAGCAAAAAATAGAACGCCTGGGCGGAGAAAAAACCATAGACACCGATGTTCGCATTGTGGCGGCAACCAACAAAAACCTCGAAGAAGCCTGCGCCCAGGGAAGTTTCCGGCAGGATCTGTACTTCCGCCTCAATGTCATTCCCATTCATATTCCCCCGCTGCGGGAGCGGTCCGGCGATATTCCCCTGCTGCTTTGCCATTTTCTTAATAATATGGAAACGGAAGTCAGGCTGGAAGATGACGCTATGGAATTGCTGAGCTCCCATGACTGGCCGGGAAACGTGCGGGAATTGAAAAATCTGGCCGAGCGCATAGCGGTTATGCATTCAGGCGGCAGTATCAGCGGAAAAGAACTTATGGGGCTTTTGAACAGGGGCGGCGGCTATGCCGGCGGCCATGCCGGCGGCCATGCCGGCGGCAAAAAAGACACCCTGCCGGACGGGGCCGCCCTTCCCGAAACGCTGCTGGAACAGAATTTCAGCGAAGCAAAAGAATCATTTGAAAAACGTTATCTGGAGTTCCAACTTTCAAAAAACAATGGTATAATTTCAAGGACTGCCGAAGCTATTGGTATATATCCAAGTAATCTGCACGCAAAGTTGAAAAAATACGGCATTGCGGCACAAAGTATAAAGGATTAGTAATGAAGGAGCTTACCAAACGTCAAAAAGAGGTATTGTCATTCATCGCCGCTTATCTGAAAAATCATGCCTACCCTCCCACCATCCGGGAAATTGCTGAAAATTTCTCAATCTCCGTAAAAGGCGCTTATGACCATGTTACGGCGCTCAAACGAAAAAACTGCCTGAAACAGGATAACAACCGTTCGCGAACCATGGAACTGGTGCGGTCAAAGACAGATGAAGATTTGGGCATATTAACCAAGATTCCCATTGTGGGGACTGTCGCCGCAGGCACCCCTATTCTCTCCGAAGAAAACTGGGAAGGAACTATTACATTGCACCATTCCATGCTGAAAAAAAACAAGGTCTATTTTGCCGTCAAGGTGCGGGGAGATTCCATGTCCGGCGCAGGGATAATGGACGGCGATATGGCTATTATCGAAAAGATGGCGATTGTTAGAAACGGCGAAATTGCCGTGGCAGTAGTAGACGACGCGGTTACCCTGAAACGATTTTACAAAGAAAACGCCCGTATCAGGCTCCAGGCGGAAAACCCCGACTATAAGCCTATCTATTGCCAGGATGTGCGGATTTTAGGACGCCTTGCCCAGATAATCCGCTATTATAAATGATGGCCGGCGGCGCCTCAGGCGGCGCCAAGGGCGCTTATATTTTCCTGGGCCCGGAAACCGGAAAAAAACAGGACGCCATTGAAGAAATCAGGAAAAAAATCGCTTCCTCCGGTGACTCCGCTGCCAAAGGACCGCCCGAAGAAACGGTTTTCTATGCCGGTGAAACTCCGTTAGTTGACATTGCCAACGCGGTGCAGAACCACAGTCTTTTTGCCCAATCGCGCCTGTTCATGATTAAAAACGCCGAACAGATAAAGAAAAAAGAAGATACAGCCCTCATCGCCTCCTGTATGCGGAAACTTGAATCAGATACCGTATTGATTCTCCTTTCCGATGAATTTAAACTTGCCGCCGGCCTTGACGACTGCGCTCCCAGAGAAAACCGCAGGGTTTTTTACGAATTGTTTGAAAGTGAAAAAAGCGAATGGCTGCGTTCGTTTTTCACGCGCGCAGGGTACCGTATCGATCCCGACGGCATTGACGTAATTCTGGAAATGGTCGAAAACAACACTGACGCTTTGCGCCGTGAATGTTCGCGGCTGATGTTTTTTTTGCCCAAAGATCGTCCCGCCACGGCGGCGGACATTGATAAGTGGCTGTCCCATAACCGCGAGGAATCGGCCTTTACCCTGTTTTCCCGAATCGCCGCCGGTAACACTTCCAAAGCCGTTGAATCGCTGCACACCCTGCTTGCCGCAAAAGAAAGCGTTCCGGCTATTTTGGCCGGCCTTGCCTGGTGTTTCAGAAAACTGCGCGATTACCTGTCTCTTGTGCGAAACGGTGAACCAAACAACTTTGAACTGAAAAAAATCGGCCTTTCCTCGCCCAAAGCCAGGGATGATTACGCGGCAGCCGCCCGCCGTTATACCATTTCCGCCGCCGACGCCTGCCTTGCCCTTACCGCCGAATACGACATACTCACCCGCGCATCGGGGGCTGCTCTGGAAGCAGTGTTAATGGATGTGTACTTGCTGAAAATAATAAACAGCGCTTAAGAAGCGCGCGGAGTTGTTGTTTGTAGTATTATCGTTATCCTCTCAAGATTCTTATTGTGAATATATTATATCTTGTATAAGTAGAAATTCTTCTTTCCTTCACATCTCGTATAACTTCACGATATAATTTTGGGGGCTAAATTAGTCAACATCATGGGGTTGAGCGTGTAACATTTCCCATATCTTTCCCGAAACAGTGAACTGATTCTCGGCAGTACGAATAACGGCGATGCCTTCGTTCTTAGCCGCTTCCAGCATATCGGGCGGCAGGGGCCGCGAATTGCAGATGATAATGACCGCAACATTAACCAGAGCGGCAACAGCGACGGTGTTTTTGTGAGCTTGAATCGTAATCAGGGCGCCTGAGTCTGCGGCATTGGCGATGACATCGGAAAGCAGGTCGGAAGTATAGGCCCCGGTAACTTCGTGATCCTCAAATTCGCCCTGACAGATTTCAGCGCCCAGGGCGGCGGCAATTTCCCGTATCGTCATTTTTCGTCCTTTGATGAATTAACATACACCACCGAGCGCACCGTCGTGCCGACCCCCACGGCGGAGTTGATTGAAAATTCATCGGAAACCCGCTTGGTATTGGCAAGGCCCATGCCGGCGCCAAAACCCAGTGAGCGGACATACTCGTTGGCGGTAGACCAGCCTTCCTGTAATGCCAGATTCACGTCGGCAATGCCGGGGCCGGTATCAGCGGCAATAATGGTCACCTTGTCCGGCTGTATGCTGTAATGAATATTGCCGCCCTGTGAATGAACCACCAGATTTATTTCCAGTTCATAACTGGCAATAGCAATGCGCCGGATAATTTTGGGATCAAAATTCCGCTGCTTCAGGGCTTTTTTGATCTCGGTTGAAGCCCTTCCCGCCAGCTCAAAATCGTAGCGGGGAACATTAAATTCCATCTCCGCAAAAGACGATGAAGCGGCGCTCGTATCTTTTTGCATTTTTTCAAGACGCAGCACTTCGCGGTTCATCTCTACCAGCAGCGAACGGATTACATCCGTGGCGCTGAGAATCCCCACCAGGTCCTGATCTTTGTTCAGCACGGGAAAGCGGCCGTACCGGTACTTATTGAGATAGGAAATGGCAAAGGAGAGAGGCATATCATCCTGCAGCACAATAACGTTACGCGTCATTCGCTCTTCAACCGGACAGTCGATAAAACCCTTGTCCAGCGCGGTGACAATATCATTAATGGAAACCAGACCTACCAATTTTTGCCCTTCCGTTATGGGAACGCCGGTTATGCGGTTTTCCTGCATAATCACCTGAATATGCCGCATGGTCTGTTCTTTGCTGCCGGTAATGACCGCTGTTGACATTACATCTTTTATTTTTAATTGATAGATAAGTTCCAAAACCACGGAAGGGGAATCTACCGTGCTGATGGGAATGTGTTCTTCCTGCGGAGTATTATCCATTGCGAACCGCCGTTTTTGACAGGATTAATTTTTCGATGACTTCGGCAACGCCGTCATCTTCATTGGTTTTTTCGGTAATCAGGTCAGCGATACTTTTTATCCGCTCATCGCCGTTCACCATCGCGACGCCCGTGCCTGCCCAGCGGATCATCGCCTCATCATTCATTGAATCGCCGATGGCCAGCACTTCCTCCCGCTTTATCCCCAAAAAACCGGCAACCTTCGCCAGAGCGGTTCCCTTGTCGGTACGGGCAGGCAGTATCTCCAGGAAATAGGGTTTGCTGGTAAACAGGGTGACATCATCGCCCAGGAAATTGCGGAGCAGGCTTTGCAAGGGTTTCAAAAGCACCGGATCGCCGGGAATAAGCAACTTATGGCAGCCGCCGTTTATCATGCTCCGAAAATCATCCACCACCACCTGCTGCAGCCCGGTAAGTTGTTTATCGTAATCGGTAAATTCATTTTGCCGTGATACATACATTATGTCATTCTCATAAATCTGCACCGCAAAACCCTCGGCATCAGCCAGATTAAAGGCGGCCAGAGCCGTTTCCGCATCAATACCGGTTTCGTAGATTATACTGCCCGCATGACTTTCCTGGATAAGGACTCCGTTTAAGCAGATAAGATAACCGGGTTTACGGTGCATCCCCAGGAATCTGGCATAACGTTCCATCGCGGCGGGAATCCTTCCCGAAGCCAGTACAACTGTTACCCCGGCAGCTTTCGCTTTTTTGATGGCGTTCCTGTTCCGGTAAGAAATAGTTAAATCCGAGCGGAGAAGGGTATCGTCCAAATCAAGAGCCAGAAGACGCACGGCGTTCATTTTTATAATAATATCCCAAAAATTCCGATAATTCAAGGTAAATTTGAGAGCAAAACATTTACTTTATAATTGAGCCAAAAGGGGCGCTGCGGGCGCGCCGGCGGCGGGTGGTGTTAAAATAACGAATCATGTTAATTTTTACGGCTATTCTTAATTATTTTGGAGATATGGGGATTCGGCTTCCGGTCGCAATTAAGAAATTTTATGGAGATATGGGGATTCGGCTTCCGGTCGCAAACATCCTGTTTGCTCCCTCCA